>Ga0066709_100004602_pt1 | contig 11066 bp, 6 predicted proteins | sample GraSoiAngelo_158_FD_79665 | JGI IMG/M metagenome (GOLD analysis project Ga0066709, IMG submission 79665) | Grasslands soil microbial communities from the Angelo Coastal Reserve, California, USA - 14_1009_16_30cm | ecosystem: Environmental > Terrestrial > Soil > Grasslands | place: USA... | reverse complement strand
TCGCTCCCGCTCGCTTAACCCCCGGCTAATTTCCTGACACGCCTCCGGCGTGTGCAAAATGGTAGTTCCTTTCATCGGCCGCCAGCGGAAGAACTCGCGAATTGGCGCATGTCCCGCTCCCGCCGGAGCGGTTACGTCCATCAGTTCCTCTGCCGCAAAATGATGCACTGCCCGATACATGAAGATATAAAACAGGACTGCCCGTTTGAGCGCGTACTCGCCGTTCACCAAGACGTCAAATATCAGGTGCATCGCTGCACCCACGCAATAACCGACTAACAACGGCCATCGGTAGGTGAGCATAATCAGGAAAAGCACTGTCATAAGCTCGGCCGAGTGCAGTGGAAGCACGAGTTTCTTTGGACTGTGAGTGAAGTAATAGCGAAGGAAACTAACTGGCCCAGGCCGGCGCCATTGTTTCTCGAAGACCACGTAGTCGAAATAGTGGTCCACATCGATGAGAAATCCACCGGCAAAACAACCGGCTGCAGCCTCGATCGAGCCGGTTGTGACGTACGCGGCCCCGCTGAGTACAAGCGAGGTGGCGAGATGGCCTCCAGGCATCATGCCGCTATTTTGTGGCACGTGTCGTTCCGGGCGCAGCATTTTTTTTAGTCTGTGGTGTTTGCCGTCTGGTCAACTGGGCGGTGTTCGAGTTCGTCACGCACGTCGCTCAATACATCGGACCGCACCGGCGAATGGAGTTCGCGGTCCATGCGCCGTAGAGAAACGCCGATGACATCGCGATGATGCAGCTTGCTGCCGAAATCGTCGCTCAGCTCCAGCCACAAGCCATGCACCAGATCGACATCTTCCGGCCAAAGCCGTGGCGGATGCGGCCCGAGATTCACGAATATCGATGGACGGCCCGGTGAAATGATTTCTAAAGAAAACGGATGCCGCGGCTCTGGCAGTCTCTCCCAAGCCCTTCCGATCCGTCGCGCGAGTTCCTCCGAGTCCATGCGCGCCGAAACACCCGTCACTAAGCGTGACGCTTTCAACGTGGCGGCTGTCTGAACCATCGCATCGAACGGATTGACGCCCGGCACGGTCAGAAGTTCAACGGTCTTGCCTTCCTTCTCAGCAAGGGAAACCACGCGTGAAAAGAGTTCGCGCTCGTAATCCGTGAAGAGCTGGTTCTCGCTTAATCCGAACTCGCCTGTGCCTGCCGTCGAAAGACCGCGGACGGTCATGACGACGATGTCGTGCTTTCGCGTGTTCGTCTTCTGAAGCACAATCTGCAGATGCTGCATGCGGCGGTACTCACGAACCGCCACGAGTACGCAACCGGGCCGAACGTGAATGGACTCGGCCGAAATTTCGGGACGCAGGTCGAGGTTGAATTGTTCGAGACCGGTCTCCTTTTTCTTTTTCGCGGCGCCCCTTCTATCGGAAATTGTGAAGATCGTGAACAGCACAAGTGTGAATGACACTCCCGATAGCGTAGCCACTCTTTTCGAAAACAAATTCGCCACGGCCACCCAGAAAAGCACCAAAGTTGTAAGGCCGAGGCCGACAGGAATCTCTTTACCACGAAACCTGAAATTGAGCGGCGTCTTGTATTCCTGATCGTGACGCTGGAACCGGAGCACCATCACGCTCAGCGCTTTCAGAAAGAAGCTCCATACGATACCGAATGCGTACGCTTCGCCCAGTGTGTACGTGTTGCCGCGGCTGGCGACCACCGTGAGTATCTGCAATATCGTAATGATGTTGATGATCCGGTACGTCGTTCCGAAACGCCGATGTGGCTTCTGAAACCAGGGATCGAGCACGCCGTCTTCGGCCACACGATTCATGACGCCATTGGCACCGATGATCGATGTATTGACCGCTCCCGACAAGATCATCACACCGACAATCACGACGAACATGTGGAACGCCAGACGAATCAACTCGGGACCTACCAGGTAATTCGTTAGGCCGCCCAGAAGGTTTTCTGCGTACTGCAATCGCACGCTGTCCGGGATGATCATCGCAGCGAGCAAAGTGATGACGCCCGTGGAAATAACGGCGTACGCGCAAACAATATTGCCGGTCCGATACAGGTTCTTCAGTTTGGGATACGAGATCTCCCTATACACCTGGGCAAGCGTTTCAAAGCCACTCATGGAAAGCAGGCTGTGTCCGAATGCGATGATGATCGCCACCACGGGTATCGTCGGCCAAAGGGTTCCTTTGAACCAACCGAGTCCTTCATCGCTGAACTGCAGGTTCGCCGGTGTCGGAGCCGGCGGCATCTGAGCGGGTCCGCGGATGGCAAGCGTGATGCCGCACCAGACAAGAAAAATGACCACCATGACGGTGGTCACCTGCATGATCCGCAAAGCCTTCGTGCTCGATTCGTGCAGTCCTTTGATGTTGTACCACCAGAAATACAACGTCACACCAATGCCGAAAAAGACCGCAAAGTAATTCGGCGACAGCCGAAACTGCAAATGCAAAAGCTCGCTGGTCTCATTCGCTAAGCGGCCGAGATATTGGCCGGCGCTGACGCTGCTGATGGGCCCAGTCAGAACGTAGTCAAACATGAGCGCGGAAACGGAAAGCCTCGCGATGAACGGTCCCATCGCATCGCGCACGACCACGTAAACGCCGCCGCGCACGAACATGCTGCTGCTTTCCATGTAGATGGATCGAACCGCAAAACTGAACAGCATGACAGCGAGGATGAACCAGGGCGCGCTTCTGCCGATTGCCTGCTCTGCAATTCCTCCGACGTAGTAAACCGTCGATCCCAGATCATTCAGAACAATTGCTGCCGCCCGCCAAAACGAAATAAACGCGAGCATGACCGTACTGGCGACGACGACTTTGGTTGTATTGGGGCGTGCTTCAGATACCGGCGTTTTGTCTTTCATTGGAAGGCGTGAAATCAGAGCACATAGCAACGGTATGCGACGCAGAATAAAGAAGTCATAAAAATTCCATGATGATTTAATAAACTTAGAGACAATTGCGTAGGCGCGGCAACTGTAGGAACGGTTTATGACCGCCCGTTTTTCCGGCAATCAACGAAACACGGGCGGTCATAGACCGCCCCCACAGTCCTGGAAGGAGAAGCGTTAGTTGTCCCAAAAAGAACGGTCGGCTGCAACCCGCATTGTCGTGGCCAGCACAGTGATGCTGTCGTTTATTTCGTTCTGGCGCGGCGCTGCAATCGTTCTCAGTGACATGGCTTCCTCGGCTTTTTACGCCGGCGGTATTGCTGAAGGCGCAGTCGGCAGAAGCGCTCCGTGGTTCGTTCTGGCTGTGATGTTGTTCAGTTTCGCGGTCCGTTCGGTGTACATGGAGAGCTGCAGCATGTACGTGCGCGGCGGTGTTTACGTCGTCGTGCGCGATGCGATGGGACCTTTCCTCGCGCGGCTGTCCGTTTCCGCCCTGATCTTCGACTACGTTCTAACCGGCCCCATCAGCGCCGTCAGCGCCGGCCAATATTTAGCGGGCGTCATCAACGAAATATCGGAGATGCTGCACGCCGGTACACCGATTCCGCCCTACGAGTTCGCTGCGGCCTTCGGAATTGTCGCCACAGCATATTTTTGGTGGAGCAACATCAAGGGTGTTCATGAATCGAGCAGCAAGGCGCTGCGGATCATGCAAATCACCACAGTCATGGTCGTGCTGTTCCTCGTCTGGTGCGCATTGACGCTGCTCGAGCGCGGGCCAGCTCAGATTCCGCCCGCACCGCTCCCGTCGAATTTGCAATTTGGGCAGAACGATCTCGGATGGCTGGCAGGAACGCGATGGATTCAGATCTCCGCTGTCGCGATTGTCGTCGCTTTTGGCCACTCGCTGCTGGCGATGAGCGGTTTTGAAACACTGGCTCAAGTCTATCGCGAGATCGAAACCCCGAAATTGCAGAACCTGAAGAGGACCGCAAACATCGTTTGCGTCTATGCAGTCATTTGTACCGGCGTCATCACGCTATTGGCAGGAATGATCATTCCCGATTCCATCCGGCCGCAGTACGTGAATAACCTCCTGGGCGGCCTTGCCACGCATCTGGTTGGGCCTCAACTGCTGCGGCTCGCTTTCCACATGTTCGTCGTCGTTGTCGGAGTGCTGATTCTTTCCGGAGCCGTCAACACATCCATCATCGGCGCCAATGGCGTTCTGAATCGGTTGGCCGAAGACGGCGTGTTGGTTCCCTGGTTCCGGCGGCCACATCGGAAATTCGGAACGTCTTACAGGCTGATCAACACGATCGTTGGCCTTCAGGTGGTCACGATTGTGGCAAGCCGCGGCGACGTGAAGTTGTTGGGCGAAGCATATGCGTTCGGCGTCGTCTGGAGCTTTTTCATGAAGGCTCTGGGCGTTGTTGTATTGAGATTCAAGCGCCACGATCAGGAGTACAAGACGCCGCTCAACATCACTGTAGGAAATCGTGAAATTCCCATCGGCTTACTCTTAACGACCTTGGTTCTTTTCTTCGTGGCTGTCGCCAACCTTTTCTCCAAGCGAGTTGCGACGATTTCCGGTGTGGGATTCACTCTGTTCCTGTTTATCGTGTTCACCCTCTCTAGTCGCCTGAATGCGAAAACGCGGCGCGAAACAAAACAAGGACTGGAGCAGTTCAATCTGGATATGCGTCCGGAAATTGAAACAGGTACGGGCGCCATTCACGCCCGGCCGGGCTGCATTCTGGTGGCGGTGCGGAATTACAACCGCATGTCCCATCTTGACAATGTGCTTCAGAAAACGAATCTCCGCCGACACGATATCGTTGTGATGACCGTCCGTGGTGTTTCCACTGGCGCCGGCGAATACGATTTGGCGGAAAACCAACTTTTCACCGACGATGAAAGAGAATTGTTCACGCGCGTCGTTGCGATGGCCGAAAAAGAAGGCAAAACGGTTGATCTTTTGGTTGTACCCGCCGTCAATCCTTTCGACGCCATGGTGCAAACCGCGGCAAAGCTGCAGGCGTCGCGACTTGTCACCGGAGTCTCGGCGCGTATGGACTCGGAAGAACTTGCCCGCCGCATCGGCAAGGCATGGGAAAAGCTGCCGGAGCCGCGCCATCCATTCTCGCTTGAGATCATTACACCGGACAGACCGTCGACGTTTGTCAACCTGGGTCCACATCCACCGCGTCTATGGCCCGAGGACATCGATCTCGTCCATGAACTATGGCTCGAACTCAGCGATAAATATGCGGGATCTAAATTGCATCACCGGGATATCGTCGGGGTCGCGCTCCGCCGCATGCGAGGGCAGTTGCAATCCCAAGAACGCGATGAAGTCGTCCATGACATTCTGGAAGAAGTCGAGCACCGCAAAGAGCCGGCACTCACTCGGGGAAACGGAAGCGGTAGCCCACCCAAGGTTCGGTAACCAGATATTTCGGATGGGATGGATTCTTTTCGATCTTTTTTCGAAGCTGGTTGATGAACACTCTCAAGTACTCGACTTCATTTCCGTAGTCGGGTCCCCATACCGACTGCAATAACTTCGTGTGCGGGATCGGCACATTCGGATGCGCCACCATATACTGCAGAAGATCAAACTCCTTCGGCGTGAGCCGAGCCTCGCGATTTCCAACGGCAACACGACGCAAACTGAAATTGATTTCGACATCATCGAATCGAACCACCTGCATCTCGGTCGAAAGTTGAGGCGACCGGCGAAGCGCGGCACGGATACGTGCGAGCAGTTCGGGGGAACTGAAAGGTTTGGTCATGTAATCGTCGGCGCCGGCATCGAGGGCGTCGACTTTGTCGGTTTCCGCATCGCGCACCGTCAGCATGATGATCGAAACGTCGGAGGTTGACCGGATCGTGCGGCATGTCTCCAGCCCACTCATCCCGGGCATGTTCATATCAAGAATGATGAGATCCACCTTCGCATCACGCAGCTTTTCCAGTGCTTCCTCGCCGTTGCGCGCATCCAGAATTTCGTAGCCTTGCGCCACAAGCGCCATGCGCAGCACTCGGCGGATTTGAGGATCGTCATCGACGATGAGAATTCGAGCAGAAGACATATTCGCTTACGTGCTTGGCCGGTTCACATTCCTCGCACCCCTTCGGGGGTGCGCTGGCTAGCCGTATGGGGTACCCCGGGTATCGCTTCCCTGGCAGCCCTCCGGGCTGCGTTTCCGCACGCCGGAGGCGTGCAAGAAAATTAGCCAGGGGTGAGCGAGCGAAGCGAGCCACCCCTGGTATTGGTACTATCTAGAAACCGCACCCCGAGCGGGGTGCGAGGAACGTGATCCGCCCCCGCTGCTGACCGTTAGCCAACCCCCCAGTTCCTAAATTCAACAATTGTGCACCTACACACCGACCGGTATGCTCACCACAAACTCCGTGCCGCTCTCACTACTGCGGAGCAGTTGAACATCACCGCCATGTGCAACAAGGATACTCCGGGCCACGGGTAATCCCATGCCGGTTCCAGCCACCTGCCGCCGCACATTGCGGCCGCGATAAAACTTATCGAAAATCCTGACGCGCTCAGCTTCCGAAAGCGGCTCTCCCTGGTTGCGCACTGCAATGACAACCTTGCCTTGTGCCAGTTGTGATGAAATCTGTATCGCCGATTTTCTCGGTGAATATTTCAGCGCATTGTCAATGAGCTGCCTCAAAGCGAGCTGGATCAGATCGGCATCAACGAGAACGGTGCCAAGATTCGGCGCAATTGAAACGTCCAGCCGCCGGCCATCGCATTGCGGCTCCATCTGGGCAAGAACGGTTTGAATCAGAATGTCCACCGAATGCCATTCGCGATTCAGATGGATCTTACCTGCTTCAATTCGGGCGACACGCGTTGCCTCGGTCACTAATCGGCTCAACCGCTCTGCTTCCTGATCGACAACTGTGAGTAGTTCCTGTTGCTGCGCGGCGTCGGACACGTTCGACGCCAGCAGTGCCGTTGTCGCCGCTTTGATGGATGTGAGCGGCGTCTTGAATTCGTGCGCCAGACCATCGAGCAGTGTCGATTTAAACTCCTCACTTTCCTGTGCCGCTTGCGCCCTCGTAACGATTTCGCGGCTGCGCGCGTTCTCCAGGCTGATCGCAATGAGATTCAAAAGGGCGTGAAGCGCGGTATTCGAAAGCTCGGCGCCTCGAATAGCAATGCTGCCGATGCTGTTGCCTCCCAGGTTGATGGGAGCGAAAATCGTCCCGGTCCGATCATCTTTCGATGGAGATCCGGTTTGAGCGATTTGCCTCAATCGAGCCTCCACTTCGGGCAGTTCCCCGAGACCACTGCGATGAACCAGATCACTGGTTCGGTCGTAGATCGCAACGGCAGGAATCTCACAAATCCGAGCCAGCTCACTTGCGATTCGATCGCCGATCGGCTGATTGCTCTCCATTGCCAGTATCGCGCGGCTTAATGCGTAAAGCCGTTCCATTTCCATTTTGCGCGCGTTCGCCTCGGCAGTGCGGCGTCTGGCGCGATTCGAGAGATCACTGGCGATGAGCGAACTGACAAGAAACGCGAATAGCGCTACCCAGTTTTCCGGATCCGCAATCGCCCATGTTCCCACTGGCGGAAGGAAAAAATAGTTGAAGCAGATAGTGGCGATAACCGAGGCGACAACCGCCTCCGTGATTCCCCACCACGCAGCGACGACCAATATTGCGATCAAATACGCGAAGCCGACCGTCGTCGCATTCAAAATGGCGAACATCCGGAAAACAAGCGTGATCAAAACCGCCAACGATGCCGCTGCCGGAACCCGCAGCTTGCGGGACAAACTCATCTCCACAATCAACGCCTCGATTTCAAGTCTTTGATGATCTCGCGGCTGGCATTCGCTCCCGGCGCGCCGGTGATGCCGCCGCCCGGGTGCGTACCCGCGCCGCACAGATACAGCCCTGTGATTGGCGTGCGGTATTGCGCCCACCCCAGGAACGGACGGAATGCGAATAGTTGGTCGAGTGCATGCTCGCCATGGAAAACGTGTCCCCCGGTGAGCCCGTACGTTTGTTCCATATCCAAGGGCGTGATGATCTGGCGGTGCACAATCAACTCGCGGATGTTCGGCGCGTATGAGGCGAGCGCATTGAGAACAGTATCGCCGAATTCATCGTGGCGCGTGTTCCAATTGCCGTTCTTCAGCCGATAGGGCGCGTATTGAACATGGACCGACATCACATGAGATCCATTGGGAGCGAGCGAAGAATCCGTCACGGACGGAATGCTGATATCCATGTAGGGCTCTGGAGAGAAATCGCCGTACTTCGCCGCATCGAAGGCTCGCTCGAGATAGTCCGTGTCCGGCCCGATATGGATGTGCCCCAACAACTCGCCGCTGCTCTTGCTGAGCGCAGAAAAGGCAGGCAGTCCGGATAGCGCAAGGTTCACTTTTGCCACTGTCCCTACAGCACGATAGGCTCGAACCTTCGTCAAAAATGTGGGATCCAGGTCTGTTGCATCTACAAGCTGAAGAAACGTGCGACGCGGATCGGCGCTGGAGACCACGGCGTTCGTGACGATCTCTTCTCCGGTCTCCAATACGACCGACGCAGCCTTACCATCCTTCACGCGAATATGCGTGACGTTCGCATTTGTTCGGATCTGGGCTCCTGCAGCTGACGCGGCCTTCGCCACGGTTTGGCTCACCGCGCCAACTCCGCCACGCACTAGCACGGCATCGCCAGCGAAAGCCGTATGCAGGAGTAAGCCGGCGCTTGTGCCCGCCGAACGCGGTCCGGCAAACGATCCGAAAATGCCGTGTGCAGCAACGGTGGCTCGTACCAATTCATTTTCGAACCATTCTGCGGCCAGATCTGCAATAGGCATCGGTGCCCATCGAATCAGCCGGTAGGCATCTTTCTGATCGAGGCCGCGAAATTTCAACGCGAATCTGGTGAAATTCAGATAGTCCTGAATGTTCAAATCATCGATATCGGGCGGAGTCGCCGAGACGAGCGGCGCAAGAGCGGCACCCAGCCGTTTCAAACAGTCATGAAATTGCGGATAGCTCATACTATCGTGCGCCGAAAACGCCGCTAACTCGGCTGCGGCGCGCCGCGGGTCCTCGTACATGCGCAAGGCACGGCCGTCGGGGTGAAGCGCAACGAGGCCAGTATTCCCTTTCTGCGGCGAGACGGCTTCTAGCTGCAAATCCTTCACAATCTGCGGCAGCATCGGCCCGGCGACGTGCAGAAGAGTTGGGCAACGAAACCCCGGATGGATTTCCTCCGTTACCGCCACACCACCCACAAGCTCGCGGCGTTCAAGAACGAGCGGCGCGAACCCCGCCTTCGCAATGTAGAACGCGGCTACCAGACCATTAACTCCGCCGCCGACGACCACGACACGTGCCGCATTCGCCATTAACGTTTCCACCCGCTCAGGATCTTTTCCGCCGCATTTCGTCCTGGCGCGCCCATGATGCCGCCACCGGGATGCGTCGCGGACCCGCACATATAAAGGTTGCGGATTGGCGTTCGATATTGTGCCCAGCCCGGCACCGGCCTCAGAAAGAACAACTGCTCGAGCGAGAGTTCACCTTGAAAGATGTTGCCTTCGGATAATCCAAATTTTCGCTCAATGTCTAAAGGTGTCAGCACCTGACGATGCAGAATGATGTCCCGCAGATTTGGCGCATACTCGGCAAGCGTGTCGATCACCGTGTCGCCGAACTCGTCGCGCTTCTCATCCCATGTTCCCTCCTTCAGATGATATGGGGCGTACTGGACGAAACATGACATGACATGCTTACCCGGCGGTGCGACCGACGGATCCGTCAGACTTGGAATCACGATATCGATATATGGCCTTCGGGAGTAACGTCCATACTTGGCTTCGTCATAAGCCCGTTCCATGTACTCCACGCTCGGTGAAATGGAAATTGCTCCCCGCAGATGCGGTCCTTCACCGGGAAAGCACTTGAAGTTTGGCAGCGCATCGAGAGCTAGATTGACTTTGCCCGACGAGCCGCGGAACTTGTACCTCGTCACATCTTCAACGAAATCCTCAGGCAAATGTTCGCTGCCAACCATTTTCAAAAACGTTAACCGCGGATCAACACTGGAGGAGACAATGTCTGCGCGGATTTCATCTCCGTTCTCGAGGACAACACCTTTTGCCAGGCCATTTTCAACGATGATCTTGCCAATCCCCGTCTGCGTGAGGATCTCTGCTCCGGCTTCGCGTGCCGCATTCGCAATTGCATTCGAGATGGCGCCGGTGCCTCCGCGCACCAGACCCCATGAGCGAAAGGCGCCGTCGATCTCGCCCATGTAGTGATGTAGTAGAACGTAGGCGGTCCCCGGCGAGCGAACTCCGAGAAAGGTGCCGATAATGCCCGAAGCCGACATTGTTGCTTTGAGCACATCCGTCTCGAACCATTGATCCAGAAAATCGGCAGCGCTCATCGTCATCAGTTGGACCTGGTTATACTTATCTTCGAATGGAAGCTTCTGAAAGCGCCGGGCGAGGGAGAGAAGGTTTTTTAAACTTTTCAAAGCGAGCGATGTGGGATCCGGCGCTGTCATGGCGAGAATGGGTTTAACAAAGCGGCCCATCTCAACCATGGCCCTGCCGTACTCGTCGTATGCTTCGGCATCAAGCTTGGAATGTCGCGCGATTTCAAGACGGGTCTTCGCGTGATCGTTCACACGCCAGAGATAATCGCCATTCGGCATCGGCGTGAATGTTCCATCCAGCGGAAGAATTTCCATCCCGTGCCTCGGTAGATCCAGCTCGCGAATGATTTCAGGCCGGAGCAGCGATACGACATACGAGGCCACAGAAAACTTGAACCCCGGAAAGACCTCTTCCGTCACCGCGGCGCCCCCCAGCACGTGCCTGCGTTCGCAGACCAGAACCCGCCTTCCTGCGCGTGCAAGGTACGCCGCGTTCACCAATCCGTTATGCCCGCCGCCAATGACGACGACGTCGTAGGTGGAATGCATCTTTCGATTGTAAGACTTTAGAGCCGGGGATGGGCGACGAGACACACATCGCAAAATTGTCCTCGTTCCCCGCTGGCGTGCGCTGGCTGGCATGAGAATCGGTTGGCCCACACAAATGCAGTCAACTCTTCGATGAACCGTTGCTTAATCACGGGTTTCTTTCAAAACAGCACAGTGAAGCCTGCCGCTCGGAAGTGC
>Ga0066709_100004601_pt1 | contig 11067 bp, 14 predicted proteins | sample GraSoiAngelo_158_FD_79665 | JGI IMG/M metagenome (GOLD analysis project Ga0066709, IMG submission 79665) | Grasslands soil microbial communities from the Angelo Coastal Reserve, California, USA - 14_1009_16_30cm | ecosystem: Environmental > Terrestrial > Soil > Grasslands | place: USA... | reverse complement strand
TGATGCGCTGGCGTTCGAATGGGGCCTTCAAGGCGCCAGTGGTCATTCGAGTGGCCATCGGCGGCTATCTGACCGGCGGCGGCGTGTATCACAGCCAGAGCGGCGAATCGATTTTCACGCACTGCCCGGGCCTGCGAGTGGTGATGCCTTCGACGGCCCTCGATGTCGCGGGTCTCTTGCGCACGGCCATTCGCTCGGACGACCCGGTGATGTTTCTCGAGCACAAGCATCTTTACCGCCAGCCGTACAATCGCTCCGAGAACCCCGGGCCCGATTTTACGATTCCGTTCGGCAGGGCCCGGATGGTGAAAGAGGGCAGCGACCTCAGCATCATCACCTATGGTGCCGTGGTGCATCGCGCGGCAGTGGCGGCGGCGCAACTGGAGCGCGAGGGCATCTCCGTTGAAATCATCGACTTGCGTTCGCTCTCCCCCTACGACTGGGAGGCTATCGCGACGACTGTTCAGAAGACGCACCGGGTTATCGTGGCTTACGAAGACATGCTGAGCTGGGGCTATGGTGCGGAGATCGCGGCGCGCATTGCAGACGAGCTCTTCGATGAGTTAGACGCCCCGGTGAGGCGCGTTGCGGCTAGGGATACCTTCTGCGCCTATCAGCCCAAGCTGGAGGACGTAATACTTCCTCAGACCAGCCATATTGCGGCGGCCGTGAAGCAGCTTCTGGAGTACTGAGCCGATTGGGTTTAGATTTCCCGGGAAGGAAACTTTTTCGACCCCATTTGCGTAATTGCAGCTAGGGACAGTAAATTGCTCTGTGGGGGTGACACAATGACTTGCGTAAACTGCCAAAAAGATATCGCTGTCGGTTCGCGGTTTTGCTACAACTGCGGCGCCAAGCAGCCCGAAACTCCTGCGCCGGGCCTGTCGCCACAGACGGGCGGCAAGAAAAAACTAATGCGCTCAAGTACCGATAAAAAGATTGCCGGCGTGTGCGCCGGGTTGGCCGACTACTTTGACCTTGATGCCACGATTGTCCGGGTCTTGTGGTTCCTGGCCGTATTGTGCGCGGGGACCGGCGTTCTCGCCTACATCATTCTTTGGATTGTCTTGCCCGTGGCTCCGGCCGGGGTAATACCGACCTCGGCGACTGCGGTTTCCTAGACTACCAACCAGAAACCAAGCGCAAGGTCCTTCGGTGATGTTTCAGTTTCCGATGAGCGCCTTGTGCGTCCAGCCGGACGGCAGCAGACTTCGACAATAGACCACGACTGTATCGCAACAGTGGCTTTACGGGCGCACGATCTATTCGGGGGCCAATCGACAGTGGCCGCTTCTTGATCACTGCAGGATAATTTCGGCTAACGGGCTATAGATAAAACCCAAGCGGCGAAGGCCTGCCACGCGGCTGTCTTGCCGATGGGTATCCTTACCTGTTGGACGAAGATGAGGAATGCCCCCGCCCAGAGTGTGGCGCGATAAACCTTGCGCGTGGACCAGAAGTCGTAAGCCACCAGGATGAGCAGGAAGAGATAAGAGAGCAGCGCCGCCGCAACCGGATTTCTGTGGACCAAGGCCACGGGCCAACGGGCGATCGCGGCGATCATCAGTGCCACCGTGGCCACGAGGATGAGGCGTTTGTGCGCAGGAGGATTGGCGCGGGCGCGGAAGGCGAAAAAGACGAGAATCGCAAAAACCAGCATATCCGTCATGGGGATAATGTAGAAAACTTTCGGATCTGTGTTGGGATTGCCGCCACTGCGAACCAGCGCATCGGTGGCCGCCAAAACTCCCAAAAGGACCATGAGACACGCCATGAGAAAGCCGGCAATGCCGAGACGGCGATGGATATCCACGCGGCCAGCGGAGACCAGGGAGGCTTGCGTGACGAGCAAGAGGACCCAGCAGGAAAATGCCGCCCCGTGCAGATGAATGATCCGGCTTGGCAGTGCCGCGTGAAACACTCCGGCAAGGTAGTAGGTGCGCGCAAAGCCCACAAATACGGTTACCAGCACGAGCAGTGCCATTGCCGAGAAAAATACATGGTCGTAACGGCGGCCTGGCAGGCCAATGGAAGGCTTCGTGGCAGCGCTCGGATGTGCTACGACTGCGGCCATGGTTCCTCTTTGACCGACTGGTTTGACCGAGATTTCTTGAAGCCCTGAGAAATTGCCAGTAGTGTAAGACGAGTTGCATAGGATTTCTAGCGAAATCTGGTGTTTCCCACGGGCGCGAGGAAAGATTCCTGCGACAGGGTTTACTTGGCGAGCTTCGATTATTTTGGAGGCCGTGACTTGCCTCCACCCTCGAAAAGGGGTTGGTCGAGAGACAACTGTCCTGCTCCGACGGTCGAGAGCGCGAAGCTTCCGGCTAGCATCGCGAGGGGGAATTCGTAATTGTGCACCGCCAGGTAGCTAGCGGTGCTGTGGACCTTCCAGATGGCCACGCCCATTTCGATGGCCAGGAGCAGCGCCGCCGCCCGCGTGAACAACCCTAAGACCAAAAGAATGGCGCCGAAAACTTCCAACACACCGGAAATGTAAACGAAGTATCCCGGCAGGCCGTGCTCTACGAAGAAGGCCTGCATGCCCGCGCCGGAGTGCGCCAGCTTTGGATAACCGTGCGAGAAGAAAATCAGCCCGAGAGTCAAGCGCAGGATGAGCAACCCCACCGGCTGAAGGGAATTGAGAGGCCTCATGAAGAATCCTCCGCGATCCATTCGAAGAGTTTGCTTCGAACGCTTCGGAATTTTAGCAGAAAAGCAAAGGCCTCAGCGGCATCCGCGGCGTTGCCAGGGTTTCAGGTACAATCTTTAGCGAATTACAAAGAGCGAAAAGGAATCATGACGAGGGTTGAGACGAGTGGTATTGTTGGCCGCGGACGTGACGCAGAGGGATTGGACAGCGTCATTCGCGGCTTGGCGCGTCCCGCGAACGGCGCGCCCTCCGTGCGTGCCGTCGGCGCTTCGTTCAAGGGCGGCGCATGAAGAGGAAACTCCTCATTGCCGTGCCGCTGCTTGCCCTGGTAACGCTGGCGGCGTGGATGCTCCGGCCAAAGCATGAAACGCTGGGCGAAGCCTTTGTCAGCGAAAAGGGCGCTCCGCTCCTGAGCAGCATTGCTCAGGTCCGCGAGCAAGTGGTCATGCTGCATTACGGTGAGCGGGTGGACGTGATCGGCAAGCGCAACGACTACGTAAAGGTCCGGACCAATGCAGGCACGGTCGGCTGGGTGGAGAGCCGGCAGTTAATGGAAACAGCCCTATGGCAGCGGAGCATCAAGCTGCTGGATCAAACGCGAGGAATGCCGGTGCAGTCGCGCGGGCGTACCAAGAAGTCCACCAATTTGCACATGCAGCCTGGGCGAACCGAGCCTCGCCTCTATCAATTCGGACGAAACGCGCCCGTGGAGATTGTCGGCCGCGCCGTGGCCGATTGGGTGCAAGTCACGGATGAGAAAGACGCATCGAGTGAGCCTGAAGAGACGAAGAAAGAAGACTGGTTTCTAGTCCGTGGTGTCGCAACACGACCGCCCGGGGAAGCCTCGGCCCGCGGAGCCGAATCCACAAACACAACCGAACCCGGCGATCAAACTGTGCCTATCGCCGGCTGGGTGGTGGCGCGTTTCGTCGAGCTGGACTTGCCGGATGCCGTGCGCGAAGGAGCGGCTTCCGCGAATATCCGTCCGCTGGCATGGTTTGAACTGAATCGCGTGAGCGACCCGTCGGGCGACAAGCCGCAGTACCTTGTGGCCGCGGCGCGCGGGCCGGAAGGGCAAGTCTGCGACTTTACGGCGCTGCGCGTCTACACCTGGTACGTCAAGAAGAGCCGGTACGAGACCGCGTTCATCGAAAATAATCTGTGCGGCCAGTTGCCTGTTCGCCTGGGCAAAGGGCCCAGGGGCGAACCGGAGTTTCGCTTCCGGTTGATGGCGGGGCCCAAAGAGGAACGCGTTTACCGTTTGAACCAGACGGTTGTTCGCCGCATCCGCGAAGCGAGCGAAGCTTCCGGAAAACGCGGTTCGACGAAGCGGGCCAAGCCAGCGGCAAAATGATGCAGGTGGTCCGGAATCTTGTCGATTTTGACAGTGCGGTCGGATGGATTGTGGAGTACTGAAGATGTCGCTCGCATGGTGAGATCAAGGGCCCGAGGCGGAGAGTGAAACGATGACGCTGCATATCAGCGAGGCGGAAGTGCGGGCGGTGTTGACGATGCCGCTGGCAGCGGAGGCCGTGGAAGAGATTTCGCGCAAGCAGGCGACGGGGGAAGTGGTCGTCCACCCGCGCCGGCGATTCGAATTGCCCGGGGGCGGATTCTTTCACTATATGGCCGCGGCGGATTTCTCCCTGGGCTTCGTCGCGCTGAAGCAGTACACCTATGTGCGCGGCAGGCTGCGGTTTCTTGTTCCGCTGTACGAGATGCCCACGGGTGACTTGCTGTCGCTGATCGAAGCCGACTACATGGGGCAACTGCGGACCGGCGCGGCTTCCGGCGTGGCCACGAAATACCTGGCGCGCAAGGATGCTCGCGTTGCGGCAATCATTGGCACCGGGGGCCAGGCCAAAACGCAGCTCCAAGCGATTGCGGCGGTTCGAAAGCTGGAATCCGCGCGCGCTTATGGGCGCGATGCGGCGAAGCGTGCGAAATTCTGCGCAGAGATGGCCGACCGGTTGGGCATTCCCGTACATCCGTGTGCATCCGCGGCCGAGGCGCTGCGCGGAGCGGACATCGTCTCGACAGCCACGACAGCCTCGCAGCCGGTTGTAACTGGCGCCGACCTGTCGCCCGGGGCCCACATCAATGCCATCGGCGCCAACCACGCTCACAAGCGCGAGCTGGACGATGAAGCAGTAGCCAGCGCCGATATCATTGTCGTGGATTCCGTGGAACAATCGCGGCAGGAAGCGGGTGATCTGATCATTGCTTTTCATGGTGATGAGACTTGTTGGACAGGGGTCAAAAAGCTTTCCGAGATCGTCGCCGGGAAGGCCAGCGGCAGAACCAGCGATACGGAAGTCACGCTCTTCAAGTCAAATGGGATTGCGTCCTGGGATCTTGCCGTGGCGATGAAAGTCTATGCAATGGCGCGAGAAAAAGGGCTTGGCAGGGAATTGCCGCTGTGGACTGATGGCGCGAAAGGCTAGAAGAGCGGCCTACTTGCTTTTCTCTTGGAGCTTGCGGCGCAGGGCCTCATGCAACCGAGACTTCACGTCGCCGGGCAGTTCGACCGGCTGCGCATCGCAGAAGACCTCCACGGTCAGCCTGGTTTGATCGACCACCATCTTGCAGTCTTCACAGTGTTCGAGATGGCGCTCAAGTTCCTGCTTCACCGATAGCTCGAGCTGGCCGTCGATATAGTCCGAGATCTCGCGAATGACGCTTTTGCAATTCAATTTGTGCCACCCTGCCGAAAATAGCGATTCAGCTTCTGACGGAGTTTGAGCCGGGCCCGAAGCAGCCGGGACTTTACCGCGGGAATCGAAATGCCGAGCACTTTGGCGGTTTCTTCGGTCGAGAGTTCTTCGACGTCGCGCAGCAGAAAAACAACACGGAAATCCGGCTCGAGTTTATCGATGACTTCGGACAGGATTTCGTGCATTTCCGTCTGGGCAAACCGCTGCTCCGGGCTTGGTCCCCAATCCTCAAGCTCGCGGGGCATGAGGTCTTCGTCGCCTTCAATCGGTTCGTCGAGCGAAAACTGGTTCGGGCGGCGTTTGCGGAGGCGCATCAGTGCTTCATTTGCGGCAATGCGCACGAGCCAGGTGTAAAAACGCGAGTCTTCCTGGAACTCCTTGAGGTGCGCGTAGGACTTGAGGAAGGCGTCCTGCATGGCGTCCTCGGCGTCCTCGCGATTCCTTGTGATGTTCATGGTCAGCCGGAAAATTTTCGCTTCATAGCGGTTTACCAGCTCTTCGAAAGCACGCGCATCGCCGCGCTTGGCGGCGGCAACGAGGAGGTGTTCGTCGTCGCGCGCAACCGTGGAAGATAGGCGATGGGGATTCGGTGCGCTCAATGGTCTAGGCAGGCCGACGGGAGGCCGCATCCTCACTTTCGTAGGTGTAAAGATAGCACAGAGCATGGAACACTTCCGCAGTCCTCCTGTTTGATGATGCTGCTTGCCATGAGATTCAAGAAATGAGCGAAAGTTATGGCGCTGCCGCGCCTTCTAGAATGGACTGTTTTGTTGGTCGTCGCAAAGCGCTTCTTAAGTGGTTCAATGAGAGCTATTTAGAGTGCTCCATGGCTTGCCACGCCGCCGAGGAGGGGGCGCCCCTCCTGTGAACTGACTCGAAAACCGTTGCCGCACGGAAGTTGCCGGTTGGCGGCACCGCTAGTACAATTTGGCGCGGGAGCTCTTCGACGAAGGCACTTCCGGCGGTCCCATTTGGGCGCAAACTTCGGTTTGCCGTTCTGAGCTTTGCGGTCACGACGTACTGGATCTGGGACGCGCATCGAGCGCAAGCTTTTGCGGATTCTGTTTGGCAACGGGCATGACAATTCCGCCTGGGCCGCCGATGCCGAAATGCGCGCTCCCTACTTTGAGGGTAAGTACTAAAATCAAAGGCCATAGTAAGCTGGCGTAATGCGAACACTTCCCGACCACCTCCGCAAAGGCATGAAGCTCGTGATCGTCGGCTGCAATCCGAGCGAGTCCTCCGTCCGCGTGGGCCACTACTATGCCGGCCGTGGGAACGAATTCTGGCCGATGCTCTATGAGAGCGGTGTTGTGCCGGAGCCCTTCGACTACCACGACGACAAGCGCGTGATCGAATTCGGCGTCGGGCTTACCGACCTGGTAAAGCGTCCCACGAAAGGCATTGAGGAACTGAAACGCGAAGACTACGCCGAAGGCCGCATCGTACTCTCGCAGAAACTGGAGGAATTCGCTCCTCACGTGGTGGCCTTTAACGGGAAACTTACTTACGAGCAGTTTGCCCAGCGAAAATGCAAATTCGGCATTCAGAAAGAGCTGCTCTACGGCGCGCGGGTGTACGTCCTGCCTTCCACCAGCGGTGCGAATGCCACGGGCAGGAGCGAGAAGCTGCGGCATTTTAGAAAATTGGCGCAACTCGTTTCTCGTATTGGTAAAGAACACGAGGGCCGAAGCCACTGAACGGAGTTGCCCGTGAGCAACACTCCACAACCTGCGCAAGTTGGGCCAGTCGTCCTGGAAGGGAAGCACGATGGCATCGCCACACTGGTGATGAACCGCCCCGACCGGTTAAATGCGCTGAACAACGAATTGGCGATGGCCGTCAATGACGCGCTCGGGCGTATCGCGGAAGATCGGAGCGTCGGCGTGGTTGTCATTACGGGCGCGGGTCGCGCTTTTTGCGCTGGAGGAGACCTCGGCGCGCTGGGGCAGGGCCGCCAGACCGGCGCCACGCATGAACTGGAGCCGCTGCTGCGCGCCGGCATGCAAATGGTCCTCAGGATGCGAACCATGCCCCAGCCGGTGATTGCCGCTGTGAATGGCGCCGCTGCCGGAGCAGGCATGAACATCGCTCTGGCTGCGGATATTCGAATTGCCGCGGAAGAAGCGACCTTCGGGCAGAATTTTGCCAAGGTTGGATTATTTCCCGATTATGGCGGCACGTATTTCCTGCCACGGTTGGCCGGGCCTGCGAAAGCCGCGGAGCTTTTTTACACCGGCGACATGATTGACGCGAAAACAGCTCTCCGGCTTGGCCTTGTCAATCAGGTCGTTCCGGCCGCGCGGCTCGAAGCGGAAGTAAAAACGCTTGCACAGAAAATTGCTCAAGGTCCGTCACTGGCCATCCGCGCAGTGAAGAAGGCACTTTTTGCCAGTCAGGAAAAGGAACTTGCCCAGGCTCTCGATAATGAAGTCCGGGAACAGATTCGATGTTACTTGTCGGAGGACTGCAAGGAGGGAATTCGAGCGTTTTTCGAAAAGCGACCTCCGAAATTTCAAGGCAAGTAGCCTTCCCGGGTCAAGCGCCGCGACAATCATGACCACCGGCCACGAAACGATTCAGCTTCGGCTCGAACATCGCTCGGCGTGGATTACGCTCAATCGCCCGCCACTCAACATTCTCGACATTTCGATGATGCAGGCGCTTGATGCGGTGTTGGAACGCGCTCTTCCCAAATGTGATCTCGTGATTTTTCGGGGCGCGGGTAAGAAAGCCTTTTCCGCTGGGGCGGAGATCGCGGATCATACTTCGGAGCGCGTTGAGAAAATGCTCTCCGCGTTTCATGCTGTCTTTCGCAGGCTCGCCGCCGCCGGCTGCCTGAAAATCGCCGCAGTTCATGGTTGCTGCCTTGGCGGCGGCATGGAACTCGCCACCTTCTGCGATTTTGTACTGGCGGCCGAATCGGCCCAATTCGGCCAGCCGGAAATCAAGCTCGGCTGTTTTCCTCCCGTATCCCTGGTCACGTTGCCACCCCTCATTGGAATGCGCGCAGCAACACATCTTATCTTGACCGGCCATCAAATCAACGCGGCGGAAGCCCACCGCCTTGGCCTCATCACCTACGTTGTTCCCGATGGCGAGCTTGCCGCAGCCGTGGACAATTTGCTCGCTGAGCTGCGAGCTTTGAGTCCGGCCGTCCTTGAGCTGACTCGAAAAACCCTACGACGTGTCCATGCCGAAGGCTTTCGAGAGCAACTCCAAGATGTAGAACGCGTATACTTATCGGAGCTGATGCAGACCAAAGATGCTCGAGAAGGGATTCGCGCGTTCCTTGAAAAACGCCCGCCTGTTTGGAAGGGAAAATAGATGGATAATTTGGAAATCACACCGGCGGATGTGAAGACGCGTCTGGATCAGGGCGAAAAGCCAGTTCTCATCGATGTGCGCGAGCACTGGGAGTACGACTTGTGCCGGATCGAGGGGGCAAAACACGTTCCGCTTGGCTCGTTGGCGGCGAGCCTCGAGACGCTTCCGGATGTGGACGAAGTGATTTGCTATTGCCATCGCGGCATGCGCAGTCTGGACGCAGCTGCCTGGCTGCGGTTTCACGGCATCGAAAGAGCGAAATCTTTGGCTGGCGGGATCGAACGCTGGTCGCTCGAGGTCGATCCGAAAGTTCCGCGATATTAGGGACTGTCTTCTCTTCAAAGGGCGCAGCGTGCTGCGCGCCTACAACGAAGGATTGAGCTTGCAAAGGGTGAAAATCAAATTTCTGCAGAAGCCGACGTGAACCACTTGCCGCAAAGCAAGAGGTCTCTTGCTCGAGATGGGCGCCGAACTGGAATCACGCGATTTGGACAAACAGCGATTGACCGAGGCCGAACTGGATGAGCTGATCGGCAACCGCGATTACAGAGAGTTCCTGAATGCGCGAAATAAGCTCTATCGCACGCGGAAAATGAAGGATCATCCGCCCTCGCGCGCGGAGGCCATCAAACTCATGGCCAAGGAGCCGAATCTCATTCGCAGGCCGGTGGTCATTGGAGGCGCGCAGATGGTGTTGGGTTTTGATGAAGAGGCTTACAGGAGACTTGTGAAGTGATGGTCCGTCGAGCGGAGACCAAAGGATGGACGTAAAGACCATCGCAGTCGTTGGCGCAGGCACAATGGGGCGGGGAATCGCCTACGCCGCTGCTTTCGGCGGTTACAACACTGTCCTCGAAGACGTTTCGCGCCACGTGCTCGAACAGGGCATCGCCTGGATCCGGCAGTCGTTCGAAGAGGGCGTCACCCGCGGCAAGGTCGAAGCGGGCCTCCGCGACAGGGCGCTATCGTTGATTTCGACGGCAAGCAATGTCGAAAAGGCCATCCGCGACGCCGACCTCATCATTGAAGCCGTCCCGGAAGAGCTGGAGATGAAGCTGGAACTTTTCACCATCTTCGACAAGTTCGCCAAGACCGGCGCCATTTTCGCAAGCAACACCTCTTCTCTTTCGATCACGGACTTCACGGACGTCACCGTTTCGCGCGATCGCTGCATCGGGATGCATTTCTTCAATCCGGTGCCGAAGATGAAGCTCATTGAACTCGTCCGGACACCGCATACTTCCGATGAAACCGTGGCCAGCTGCCGCGAGGTTGCCCGCCGCATGGGCAAAGAGGTCGTGATCGTCAACGAGGCTCCAGGTTTCATCACCACGCGCGTGAATGCCCTGATCGGCAACGAGGCTTTCAACATGCTGGAGGCTGGAATTGCAACGCCCGAAGACATCGACAAAGCGCTGAAACTCGGGCTGAATCACCCCATGGGCCCCTTTGAGTTGGTCGATCTTGTGGGCCTCGACGTACGGCTCAAGATTCTTGAGTATCTCCATCAAACCCTTGGCGAAAAGTACCGGCCCAATTCTTTATTGCGGCAATACGTTCAAGAAGGGAGGCTGGGCCGCAAGACCGGACGCGGCGTTTACGATTACACGCAACAAAAAGCTGCCGAGAAGAAAACATAATCGCGCCGGAGAGAATGGATTAATTCCAAGATGAAGTCACTCGCAGAGAAAATCGTCATTCAGCAAGGCGACCTGACGGAGATGGAAACGGACGCCATCGTCAACGCGGCCAACAACGATTTGGTCTTGGGTGCGGGCGTTGCGGGAGCCATCCGCCGCAAGGGCGGAGAAGAGATCCAGCGCGAATGCGATGCTATCGGCAGTATCCCGGTCGGTTACGCGGCCATCACCAGGGGCGGAAAACTGAAGGCGCGATTCGTGATTCATGCGGCCAGCATGCAACTCGGCGGGAAGACGAGCCCCGACTCGCTGCGCCATTCTGCGGCGCATTCTTTGAGAATTGCCAATGAGCGTGGCCTGAAAACAATCGCATTTCCGGCCGTTGGCACGGGTATCGCGGGATTTCCACTGAGGGACTGCGCGGAGATCATGCTTCGTGAGGCGGCACAGCATCTAAGAGGAGAGACTTCAGTTGAAACCGTCTACTTCGTACTTTTCGACGAAGCGGCGCAAGGAGTTTTTGAACGGGCCTGGAAGAAGATCCAGGCTGAACCCGCTTCCGATTCGGCTGGAGCCAAGGGCGCGTGACACCGCTCGTGGAATTACTTGCCGAACGCATTCGCCGCTTTGGCCCCCTCACGTTTGCGGACTACATGCGCGAATGCCTGTACCATCCGGTGCACGGTTATTACAGCAAAGCAGAATCCAAACGCTTTGCCGATTATTACACCAG
>Ga0066709_100004600_pt1 | contig 11067 bp, 8 predicted proteins | sample GraSoiAngelo_158_FD_79665 | JGI IMG/M metagenome (GOLD analysis project Ga0066709, IMG submission 79665) | Grasslands soil microbial communities from the Angelo Coastal Reserve, California, USA - 14_1009_16_30cm | ecosystem: Environmental > Terrestrial > Soil > Grasslands | place: USA... | reverse complement strand
CTCGAGCTTCCGCGGATTCTCCGCGCGATCGAGCCGCCCCCCGATCTCTATCACGCGACGTGGAACCACGGCGTTCCCTCGGGGCTCCCCTTCCCATCCCTGCTCTCTCTTCACGATGTGATTCCGTGGATCATGCCTCGGCTCGTCCCCTGGCCGAAGCCGGCGCTCCTCCACCGCTGGCTCTACCGGCGCGCCGTCCGCGCCTCGGCGCGAAACGCCTCCACCATCGTCACCCTGAGCGATGCGAGCCGCCGCGACATCGCGGCCTTGGTCCCCGAGGCCGCCTCGCGGATCGAGGTGGTCCCGTGCGCGGTTCCCCGCTGGCTCAAGCCCGCGTCCGCGGACCAGGTCTCGGCCCCGAGGGCCCGGTTCGGCGGCGCGCCTTACTGGCTCTACTTCGGCGGCTTCGATCCCAGGAAGGGAGTCGATCTCCTCATCGAGGCCGTCGCGCGCGCCTTCCCCGACCGAAGGAACGCCCCCGCGCTCGTTCTGGCCGGCGCCCGCAATGCTCTCGCCGATCGACTCGCGCGATCGGCGAAGGCGGAAGGATTGCGCGCCCACTGGCCCGGATACGTACCCGATTCCGAGCTGGCCGCTCTCTTGGGCGGAGCGAAGCTGCTCATCTACCCTTCCCGATACGAGGGGTTCGGCATCCCTCCGCTCCTCGCGATGGCGGTGGGGACGCCGTGCGTCACGAGCGACTCCGGGGCGCTCCCGGAAGTTGTGGGGAAGGCCGCCATGCTCTTTCCCTCGGGAGATGTCGCGGCGCTCGCGGAGAGGCTGCGGACGGCGGCCCAGGACCCGGGCGCGCTGGCCGAGCTCTCCCGCCTCGGGAAGGAGCGGGCGGCCCAATTCAGCGTCGAGCTTCTGGCGGAGCGAATGACTCGGGTCTACGAGGCGGCGGCGACGCGCCGAGGAGGATCCGCGTGAAATCGGCGAAGCCGAGCACGAGCGCGCTCGCGGACCGGAGGTTCATGCGCGCGATCGAGCGGAGAACGAGCCACGCCGTCCACGCAAGATAGGCTCCCCACGAGGGAACGCGTTCCCAAGGCTTCGCGTGGCGCGCGAGGAAGAGCGCGCCGCTCCGAAGCCGAAAGTAGGCCTTGAGCGGCGTCAAGCCGCCCCCGCTCGTCGCGGACACGTGGTGCCACGCTTTGGCCGAGGGCTCGTACCAAAGAATCAGACCCCGCTCCCGGGCCCGAGCGCACCAGTCCACGTCCTCGACGTACATGACGTAGCCCGGATCCAAGAGGCCGACTGCTTCGAGCGCTCCCCTGGATAGGAGCGAGGCCGCGCCCGACACGTAGTCGACCGCGCGGGGCGCGTCGCGAAGCTTCTCGTCCTTCACGTTGACGCCCCGGTGGCGGATCAACCCGAGACCGCGGCCGACCACGCCCCCGGCGAACCAGATTACATCCGGAGAATCGTAGTAATAGATCCTGGGGGACACCGCGGCCCGCGCCGGGCTCGCTTCCAGCGCCGAGCGCAGCTTCTCGAGCGCCGGGCGCTCCAGCACCACGTCGTTGTTCAGGAGCAGGATCGACCCCGCGCCGCCTTTGAGCGCCGCCCGGATTCCCTCGTTCACCCCTCCCGCGAAGTAGAGATTCCTGTCGAGGCGGAGCACCTCGACCTCCGGAAATTCGGCCCGCACGGCCTCCGCCGTCCCGTCCGTGGAGCCGTTGTCCACGAGGAGCACGTGCTCGGCGGCCGGCTCGAGCGCCAAGACCGAGGTGAGGCATTCGCGCGTCATCCCGAGCTGGTTCATGGCCAAGATGACCGCCCAGGTCGGGCGCGCGGTCACGACAGGCACTCCGCCGCGAGCGATTCGAGCGCCCCCGCGAGCGCGTCCCACCCGAAGCGACCCCGGCTCCGCGCCACGCCGCCGCGGAGCCGCTCCGCCATACCGCCGTCGAAGAAACGCTCGATCGCCCGGGCGAGGGCCGGAGGATCGCCGGGCGGCACCAGAAGCCCCGAGACACCCTCCTCGACGACATCCTCCAATCCGCCGACGCGGGTCGCGATCACCGGCACGCCCGCGCCGAAGGCGATCTGGGCGATCCCGGACCCGGTCGCCTCCCGATAGGGCAGGGCGACCACGTCGGCGGCCGCGAAATACCGCGCGACCTCCTCGTTCGCAACGTAGCGGTTCACGAGGCGGACACGGGCTCGAATCGACGGATCCTCGAGGGGCGCGCGGTAGCGGCCGAGCGGCTCGTAGAATTCCCCCACGATCAGCGCGCAATCCCACGTGTCGCGACGCGCGAGCTTCAGGGCAAGGAGCAGGTCGGCGAGCCCCTTGTACGGGCGCACGTAGCCGAAGAAAAGGAGCACCCGTCCCTCGACGCCGAGCGCCAAGCGCGCCTCCTCCCGGCTCGGCGCCCGTTCGCTGAAGATCTCGTAGGAGGGGTGCGGATGCACGCGAATCGGTCTGCCGCGCGCGACGCGGTGAAGCTTTTCCGCTTCCGACCGCGCGTGAACGAGGAACGCGTCCGCCCCGCCGAGCCCATACGCGGTGAGCGCCCGGTCGATGGGCGTCGCTTCGTGCGGCGAGACGTTGTGGCAGAGGAAAACCCGCGCGGTGCGCCGCCCCGGGGGGCGGGCCCGCCGCGACGCCGTCCCGAGCGACGGACCGAAGAATGGATGCCACCAGGGAACGACGAGGGCGTCCGGCGCGATGGCCCGGAGCCTCGCCCCGGCGCGAAGCCACGACAGGGGATTCAGGCTGTCCAGGATCGGCTCCGGACGGACGGGGGGCTCGATCCTGATCGTGCTCGTATCGAACTGGGTCGTTCCAGGGAAGAGGAGCCCCGGATAGAGCCGCGCGAAGGAAATCATCGCGAGATCGTGCCGCCCGGCCAGCGCGCGGGCGAGCAGGGTGGTGTAGTGCGCGATCCCACCCCGGTGCGGGTAGGTGGGGCCGAGGATCGCGACCTTCAACGCTCCCCTCGCCCGCCGAAGGCTCGGTTAGAGCCGCTCGCGTATTGCGTAGTCGGGCTCGTGCGCGCGGGTGCTGGCGATGAGCTCGCCCAGGAATCCCATCGAGATGAACTGGATTCCCAGGATGACCAGCACCGCCCCGAATAAGAGCGCGGGTCTCAGCCTGAGCCCTTCCCCGAGGACCCAGCGCCAGGAGAAACCGACCGTGATCGCGGCCCCGACCAGGGCGACGAAGACGCCGACCCGCCCGAAGAGATGGAGCGGGCGCCTCGCGTTGGTGGTCAGGAACATCACCGCGAGCAGATCGAGAAAGCCGTTCAGGAACCGGGCCGCCCCGAATTTCGTTCTCCCGTGAAGCCTTGGATGGTGCGCCGTCCGAACCTCGGCGACGCGGAACCCGTCCCAGTGGGCCAGCACCGGGATGAAGCGGTGCAGCTCGCCGCGGAGCCGGATCGTCTTGACGACCTCGGCGCGGTAGGCCTTGAGCCCGCAGTTCATGTCGTGGAGCCTGACCCCGGTCATCGAGGAGGTCACCGCGTTGAAGAGCCTGGAAGGAATCGTCTTCGTGATCGGGTCCTTCCTCTTCTGTTTCCAGCCCGAGACTAGGTCATAGCCCTCCTCGAGCTTTCGAAGCAAGGGTCCGATCTCCGCGGAATCGTCCTGGAGATCCCCGTCGAGCGTCACGAGATGACGGCCGCGCGCCTCGGCGAACCCGACCGATAGAGCGGCCGACTTGCCGTAGTTTCGCCGGAACGAGACCACGCGAAGATGCGGGATGCAGCGATGTAGCTCCCGGAGCCGGTCGATCGTGCCGTCGGTGCTGCCGTCATCGACGACCAGGATCTCGTACGGCTTGCGCAGGGCGGCCAGGTCCGCCGTCAGCTTCTCGAGGAGCGGTTTCAGATTCTCCGCCTCGTCGTAAACGGGAATCAATGCCGTGATCTCCACGGCGTACGACGGCTTCCCCAGCGACGACTCCTTCTCCATCACCTGTTCCGTTGCCATTCCCATTGGCGTTCGAGACCCCGCTCCAGAGCGGTACGCGGCTCGTATCCCAGATCGCGCCGCGCGAGTCTCGTGTCGGCCGAGGTGTCGCGCGGATCCCCGTGCTGGGGCTCGATGTGGCGGCGCTGCATCGGGCGGCCGACCAGACGTTCGATCTGATCGAGCACCTCGCGGAGCGTCACGCGATGCCCTCCGCCGACATTGTAGACCAGCTCCTCGGCGGGGCGGGTCAGGCTCGCGACGGTGGCCGAAACCGCGTCCTCGACGAAGGTGAAGTCCCTCGTCTGGGCGCCGTCGCCGTAGATGGTCACCGGCTCTCCGCGGCGGCACGCCTCGAAAAATCGGTGAAACCCCATGTCGGGCCGCTGCCGGGGGCCGTACACCGTGAAGTAGCGGAGCGCGACGGCCGGCAACCCCTGCTCGTGCCGATACGCGTGGACAAGCGCTTCGGTGGCGAGCTTGGTCACGCCGTACGGGGAGATGGGCCGCCGGGGCTCATCCTCCGGCGTCGGAAAGCGGGTCGGCACGCCATAGACGGAGGAGCTCGACGCGACCGCGACGCGCTCGACCGTCCGACCGCGCAGGGCGTCGAGCAGCCGCTGGGTGACGACGATGTTGTGTTCGGCATAGGCGCGAAATGCGTCCCCCCAGCTGGATCTCACCCCCGGAAGCGCCGCCAGGTGCGCGACGTGAGTCACCCCGTCGAGCAAGGGTTCGAGCGCGACGTTTCGCAGATCCGCCTCGACGAACCGAAATCCCGGATCGCGGAGCAGCCCTTCGAGGTTCGCGCGTTTCCTCGCGGCCTCGTAGTTCGGCGTGAACGCGTCCACCCCCACCACGTCGAACCCCGAGCTCCGGAGTGTCTCCGCCAGCGTCGAGCCGAGGAATCCCGCGACACCGGTCACGAGCGCGCGCATCAGCGCCTCCCGCCCGCCGCGCGCCCGCCCGCGCCCCCGCGTGGAGGGGCCGCCGAGAGCACCTTCAGCGAGTCCTCGTAATTCCGGAGCCACGCGGCCCCCTGCGGATCTTCGGGATGCGCGCGCGTCCAGCTCCGCAGCACGTCCACGGCCTCCTCGTGATGCCCCTCGAGCCAGAGCGCGCTGAAGAGGCCGCCGAACCAGTCGAAGTAGCGCTGGTCGAGCGAGCACGCGCGCCGGAGCTCCTGAAGCCCCTGGTCGACCAGATCGGCGCGGCGCTCCTTGTGCCCCTTCTGCCAGTGGATCACGCCGAGGTGAAAATAGAACTCGGCCGAGTTGGGGAAACGCCGCAGGGCTTGCGTGAAGACGCGCTCCGCTTCGGCGGTGTCCCCCGTGTCCTGGTAGGATTTCCCAAGGTACTCGAGGAGCCCCGGAAAATCGGGGGTCATCTTGACCGCGTCCCGCAGCAGGGAGATCGCGTCCTTGCCCTGCCCGGCCTTCTGCATCTCGTAGGCAACCTGGACGTGGGCCGCGCTGTAGTTCTGCACGAGCTTGTAGGCGTTGTCGTCCTTGTACACGGTCGAGTCGTAGTTGCGGTTCTTGTCGAGCAGGCCCACATACCGGAACACGTGGTAGAGATTGTTGAGCGTTTTCCCGGCGTCGACGCTATGCTCCCCGACCTCCTTCGGGTAGATGCGGAAGACGAGTCCCTCCAGCATGAGGTGCTTGTCGAACCCGAGCTGCTCGGGCACCGTGACCGCCAAATAGACGGGCCGCTTCCACTGGTTGGCCCGGACCATGTCCGTCACGGCCTGGTCTTTGACCCAGATGATCCTGCCGCTCTTCTCCTCCTGATAGGGCTGGAGCGCGTCGAGCTGCGCGTTGGTGAACGAGAACGGAACGCGCGGCTCCTGATCGCGGAGCTGCTTGATGTACCAGGGCGTGTTGAGCAGGCTCAGATTCACGACCCGCACGTCCCTCCGCACGTGTTCCACTTCCTGGATATACCAGAGCGGGAAGGTGTCGTTGTCGCCGTTCGTCATCACGATCGCGCCCGGTTCCAAGGGCGTGAGCATGTTGTAGGCGTAATCGTGGGCGATGTAGAAACGCGACCGGTCGTGTTCGTACCACCCTTCCTTCATCGGAAGGAGCGAGATTCCGATCAGCGCCGCGGCCCCGAGCGCCACCCCCGCCCGGTAGGGCATGAAGCCTCCGGTTGCTCCCGCGGGAGCCGGGGCCCCGGACGGAACCCCGGCCGGGGCCGGCGCCTTCGCCGGCTCGAAAGCGCTCGCGAGCCACTTCACGACCCCGGCCGCGCCCATCCCCATCCAGATCGCGAGAAAGTGGTAGGAATTGGTGAAGAAGTAGTCGCGCTCCCGAACCTCGTGGTCCGTGAAGTTGAGATAAAAGATGAGTGCCGGTCCCATGACGAAGTTCTGCGTCAGGAAAAACCAGAAGGTCTTCTTGTCCCGCTTCCAGTTCCAATAGGCGCCGAGAGCCAACAGGAGATACGGGATCGCGTTCACGGCCATCACCCAGAAGGAATCGGGTCCAAACGGCCCCAGCCCCCTGGTGAGCGCAAACTGCATCCCGACGTACCGGAAATACATGTGATTGATCTGATACCAAAGATCCGCGCGGCGTTCGAACGGGTTCGAAGGGCCGTATTGCTTCCGCAGCAGGTAGTCCTTCCACGTGTTGAATGTCTCCGGCGCGCCCTCGTTCACGGCGGGGTGCTGCTGGCTCCGCACCAGCAGAAAGAGCTGCACCGTGAACCCTACGACCAGCGCGATCGTCCACCACGTGAAGAGATTGTTTTTCACCAGCTTCTTGGAATTCAGCGCGTACACGACGAGGAGCAGCGCAAGGATGATGAGGATGAGCGGGAGCGGCACGTCGACGTCCGCCGAAAACTCGTTGTACCAGAGAAAGAGGATGAACCCGCCGAGCAGGGCCGCCGAGGCCCAGAACCGTCCCGTGGTGAAGTAACGGGTCCGGTTCATCGCGAAGAGCAGGAGGAGCCCGGGCGCGACCAGGATCGTGCCGAGGTGCACCGCGGCGGAGATCGACAGGATGTAGACGATCAGGACGAGCAGGCGGTCGTTGTTGGTTTCCCCCAGATGATCCCACCAGTTGAAGGCGAGCCAGATCGAGAACACCACCAGGAACGACGAAAGCGAGTAGACCTCGGCCTCGATCGCGCTGTCCCAGAAGGAATTCGAGAACGCGATGAAGAACGCGGCGACGAGCCCGCCCACCTCGCAGGCGAGCTCCCTCGCGGGAGTCGGGGCCTGGTCCATGAACCAGCGTCGAAGCGAGCGGACCGTAATCAGGAAGGTGAAGAGCGCCGTGAGGGCGGACGCCAGCGCGCTCATGAAATTCACGCGCCATGCGACGGTCTCGATCGGGAGAAAGCTCATGATCCGACCGAGCATCGTGTAGACCGGGTTTCCCGGCGGGTGCGGCAGACCCAGAATATAGGACGTGGCGATGAACTCGCCGGAATCCCAGAACGGCACCGTCCGGGTGAGCGTGCAGAGATAGACGAAGAGAGGCAAGCCGAACGCGAGCGCCGCGGCGACCTGGTGCCAGCGCTTTCCGGAAGTCATGCCCGGCCCTCTCCGGGGGAGGCGCCGCCCCCACCGGTACGGGCGAGCTTTCGGCGTTGGAGATGTTTCCCGAGCGCGCGCCGCGGCGGTCGCGAGATGAAGATGAGCCCTCCAAGCAGGCTGATCAGTACCGACAGAATGTACGTGAGGAACGGAATGCTGAACGCCTCCTCGCGCGTCAGCCCGGCAAGCCGGAACAGCACGACCGCGGCCCCTTCACGCACGCCGATTCCGTTCAGCGAGATTGGAAGCGAGATGAGCGCGGCCAGCACGGGCACGAACAGGAAGTAGTACGCGAGGGAGATTCGCACTCCAAGCGCGAGCCCCACCAGGGAATGGACGTAGATCCGGCTGATCTGGACCAGAGTGGAAGCGGCGAACGCGGCCAGAAGCGCGCCCCGCTCGCTCCGGAATCCGTGGAGGTCGTCCATCAGACGGGCGATCCCGCGCTCGATCTTGCGGGCGCCGATCGCGCGGAAGGGACGCTCGAAGGCCTCGAGGATATTCCGGTTGAAGATGCTCGCGAAGAACGCGGCCGCCACGAGAAAGACGATCAGGATGGCCCAGTAGATCGCGTAGAGATGCAGACGGTCGATCACCGCGACCGAGGCCACCACGGCCAGGAGCCCGATCGCCAGAATGCCGATCAAGCGATCCATGACCGTCGCGGAGAAGACGGGGCTCACGTGATCGGCGTGTTTCGCGGCATCGGAGATTCGCGCGATGTCGCCGCCGATGTTCGATGGCAGGAAGTTGTTGAAGAAAAGCCCCACAAAATAATACGAGGCCGCCTTGGCATACGGGATCGAGACACCTTGGGCGCGTAAGAGCCTCGCCCAGAGCCAGCTCCCGATGAGGCTCGAGACGAGGAATAACCCCGCGGCGGCCGCGAGCAGCTTCGGGTCCGCGTGTTTCATCGTGACCCAAACGTTCCGCGGCGAGACCTTGGCGATCACATAGGCGAACAGGGCGAAGCTCAACATGATCTTGAGCGCGATGAGCGGCAGCTTGAGCTTTCGAAAAACCCCCGAAGTCGCGCCGGTCACGCGGCCCCCGCCGCGCGCGCGATCACCGCCCTGCTCTCGCGGTAGCAGCGGTCCCAGGTGAACCCATGGGCCCAGCGGAGCCCGGCACCCGCCATGGAAAGGCGAAGGTTCGGGTCGGTGAGAAGGCGGATCGTGGCGCGTGCGAGCGCGCCGGCGTCACCGTGCGGAACCAGGAGACCCGTCTCGCCATCGCGGACCGACTCGACCAAACCGGGGCTCTTGCTCGCCACGACCGGCGCGCCGCACGCGTTCGCCTCGATCACCGTGAGCCCCCAACCCTCTTTGGGCGAGGGGGCGGCGGCGACCTGGGCCCGGTTCAGCGCGGCCACCTTGTCCCGCTGGCTGAGCGCTCCGAGGAACTCGACCTTCTCCCGAATCCTCAGGGAGCGAGAGAGTCGTTCCAGGTTCTCCCGGTAGGGGCCGTCCCCCACGATCCGGAGCCGAGCCTCCGGCACCGCCCGCAGCACGTCCGGGAACGCCCGGATGAGGTATTGCGCCCCCTTGTACTTGCGAAGCCGGCCCACGAAAACCACAACCGGCTCCGTCCGGTCCCCCGGAGGGACGGTCACCGTGTAGCCGCTCTGATCCAGGCCGCAGCGAACCACCGAGATGTTTTCGCGGCGCAGGCCGCGGCGGACGAGGTCGTCACGGGTGCTCTCGGAGATCGCGAGGAAGGGGACATCGCGGTACACGAGCGGGATCAAACTCTCGTGTGCCCAGACCAGAGCGCCGACGGCGGGCGACGCTTCCCGGAACACGGTGGCGCCGAAGAGGTGAGGCACCACGGCGAGCACGGGCGCGCGGACGTACCACGGCGTGAAGAATGGAACTTTGTTGATGTCTTCCAGGACAAGATCAAACCGCTCTCCCCGAAGCCTCCGTCGATAGAGCTGGGCCAGAGCAAGGTGCGCATTGTACCACGACCCCCTCCGGAGAATGCGGATGCCCCGGTGCTCCTCCTCGGGCTCCGAGCCTGGGAAGGCCTCGGCAAGCCAGGTCACTTGGTCGCCGTCCTGGACCGCCCGGCTCAGGATTTCCACAAGGTGAAGCTCGGCGCCGCCCGCCTCCGGATGCTTGGGATCACGCCAGTTGAACGCGAGCAGCTTCACCCGATAGGTACACCGGAGCGGGGCGGATCCGCCGTCTCTTTTCGACCCAGAACGCCGATGACGAAGTAGGTATAGAAGGACACCCGGGTGCGGCGGAAACGCTCGCGAAACGAGCCCGCGAGCTTCGACAGGATGGGAACAGGCGGTGGATACAGCGGGAGGCGCGCGACACGCGAGCGAAGAAGGACCAGGCGGAGCGAACGATAGAACAGACCGGGCACCATCCAGTTGCCGTATCTCCGCGTGACCGTGACCCCCGCCGCGCCCAGGAGCCGCTCCAGCTCGTCGATCGTGAATTCCGTCTCCCATCCGGCGAACCATCTTCCGACCGCGATCAGAAGGTGCTTGAGGACCGTGTAGAGATGGAAACGCTGCGGCACATCCACAAGGAGGATGCCGCGGTCCCCGAGCGCGCGAACGTTCTCACGCAGGAGCGGCAGCGGATCGCGGAAGTGCTCGAGAAGCCCCTGGTGGAACACGACGTGGAAGGAGCCGTCCCGAAAGGGCATCCGGAGCGCGTCCGCGCGAACCAGATGCACGCTCCGGCCCGCTCGCGAGGCCACGCCCCGCGCGACTTCGAGGGAAGGCGCCGAATAGTCGAGGAGAACCGCCGTCGCCCCCGCCTCGGCCAGGGCGACGCTGTCGCGCCCCGATCCGGCGCCGACCTCGAGAACCAGCCTCCCCGCGACCGGCCCCTCCCCGAGGATCTGTTCCACCACACGGCCTTCCGTCGGGTACACGTCTTCGATCTCGGAGCGCTCGCGCCAGAAGCGCGACCAGTGGGCTTCGGTGGACGTTCGCACGCCGCCTACTCTCCGGTCGCGAGCCGCGAGGCCAGCACCGCCGGCAGCCGCGCGGCCCGGATCTTCCCCTGCGCGGCCTCGATATCATAGGGCACACGAACGAATTCGATGTCCCCCGCGGACTCGTTGAGGAGGACGAAGCAGGCCCTCGGATCGTGGTCCCGGGGCTGTCCAACGCTCCCGACGTTCACGATGTAGCGGTAGGCGGGATGGAACAGGAGGCGCGTGGGCGGCAAGAAGACGCACCCCGAGTCGGAGCGCTCGAAGATGGCGGGCTGGTGGGTGTGGCCGATGAAGCACGCGGGCTCGGTGAAGAATTGAAACTGGGGCTCGGCGTCGAAGCGATCGAAGATGTATTCCCAATCACGCGGTGCCGCGGGCGATGCGTGAGTGTAGAAATACGGCTCGACTCTCTCGCACGGAGAGAGCCCGCGCAGGTAATCGCGGTGATCGGGCGTCAGGGTCTTGGCGGTCCAGAGCGCGGCCGCTTTCGCGTTCGGGTTGAATCGCGCGGCTTCCGGTCCGCCGCTCGCCGCGGAATCGTGATTTCCCAAGAGAACCACCTGGCAACGCTCGCGGATGAGCTTGAGACACTCGTTCGGGCTCGCGCCGTAGCCGACGGCGTCGCCCAGGCAGAGGAT
>Ga0066709_100004599_pt1 | contig 11067 bp, 9 predicted proteins | sample GraSoiAngelo_158_FD_79665 | JGI IMG/M metagenome (GOLD analysis project Ga0066709, IMG submission 79665) | Grasslands soil microbial communities from the Angelo Coastal Reserve, California, USA - 14_1009_16_30cm | ecosystem: Environmental > Terrestrial > Soil > Grasslands | place: USA... | reverse complement strand
GGGCCCTGGTGCGCGCGGTGGCTGATGTGGGGTGTTGGGGACACCGGCGACGCACCGGGATCGGAGATGGAGAACGGTCGCAAGATGACGGCGCGCAGGCCGAACGCATGGACGAAAGCCTCGATGAGCTTCTCGGCCCCAATCTTCGCCGCGCCGTAGGGAGACCGGGCGCTGAGCGGGTGGTCTTCACCGACCGGTGAGCGAAGCGGCCGGCCGTAGACTTCCGCCGAAGAAACGTAGATCAGCCTTCCGATCTGCTCCGCGCGGCAGGCCTCGAGAAGGGCGGCGGTTCCCTCGGTATGGATCCTCGAGTATCTCGACGGTTCCTGGAACGACGCCGCCACGGAGGCGGGCCCGGCCAGGTGCACCACCGCATCGGCGCCGGCGACCAGCTTGCGGACCGCGCTCGAGTCACAGATGTCGACCTGCGCGGCAGATGCGGCGCCGGCAGGGGTTCTCGCTTTCTCGTTGGGTGGCCCGATGATCGCTTGCACGCAGGCGCCGCTGCGGGCCAGGGCATCGACGACGGCGGGTCCCAGGAATCCCCCGGCGCCAGTGACCGTGATCCGGACGTCCTGTAGCGACTTCTCCATCACGTCACCGGTCAATTGGCAGTCACGCCGCCGTTGCGATGCGTCTCGAGCATGCCCTCGAAGCAGCTCTCGATGCGGCGGGTCGTGACCTCTGGAGTGAACCGTTGAAGGTAGCGTTCGTAGGCGGCCTGCCCGAGCCGCTTTGCAAAGGAGGCGTTTTCCAGCAGGCGGAGGAGCGCATCGGCCAATGCCGCCGGGTCGTCGGGCGGAATGAGCAGACCCGTCCGGCCGTGCTCGACGTGATCCGGGATTGCCCCGACGGCGGAGACCACCGCGGGCTTCCCCAGCGACATCCCTTCGATGATCGCGTTGGGCAGGGAGTCGATCGACGAGGGATGGACATGGACGTCGATCGCATTCCAGACATCGGCGATCTTTCCCGGATACGCCAGGATGCGAACCCGCTCCGCGATCCCGAGCCGTTCCGCCTGCCGCTGCAACTGGAGCGGATACGCAGGACCGAGGCGACCGTAGCCGACGCAGAGGACGTACACGTCGAAGCCCTTGTCGAGGACGCGTCGGGCGGCATCCAGGAGCACCGCCTGTCCCTTGAAGGGAACCAGGCCGGCGACCTGGCCGAGAATGGCGGCCCGGGTATCCTCGGCGATGCCAAATTGCCGCAGCATCTCGGCTCGCGAGCGCGAAGGTTTGTCGAGACGCACGCCGTTCGGGATCACGTGGAGCGGCGGGGAGGAGCGGCCGACGAAACGCCCGAGCTGCGCCGCGCGAGCTTCGGAGTCGGTGATGATTGCGCTGCACAGCCGGAGGTTGGCGCGCCGGATGGAGGGGAAGAAGACCTGCCTGTGAAACTGGCGGTCATGGATCTTCCAGAGCTCCAGCTCGCTGTACAAGGTGACCGCCGCCGGTACGCCGGCGCTCGCGGCCGCGGGCACGGCGGTGTACAGGCCGGTCTCCATGTGAGCGTCGACAACATCGGCGCGGGTGGAGATGATCAGCCGCCGGAGCCTGGCAATGGCGGTGGCGAGCGTGGTGGCGGTGCTGGCGAGCTTGACGATGCGCGGCCCCCGCGGGCCGCGGGCATGCGGCAAGTCGATCGCGTGCACCTTCACGCCCGCGTCCGCGAACTGCCATTGCATGGACCCGAACCGGTCCTGGAGCGTCCGTTCCGGCGAATACAGCGTCACTACCGTGTGGCGAAACCGGCTCGAGTCGATGCTGCGGGCGAGGTTGAGCAGGCGGTTTTCCCCTCCGCCGAAATACAGCTCGGAGATGACGGACACGACGTTGATCACGGCTCAGCCCGCTCATCCTGGGTGGGAAGGACGGCAGGCCAGCCGCGGCTCCTGTCGAAGAGCCGTTGCGCGTGGGCCAGCGCAGCCTCGTCATTGACGTCGACCCACGGCTCGCGGTGGGGGTAGGCCAGCACCGCCTCATCCGCCTGCAGCAGCGCATCGATCAGGGCGGGAAGGTCGAATCGGCGACCCGCCGGCACGCGATCGATGGCCCGGCGGCCGAGGACGTAGGTCCCGCTCGAGATCGGGAGGGACAACTGCGGCTTCTCCCGGTACGCCACCACGCGCGGTCCGGCCATCTCGAGCATGCCGAATGGGATGGGGAATGGCTGGTGATGGGTGGCGATGGTCGCCGCACCCGCGCGCTCCCGGTGGTACCGAGCCAGCCGTCTCAGATCCAGGCTGGTCAGATTGTCCACGTTCACGATCAGCGCGTCGTCGATTTCCCGGGGTAGGGATGCCACCGCGCCGATGGTGCCGAGGGGCTGCGACTCGACGAGAACCTCGAGCGTCGCAGATTGCGATTCTGCGAGTCCCCGGCCGGGCCCGTCGATCCAGGCGGCGAGCGCGTCTTCCTGGCGGTTGATGGCCACGAACAGCCGCTTGAATCCGAACCAGGTGAGCGCGCGAAGATTGCATTCAATCAGCGGCATGCCGAAGACGGTCCGCAGACCCTTGTGTGGACCGGATCCCCCGGCCCTCATCCGTTCGGACCGGCCACCTGCCATGATCAGCGCCGCGACTGGAGAACTGGTCATTGAGGTCCGCCTCAATCGGCAAAACGGCCTGCGCCGGAAGGTGATGCCAGCGGCGCACGAAGGCCAGTGGCCGCCTGCCAACCACCGGGTTTTGTACGCTGAAGCACACCGAAGAACGGCGGTTGGCATACCACTGAACGTTCTTTGCAAAGGCCGGCGTCGCTGCCCAGATTTCGTGTGGGAGCGGGACCTTAGCCATGGCAACCCTCGTCTTCGATATCGGCGGGACGAAGACTCGCGCGGGTCTTTTCGATTGCGGTCAATCGTCGCTCATCCGATCCGTCTCCGGCCCGACGCCGAACCACCTCGACTTTCCCGGGTCTTCGTTCGAGGAGTTGTGCGAGCGTCTGATCTCGCTGATGCATCGGCTGGCCGACGAAATCGTCGAACGCCCGGCGGTCACGGAGATCAACATTGCGTTTGCCGGCCCGATCGATCCTTCCGGCAATGTTCTCGCCGCGCCGACGATCTGGGGCACCCGACTGACCCGGCCCTATCCGCTGAGCGAGGACATCGTCCGCCGCTGGCCGAATGCCCGCGTCAAGGTCATCAACGACGTGACGGCGGCTGGGTACCGCTATCGGCGCTCGATGGACGAAGAGTTCTGCATCGTCACGGTCAGCTCGGGTGTCGGCAACAAGGTGTTCGCCGGCGGACGCCCGCTGGTCGGCCGGAATGGGGCCGGCGGAGAGCTGGGACATCTGCGCGTCGACGACTCGGCGAGCGCGCCGGTGTGCGAATGCGGAGGTCGCGGTCATCTCGGCGCGGTCTCCTCCGGTCGCGCGGTTCTCGAATATGCCCGGACGCGGGCGCCGCGGAAGGTCCGCAGCGAAGGGTTGACGAGCGGGGATCTGGTCGCGGCATTCCGGCGCGGCGAGCCGTGGGCGGTGGAAATCATCGAACAACGGGCCGGGCCGCTGGGCTGGGCCCTGGCCGCGATGCACATGGGCCTCGGAATCGAACGGTTCGTCCTCATCGGTGGGTTTGCCCTCGCGCTCGGCGACGCCTACCGGCAGCTCGTCGCCGAGGCGGCGGGTTCCCGCTGCTGGGCCCGACCGGGAAATTGGATGACGCGCGTGGAGTTGGGCGTGAACGACGACGTTTCGGGCCTGATCGGCGCCGGAATCGCGGGATTGCCGCGAGAGGGTACGCCGTGAAGATCGCTCGCTACAACTACGCGCACCAGCTCGGGGCCGACATCGACCCGCTGATCGCGGACCTGCGTGCGATGCTCGTCGCCGGCAGGTACGAGCTGACGCCCGAGGTGAAGCAGTTCGAAGAGCAGCTGGCGCGATTCCTGGGCGCGAAACACGTGCGAGGCGTCAATACCGGCACGGATGCCCTGGTCGTGGCGCTGCGCGCCCTGGGCATCGGCCGGGGCGATGAAGTGATTACCCAGGCGAACACCTTCCACGCGACGGTCGCAGCCATCCAGCTGGTCGGCGCCCAACCGGTGCTGGTGGACGTGGATCCCGAGACGTTCCTCATCGACAAGCGGCAGATGCGGGACGCGATCGGTCCGAAGACGCGCGCGCTGTTGCCCGTGCACCTGTACGGAAAGCCCACACCGATGACCGACGTCGTCGACCTCGCCGACGCTCGCGGCCTGTTGGTGATCGAGGATGCCGCCCAGGCGATCGGCGCCCGGATCGAGGGGCGTTCGGTCGGCACCTTCGGCCACTGCGGCTGCTTCAGCTTCCACCCGAGCAAGAACCTCTCCGCGGCCGGCGACGGGGGAGCGGTCGTGGCCCGCGACGCCGAGCTCGACGAAGCGCTGCGGCGACAGCGCGAGCTCGGACAGGTGGGACAGAACAATCACGTGGTGGTCGGCTTCAACACCAAGCTCGACGCGATGCAGGCGAAAATCCTCTCCTGGAAATTGCCGCGCCTGGAGGATTGGAACGAGCACCGGCGTACGGCGGCCGGATGGTATCGCGAACGGCTTGCCGGGCTGCCGGTCGGATTCCAGGCGCGCTCCGACAGCGAGACCCACGCGTATCATCTGTTCCAGATTCGAACCCGCGAGCGCGACGCCTTGTTGGCCCACCTGCGCGAGCGGGGGATCGACGCGGTCATCCGATATCCAACTCCCATCCACCTGCAGCCCGCGTTCGCCGGGTACGGGTGGAAAGCGGGCCAGTTTCCCGTCGCCGAGGCGCTGGCGAGGGAATTGCTCTGCTTGCCGATCCGGCCCGACATCGCGACTGAGGAGATCGACTATGTCGCGGACAGCATCCGCGAGTTCTTCGAAAGCCCGGCCCGCGAGTGAAGCCGCTGATCGCCGTCCTGGGCGGGAGCACGCCCTTCACCGCGGCGCTCGTCGAGGCGCTTCGCTCCGGACCGGCCGAGATTCCTCCATCTGAGCTACGCCTGTTCGGGCAAGACGGCGACGCGCTCGAAAGGATGAAGCGGTATGGCGCCCGCAGGCTGGCTGCGCGCGGCTGGAGCGTGTCCGCCAGCTGCCGGCTGGACGAGGCGGTCGACGGCGCCGCGGTCGTGGTCAATCAGATCCGCTTTGGCGGGCTCGCGGGGCGGGCGCGCGACGAGGCGCTTGCCAACCGGTTCCAGCTTCCGGCCGATGAAACCTTGGGCCCCTGCGGATTGGCTACCGCGCTGCGCGTCGTTCCCCGCATCCGCGAGCTCGCAGCCGGGCTGGGTCGACTCTGCGGCGACGCCTGGGTGCTCAATCTCTCGAATCCGTTGAGCGTCACTACCGCCGCGATGATCCGGGCCGGCGCCCCGCTCCGGTGCGTCGGCCTCTGCGAGCTTCCCCTCGCCACGGTCATCGAGACGTGCCGCCTGCTGGAAACGCCGCTGACGGAGGTGGAGTGGCAATATGCCGGGCTCAACCATCGTGGCTTCGTCTTCGCGCTCGAGCACCGCGGGGAGGACTTGTTGCCGCGGCTGCCCGAGATGCTCGGCGGGGAAAGCATCTTCGGCGTCACCGGAGAGGACATCCGCCGGATCGGCGCGCTCCCCTTGAAGTACTTCAGATTGTCCACCCCAGCGGCGCCCCCCGCGGCCAGTCACCGGGCGGAGTTCTTGAGCCGGCTCAAGGAGACGATCGCGCGCGAGCTGGAGCTGCCGGCCGCGCCGCCACCCAGCCTCTCGATGCGCGACCAGGACTGGTACCAGGCTGCCGTGGTCCCGATGATCGCCGCCATTTTCGCGGACGATCGGCGCCGGATGATCGTCAACTGCATCCGCGAGGACGGGCTCGTCTCGGAGGTGCCGGCGCGGGTGTCGCGCGACGGCGTCGAGGTCGTGGCCAATGAGCCGCCCGCGCGGTTGCGGCCCTGGCTCGATCGATGGGCCGCCCACGAACGAGCCTTGCTGGACGCGGTCGAGTCACCCTGTCTGGAGCGGATCGACGAAGCGCTGGCGCTCGATCCCATGGTGCCCAAGTCGCAAGTGCGCGAGATCGGTCGCGCGATCCTGGCCGAACATGTCCATTGAACCGCGATCGGATGTGCTGCGCGTGGCGATCTTCGGTTGCGGCCGGATGGGATTGCAGCACGCCCGCAGCGCGTCCCAGCTCGGCCATCGCGTCAGCGTGGCGTGCGACGTCGACGCCGTGCGGGCGTCGGCGCTCGCCAGCAATCATCCGGGCTGCGAGATGGTGACCGACGTGTCGAGCGTCCGCTGGCGCGAGCTGGATGCCGCTTTCGTCTGCACGCCGCCCTTCGCGCGCGGTCCGGTGGAGCTCCTGGCCGCCCAGGCGGGCGTGCCCCTGTTCCTCGAGAAGCCGATCGGGCTTTCGGCGGCGCAATGCCTGCCGGCGCTGAGGGCCTGCCGGACCACGGGCACGATCACTTCGGTCGGGTACATGAATCGATATCGACCCTCGGTCCGGCGCGTGCGAAGCCTGCTCGAGGGCGAGACGGTCCTCGGCTTCACCGCGCACTGGGTGGGCGGGGCGTACCGCGTTCCCTGGTGGGGAGATCCCGCCCTCTCCGGCGGCCAACTCAACGAGCAGTGCACGCATCTGATCGATCTCGCGCGCCACCTCGTCGGTGAAGTGACCGAGGTCACCGCGTTCGCGCAGCCAAGCCCCGACGGCAACGGTAACGCCGCGGCGGTCTCGATCCTGCTGCGCTTCCGCAATGGAACGCTGGGGACGGTGATCTGCGGCTGTCTCGCCCAGGAAAAGCAGATCGGATGCCACGTGTTCACCCCCCGCGGCCAGCTCGTGCTGGAGGGGTGGGACTTCAAGTGGTCGCCTTCCGTCGCGTTCGGCGACGGGAGCGATCTGGATTGCTTCGAGGACGTCTTCGTCGCCGAGTGTTCCGCGTTCCTGAACGCGGTGCGCTCCGGAGACGCAGGGTCGATCCGCTGCGATCTGGCTGAGGCGATGAGGACGCAGCGGGTGGTCGATGCCGCGCGGGCGGCATTGGCGGGTAGCGGGCCGCAGGTCATCGCGCCCGATCGGACGGTGGGAGGGGGAAGCCATGCGATCGACTTCACTTGAGGTAGCCCTTGCAGTCGATGAAGGCGATGCTGCCGACAGCGTGACCCCGGTCACGACGCTGCGGATCGCTCGATCGCTGCCCTCGGAGTGGGCATCTCTGCCGATGGATTGCGAGGCGCGCAGCCAGTACAGGGTCCTGTTTTGCGACTCCCTCCTGAAGGGTCACGGCACCGTGCTGGAGGAGGCGATCGAGGATCGCAAGGCATTGCTCGTGACCACGCCCACCGTCGACCGGATGTACGGCGCGGCGATGCGCGCGGTGCTGAAGAAGACGAACACCGTCTCGACGCTGGTGCTGAATGCCCGCGAGGAGACGAAATCCATGGAGCTTGTCGCGACGGTTTGCAAGGAGGCGCTCTCACATGGCCTGAATCGGCGCGGACTGCTGATCGGGTTCGGAGGAGGCGTCTGTCTCGACGTGGTGACGATGGCCGCTTCGTTGATCAGGCGCGGCGTCGGACACGTTCGCGTGCCCACCACCCTGATCGGGCAGATCGATGCGGGCATCGGCCTGAAGGGCGCGGTGAACTTCTCCGGAAAGAAGAGTTTCATCGGGACTTTCCACCCGCCCGAGCAGGTGTTGATCGATCCGGCCTTTCTGGAGAGCCTTCCCAGGAAGTTCCTGGTGGCCGGCATCGCCGAGGCCGTCAAGATGGGGATCGTGCGCGATGCCGCGCTGTTCGAGATGCTCGAAAGCTGGTCGCCCGAGCTGGTGACGTCCGGGTTCGGCGAGCCCGCGGTGCAAGGTCGAGAGGTGCTCCGGCGGTCGATCTGGGCCATGCTCGACGAGCTCCGGAAGAATCCGTACGAGGATCAGACCTATGAGCGGCTGGTGGACTTCGGGCACACCTTCAGCCCGGCCCTCGAAGGCGCGATGGGTTTCGAGATCCAGCACGGCGAGGCGGTCGCGATCGACATGGCCTTGTCGGCGACGATCGCGAGATCGCTGGGGCTGATCGCTCCTGAGGCCTGCGCGCGGATCCTGAGGGTGTTGAGAGCGGCTTCCTTGCCGATCTTCGCGCGCCCGCTCGACGTTCCGCTCTGCCGGGAGGCCCTGATCGAGGCCTCCCGCCACCGCGGAGGGTCGATGAATCTGGTGGTTCCCGCCGGGATCGGTCGAACGGTCTTTCTCAAGCGCTGTGACGATCTGCCGGACTCGGTGCTGGAGCATGCGCTGGCATCCCTCGCCGCCTGCGTGCCGGGGGCATCGTGAAGCGGACCCCGATCGAGCGGCAGTACAGGTTCGAGGATTGCGCCTTCGAGCGTGTCCGGGCCCACGGCGGCGCTCGCGACATTTCGTTCGCGCGCGTGTTGGCGCGCAGCCGGGGGGCGATTCGATTCATCGACCTGTCCGTGCTCGGTCCCGGAGCGGACATCGGTCGCCACACCCACCAGCCCGACAACGAGGAGCTGTACGTGGTCGTCTCGGGGAAGGGCCTGATGACCCTGGACGATCGCGAGTTCGAGGTCGGGCCGGGCCACGTGATTGTGAACCGGCCAGGGGGAACGCACGGGCTCAAGAACATCGGCGCCGAGGAGCTGCGCATCGTGGTGATCGAAGTGGAATCGCGGCCGGAAGACCTGGGAGAGCCCCGGTGAGCGAGCCTGGGAACGGATGGAAGGTCGAGCTGCTGGATACCTTGACCAGGAATCCGTGGTTCGGCGTCCTCCTGCAAAAGGTCACCCAACCGGACGGTTCGACCACGCCGTACTACACCATCGACTTCCCCAACCGCGCGGTCGGAGTGGTGGTCCGACGCGGGAACGAGTTCCTCTTCATTCGCCAGTATCGATTCATCGTCGACGAGCACGTCTGGGCCATTCCCTCCGGCGGCGCCGAAAAGGGTGAAAGCCCCACGGACGCGGCCGCCCGGGAGATGGAGGAAGAGACGGGCTACCGGCCGTCGAAGCCTCTCGAGCACATCCTCGGCTACTACCCGTCGTACGGATGCGGCAACCAGCGATTCGAATTGTTCCTGGCCGAGGATCCCGTACGTGTCGGAGAAATGCCGGATGCGCGGGAGGTCATCTCCACCCGGTGGTTCGACAAGCAGGAGGTGCTGGCGATGATCCGGCGCAACGAGATCGTCGATGGGCTCTCGCTGACGCCCCTGTTGCTGCTGCTCGTTCGAGACATGCTGAGCACCTGATCCCGGCGCATGCCGAAATGAGGCTTGACGGGGGCCCTGTGGTTGTAGATACACCTATAGTGATCGATGTACATACAACCTCATGCAGGAGGATGACCGATGCCCCGTCCGCGATCCTGGGTGATGGCCCTTGCTCTGCTCGCCGCTGCTTGCTCGGGAGTTGCCCCACGCCCGCCGGCGCTGACGCAGAATCGCGAGCTGGAGGGCTTTGCCGCCGCCACCGCATACCCGAACGCGGAGCCGGCGGTGGCGCTCCTTGCCGCCCAGCAGTACCTGGCGGCCCATCGCGAGCGGGAGGGATACGAGCTCTTCCAACGGCTCGCCCGCGAGCAACCCGACCGCCCGATCCTGCTCTCGCTGGAGGGTATGATGCAGGCCAGGATGGCGGGCGACGTCGCGTTGCTCCGGCGGGTCGGCTGGGTCGAGGAGGCCATCCGCAAGCTTGACCGGGCCGCCGAGGCGGAGCCGGTGGGAGGGCGGCTCGTCCGCGGCCTGGTCTTCGCCGAGCTTCCGGGACGATTCGGGAAGGGGCAGCAGGCGCTGGCCGATCTCCAGGCGTCGCTGGCCAACCGGGAGTCGTTCCGGGTCGAGATCGACCGCGGAATCCTCCGCGCCATGGCAGCGGCCTATCGGAACCTGGGCGACGAGTCCCGCTCCGGCGAGCTGCTGCGCCAGTCCGGCGCCCAGTCGCTGGAGTCTCCATCGGTGCTGACCGACGTCTCGGTCGGGCCCGAGGAAGGCTTTCGCTTCACCAAGCCTGCGCTCGTGCGCGAAGGCGAAGGGATCTACGTCGCGGAGGGTTTCGACTTCGGAAACATCGCGTTCCTGGTCAACGAAGAAGGAGTGGTCGCGATCGATGCCGGCACCACGGAAGAATCGGCGCGCACCGCGATGGCCGCGCTCCGCCGGGTCACCAACGCTCCGGTCCGCTACCTGATCCTGACCCACTCCCACTGGGACCACGTCGGCGGCCTGGCTGCGGTGCGCGAACCGGGGACGGTGGTGATCGCCCGGGCAAACTCCGCGCAGGAGTTGGCGCGCATGCGCAGCTCGCAGCAGTCGTTCAGCTGGTTCTTCGGCGCGCACCGGGTAGACCTCCAGCCTCCGGGAATGCGGCTCGTCAGCGGGGAAGAGGTCCTGCGCCATGGCAAGCTCGAGATCCGCATCCTGCCGGTGAGCGGCGGAGAGACCAGTGACGCGCTCTTCGTGCACCTGCCTCAGCACCGGCTGCTGTTCGTCGGCGATGCCTTCATGCCCTACGTGGGACCCCCGCTCCTCTCGGAAGGATCGCCGGAGGGCTACCTGGAAGCCCTCGCGCAGGTCCGATCGCTCGCCCCACGCAGGCTGATCCACGGCCACCCGCCGTTGACGCGGTTCTTCAACATGGACGCCGTCCCTGGGCTCGAGGCATCCTTGCGCAGCTTGTACGAGCGGTACCGGCCGGATGCGTTGCACAGCCGTCCGCTCGCCGAGATGCTTCACGACAACTACTTGCCCCCAAGCCTGCGGGAGAATCCGAAGGCGGTGATCCCCTACCTGGTGTTGCGCGACCACTTCCTCCAGCGGCTCCATCAGCATGACGCCGGTTACTGGCAGTCGAACGGCGAAGGCATGGAAGTCTTCACCCGCGCCGAATGGGCTGCCGTGCTCGACCGGTTCGGGAATGGGACCGACGCTTCGTTCAGCCGCGTCGCGGACGACCTGCTCGCCAGGGGCGACGCTCCCCTCGCGCTCCGCGTGACGGAGTTGGGGTTGCTGCGGTATGGAAATAGCGAAGCACTGCGAGGCGCCCGCAAGCGGGCCTTGGCCATGCTCATCGAGCGCTACCATTCGGGCGACCCCTTC
>Ga0066709_100004598_pt1 | contig 11067 bp, 8 predicted proteins | sample GraSoiAngelo_158_FD_79665 | JGI IMG/M metagenome (GOLD analysis project Ga0066709, IMG submission 79665) | Grasslands soil microbial communities from the Angelo Coastal Reserve, California, USA - 14_1009_16_30cm | ecosystem: Environmental > Terrestrial > Soil > Grasslands | place: USA... | reverse complement strand
GGAAGGCGCGGCTGCAGCTGGCCACGCTCAACGCGCTCGTCACCGCCACCGCCGTCGTGCCCACCCCCTGAAGGAGCGGGCGGCGCGCTGCCCTGGCGCCCCGGCGAGCACATGATCGGGGTTCGGGGCCGGCCCGCGCCCGGCGCGGCGCGCGGGGCGTGGCGGGCCCTCCGCGAGACGCTGCGCGGCATGAGGACGACGTTCGGGCGCATCCCCGAGGGGCCCGTCACGGTGCAGTACCCCGAGGAGAAGGTGCCCGTGTACCCGCGCTTCCGCGGTCGTCACAAGCTGCACCGCTTCGAGGACACCGGGCTCGAGAAGTGCGTCGGCTGCTCGCTCTGCGCCGCGGCCTGCCCGGCCGACTGCATCCGCGTGGTGGCCGCGGAGAACACCCCCGCCAACCGCGTCTCCGCGGGCGAGCGCTACGCCGCCGTGTATGAGATCAACCTGTCGCGCTGCATCTTCTGCGGCTACTGCGAGCTGGCGTGCCCGTTCGACGCGATCACGATGGGCCACGACTACGAGCTCTCCGACCACGACCGCTCCGATCTCATCTTCACCAAGGAGATGCTCCTGGCCGAGCCGCTGGAGCGCACGCCGCTGAGGGCCGAGGACGAGTGAGCGCGCGGCGGTGAGCGCGGTCCTGTTCTTCGGCGCGGGCGCGGGCGCGATCGCGGGCGCCATCGGCGTGGTGCTGCTGCGCGACCCCTTTTACAGCGTGCTCGCGCTGGTGGGGCATCTGGTCTGCCTGGCGGTGCTGTTCCTGCTGCTGCGCGCCGAGTTCGTCGCCGCCGTGCAGGTCGTCGTGTACGCGGGCGCGGTGATGGTCCTGTACGTGTTCGTCGTCGCATACGTCGGCGGCGAGGGCGACCGCTTCGAGCTCGGCCAGCTCTCCGAGCGGGTGCGCTCGCACGGCTTCCCGAGCTCGCGCATGCGCATCGGCGGGGCGGTGCTCGGCGGGGCGCTGATGATCGAGCTGCTGATCGCCATGCTCGGCACGGGCCTGCATGGCATCGGCGGGCACGGAGCGGGTTACAGCCCCGGCCCGCGCACGTTCGGCACACCGGCCTACATCGGCAAGCTGCTGCTGACGCGCTTCTTGGTGGCGTTCGAGGTCGCCTCGTTCCTGCTTCTCATCGCCGCCGTGGGCGCGGTCGTGCTCGCCCGCCGCCGGGGCGGGCTGGAGGGCGAGGAGGCAGGCGAGGCGCTCGCACCCCTGGGGCTTGCGCCTCCGCGCGAGGCGGGCACGATGGCCGAGGGCGTGGGGCCGGCGCTCGCCGCCGCGCCGCGCCACGCGGAAGCGCTGCCCGCGCCCGCCGCAGGCGCACCGGGTGGGCCGCGGAGGAAGCCGCTGCCGTGAGCATCGCCTGGTACCTGGCCGTCTCGGCGATCGTGTTCACGCTCGGCGCGATCGGCGTGATCGCGCGGCGCAACCCCCTGGTCATCCTGCTGTGCCTGGAGCTGATGCTCAACGGCGCCAACCTCGCGCTGATCGCCTTCTCGCGCCTGTGGGGCAACGGCGACGGCCAGATCCTGGCGCTCGTGGTCATGACCGTCGCGGCCTGCGAGGTGTGCATCGGCCTGGGCATGATCGTCGCGATCCACCGCCGGCGGCTGCCGATCGACGTCGACGAGCTGCGGGAGCTGCAGGGGTGACGCCGGAGCGCGAGTGCGATAGCGGGTCGCGCTCGTGAGCGCGACCACGTTCGCGTGGCTGGCGCTGGCGATGCCGCTCGCGGGCACCCTGGTGCTGGCGCTGGGGTACCGCTCGCTGCCGGGACGCAGCGCCGGATGGATCGGCACGGGCACGATCGTGCTCGCCTTCGTCGCCGCGCTGGGGGCGCTGCTGGAGCTCCAGGACCGCGCCCCGGCACATCGCGCGCTGACCTCCTCGCTGTGGAGCTACGCCGTCACGGCCGGCATCGACGCGCGCGTTTCGATCCTCGTGGATCCGCTGTCGGTGTTCATGCTGCTGGTGGTCAGCGGCGTGTCGGCGCTCATCCACCTGTACTCGGTCTCCTACATGGACTCCGACCGCGGCTACGCGCGCTACTTCTCCTACCTCAACTTCTTCGTCTTCTCGATGCTGCTGCTGGTGCTGGCCGGCAACTTCCTGCTGCTGATCGTGGGCTGGGCGTTCGTGGGCGCGGCCTCGTATCTGCTGATCTCCTTCTGGTACCGGCGCAGCACCGCCACGCGCGCAGGGATCAAGGCGTTCGTGATCAACGTCGTGGGCGACGTGGGGCTGGTGCTGGGGACCTACTTCATCTTCAAGCACACCCACGCGCTGGACCTCCGCGGGTCCTTCCACGCCGCCAGCGCGGGCGCGTTCGTCGGCGGCTCGGGCAACGGCGACCTGATCGCCGGCTGCGTGCTGCTGCTCGTGGGGGCGTTCGCCAAGTCCGCCCAGATCCCGCTGCACACGTGGCTGCCCGACGCGATGGAGGGGCCCACGCCGGTCAGCGCGCTCATCCACGCCGCCACGATGGTCACCGCGGGCGTGTACCTGATCGCGCGCATGCACCCGCTGTTCGAGCGCGCGCCCACGGCCCAGGACGTGGGCGCGGTGATCGGCGCGGCGACCCTGCTGGTGGCAGGCACGGTGGGGCTCGCCCAGGTCGACATCAAGCGCGTGATCGCCTACTCGACCATGTCCCAGATCGGCTACATGATCATGGGCGTGTCCGTCGGCGCCTACGCCGCCGGACTGTTTCACCTGATGACGCATGCCTTCTTCAAGGCGCTGCTGTTCATGGCCGCGGGCTCTCTCATCGGCGCTATGGCCGGCGAGCAGTCGCTGCAGAGGATGGGCGGCTTTCGCAAGGCGCTGCCGTTCACGTACGCGAGCTTCTTGATCGGCGGACTGGCGCTGGCCGGCGTACCGCCCTTCTCGGGCTTCTTCTCCAAGGATGAGATCCTGCTCGTGACCGGCGAGCGCGGTGGCTGGCACTGGGCGCTGTACGTGGTCGGCTATCTGGGCGCATTGCTGACGGCCGTGTACACGTTCCGCATGGTCTTCCGCGCCTTCCACGGCGCGCCGGTGGCCGAGGCGCGCGAGCTGGAACGGGGGCATCCCCACCACGCCGAGGTGCCGCGCAACCCCGCCACCGGCGAGCCTGAGGACACCGACGTGGGTTTCCCCGGCCCGCACCACGCGATCGCCGAGCGCGCGCTGCCGATGCGGGCGGCGATGGCGCTGCTGGCGGTCGGCTCGATCGGCGCGGGCGCGCTACAGATCCCCCACGTCGACTTCGTGATCGACGATTTCCTGCGACCCAGCTTCGGCGACTCCTCGCTGTATGCGACGCACGGGCGCGACTGGCTGCTGGTCCTGGGCCTCTCGCTCGGCACCGCGCTCGGCCTGGCGGGTATCGCGATCGCGTATCGCGTGTGGGTCATGCGCCCAGGCAGTGCCGCGCGTGTGCGCGCCCGCGCCCGCCCGCTGTACGAGCTGTTCGTGCACGCGTGGTACTTCGATGAGCTGATCGCCGCGCTGATCGCGCGGCCGGCCGTGGCGGCCGGGCGGTTTGCGCGCGACACCTTCGAGCGGCGCGTCGTCGATGACGCGCTCATCGGAGGCACCACCACGCTGATCCGCGCCGGCTCGGCGGCGGTGCGCGCGGCGCAGAGCGGCTTCGTGCGCTACTACGCTGCCCTGCTCGTGCTCGGCGTCACCGGCGTCGGCTTCTACTTCCTGCTGCAGTCCTAGGGCAGCGAGACCGATGCCCCCGCTCTCGATCCTGATCTGGCTGCCGGCGATCACCGGCCTGCTGGCGGCGTCGCTGTCGTGGCGCCCGTGGCGGGCTCACATCCCGCCGGCCTCGCCGCCGCCGGACTGGTGGGGGCAGGTCTCGCCGGCGGCGCGCGCGCGCTCGGTGCGCGACCCGGGGCAGAGGCTCTCCGGCCGGCTGGCGCTGGCCGGCTCGCTGGCCACGCTGGCGCTGGCGATCGGCTACATCACGGAATACAAAGGCCCGCGGGCCGGGCTGCAGCACGTCACCGACGTGACCTGGATCGGCGAGCTCGGCATCCACTACAAGCTCGCGATCAGTGGCTTGAACGTGTTCCTGGTGGGGATGACCGCGCTGCTGTTCGCGGCCGCCACGCTCGCCGCCAACCTGCGCTCGTGGGAGCGGCCGCGGCTCTTCTACTTCCAGTTCATGCTCGCCGAGTCGGCCGTGCTGGGCGCGTTCCTGGCGCAGGACCTGGCGCTGTTCGTGGCCTTCTTCGATCTGATGCTGGTCCCCTTCTACTTCCTGATCGGCGGTTGGGGCCGGGAGCCGGGGCGCGTGCGCGCGACGCTCAAGCTGGTCATATACACGCTGGTCGGCTCGCTGCTGATGCTCGCCGCGGCGATCGCCACCGGCGTGCTGGCAGCCCGGCACACGGGCGGGCACATCACGTTCGTGCTCTCGTCGCTGCAGGCCACGCCTCTCGGCAGGGGCTCGCAGGAGTGGATCTTCCTGTTCTTCGCCGCCGCCTTCCTCGTGAAGATGCCCGCCTTCCCGCTGCACGGATGGATGCCCGACGGTTACCGCGCGATGCCGATCGAGGTGCTGATGGTGTTCTCCGGCGTGCTCGCCAAGGTGGGCGCGTACGGCTTTCTGGCGATCGTGCTGCCGCTGTATCCCCAGGCGGCGGTGCACTTCCAGACGCTCATGCTGCTGCTCGCGCTGGCCTCGATCCTGTACGGCTCGGCGGTGGCCTTCACGCAGACGGACGCCCGCCTGATCGCCGGCTACTCCTCGGTCGCGCAGCTCGGCTTCATCACGCTCGGGATCTTCTCGCTCAACGCCCAGGGCGCCCAGGGCGCGCTGCTGCAGATGCTCAACCACGGCCTGGTGGTCGCGCCGCTGCTGTTCATCGTCGCCCTGCTGGCACAGCGCAGCGGCGGGTCGGAGGACGTGCGCGAGATGGGCGGGATCGCCTTCCGCGCGCCGGTGCTCGCCGCGCTGTTTCTGCTCGTGGCCCTCGCCACGCTGGCGATGCCCGGCTCGGCCAACTTCGTGGGCGAGTTCCTGATCCTGCTCGGCGTCTTCAACGCCAAGCTCGCGATCGCCGCCGTCGCCTTCGCCGGCGTTGTGATGGCCAGCTTCTACGCGCTGCGGCTGCTGATCGGCGCCATGCACAACCGCGTCGGGCCAGGCGTGCGCTCGCGCGAGATCTCGCTGCTGGACGGCGCCGTGCTCGTGCCCATTCTGGCGGTGGTCGGCCTGCTGTCGTTGTATCCCCAGCTGGCCCTGCACCGCAGCGAAGGATCGGTCAAGCAGGCGATCACGCCACTGCGAGCGCCGCTATCGCCGCCGGGGCCCTACGCCGCTCGCGGCGGCTGCCCACCGTACGCCGCTCAGCCGGGGTCTGGCCTGCGCTGTCGCGCGTTGGTTCTGGGGCGCAGGCGATGAGCGCCGTGGCGCTGGCGAGCGCCCACCTCAAGGGCCCGCACGTCGACTTCGGCGGGCTGGCGCCGCTGCTCGCGCTGCTCGGCGGGGCGGTCGTCGTGCTGCTCGCCGGGCTGATCGGCTCGCGCTGGGTGCGCGCGCAGGTCGTGCCGACCCTCAGCCTGCTGGCGCTCGGCTCGGCGCTCGGCCTGACGATCTGGCAGTGGGACGCGCGCAAGTCGGTCGTCTCCGGCGCGCTGCGCATCGATGACCTGTCGCTGGCGTCGAACCTGGTGCTGATCGCGGGCGGCGCCTGCGCGGTGCTGCTGGCGTGGCGCTCGCTGGCGGCGCGCGAAGCGGCGCACGGGGAGTGGCACGCTCTGCTGTTGAGCTCGATCGGCGGTATGTCGCTGCTGGCCTGCGCGCAGAACACAGTGGCGGTGTTCCTCGGCCTGGAGCTGCTGTCGATCCCCCTGTACGTGCTGTGCGCGACCGAGCTTCGACGCGAGCACTCGCTGGAGTCGGGGCTGAAGTACCTGATCGTCGGCTCGGTCGGCTCGGCCACCTTCCTGTACGGCCTCGCGATGATCTACGGCGCGACCGGCAAGACCGACTTCGGGGCCATCGCAGGCGCGCTCGCGCGCGCTAGCCTGGCGAGCGATCCGCTCACGCTCACGGGGATCGCGCTGTGCGTGGCCGGGCTGTGCTTCAAGGCCTCGGTCGCGCCCTTTCACCAGTGGACCCCCGACGTGTACGAGGGCGCGCCCACGCCGGTGACCGGATTCATGGCGGTCGCGACGAAGGTCGCCGCGCTGGCCGTGTTCGTGCGCTTGTTCGACGTCGCGTTCATTCCCGCGCACCACAGCTGGGGACCGGCCGTGGCGGCGCTGGCCACGATCACGATCGTCGTCGGCAACGTGGGCGCGCTCGGGCAGTCCTCGCTGAAGCGGATGCTCGCCTACTCGTCGGTGGCCCAGGCCGGCTACATGCTCGCCGGCATCGTCGTGGCAACCAGGCTTGGCGTGCAGGCGACCGTGTTCTACCTGGCGGTCTACGTGGCGATGAACATGGCCGCGTTCGCGGTGATCGTGGCGCGCGAGCGTCAGACCGGCTGGGGAGACGCGATCGACGCCGTCGCGGGCCTCGGCCGCGAGCGGCCGCTGCTGGCCTTGTCGATGACGATCTCCATGCTCGCCCTCGCCGGCATCCCGGCGACCGCGGGGTTCACGGGCAAGTTCTACCTCATCGACGCCGCGGTCTCGGGCGGGTATACGTGGCTGGGGGTGGTGATCGTGATCGGGTCGATGATCTCGCTCGGCTACTACCTGCCGGTGCTGGCGGCGATGTGGATGCGACCAGCGCCCGCCGGGGCGGGCCGCCGCGGAGACCCGCCTGGACCGGGCGCGGAGGCCCTCCCCGCCCTGGCCGGAGGCTCGCCCGAGCTTGAGCCGGAGGCGCAGGGCGCCGTCGAGCCGCCCTGGCAGGCGCGCGGCGAGCGGGTGCTAGGCGCTCAGCCCGAGGTCGCCCTGGTGGCGATCGCGGCCGCACTCGCCACGATCTTCTTCGGCATCATCCCCCAGCCGCTGTTCGAGCTGGTGCACGGAGCCGGCCGGGCGCTGGGCCTGCTCTAGAGACGGCGGCGATCAGACGGCCGTGGCCTGGTAGGAGGCTTGATCGGGTCGCGCCTACGCTCGGCCTGCCGCGCGGGCGGCCTGCTCGGCGTCCTCGAGCTGCCGCTGCACGAGGTCCAACCCCGCGTCCCAGAAGCCCGGGTCCGCGAGGTCGATGCCGACGATCTCGGCGAGGCGCTCCGGCTCGCGCGAGCCGCCGGCGGCGAGCAGCTCCAGGTAGCGAGGCACGAGCTCCTGGCCGGCCTGCAGGTAGCGCTCATAAACCGACAGCGCCAGCAGCTGCCCATAGGCATACGCGTACACATACCCGGGGCTGCCGATGAAATGAGGGATGTAAGACCACCAGCAGCGGTAGCCGTCGGTCAGCTCGACCGCATCGCCCAGCAGCTCGGCCTGGCTCTGCAGCCACAGGTCGCCCAGGCGCTCGACCGACAGCTCGCCGCTGTCGCGGCGCTCGGTGTGGACGAGCTCCTCGAAGCGGTTCATCGCCACCTGACGGAAGACCGTCGCGATCGTGTCCTCGAGGCTCTCGGCGAGCAGCGCCAGGCGGGAGGCGGGCGCGGTGTCCTCCTGTAGCAGTCGGCCGAACACGATCGTCTCGCCGAACACGGACGCGGTCTCGGCCAGGGTCAGCGGGGTGCTCTGGTGAAAGATGCCCTGGCGAGCCGCGAGCGCAAAGTGCACGCCATGACCGAGCTCGTGCGCAAGCGTGAGCACGTCGCGCCTTCGCGAGGTGTAGTTGAGCATCACGTACGGGAACACCGACGGCACCGCCGATGCGCAGAACGCGCCGCCGCGCTTGCCCTCGCGCACGGGCGCGTCGATGCGGCGCTCGTCGAAGAAGCGACGCGCGAGCCCGCCCAGCTCCGGCGAGAAAGCCGAGTAGCAGTCGAGCACGATCTCCCTCGCGCGCGCGAACGAGTAGGTCACCTCGTCCTGCGTCACCGCGGCCATGCGGTCGTAGTCGGCGAGACGGTCCAGGCCGAGCAGCCTCGCCTTGAGCCGATACCAGCGCCGCGGGATCTCGTTGCGCGCGCGCACCGCCGCGATCAGCGCCTGCACGGACTCGTCGCTGGCCTCGTTGGCGAGGTTGCGCGCGGCCAGCCAGTGCCGGTAGCGGCGCAGGCGGTCATCGATCGCCTTGTCTGCCAGCAGCGTGTTGAACAGGTAGGCCCGCGTGCGCAGACCGGGCCCCAACGCGTCGGTGATCGCCTCCGCCGTCGCGCGCCGGAGCTCACGGTCGGGCAGCATGAGGCGGCTGAGCGCCATGTCCAGCGCCACCTTCTCGCGCTGGCCGCCGCGGCCGTCGACCGCCGATCGCTCCTCGCCGGCGGCCGCGGGCAGCTCCACGGCTATCGCGGAGGTGAGCTCTTCGAACAGGCGCGTCCACGCGCTCGAGCCGGTCAGCGCCTTCTCGGCGAGGATCTTCTCCTCCGGCTCGGACAGCAGGTGCTCGCGGTAGCGGCGCACGTTGCGCAGGTGATGTCGGCAGAAGTCGAGCCCCTCGTCCGCCAGCAGCGCCTCGGCGCGATCGTCCTGGAGCGCCGCCCACTCGAGCTCGAAGAACAGCAGCGTCGTCTCGATCGCCGTGGCGCGTTCCTGAACCAGCTGCAGCAGCGCGCCGTTGGCCGGCTCGGCCGTGTCGGCGGCGAAGCGCAGGGCCGCGAATGTCCCCGCGCGTCCCACGAGCTCCTGGATCGCGGCGAGCTCGTGCATCGCCTCGCCAAGCGCCGCTCCGTCGAGCTCGGCGAGCGCGCGGGCGTAGCGCGCGGCGAACGCCTGCGCCCGCCCGAGCGCCTCTTGCAGGCGGCGCTCCACGCCCGCCTCGCCCTCTCCATCGAGGAGTGGTTCGAGGTCCCACCGCGTCTCCTGGAGCTCTGGGTCGCTCGGCGTGGAGGCGGCTTTGGTGGCCATCGTGCCGAGCAGCTTAGCCACCGAGGTGGAGCCGGTGCGCTCGCGGGTAGACGTCCGGGAGGCGACCTAGCATCCCGCACCCCGTGCACGAGACCACCCCCAAAGTCTTCCTGATCGCACGCCCGTCGATCGACCTGGAGGGGATGCGCGGCTACCTGCAAGATGTCGGCGGTGAAGCGTGGCTCACACGGCGGCTGGCCGAGTCGCGGGCGAGCCCCAACGCGGGCGAGCTGCTCGTGGAGTTCGCCGGGCGCGCCTGCTACCGCAGCTGGGAGCCCGGGCTGAACCCGAACGTGAGCAAGGTCCGCACCGACCAGCGCGAGTACTTCGCCAACATCCTGCGCTCGGCGCACGGCTCGGTGCTGGAGCACGCCAACTACTCGTTCGCGCTGCGCAACTGCTCACGCGTGATGACTCACGAGCTTGTCAGGCATCGCGCCGGCTCGGCCTTCAGCCAGGAGAGCCTGCGCTACGTGCGCCTGGCCGACATCGGCTTTCGCGTGCCTCCGGCGCTCGAGCCGGCGCGCGAGCGGGTGCTCGCGATCGTGGAGCAGCTCGAGGAGTTCCAGCGCAGCGCGGCCGAGGAGCTGGGCATCGACCGAGAGGGCGTGCCCTTCCACATCAAGAAGGAGGTCACCTCGGCACTGCGCCGCGTGGCCCCGATCGGGCTGAGCACCGACATCATCTGGACCGCCAACGTACGCACGTTGCGCCACGTGATCGAGATGCGCACCGCGGAGGGCGCCGAGGAGGAGCTGCGGCTGGTGTTCGATCGCGTCGCGGCGATCATGCAGGCGGAGGCGCCGGGGTTGTTCCAGGACTTCGCGCGCCATGCCGACGGCGCGTGGGTGCCGCAGTTTCACAAGGTGTGAGCGCGCCGCCCCGCTGCGCGGGCGGCCGCGGTGCCGAACGCGCCGCGCGCGCCCTCAGCCCTCCGCAGCCTGCAGCTCGGCCACGCGCTCCTTCAGCTTGGCGGTGACGGCGGGGTCGCGCAGCGTGGTGACATCGCCGAGCTCGCGCCCCTCGGCGATGTCGCGCAGCAGGCGCCGCATGATCTTGCCCGAGCGCGTCTTGGGCAGATCGTCCGTCCAGATGATGCGCTTGGGCCGGGCGAACTTGCCGATGCGCTCGGCGACCGTGGCACGAATCCCTTCCACGACCGAGTCGTCGCCCTCCAGCTCGCCCTGCAGCGTGACGAAAGCGACGATCGCCTGACCCGTGTCCTCGTCGTGCTGGCCAATCACCGCGGCCTCGGCGACATCGGCGTGCGCCACGATCGCAGACTCGACCTCGGCCGTGGAGAGGCGGTGTCCCGATACGTTGACCACGTCGTCGATGCGGCCGATCACCCAGACGTAGCCGTCTTTGTCCACCCGCGCGGCGTCGCCCACGAGGTAGGTCTCGGGCCCGAAGCGCGCGAAGTAAGTCTCCACGAAGCGCTCCTCCTCCCGGTACAGGGTGCGCAGCATCGACGGCCACGGGCGCGTGAGCACTAGCAGGCCCTGACCTTCCTGCGTCGGCTGCCCGGTGGACTCATCGCGCACCTCCGCGCGCACCCCCGGGAACGGCTGGGTCGCCGATCCAGGCTTGGTGGCCGTGATACCCGGCAGCGGCGTGATCATGATCGCGCCCGTCTCGGTCTGCCACCAGGTGTCGACGATCGGGCAGCGCCCGCCCCCGATCACCTTGTGGTACCACAGCCATGCCTTCGGGTTGATCGGCTCGCCCACCGTGCCCAGCAGGCGCAGCGAGGAGAGGTCGTGTCTGCGCGGCCACTCAGCGCCCCACTTGACGCACGCGCGGATCGCCGTGGGAGCGCAGTACAGGATGCTCACCCCGTAGCGCTCGACGAGCGCCCACCAGATGCCCCTGTCGGGGTAGTCAGGGGCTCCCTCCCACATCACCGAGGTGGCCCCGTTGCAGAGCGGCCCGTAGACGATGTAGGAGTGCCCGGTGACCCAGCCCACATCGGCGGCGCACCAATAGGTGTCGGCGTCGGGCTTCAGGTCGAACACGTAGCGGTGGGTCGCTGCCACCCCGGTCAGGTAGCCGCCGGTCGTGTGCAGGATGCCCTTTGGCTTCGCGGTGGAGCCGGAGGTGTACAGGATGTACAGCGGGTGCTCGGCGTCCAGCGGCTCGGCGGG
>Ga0066709_100004595_pt1 | contig 11069 bp, 10 predicted proteins | sample GraSoiAngelo_158_FD_79665 | JGI IMG/M metagenome (GOLD analysis project Ga0066709, IMG submission 79665) | Grasslands soil microbial communities from the Angelo Coastal Reserve, California, USA - 14_1009_16_30cm | ecosystem: Environmental > Terrestrial > Soil > Grasslands | place: USA... | reverse complement strand
GTTCTGGAAGAGATCGTTCGCGACGCGCAGGACGTCGGGCGCCGTCACCCGTTCGATCCCTTGCAGCGTCTCGTCGAGCCCGAACTGCCGATCGAAGTAGATCTCCTGCCGCGCAAGATGCGACATGCGGCTCGCCGTGTTCTCAAGGCTGAGCATGAGGCTGCCCTTGAGGTGGTCTTTTGCGCGCTGCAGTTCGGCGTCAGGAACCGGCGATGTCTTCACGCCCCTCAGTTCCTCGACGACGAGATCGATCACTTCGCCGACGGCTTCATTCGAGCAGCCGGCGTAAATCGTAAAGGACCCGGCGTCGCGATACGCGCTCAGCCCGCTGAAGACCGCGTACGCCAGCCCGCGTTTTTCGCGGACGTTCTGGAACAGCCGCGAGCTCATCGAGCCGCCGAGCAGCGTGTTGAGCACATAACTCGAATAGCGATCGTCGTGGCTCTGCGGATAGCTGCTGACGCCGACACAGATGTGGCTCTGCTCGAGCTCCTTGTTCCGGATCTGCGTCTTGGGCACGACTTGCGGCGCCTGCTCGCAGATCGCCTCGCCGGTGGGCTCGAGCGATCCGAACTTCTCGTCGACGAGATCACGGACGCGCTCGTGCTCGAGGTTCCCCACGGCCGAGACGATCAGGTTGCGCGCGGTGTACGCCTTTCCAAAGTAATCACGTAACGAATCGGACGTGAACGACTCCACCGTTTCGCGCGTGCCGAGGATTGGACGGCCAAGCGGATGATTCTCCCAGAATCCCTGCGTGAAGATTTCGTGGACGAGGTCGTCGGGCGTGTCCTCGACCATTTTGATCTCCTCGACGACCACTTTCTTCTCGCGCTCGATGTCCTCGGGAGTGAACGCCGGATTTCGAACGATGTCGGCCAGGACGTCGATGGCGAGCGGCAGATGCTCGTCGAGCACCTTGATGTAGTAGCTTGCGTACTCCTTCGCCGTGAACGCGTCGAGCTGGCCTCCGATCGAGTCGATCTGCTGAGCGATGTCCTCGGCCGTTCGCGTCGCCGTGCCCTTGAAGAGCATGTGCTCGACGAAGTGCGCGATCCCGCCGCGGTCAGCCGTCTCGTGCCGCGATCCCCGCGTCAGCCAGACGCCAATGCTGATGGAACGGACCTGCGTCATCCGCTCGGTCAGAATACGAAGGCCGTTATCGAGAACATCTCTGACGATGGGTGAATTCGACAAGTTTTTGAGACCGCAAAGTGTTGTCGGAGAAGGAATTACAAGCTAGAATGGACATTATAGCATGCTCACTCGGCAGCCGACACTCGATCTGGCGGACCTGGAACGCCCTGCGCTCGAGACGGCGCTCGAGGCGCGTGGTCACCCGCGCTTTCATGCCGGTCAGATCTTCCGCTGGATCTACGGCCGCGGCGTCGTCGATCCGTCCGCGATGACCGATCTGTCGCGCGAACTGCGCGCGATGCTCGCCGAGGCATGCACGATCTCGACGCCGGCGATCGTGCAGCGCGAAAAGTCGATCGATGGAACGGAGAAGTTCCTTCTGCGGCTCGCCGATGGCCGCCTGGTCGAATCGGTCTTCATTCCCGACACGCCGTCGATGACGTTTTGTATCTCGACGCAGGTCGGCTGCGCGATGGCCTGCGCGTTTTGCCTCACCGGGAAGATGGGTCTCGTTCGCAACCTCAGCACAGCGGAGATCGTTGGACAGGTACGAGTCCTTGCCGACGCGCTTCACCTGCGCGACGCGCGGTTCAACATCGTCCTCATGGGGATGGGCGAGCCGCTGCACAACTACGACGAGACGATGAAGGCGCTGCGGATTCTGGCCGACGAGCAGGGATTCGCGATGTCGCCGCGAAGGATTACCCTGTCGACCGTCGGCATCCTGCCCGCGCTCGAGAAGCTGGCGCGCGAACCGGTCATGCCGAACCTCGCCATCTCGCTGCACGCACCTACCGACGTACAGCGCGGCCCGCTGGTGCCGATCAACAGGAAGTACGGCGTCGCCGACATCGTCGAGGCGTGCAAACGATTCCCGCTCAAGCGGCGCAGCCGAATCACATTCGAGTACGTGATGCTGTCGGGCGTCAACGATCGCGCTGAAGATGCGCGGCGTTTGGCGAAGCTACTGGCCGGGGTCAAGTCGAAGGTCAATCTCATTCCGCTCAATGCCGCCGCCGGCATCCCGTTCGAGCGTCCGTCCGACGAAACCGTCGATCGGTTCGCGGAGACTCTTGCCGAGCATGGCTTGACTGTTTCGGTTCGCAAGAGCCGCGGCCGCGACATCCGCGCGGCCTGCGGTCAGCTGATCGTCGAAGGTCAGAAGCGCTCAGCCGGCCAGCAGCTCGCCGTCATGATGTGAAGTGACGCGGACGCGCACCCAGGCGTTGCGCGGTTGTGCCGCCGCTATCCTCAGCTTCATATAGTTTTCGGTCACCACCAGCGATCCATCGTCGAGCGTCAGCCCGCGATGCGTCGTCCCGATCTGTCGGTCGTGGAAGTGCTCGCTCAGGCTGCGGCCGATCTCGCGGACGCGCTGCGCGCGCTCGCGGATCACGGCGCCATGGACCTTCCCCTCCATCAACGAGGCCGCGGTGCCGGGCCGGTCCGAATAAGGAAACACGTGGAGGTGCGTCAGCGGCGACCGTTCGAGATACCTCGCAAGCTCTCCGAAGTCCTCATCGGTTTCTCCGGGAAAGCCGACGATGACGTCGGAACCGATCGAGACGTCTGGAATCTGCACGCGAATGCGATCGACGAGCGACGCGTACTGGTCGATCGTGTACGGCCGGCGCATGGCCGCCAGAACGCGGTCGCTCGCGTGCTGCAGCGGCAGATGAAAGTGCGGGGCGAACGATTCACACGTCGCGACGAGATCGACGATGTCCAGCGAGCAATCGATCGGCTCGAGAGAGCTGATGCGAAAGAGAGCCGGAAAATCCATGAGCCGGCATAAGAGTTCGTACAACGACGACTGCGGCTGAAGATCGCGGCCGTACGAGCCGAGATGCACTCCGGTGAGGGCGATTTCCTTGAAGCCCGCGGCCAAGATACGCTCGGCTTCCCCTACCACGTCGTCGGGTGGCACGCTTCGCGGCAGGCCACGCGTCGAAGGAATGATGCAGTAGGCGCACGGCTCCGCACATCCGGTTTGAACGCGTAGCGTGTAGGCTGTTCGTCCGGCCACGCCGGGTTCGATTGCCGCGCCGCAGGGGCCGTCGCCCTTGCCGAAACGCTCCGCTGTCGAGACGTCGGGAGCAATCAGCCGGATCAGCCGCGGCTTGTCGTCGTTCCCGACGACGCGGACAACGTTCGGAAGCGCCGCAACTTCATCGGGACGCCGCGTCGCGTAGCAGCCGGTGACGATGATCTTCGCGTTCGGGTTGTCGCGTGCGACGCGGCGGATCGTCTGACGAGCGCCCTGATCGGACGTCGCCGTCACCGAACAGGTGTTCACCACGACGACGTCCGCCGATTCGGGCGGAGACGCGATCGCGCCGCCCGCGCGCAGCTGTTCCTCGAAGCCGAGCGAGTCGGCCTGATTCACGCGACAGCCAAACGTGATCACCGCGTACTTCATGCTTCAGACTTCGAACTTCAAGGCCTTTCGTCCGATATCGCGCCGATACTGCATGCCGTCGAAGGCGATCCGACTCGCGCCATCATAGGCACGCGCGATCGCTTCCCCATAGTCGGCGCCGCGCCCGACAATCGTCAACACGCGCCCGCCGGCCGTCACAAGCTGTCCGCCGCGCATCGCGGTGCCGGCGTGATAGAGGTCCACCCCCGCGACGGCCTCCGCGGCCTCGATGCCGCTGATCGGCCGCCCCGATTCGGACGACTCCGGGTAGCCGCGCGACGCCAGCACGACGCCGACGAGCGCACCGCGTCCGATGCGAACTCGCGGTTGTGCGAGCCTGCCGCTCGCCGCCGCGAACAGAAGCGGCAGCAGCGGCTCCGCGACGAGCGGCAGGACGACTTGAGCTTCGGGATCGCCAAGGCGTACGTTGAATTCGATGACCTTCGGCCCGTTGGGAGTCAGCATGAGACCCGCGTAGAGGAAGCCGCGAAATGCATGTCCCTCAGCCGCCATGCCGGCAATCACCGGATCGACGATTTCCTGCATGATGCGGGCCTCGAGCTCGCCGTCGACGAGCGGGCTCGGCGCGAACGCGCCCATGCCGCCGGTATTCGGACCGCGATCACCGTCGAAGATCCGTTTGTGATCCTGGGCCGTCCCGATCGGCACCGCGCGCGATCCATCGCTGATCGCGAAGAACGACACTTCGGGACCGCTGAGGCACTCTTCGACGACGAGCCGATCCCCGGCCGCGCCGAATTTTCGGTCGCGCATCGTTTCGCGAATCGCCGCCTCGGCGCTCGATCGATCGTCGGCGATGACCACGCCCTTACCCGCCGCGAGGCCGTCGGCCTTCAGCACGACCGGGAAACCGAATTCACGCGAGGCGATCGTGGCCAGCGCCTCGTCCGGCGTCTCGCAGGTCTGAAACCGCGCGGTCGGAATACCGTGGCGCGACATCAACGCTTTCGCGAAGGCCTTGCTCGATTCAAGGCGCGCGGCCGCGGCGGTTGGACCGAAGAGCAGACGTCCATCGGCGGCAAATCGATCCGCGATGCCGCGGCTGAGCGGCAATTCGGGTCCGACGATCGTGAAATCAATCCGCTCGCGTTCGGTGAGCTCCGACACGGCGTCAAGGTTTCCGGGATCGATCATGGCGACTTTAGCCTGATGCGCGATGCCCGGATTACCGGGCGCGCAGACGAGCGCGCCGATGTCCGGTTCGGCGGCAAGCCGCGCGACGAGGGCATGCTCGCGCGCGCCGCCGCCGATGACGAGAACTCTCATGGTTGGTGTAGCTTAGGTGCCGAGGCCGGACTGCACGAACAGCCGAATCGATCGCAGGTATTTCGTTGACCTTGGACGGGACTTGCGCCTAGAATCCGCGTTTACCTGTGATAGCCTAGCATGTTTGGGTTGTCTCGTTAGGGGGTGTCAGACGCGTGGCTGAAGTCAAAATCCAGGAGGGCGAGTCGATTGAGAGCGCTCTCCGCCGGTTCAAACGCAAGGTCCAGCAAGAAGACATCATCAAAGATATCAAGAAGCACTCCTTCTATCTGAAACCTGGTGACAAACGGCGGGCGAAGCAAGCCCTTGCCCGCAAGCGCAATCGCAAGAAGCTCCGGCGCGAACTGGAGTAGACGCCGAAGTCGGTAAACGACCGACCCCCGACGAGGTAGCGACCGATGGAGTTCCAAGACAGGATCCTCAGGTGCGTGGATTGCGGCGCGGAGTTCATCTGGACGGCGGGAGAGCAGCAGTTCTTCGCCGACAAGAACTTCAAGAACGAGCCGAAGCGGTGCAAGACCTGCAAGGCAAAGCGGGCTGCGCGTCCGGCCGGCGCGGGCGTCGCGCGCGAACGCGTCGAAACCGTTACCACGTGCTCGGCCTGCGGCAAGGAGACGACCGTGCCCTTCAAACCGACGCAGGGGCGACCCGTCTTCTGCAAGGAATGTTTCCAGTCCCGGAAATTCGCCGGGGCGGGTGGCGTCTAGCCGTCGACTGCTCCATCGGGTCCGCGTTCGTTTGAATCATCGACTGAAATCAGCCATGCGGGTGCCGCAGCCGCGCGACAGCGCCGCGGCGGCGCCTTTCCGAGGCCGCTTTGCATTGCGTGGCGACGCTGGCGGGTGTTAAGCTCGCAGCCGCGCAATATCTGGAGTTCTTCATGCAGATCGAGGAACGGAACGTCGGCGATGTCAAGGTGCTCGACCTGAAGGGCAAGATCACCTTGGGCGAGGGCGATGAGCTGCTCAAGGACAAGGTCAATAGCCTCGTGAACCAGGGAAGCAAGAAGATCATCCTGAACCTCGCGGACGTCCCTTACATCGACAGTGCGGGCCTGGGCGAGATCGTGCGCACCTACACCACGGTGAGCCGGCAGGGCGGCAGCCTGAAGCTGCTGAACCTGACCAAGCGCATCACCGATCTGCTGTCAATCACGAAGCTGCTGACCGTGTTCGAGACGTTCGAATCGGAGAACGACGCGGTGCGGAGTTTTTCGGCCTCGGCCAAGGTCTAGCTCGTCACCGCGCTAGATGGCGCGCACCACTTCTTCTTCTGTGGGCAATCTCGCGGTTGCGGGCGCGTCGGCGAGCGGCACGCCGGGCCGCACGTCCGTCCTGAACGTCCTCATCACGCTCCGTCCGAGTCAATGGACGAAGAACCTGCTCGTGTTCGCCGGTATCTTGTTCGGGCACCGTCTGTTCGAGCCGGCGGCGATCGTCGCGGCCGTCGCGGCGTTCGTCATCTTCTGCGCGCTCTCCGGCGTCGTCTATCTCGTCAACGACATCACTGATCGCGCCGGCGATCGCCTTCACCCGCTCAAGGCGACGCGGCCGATCGCGTCGGGCGCGCTTCCCGTGCCGACGGCCCTTGCGTTCGCCGCCTTCATTGCCGCGGCCGCGCTCGCGGGATCTTTCGCCATCAGCTGGCGCTTTGCCGGAGTCGCGCTCGCCTATCTCGTGCTGCAGTCGCTTTATTCGGGACCGCTCAAGCACGTCATCATCATCGACGCCCTGACGATTGCGATCGGATTCGTCCTCCGCGCCGTCGCCGGCGCGGTGGCCGTCGACGTCGAAATCAGTCATTGGCTTCTGGTCTGCACGGTCCTGCTGGCGTTGTTCATCGCGCTCGCCAAACGGCGTCATGAGATCGTGCTGCTCGCCAACGGCGCGTCCAGCCATCGGCCCATCCTCGGCGAATACAGTCCGTATCTTCTGGATCAGATGATCGTGGTCGCCGCCGCGGCGACGTTAATTGCCTACATTTTTTATACCGTCAGCCCTGAGACCCAGGAGAAGTTCGGCACCCCGTGGCTGGGGTTGACGATCCCGTTTCCCTTGTACGGGATCTTTCGATATTTGTATCTGGTACACCGGCGCGAAGGCGGCGGCAGCCCAACCGACCTCCTGCTGACCGATCGACCGCTGCTCGCGTGCGTCGCTCTGTGGGCGCTCGCGGTCACGCTGATCATCTACAGCTGACGCTGATAGCTGACAGGCGTAGCCGATAGCCGATAGCTGATAGCTTCTATGGCCGACTTCAACGTCCGCGCCGACTCGGTGAACGTCGAGCAAATCATGGAACAGATCCGCGCGCGGATCCGCGAGAAGCGCGGCGTCGACTACACCGAGCAGCAGATTCGCGAGCTCGCTGCAGTCAAGCTCGAGAAGTTTCTCGATCCACGATCGGTCCGCTCCGATCTGCTCGAGTACTTCCGCAAGACGCCCCCACCGCCGGAACGGCCCAACTACGAGTTCGGCGAGGACACGCTCTTCGAGACACATCGCGGCGTCGTCCGATGGTTCCGTCGCCTGCTGCAGCCAATTCTGAAGCTGTTCTTCAATCCGAATCCACTCATTCAGGCGCTCCACATCCAGTCGCGGCTCAACACGATCAACGCTGAGCGCGAGTCGGCGCGACACGGCATCGATCAGCTGTATTACGAGCTGATTCATAACCTGGTCCTCGAAACGACGCGTGCCGGCATTGAGATCAAGAACTTGAAGATGCGCGTCGAGTCGCTGGCCAGCCGGGTCGAGTTCAACGAGCGGCGCGCGCGTGCGCTCGAGAGCGTCGTCGTGTACAAGTCGGACGAGGAACGTCAGCAACGCCCCGCCGCGCCGCCGGCGCCGATCCCGATCGAAGGGCGCGCGACGCAGCCGAGCGCGCCGTCGGCACCGCCATCCACGGCTCCAACGCCGCCGGCAGTTGAAGGTCCGGGCCAGCGCAGCCGCCGCCGCAGGCGGCGGCGCGGGCGCCGCGGGCGAGGTCCGGCGGCCGCCGTCATGAACGGCGAGAACGCGGCGCGGCCGGACACGCCAGCAGCCTCGGAACCGCTGTCAACCGAGGATCTCAATACATTCACGGGCGCCGAGTCGCACCGATCCGAAACCCCTGCGACCCCAGCAGACGCCGACCGCGACTCCGACGGAGACGACGAATCGCAGTGAAAGTCGCCGTCGTCGTCCAGCGATATGGACCGGACATCAATGGCGGCGCGGAGCTCCACGCCCGCTACATCGCGGAACACCTCGCACGGCACGCCGACGTCGAAGTGCTGACGACGTGCGCGACCGACTACGTGACGTGGCGCAACGAGCGCCCCACCGGCGTCGAGACGATCAACGGCGTGCCGGTGCGGCGGTTTCGCGTGAAGCGGGAGCGCGATCCCGACGGGTTCGGCCGTCGATCGGAGCACGTGTTCGAGGAGCGCCATTCGATTCGGGACGAGCTCGCGTGGATTGATGCGGAAGGTCCAACGAGCCGGTCGCTGATCCAGTTCATCACGAGGCGCGCGGCCGAGTACGATTACTTCCTCTTCTTCAGCTACCGGTACTACCACGCGTATCACGGCGCCCGAGCGGCGGCGCCGCGCGCGGTGCTCGTGCCCACGGCCGAGCGCGACGAAGCGATTGGCCTCGCGATCTTCAAGCCGCTGTTTCGAGGCGTTCGCGGCGTGATGTACAACTCGCCCGAAGAACGCGCGATGATCCATGCCGTCTCCGGCAATCACGAGGTTCCCGGCATTGTCGTCGGCGTCGGCTCGGACGTGCCAAACAATCCGCAATCGAACCGGTTTCGGCAGAAGTACAACGTGCGCAGTCCGTTTGCCGTTTACGTCGGCCGCATCGATCAGAACAAAGGCTGCAACGAACTGTTCGAATTCTTTCAGGGGTATCTCCGTGACGTCTCCGGCAAGCTCTCGCTCATCCTCATCGGTAATTCGCTGTTGCCGATTCCGCAGCATCCCCGCATCCGGCACCTCGGATTCGTCGACGACGCCGACAAGTTCGACGCGATGGCGGCAGCCGACGTGCTGATCATGCCGTCGTATTTCGAGAGCCTGTCGATGGTGGCGCTCGAAGCGTGGGCGCTCGGCAAGGCGGTGCTCGTCAACGGCAAGTGCGACGTGCTGAAAGGGCAGTGCATCCGCAGCAACGCCGGGCTGTTCTACGAAAGCTACGCGGAGTTCGCGGAGACATTGCACGCGATCGAGGCGAACCGATGGCTCGCGGCGGCGCTCGGCCGCAACGGTCGTCAGTTCTTCCGCGAGTCGTACGACTGGTCGGTGATCGAGCGCAAGTATCTCGACATGTTCGAGCGGCTGAAGACGGAGGCGCCGAAGCGGACGATGGAGCCGCTGCCCGGCTGGCTGGAGCGGCGGCGCCGGCACGTGCCGGCGGCGAAGGACGTCGTCGCGAATCTGCCGGTCGGTCCGGCCGACGGCGAGCTGCGCGGCGACGCCCGGAGGCGGGCGTGATCCGGATCCATCAGGTTTTGGCGACGCTCGGGTACGGCGACGCGATCGGTCACGAAGTCCTCGGCATCCAGCGCACGCTGCGCGGCGCCGGATACGAGTCCGACATCTTCGTCGAAACGGCCGATTCGCGGCTCGAGCCGCTCACGCGCGACTATCGCGAGCTCGTCGACTTCAGCGATCCCGAGAACCTGCTGCTCCATCATTTCTCGCTCGGCTCGAAGGCGTCTCGCACGGCGTTCGCGCTGCCCGACCGGATGGCGCTCATTTATCACAACATTACTCCGCCGGAGTACTTCGTGGGCGTGCATCGAACGCTCGCTCGCCAGTGTTTTCGCGGACGCCGCGAGCTGCAGGCGTACGCCGGCCGCTGCGACCTGGCGCTCGGCGACTCGGAATTCAATCGGCAGGATCTCGAGGCGTTTGGATTTCCACGCACCGGCGTGCTGCCCGTCGTCCCCGATTTCTCCCACCTCGATCGCGAACCCAACTGGATGGTCGCGCGGGACTTCGACGACGACTGGACGAACATCCTGTTCGTGGGACGGATCATCGCCAACAAGAAGATCGAAGACTTAATCCGCTTCTTCTATGCGTATCAGACGATCTTCAACCCGGGATCGCGGCTGCTGCTGGTCGGCGCGCAGAGCGGGTTCGAGCACTATCTCGCGTCGCTGCACCAGCTGATTGCGACGCTCGGCGTCTCGCACGTCCATTTCATCGGCCACGTGTCGGACGAAGAGCTGGTTGCGTTTTACGAATGCGCCGACCTCTTTCTGTGCGCGAGCGAGCACGAGGGCTTCTGCGTGCCGCTCGTCGAGGCGTTCCACAAGCAGGTGCCGGTCCTCGCGTATGCGGCGACTGCCGTTCCGGCGACGATGGACGGCGCCGGCGTCCTGTTCGAGATCAAGAATCCCGAGCACGTCGCGGCGCTCATGGACGCGATTCTGTCGAATGCGTCGCTTCAGGACGCCATCGTCGAAGGTCAGCTCGAAGCCGTCGCGCGCCTGCGGTCGAAGGATTTCGCCGGCACGCTGCTCGGTTTCATCGGACAGATCCTGTCGTGCCCTCGCGCGCCGAGGCCGCACGTCACGTTCGACTTCTGGCACCAGTTCGACGCCGCCGAGGAGCTCGAAGCGCTGCGCCTGTATCGGCCGGCGATCTACAAGGCGTTACCTGAACGGAAGCAACGGATAAGTCCATGGTCGTGAATCAGTGGGTTCCGGCCGCCCATAAAGGCGACGCGATTGGCGACAGCGCGCGGCGGGTTCGCGATCTGCTGCGGGCGATGGGGCACGAGTCGGAGCTGTACGCGTTGACGATCGATGACGCGCTGAAGCACGACGTGCGGCCGTTTACTGACCGGAGAGCGACGCGCGGCGACCTGACGATCTTTCATTACGCGCTCCCTTCGCCGATGACGGCGGCGTTTGCGTCGCTCGGTTCGGGGCGCGTGCTGCAATACCACAACGTGACGCCGGCTGCCTATTTTGCGCCGTACGATCCGGCGCTATTCCGTCTTGCATCGCTGGGGCGCGCGGAACTGACGACGCTCGTCGGTCGCGTCGACGTGGCGCTCGGAGACTCGGAATACAACCGGCAAGAGCTCGAACACCTCGGCTTCGGTCGAACGGGCGTATTTCCGATCGCGGTCGACACGTCACGACTGATGCGGGCCGCGCCGCATGCGGCGCTCGATCGCATTCTCGACGACGGCCTCGTCAACTTCCTGTTCGTCGGGCGCATTGCGCC
>Ga0066709_100004592_pt1 | contig 11074 bp, 9 predicted proteins | sample GraSoiAngelo_158_FD_79665 | JGI IMG/M metagenome (GOLD analysis project Ga0066709, IMG submission 79665) | Grasslands soil microbial communities from the Angelo Coastal Reserve, California, USA - 14_1009_16_30cm | ecosystem: Environmental > Terrestrial > Soil > Grasslands | place: USA... | reverse complement strand
TCGCCGGGAAGGGTCACGAGACCTATCAGATCGTCGGCGCCGAGGTGCTCCCGTTCGACGACCGCGACATCGCGCGGCGAATCCTGTCGGAGCGCCGGACCTAGGAGCGACTGTGCCCCCATTCACCGTGCAGGACATCGTCCGCGCCACCCAGGGCGCCCTGGTCGCTGGTGACCTCGGCGTGCCCGTCACCGGAGTGTCGATCGACTCGCGGACGCTCGGCGTCGGGGAAGCCTTCTTCGCGATCCGGGGCTACCGTCTCGACGGCCACGCGTTCCTCGCCGACGCGGCCTCCCGCGGCGCCGCGTGCCTGGTCGTCCAGGCGCTCCACGACGACGTCCCGGCCAACGTCCCGCTGGTGCTCGTCGAGGACACGACGCGGGCGCTGGGTCTGCTCGCCGCGTACCACCGCGCGCGATTCTCGATCCCCGTCGTCGCGGTAACCGGCTCGAACGGCAAGACGACCACCAAGGAGCTGATCGCCGGCGTCCTCGGCGTGCGTTGGCAGGTGCTGAAGCCGAGCGGGAGCTTCAACAACCAGTGGGGGCTCCCGTTGACGCTCCTGCGGCTCGCGGCCGAGCACCAGGCGCTCGTGCTCGAGATCGGCAGCCAGCATCCGGGGGAGATCGCCGCCCTCGCCGAGCTCGCGCGCCCGACCGTCGCCGCCGTCACGACGATCGCGCACGCCCACACGGAATTCCTCGGATCGCTCGACGGTGTTCGCGCCGAGAAGGTGGCGCTCGTCCGTGCCGTCGGTGCCGAGGGCCGCGTCGTGCTCAACGCCGACGACCCGCGGGTGGCCGGGATGGCGCGGGACGCCCGGGCGCCCGTCATCACGTACGGCCGCTCGGCGGCGGCCGACGTGCGGGCGACCGGCGAGCCCGTCGAGGATGCGCGGTCGCTCACGTTCACGCTCGAGAGCGGCGGCGCTCGCGCGCCGGTGACGCTTGCCTTCGTCGGACGGCACAACGTGACGAACGCGCTGGCCGCCGCGGCGGTGGGCGTGGCCCTGGGCTGGCCGCTCGACGAGATCGCCCGCGGCCTCGGCGAGGCGCGGCCGGTGGCGGGGCGCTGCGTGTGGCGCGACGCGGGCGGTGTGCGCATCCTCGACGACACGTACAATGCGAATCCGGTCTCGGTCCGCGCCGCCCTCGAGACCGCCGCGGCGCGCCGCGCCGCGGCGCCGTCCGGCCGCCTCGTGGTCGTGCTGGGCGATATGCTGGAGCTGGGCGCGATCGCCGAGGAGGCGCATCAGGAGATGGGCCGCGCCGTGGTGGCGGCCGGCGCCGACGAGTTCGTCGGCGTGGGCCGGATGTCGCGCTTGGCCGTCGAGACCGCGCGCGCGGCGGGCCTCGTCGAGGCGCGCCACGCCACGACGTTCGAGGACACCGTGGCCCACCTTCTCAAGCGGGTCGCGTCCGGCGACGTCGTGCTCGTCAAGGGCTCGCGCGGCATGCGCATGGAGCGGGTCGTGGACGCGCTGGTGGCGCGCCTGGCCCGATGAAGGGAACGGATGCTCTACTACTTCCTGGTCCCGCTCGCCAAGGACCACATCGTCTTCAACGTCTTCCGCTACCTCTCCTTCCGCTCATTCATGGCGCTGATCTCGGCACTCATCATCTCGCTCGTCGTCGGACCGTGGCTGATCCGCCGGCTGCGCCTGATGCAGCACGGCGGCGAGACGATCCGCGAGGACACCCCGGAGCGGCACCGCACGAAGAAGGGCACGCCGACGATGGGTGGGATCGTCATCCTCGTCGCGATCATCTCGACGACCCTGCTGTGGGCCAACCTCACGAACCGCTACGTGTGGGTGGTGGTCCTGGCGACGGCCGGCTTCGGAGTGATCGGCATCTGGGACGACCTGACCAAGTTGCGCCGGCGCAAGGGCCTCGCCACGCGCGTGAAGTTCAGCGCGCAGCTCGTGCTGGCGCTCGGGGTCGTGCAGCTGGTCTTCTGGCAGGCGCCCAGCGCGTGGCTGCCGGTGCTGGCGATCCCCTTCTTCAAGGGCTGGCTCGTCGAGCTGGGCTGGCTCTGGATCCCGTTCGCGATGCTCGTCATCGTCGGCGCCTCGAACGCCGTGAACCTGACGGACGGACTCGACGGGCTGGCGATCGGCCCGGTCATCATGGCCGGCGCCGCGTTCGGAGTGATCGCGTACCTCACGGGCAACTTCCGGGCCGCCGACTATCTCAAGATCCTCAACGTGCGCGGGGCGGGCGAGCTGACGGTCTTCTGCGGCGCGCTGATCGGCGCGGCGATCGGATTCCTCTGGTTCAACTGCCACCCGGCCGAGATCTTCATGGGCGACGCGGGCTCGCTGGCCCTGGGCGGCGCGATCGGCACGCTGGCGGTCCTGACCAAGGCCGAGCTGCTGCTGCCGCTGATCGGCGGCCTCTACGTCGTCGAGGCGGTGTCGGTCATCATCCAGGTCGCGAGCTTCAAGCTGACCGGGCGCCGCGTGTTCCGCATGGCACCGTTGCACCATCACTACGAGCTCTCGGGCTGGCCCGAGCCGAAGATCGTCGTCCGCTTCTGGATTGTCTCGTTCGCGCTCGCGCTGCTGGCGCTCACGACCTTGAAGCTCCGATGAGGGACGCGTGAGCCCCCTCGACGAGGTGGAGACGATGACCCGGGGTCAGGCCTATCTGCGCTCCCTCGCCGGCCGTCGCGTGACGGTGGTGGGGCTCGCGAAGAGCGGCATCGCGGCGGCGCGGCTGCTGCGCGCGGCCGGGGCCGACGTCGTCGGCACCGACGCCAAGCCGATCGGCGCGCTCGGGCGCGAGGCGGCCGGGCTCGCCGAGATCGGCGTGCGCCTGGTCGCGGGCGCCGGGGAGACGGCGGCCGCCTTCGCCGACGCCGAGCTGGTGGTGGTGAGCCCGGGCGTCCCGCTCGACGGGGATCAGCTCGCCCGCGTGCGCGCCCGCCAGGTGCCGATCATCGGCGAGCTCGAGCTCGGCTGGCGGGCGATGGAGGCGGACACAATCGCGATCACGGGGACGAATGGCAAGACGACGACCACCGCGCTGATCGGCGCGGTGCTGGACCAGCAGCCGCGGCCCGTCCTCGTCGCCGGGAACATCGGCACGCCGCTCGCCGCGCACGCGCTCGCGTTTCCGGCCGACGGTCTCGCGGTGTGCGAGGTGTCGAGCTTCCAGCTCGAGACCACCGAGCTCTTTCAACCCAGGGTCGCGGTGGTGCTCAACCTCACGCCGGATCATCTCGACCGGCACGGGACGTTCGCCGCCTACGTCGATGCGAAGGCCCGGATCTTCGCGAATCAGACGGCGGCCGATTGCGTCGTCCTGAACGCGGACGACGAGGCGACCCGGGCGCTCGCGCCCCGGTCGGCGGCGCCCGTGGTGTGGTTCAGCCGGCAGCGCGAGCTGGCCCACGGTGTCTTCGTCCGCGACGGCCGGATCGCGGCGAAGCTCAACGGCCACGTCGAGGAGATCTGCCTGCTGTCGGAGATCTGCCTGCGCGGCCAGCACAACGTGGAGAACGTCCTCGCGGCGACCGCCTGCGCGCTCTGGACCGGCATGTCGCCCGCGGTGATCCGCTCGGCCATCGGGCGCTTCCGCGGCGTGGCGCACCGGATCGAGTGGGTCCGCGATCTCAAGGGGGTCCAGTACTACAACGACTCCAAGGGCACCAACGTCGCGTCGACCCTCCGGGCGCTCGAGAGCTTCCCGGGGCGGATCGTGCTGATCGCGGGCGGCAAGGGCAAGGGACAGGCCTGGGAACCGCTCGCGGCGGCGGCCCGCGGGCGGGTCACGCACGCGCTGCTCATCGGCGAGGACGCCGAGAAGATCGGCGCCGCGCTCACGGCGACGGCGATCCCCCTGACGTTCTGCCGATCGCTCCAGGAGGCCGTCGAGAAGGCGCGCACGGTCGCCGCGCCTGGCGACGTCGTCCTGCTGTCGCCGGCCTGCGCCTCGTTCGACATGTTCGACAATTTTGAACATCGGGGTGACGTATTCAAAAAGCTCGTGGAACGGCTCGACTGATGTCGAGAACGCAGCTCCGCTGCGGCGAACATCGGGGTGACGTGTTCACAAAGCTCGTGGAGCGCCTCGACTGATGTCGAGCCTGCATCGGTTAGTCCGGGCGATCGGAGAGTCCGCAGCGCTCCTTCGAGCGGTGGGGGGGTCTGGGGGAGGAGCGGCGCTCGCTCCCCCCCAGCCCGACTAACCTGCCCAGAAAGCTCGCGCCCGACGTGTGGCTGTTCGGCGTCGCCGTCGTCCTCCTCTCGGCGGGCGTGGTGATGGTGTACTCCGCGAGCGCGATCGTGGCGGCCGACCGCTTTCACGACCCGTACTTCTTCCTCAAGAAGCAGCTCTTCTGGGCGCTGCTCGGCGCCGCGTGCCTGTGGATGGCGATCCGCCTCGACTACCGGCGCCTCGAGCGGTTCGTGCTGCCGCTGCTGATCTTCGCGGGTGTGCTCCTGGTGCTGGTGCTCGTGACGCCGATCGGCCAGGCGATCAACGGCACGCGCCGCTGGATCCGGTTCGGTCCCGTGTCGTTCCAGCCGGCCGAGCTGGCCAAGCTCGCGCTCGTCCTCTATCTCGCGGCGTTTCTCGCGCGCAAAGGGGAGGCGATCGCCGACTTCCGGCGCGGGCTCTTGCCGCCACTCGCGGTGGCCGGCCTCCTGGCCGCCCTCGTCCTGGCGCAGCCGGATCTCGGCAACTGCCTGACGCTCATCACGCTTACCTTCACGCTCCTGTTCCTCGCCGGCGGCCGCGTCCGCCACCTCGGGCTCATCCTGGCCGCCGCGGTGCCGCCGCTCGTGATCGCGATCTGGGCGGCGCCGTACCGGCTCCGTCGCATCGTCGCGTTCGTCGACCCGTGGTCGGATCCGCGCGGCAGTGGGTTCCAGATCATCCAGTCGTGGCTCGCGTTCGGCAACGGCGGGATCTTCGGCCAGGGCATCGGCGCGTCCCGGCAGAAGCTCTTCTATCTCCCGGAGCCGCACACGGACTTCATCTTCGCGATCATCGGCGAGGAGCTGGGCTTTGTCGGCGCCGCCGCCATCGTCGCCCTGTTCGTCGTCTTGATCTGGCGCGGGCTCCGCATCGGCCTGCGGGCGCCCGATCCGTTCGGCGGATACCTGGCGCTCGGGATCACCGTGCTGATCGCGACGCAGACGCTCGTGAACCTGGGGGTCGTGACGGGCCTCCTGCCGACCAAGGGGCTGCCCCTGCCGTTCATCTCCTTCGGCGGCTCGGCTCTGCTCGTGACGATGCTCTCGACGGGAGTGCTCCTGAACATCTCCCAGCATGCCCATGTTTAAGCGCTACCAGCAGATCCATTTCGTGGGGATCGGTGGCATCGGCATGTCCGGGATCGCCGAGATCTTGCTCAACCTCGGCTACCGGGTGACCGGATCCGATCAGAAGAAGAACGATGCGATCGAGCGGCTCGCCGAGCTCGGCGCGAAGATCTTCATCGGGCACCAGGCGGCGAACGTCGAGGGCGCGCACGTCGTCGTCTACTCCTCGGCGGTCTCGCGCGACAACGTCGAGGTCCAGGTGGCGCGACAGCGTCAGATCCCGACGATTCCCCGGGCCGAGATGCTGGCCGAGCTGATGCGTCTCAAGTACGGGATCGCCGTCGCCGGCACCCACGGCAAGACGACGACCACCTCGATGGTCGGCGCCGTGCTCGCCGAGGGCCATTTCGATCCGACGATCGTGGTGGGCGGCCGGGTGACGAGCCTCGGGTCGAACGCGCGGCTCGGCCAGGGCGAGTACCTGGTCGCCGAAGCCGACGAATCCGACGGCTCGTTCCTGAAGCTCGCCCCGACGATCGCGGTCGTCACGACGGTCGACGCCGAGCACCTCGATCACTATGGGAGTCTCGACGCGATTTGCGACGCCTTCGTCGCGTTCGTCAACAAGGTGCCCTTCTACGGCTCGGCCGTCCTGTGCCTGGATCAGCCGAACATCCAGCTGCTCATTCCGCGAATCGAGAAGCGGATCATCACGTACGGCCTGGAGTCGGGCGCGGAGCTCGTGGCGCGGCGCCTGCACCTCACGGGAATGACCAGCCGCTTCGAGGTCTTCCAGCGCGGGAGCCTCCTCGGCGAGCTCACGCTGCAGATCCCGGGCCGCCACAACGTGCTCAACGCCCTGGCGGCGGTGGGCGTCGCGCTGGATCTCGACATTCCCTTCGCCGCCATCCAGAAGGCGCTGGCCGGGTTCTCGGGAGTCCAGCGCCGCTTTCAGATCCGTGGGCGCGCCCGCGGCGTGACGGTCGTCGACGACTACGGCCACCACCCCGCCGAGATCCGGGCGACCCTGGCCGCCGCCAAGGCCGGGTTCGACTGCCGGGTCGTGACGGTGTTCCAGCCGCATCGCTACACTCGCACCTTGCACCTACGACAGGAGTTCCTCACGGCGTTCAACCTGGCTGACGTGCTGATCGTGATGGACGTCTACGGGGCCGGCGAGCCGCCGATCCCCGGCGTCACGGGGGAGGATCTCGCCGATGGGATCCGCTCGCACGGACATCGCGACGTCACGTATCTCGGAAGTGACCGGACGCGCATCGTCGAGCATCTCTGGGAGATCGCCCGCGCAGGCGACCTCGTGATCACGCTCGGCGCCGGCGACGTGAGCCAGCTCGGTCCGGAGCTCCTGAAACGCCTCGACGCCGACTCGCAGACTGGGAGGTCCACATGCTAGGAGAGATCCGGGGGGAAGTGCGGTTCAAGGAGCCCCTGAGCTTCCACACCTCGCTCCGCATCGGCGGCAGCGCCGACATCTTCGTCGTGCCGCAAGACGTGGACGACATCCGCCACGCGCTCATGTTCGCCGAGCGCGAGCAGCTGCCGGTCTCGGTGATCGGCGGCGGCAACAACATGCTGGTCAAGGACCGTGGCGTGCGCGGTGTCGTCCTGCGGCTCGAGGGTTGCCTCGGGCGCGCGGAGTTCCACGGCGAGGAAGCGATCGCCGGGGCGGGCGTGAGCCTCTCGGCGCTGATTCGAGAAGCGGCCGCCATCAACCTCGGAGGCATCGAGTGCCTCGTCGGGATCCCGGCCACCATCGGCGGCGCGCTCGCGATGAATGCCGGCACCGCCGACGGCTCGATCGGCGATTTCGTCAGCGCGGTCTACTTCCTGCACCCGGATGGCTCGCTCGGCGAGTTCAAGCCGAGCGCGGGCACGTTCGCCTACCAGAACTTCAACGCGCCGCTCGGCGCCGTGCTGATCGGCTGCCGCCTCCGGTTCCATCGCCGGCCGATGGCGGAGATCCAGAAAGAGATGAAGCAGCGGCTCAAGGTGAAGAAGTCCACGCAGCCGCTGGCGCTGGCCTCGGCCGGATGCGTGTGGAAGAACCCGGCGGGCGACCTCGCCGCCCGGATGATCGAGAAGTGCGGGCTCAAGGGCAAGCGGATCAACAGCGCGGAGATCTCGTCCAAGCACGCGAACTTCATCGTGAACCGGGGCGGGGCGAGCGCCGCGGACATCCTGGCGCTCATGGACCTCACGCGTGAGCGCGTGCAGGCTCAGTTCTCGGTCACGCTCGAGAACGAGATCCGGGTCATCGGGGAGTAGATGCCGAGCGGCCTCATCTCGCCGAGAAGCCGCGCCGCGACCCTCGCCGATGTGGGCGAGCGGTCGGCGTTCGTCGCGCGCCAGCGCGTGGGCCGGCCGCGGCGCCGGCGGGTGGACTGGCGCGCGCGCGTGCGGCGCCTGATCGGCGTCGCCCTGACGATCGTCGCGGTCCCGGCCGCCGTCGGCGCCGCCGGCCACTGGCTCACGACGACGCACCGGTTCGCGGTGACGAGCGTGGAGGTGCGCGGCGTCTCCCGCCTCCCGCCCGAGCACATCCTCGCGGTGGCCGCGATCCCGCGGGGCACGAACATCTTCCGCCTGGACACGACCGGGGTGACCGGCCGCGTGGAATCGCTGCCCGAAGTCCGCCGGGCCGACGTCGTGCGCGAGTTGCCCGGCCGGGTCGTGATCAGCGTCGAGGAGCGGCGCCCGTTCACGCTCGTCCACGGCGGGCGCCTGCACTGGATGGACGAGGAGGGACGGTTGCTCGGCGCCTCGCCCGAGGCGGTGGCGCCGCCGATGCCCGTCATCAGCGGTCTGTCGGCGGACGAGCTCGCGTCCATGCGAACCGCCCCCGGACCGAAGGCCCGCGCGGCGATCGCGGTGATCCGTGCCCTGCTGCGGAGCGGCAACGGGCTGACCGCCGAGATCTCGGAGATCGACATGAGCCGTCGGGAGGGCCCGGTGCTCTACACGGTCGACGGCGTCGAGGTGCGCCTCGGCAACGAGGACTGGGAAGAGCGCCTCGCCCGCCTCGAAGGCGTCCTCGCCCAGGTCGCGACGCAGGACGTGCGGACGGTCGACCTCCGGTTCCGCGATCAGGTCGTCTTCCAGCGCGGAGGCGCGCGATGAGACGCTCGCGGACGCCGGACCTCGTGGTCGGTCTCGACGTCGGCACCACGAAGGTCTGCGTGGTCATCGCCGAGCCCGCGCCGCGCGGCACCCTGAACGTCATCGGGGTCGGGACCGCGCCCTCGCGCGGGCTCCGGCGGGGGATCGTCGTCAACATCGACTCGACGGTCGAGGCGATCAAGACCGCCGTCGGCGAGGCCGAGCAGATGGCGGGGGTCGAGGTCTCGGGCGCCTTCGCCGGCATCGCGGGCGGCCACATCCGCGGCGTGAACAGCCGCGGTGTCGTGGGGATCACCGGCAAGAACCACGAGGTGAGCGAGGCCGACGTCGAGCGTGTCGTCGAGGCCGCGCGGGCCGTCAATCTGCCCCAGGACCGCGAGATCATCCATGTCCTGCCGCAGAGCTTCGTCGTCGACGACGGGGACGGCGTCCGCGAGCCCATCGGCATGTCGGGGGTCCGCCTCGAGGTCGAGGTGCACATCGTGACCGGGACGGTCACCTCCGTCCAGAACGTCATCCGCTCGGTGAACCGCGCGGGCCTGGCCGTCCAGGACATCGTGCTCGAGCCGCTCGCGTCCGCCGAGGCGGTGCTTTTCGACGACGAGAAAGAGCTCGGCATCGTGGTGATCGACATCGGCGGGGGGACGACCGACGTCGCCCTCCTCCGGAACGGCGCGGTCTGGCACACGGTGGTGCTGCCGCTCGGCGGCGACCACATCTCCAACGACATCGCGATCGGGCTGCGCACGCCGACGGCCGATGCCGAGGACATCAAGAAGCGCTACGGATGCGCGCTGACGGCGCTGGTGCCGGCCGAGGAGACGGTCGACGTGCCGTCCGTCGGCGGCCGCAAGCCGCGGCAGCTCTCGCGCCAACTCCTCTCGGAGATCATCCAGCCCCGTGTGGAGGAGATGTTCACGCTGGTGGCGCGCGAGCTCGCGCGCGCGGGCTTCCAGGACGCCGCGACGGCCGGGGTCGTCGTCACCGGCGGCACCTCGATCATGGAGGGCGTCCCCGAGCTCGCCGAGGGCATCTTCGATCAACCCGTGCGCCGCGGTGTACCGATCGGCGTCGGCGGCCTGGCCGACGTGATCGAGAGCCCGATCTACTCGACCTCCGTCGGCCTGGCACTCTACGGCTCTCGGTCGCGGGCGCCGGGCGAGTCGGGGGGTGTTGGCGTGGGCAGCACGCCGATGGGCCGTCTGACCCGACTGGTGACTGGATTCCTGGGTGACATCTTCTAGGGCGGGCCGGGACGGGCGACAGCCGCCCCTGTTCGCCTCGGACGTGGTCCGTTCACGCGGCCGGAGGCGTCCCTCCGGCGAACACTCACAGGAGGAAGCGATGGAGAAGGATCGCGCGCGGCGACCGCTCTTCGAGCTCGAGCAGACCACGCAAGCCGCGAAGATCAAGGTGATCGGGCTCGGCGGGGGCGGCGGCAACGCGGTGAGCCGCATGATGGCGGCGCAGTTCACCGGGGTCGAGTTCATCGTGGCCAACACCGATCTGCAGGCGCTCCACGCCTCGCCGGCCCCGATCAAGCTCCAGCTCGGCACGAAGCTCACGCAGGGCCTGGGCGCCGGCTCGAATCCGGAGGTCGGGCGCAGCGCCGCGCAGGAAGATCCGGACCAGATCACGCGCCTGCTGAGTGGGTGCGACATGGTCTTCATCACGGCCGGGCTCGGCGGCGGCACCGGCACCGGCGCCGCACCGGTCGTCGCGTCGCTCGCGAAGGACCTGGGCATCCTCACCGTCGCCGTGGTAACCAAGCCCTTCACGTTCGAAGGCAGGAAGCGGATGCTCCAGGCCGAGGCCGGCCTCGAGGCGCTCCGGGCCGTCGTGGACACGCTCATCACGATCCCGAACCAGCGGCTCCTCTCCGTCGTAGATCGCGGCACCCCGCTGATCGCCGCGTTCCGCGTCGCCGATTCAGTCCTCCAGCAGGCGGTGCAGGGGATCTCGGACCTGATCCTCGTACCCGGACTCGTCAACCTCGACTTCGCCGACGTCCGCACGATCATGTCGGGGATGGGGCTGGCGATGATGGGCACGGGCACCGGCAAGGGCGAGAACCGCGCCCTCGACGCCGCCCAGAAGGCGGTCGCGAGCCCGCTACTGGACGAGACGTCGATCGAGGGCGCGCGTGGCATCCTGATCAACTTCACCGGTGGCGCCGACCTGTCGATCCACGAGGTCGAGGAGGCGGCGCGGATCGTCCAGGAAGCCGCCCACGAGGAGGCGCACATCATCTTCGGCGCCGTCATCGATCCGCAGCTCTCGGACGAGGTCCGCATGACGGTCATCGCGACGGGCTTCGCCGACAAGAAGGAAACGGTCGGCGTCGGCGGCAAGGTCGTCGATCTGCCGCGCCCCTCGCGCGCCGTCCCGGCGGCGCCGGCGCCCTCGACGCAATGGCGTCGTCGGTACGCCGACCCGCGGGCTGAAGCCGAGGGCGCGATCGGCGATGGAGACCTCGAGGTCCCGGCTTTTCTCCGGCGTCAGGCGGATTAGAGGCGCGGGGGAGCGGGCCGGGGGGCGGGGCAAGGGGTCGCTCGACCACGCCGCACGCGTTCGCTGCTCCGGTGCGGCTGGGCTCCATCTGGGCGCGTGGCGCCCGTCGTCACTGGTCGGGAACGGGTCTCGACGACCCCTTGCCCCGCCCCCCGG
>Ga0066709_100004591_pt1 | contig 11074 bp, 6 predicted proteins | sample GraSoiAngelo_158_FD_79665 | JGI IMG/M metagenome (GOLD analysis project Ga0066709, IMG submission 79665) | Grasslands soil microbial communities from the Angelo Coastal Reserve, California, USA - 14_1009_16_30cm | ecosystem: Environmental > Terrestrial > Soil > Grasslands | place: USA... | reverse complement strand
TTCGACGTCCACACGCACCTGTGCCTGAACCTGAAGACGCAGGGCGGCAATGGGCTCCAGGCGCTCCTTCGGTCGCTCCTCGCTGCCACGGCGATCGAGACGACGGGATACCGCGCGATCGAAGGCGTCTCGAACGCGCGCGACATGCTCCGGTCGGGCTTCACGACGGTGCGCGACGTCGGCAACGCCGGCAACTACGCGGACACGGACTTGCGGCGCGCCATCGAGGAGGGCCTCGTACCCGGTCCGACCATGATCAACGCGGGAAGGATCATCGCCCCTTACGGCGGCCAGTTCCATCTTCAGCCCGAGCGCCGGGAACTGGGCGAGCCCGAATACCTCTACGCGGATTCGCGAGACGAGCTGCGCCGGGCCATCCGCGAGAACATTCATTACGGCGCCAAGGTCATCAAGATCGTCGTGGACGATCAGCCGTACATCTATTCGGTCGACGACATCAAGTTCATCATCGAGGAGGCGGCGCGGGCGGGACTGAAGGTTGCGGCCCACTGCGGCGTTCGACCGCAGACGGGCACCGAAAACGGCCCCCACAACGCCGCGCAAGCGGGCGTGGCTTCGATCGAGCACGGCTTCCGGATGAGGGATGAAGACCTCGAGCTGGCGAAGCAACACAATGTGGTCCTAGTCGGCACCGACTTCACCGCAGAGGCCGAGCGCGATGCGCCGCTGCCCTCCGGCTGGCATAAACTCTGCGTGGACCGGCTGAAGCGCGCCAGCAAGATCGGCGTCACCATGGCCTACGGCACCGATGTAGCGTTCGCTCAACCCGGCGAAACGCGCGGGACGCTCTCCATGGCCGAAATCGATAGCTGGGTCGAGGCAGGCATTCCAGCGAGCGTCATCCTCAAGAGCATGACGACGAACGCGGCCGCGCTGCTGGGCGTCGAGAAGGAGCGCGGGGCGGTCAAAGCGGGCCTCGCCGCGGACATCATCGCCACTCCCGATGATCCGCTCGCGAATATTGCCACCCTCAAACACGTTTCCTTCGTAATGAAAGACGGGAAGGTGTTCAGGAACCGAGACTAAATTTAGTCGTCAGACTGGCGCGGAAGCTGGACAAATGTGTCGAGTCTTCCCAGCAGGTTGCTGAAAAACGCTCTCGGGCCGTGTCAATTCCGAGCGTAGCGAGGAATCTCGCTCTGAAAAGATGACACTGCGAGGTCCCTCCCTCATTCGCTCGGGACTGCCTCGGAATGATAGTTGCAACGAGTTTTTCCGCAACCTGCTCCGCTAGAGAAGGCGAGGTCCGCCACCCGACGCACCCCCTCCTCTCGCCTCGGGGGAGAGAGGAGGGACTGCGAAGCTGAGTTAAAACGCAGCCTCCGATCAGGGCGCCTGCGAACACATCAACGTATTTTCGCTCGATGCTGGCTCCAAAATCGAGAATTAAGCTTACTGACTTTTCTGCTAAGGTTTAGGCAGTCGGTTCGCTGGCACCCGCTCGAGCAACCGCGATGCCCTGCTCTTTGAGCCAACTGGCAAGCAGCATGACGTTGCCGCTTACGGGAGAAATATGAATGAAGTAGACCCGTCTGCCGTTCACCACGTCATAGAAACCCTTGCGACAGGGATCGGGCAGAGCTTCTGTTCCGGTGAGGAGCAGTTTTCTTAAATTTTCAACGATATCCTCGGGATACTGCCTGAGATTATCAATCGTTAGATTTCCGTCCAAGTGCAACTTCATGCATCCTCGCTTTCATCCCCCAGGAACTCGTTTCCGTTTAGGTATACGATGCGCGTTGCTGAAATGTTGCAACTTCGAGAATTTTTGTCGAAACGCGACGCTGCCAGTGCTGTTTTAGATGCGCGAACACCCGTCCGGGTTTCATCCGACTCGCGAGGGTGGTACCGGTGGTCTCGCGCAACTTAATCAGGATGCCAAAAAAGTCCCAGTGAGTTTTCGTCCTTTCGCGGTGCGCGGCCGACCCTGAGCGTGGCGAAGGAATCTATGTTGTGCACTTTCAATCCGGAAGAACAGATCCTTCGCAGCACTCACAATCGTGTTTTTCAACATCCTCTTAGACGCGCCGGCGCCGGAAAAGTCACCCTCTGATGACTTCGCGGCGGCGCGACGGACGAAAACGATACCCAATGCGGAAGATAGCGGCATGTAAGGGGTGCAGGCAGGGTGGGAACTGCCGGCTTAGCCTGGAATATTCGTGAAGTTACCCGCTGACCCTCAGCGCACGGACTTATCCGTGTCCTGGAAGCGTGTTGCATCATTACTATTATTATTGAGCTCGGTCCCCTCCCGTGTGGGCACCGCCGTTCTGGTGCCAGGCAGGCAAAAGGCGCAACGTGATGGCAGCCGTGGCTGGCACGGCTAAGGCCTTGCTCTTCAGGATTTTAGCCGGCGTCGTCGTGACAGTCGTTCAAAGCATAATCATGGGCCGTAGGACCTCTTGGATTGGCCCTCCAGGCCGGAGTCCGATGGCTCAGGGCGGGTTTGGGGGACTTTTCCACAGTTTATGGGCTGGCTATTTCCACCCCTTGATTATAAAGGCCTCCTCAATTAGAATCTGGTACTCATGGCAGAGTGTTTTAGAGAGGCGAACTTGGCGCCGCAGAATTGCCAGTGCCACAGTTGAAAAAACGGAGGGTCGCATGACGTCCCAGGCTCCCGGCTTCGACATCGTTCTCAAGAGGCTCGAGAAGGTTGAAGGTGAGAATCGCTTCTTGAGGCGTTTGGTCTTGCTGATCTTGCTCGTGACCGGCGGCGTCCTCGCCATGGGCCCGGCGGTGCGGTCATTGGGCCAAGGCCGACAAAGCCATCGCATCGAAGCCGAGGAGTTCGTGCTTAAAGACAGGGACGGAAGTGTGCGAGCGAAACTGGCAGTGAGCGGTAACACACCGCAGCTTACCGTCTACGACGGGACCGGGAACCCGGGAGCCGCCATCATCACCCAACACGTCAGCCGGAGCGACACGGATGTAACGAATGTGAACGACGCAAGCGACGCGATGAAGCATACCGCTCGACCCGGCTCCGAAATGATCCTGGTCCGGGCAGCCGGCAGCTACTCGACTGTCGCCGAGACGCTTCGGTTAGGGCTCCTCGAACCGGTCGAAGTTCCCAACTCCCCAGTTGAGGTTCCGGATTCGAAACCGGCACCTCGCCAACCACCGAGCAACTCAGCCTCCGTTGACCGATCGATGGCAGCGGAACACTTCAGTTTCCCAACGGCCTCACCCCCAAGCAGTTGGAGCCCGAGCGCTTCGGGAGGATCCGGAGTTAGCGCGAGCGAGCGCGCTTTCGACCCACATGAGTCAAGGCAGCTCCAACCCTCGCACACCGCAGTTCTGTCCGAGCTTGCGGCTATGCTGCGGGAAGCCACGAGTGCGGCTCGATCGGCTCTGGCTCCATCGGCTGAGCGCGCAACAGCGCCCGAGACGGTGCCCGCAACAGTGCCTGCAAGAGTGACCGCAACAGCGCCTCCAACAATGACCGCAACAGTTAATGACCGACTGCCTGCCGAGCCGCCGCCCGAGGCGGTCAGCGGCGAAACCAGCGTTGAGGAACACACGCCGGACGAACTGAAGTCCAACCCGCCAATCCAACTCGACGGGACTCGAGCCGAACGCTTTGCGCTCCCCGGGGTCCTTCTCGGGGGCGACGCGTATGGCCCGATGCCGGACCAACAACAGCTCGACGCGCAACCCATCCGATCTAACTCGACGCGGCCGGACGGCGTATCAGTTCGAGTCCATGATGCCCAGGAAGCGTCGCCCCAACTGGGACCGGTGGCACTTGCTCGAGACGCAACTGCAATTCGCAGGCGGATCCTGCTCCAACGGGCCGACACTCAGCGTGAGATCCCTCACGCTGCGCCTGTGGGATCGCTGGCCGCAGGGAAAAGTTCTCAGCGGCTCCAGCTTGCCCAGCCCAGCCAAAACCCCTTATTGGAGTATCGAGCCCCGCCGGTCGGGGCCGCCACCGGAAGCGCTTCGCAGAATACGCGGGTCACACTGGCTCCCGACCGTGCCTCGTCAGGAGCGCCGCCAACTGCCGTCCCAACGGCACAGACGACTGCGACACCTCCGATTGCCCTCAAGGTCCTCGGCTATGTTGACAAGCCAGGGATCGGACGGGAGGTGGTGATTTCTGACGAGCTTGAAGTCTACGTCGCTCATGAAGGAGAGACGTTTGCTGAAAGGTTCAAAGTGCTCAAGATATTTTCAACAGCGGTTGACGTGGTCGATACCTATACGAACCAGACCATCCGGCTCACCTTCAGCCCCTGACGTGGAGAGGAGGGGTACCAGGTGTCCGGCGAGCGCGTGACAAGCGACGCCGTGACAGGTGACAGGTACCACAGGCAACATGTGGTTCGGTGAGTGTCAGAAGTAATGAGCAGCATTGAGAACATCGACAGTGAGAACCGAAAGCAAAAAGCGATGAGCGAAAAGCGAACAACCAACTCGACGGAGCGGCTGCCGCGGACCGCAAAGGCCCACCGTTCACCCGCGGGCACCCGGAGGCCGGGCCGACTTTGTCCGGCGTCTACCTTCGTCCTCAACAACATTCTCTCTAACACGTGCGCGTTCTCTTGAACTCCTCGTTGCCGCCCAGGGCCGACGGATGCTTCCCGCCACCCTGGGCGGCCCAGTTTCCAATTCCAATTCCTGCCACTTGCAAACTTCCCAGCCCTTCACGGATCGAATCTGTCTATTGCCTTCCGCCTTCTGTCTTCTGCCCGTACCAACTCGCCAGGACGTCTAGAGCGGGCTTGCCGACGGGGTTAAAGGAGCCGTCGTAAGGGTTGCCGCCACCGTCGCTCGGCCACTTCCACCAGTAAAGTCCCGCCAGCCATGGCTGGTGATAAAAAGCCTCAAAGACCGCCTCGTAGCACTGTCTTTGAAGCTCGCGGTCAGGCGCGGCGTCACGGTCCTTCCAGGGTTTCGCAGCGGCCGTTCTGACGCTGGCATATCCGACTTCGGTGAAGATGATCGGCTTGTTGTGCCTCGCCGATATTTGGGCGAACTTGCGGACTAGCTCGCCGATTCGAGGCGAATCTGCGCGTGGCACTTCCCCGGCACCCGCAAGCGGATAGTACATATCCACGCCCAGATAGTCCAAAGCGTCCCAGAAGGAGAGGTTCTCGAAGTCGGAGCCCCAGGAGGCCGCGTAAGTGAGTTGACCGCGATAAACGCGGCGCAGGTCGCGGTCCAGAGCACGCCAAGCTGTCTCACGGCCCGTAATCCCATCGAGCTCGGTGCCGATCGCGAGAAGCTCGACGCCGTAGAGTTCCGCCATCCGAGCGTAGTGCAGCAGCCAACGCCGGTAGAGCGCGAACCAGCGGTCGAAGTCGGAGTCTGACTTGAAGGCGATAGCGCCTGCGAAGCCCGGCGAACTCCAGAGCTGCGGCTTGAGCATCACGCTGAGGCCGAGCGCATGGGCCTGCTCGATGGTGCGGATCACGCGGTCGTCGCGCTCGTCGGCGCCGAAACGGATCGTGGCCTCGCGCGGTGCCCTCGTGAACGCATACGGAATGATGGCGATGCTCTTCGCGCCAACGTCCCGAATCTTGCTGAGCTCTCTTGCAGCCTGATCAGAGCCGTAACCCCAGCCGAACTCAAATTCATGCGAAAACGATATGCCCTTGAAGAACGGCGGCCTGTGGCCGGGTCCTCGAGGCAGGGGATTTCCCCTTTTCGGAGTTCGGGGCGTGGAGGTCGAGGATCGAGGGTCGTCATCCGTCGCCTTCGCGCCCTCGCCCGGCGTCTCCGCTTTCTGATTCTCTTCGCGCCACTCGCGCTCGAGGCCCTCCCAGGACGTTCCAAGGGCTCGAGCGAACTTTTCTTCGCTCCCGGCCGGGAACGGATTTCGGTAGAGCGCGCGGAGAATGCCCAGCCCCCGGTGGTCGACCAGCCGCGCCACCCAGGCACCGCCCAATGCGTCACGAACCAGGGGCGACAGGTACACCCCGTCAAGGTCGAAGATGTCGCGTAGCGTATACGGGCCCTCCTCACGCGCAATGCGAGCGGCGTACCCTTCGAGTGATTGACCATGAAAGTTGCCAACCGCGTAGCGGGCGAGAGCCAGCGCGACCGCGTCCGACGCTGGCTTGCCCCAGGCAGCCTCCATGAGCAGGAGGGCGTCGCCGCGCGGGTCCGTGATATCGCCGTCGGGCCCCAGCAGGTGGTCGATCTCGCGGCGTCGGGGCTCGAGGGTGAAAGGCTCGTCGCTGCCGGCCATCAAGCGCTTGGTTTCAGTCGAAGCGAAAAGATAGGCGTTGAGCGGGCGCCGCGACGGTTCAATCTCAAGGCGGCCGGCCATCGCGGATAGGCGCAGATCAGATCGAGCGGCCCAGAGCTGGGGATCGAGCTCCCGGGTTCGCGATGAGGCGCTGCGGGCGCCAGGATCAGTGACCATCTGGCCAGGCACGGCGGCGGATTTCTCGACGTGAAGCGTCCAGTAGTGAGATCGGGATAGAATAAAGTCATCGCGATGCTGGATGCGAGCCAGCCAAGTCCAGCCCATCATCCCGGCACCCAGCACCGCGGCGAAAGACATCAGCACCGCAGCCGGGCCCAGCGGCGAGTTCTGAGCGCGCGCCGCCAGCTCTTGAGCCGGAACTTCAGCCGGCACCCACGCAACGCGCTTCCGTGTGAAGACAGCCGGCAAGCCGACCAGGAGAACGAGAAGCGCAGGTCCGAACGTGGCACCCCACCGCTCGAGTCCCCACCAACCGCGCCCCCACCCGTGAAAGACGTGCCAACTCAGCATCAACGTCCCGATGACAACGGGGAGCAGCAAGAGGCTGATGAGGTCGAGCAATCGACCCGGGGTTTGGCGGCTGGAGGCTGGCTCGAGGGCCGCAGTCCGACCGTCGAGAAAGTGGCGGACGGCAAGCCAACAGGCTGAGACAGCCAGGGCCGCGAGCGGAAGGGCGATCGCGATGCGAAGGGCAACCGAGCTCGAGTGCTCCGGCCGGAGGACGCCCATCGCTTCGCTGAGTGGGTCGGCATTCACAACCGCGAAGACCACTACGTAAACTCCAAGCAGGACGCCTGAGAGGAGAACGGTCTGCGTCACCAGCACGCTCAACCAACCACAACGAAGGCGCCACGAACGGCTCAGCCCGCGCACCGCCGCGAGGCCCAGCAAGAGAGCTGCGGGACCGGCAACGACCGCGCCCCCGCGATAAAGGGCGTAAACAAGGCGCGGGCCGTGGACCGGAAAGCGCGTCAGGACCTCGAACCATCCGAACCGGTTCGAGAAGCCATGAAACTCGACCAGATGAAAGACTCCCAGAAGGGCGCCCGGCAGCTCGAAGACCAGGAACACCGCCGCGAGAAACGCAAGGTAGCAGCTCGCGGCTGCGACCAGCGCGGTACTCAAGAGTCGGAGGGGGCGAACCACAGACCCTATCGTACTCCCGCTCTGACGACGTTGCTTGCGCTCGAACCTCGCTATCGGTTGTAATAGCCTTCGATGGACGCGAAGCGCCAGGCTGCTATCGAGATCGTGCGCCGGCTGCGCGAGGAAGGCTTCCAGGCGTATCTGGTGGGCGGGTGTGTGCGCGATCTGGTGATGGGCCGCGAGCCCAAGGACTACGACGTAGCCACGGACGCCACTCCAGACGCGGTAGTGAAGCTTTATCCCGAGAGCCTGACCGTGGGCGCGCAATTTGGCGTGGTGCTTGTGCCGCGCGAGGCGGGTGACGTGGAGGTCGCGACGTTCCGCAGCGACGGCCGCTACACCGACGGGCGCCATCCCGACGCGGTGCGCTACGCGAAGAGCGCGGAGGAGGACGTCCGGCGTCGCGACTTCACCATCAACGGCTTGCTCTATGACCCGTTGGCTTCCCCGGCCGAAGGCGAGGGCTTGATGCGAGACGGATTGCTCGATTACGTGGGGGGCCTGGCCGACATTCAGGGCCGCCGCATCCGCACCATCGGCGATCCAACCGAGCGCTTAAGCGAGGACCGCCTGCGGATGCTCCGCGCCGTGCGCTTCGCCGCGCGCTTCGGGTTTTCGCTCGATCCACGCGCGCTCAGGGCGATCCGGAACCTCGCGCCCGAGATTCGGGAGGTCAGCCTCGAACGCGTGCGTGACGAGATCGTGAAAATCCTCACGGAAGGGAACGCGCGCCGCGGATTCGAGCTTCTGGACGAAACGGGGCTGCTCAAGGAGGTGTTGCCGGAGGTCAAAGCGATGCAGGGCGTGGCGCAACCTCCCGAGTTTCATCCGGAGGGCGACGTTTGGACGCACACGCTGATGATGCTCGGAGGACTGCGTAATCCCACGCCCACACTCGCCCTGGGCGTTCTGCTCCACGACGTTGGCAAACCACCCACTTTCTCGGTTCGGGAGCGCATCCGGTTCGACAATCACGTGGAGGTGGGCGCCAGGATGGCCGAAGCGATCTGCGGCCGTCTCCGCCTTCCCTCGCGCGAGACCGAGCGCGTGGCGGAACTCGTACGCCATCACCTGCGCTTCAAGGACTTCCCTGAGATGCGCCGGTCAACCCAACTGCGCTTTCTGCGCCTGCCCGGGTTTGACGAGCACCTGGAGCTGCACCGCCTCGACTGCCTCTCGAGCCATCGCGACCTGACGAACTACGAGCTGGCCCGCCGCCTGCTGGAGGAGACTCCGCCCCAGGAGATCAAGCCTGCACCGCTCGTGCGCGGCGACGACTTGATCGCGCGAGGCTACAAGCCCGGGCCTTTGTTCAAGACCATCCTGCGCGCCGTTGAAGACGCACAGCTCGAAGGGCGCGTCCACAGCCGGGAGGAGGCGCTCGGGCTGGTTGCGCAGCAGTTTCCCCTGAGCGGAACGGCCTAGGGACGGCGCGATCCGGAGTTCCTCCTCGGTTTGCCGGTTGAATCGAAGACCCGGTAGCAGCAGGGCATGAAGTGAAAGCTTCAACTCAAGACCGAACGTTGAGCAAGAGGCGCAGACCTGGAAAACAAAGGTCTGCGCCAGCCCACCCATGGCCACCCGCATAATTTCTCTCCGGGTTAAGGATCGCTCAAGGTTTGTACTGGGAAATCGAGCTTTGCCAGCCTGAGGGGATTGGGGTCCAGGAACGGGTGAAGAAGTCGCTCAACGTGAGTGCCAGCAGAATCGCCAGCCAGAAGAAACCGGCCACGACCACGATTCGGGTAAGCCCAGGGCTATATTTGACGTGCATGAAGAACAGAACCACCAGCGTCGCCTTTGTGACGGCGATGGCAAGCGCGGCCACCGTGTTCATTGCGCCCAAGTCGACGAAGGCGATCGCGGTGGTGAGCGCAGTCAGAGCAAGGAGGGTGAAGAAAACGAGGAAGTAGACGCTCTTCGCAACGATATGTCCATGCATGGTGCCTACGTCTCCCGTAGCAGCTCCGGTAGACGGCGTTGGGCCCGCCCTTCCGGCGCGTGAAATCTCCCGGACTGCCTTAGTAGCGCCCTCCGATCAAGTACAGCAGAGGAAACAAGAAAATCCAGACGATATCCACGAAGTGCCAGTAGAGTCCCGACATCTCCACGGGATTAAACCGCTCCGCCGAAAACCGTCCGCGCCAGGCCATGATCAAAAGCACGGTGAGGATTCCCAACCCAATCACCATGTGCAGGGCGTGCACGCCGGTCATCACGAAATAAAACACCATGAAGAGAGCCACGTGCGGGAGTGGCGCGTGGAACCTCTGTATCACGGCCAGCGTGGCGCCTTCTGGAGCGAAGTCGATCCCGGGTACCAGGTGTTCCAGATAGTCATGACGCCACTCAAAGGTGAGCTTGATGCCGATGAAAGCCAGGCCCAAAGCCATGGTGCACAGCAGGAAGATGATCAGCGCCTTGCGCTGCCCGAGTTGAGCGGCATGGACGGCGAGCGCCATGGTCAAGCTGCTGAGAATCAGGATCCCCGTGTTTGCGGCGCCGAACTTGACCTCAAGCAAATGGCTCCCGGCCACAAATCCAGGCAGATAAAGGTTCCGATAAACCGTGTAGCCAGCGAACAGACCGCCAAAGAACATGATCTCGGTCGCGAGGAACACCCACATTCCCAGGTTGGAAGCGTCGTGTTGCTGTTCCGCATCGTCGAATTGCTCGGCTACTGCGGCGGCGTGACCCTCGGTCAAGTTCAGCACCTCGCTTTGTAGGGGAGGGCCCTTGCGACCCTCCCGTTCTAATTTAATCTCGGGGTGGCGCATACATCGTGCTGTTTTGCGATGTATGCGGTTCGGGGACGCATACATGGCAAACCCCGCCATGTATGCGCCACCCAACGTAGAACTAAACCGCGCTGCTTTCAACTGCGGAGTGGTAGGCGTACGCCTCCTCGGCCACGACCGGCGTCTCCTCGAAATTTTCCGTGGGAGGGGGTGACGGCGTTTCCCATTCCAGGCCCTTGGCCCCCCAGGGATTGGGCCCCGCGACCGGGCCGTAGCGCATCGACCAGATCAGATACACCAGAGGGATCAGGTAACCGACGCCAAGAACCGACGCGCCAGCCGACGACATCACGTTGAGCACCTGAAACTCGGGCGCGTAGAAGGCGTAGCGGCGCGGCATCCCCAGGTACCCGACCACATATTGAGGAAAGAAGGTGAGGTTGAACCCCACAAAGATCACCAGCGCCGCGAACCTCGCCCAGCCGTCCGGATAGAGACGGCCGGTGATCTTCGGCCACCAGAAGTGGATCCCGCCCAGGTACCCCATGACCGCGCCGCCCACCATGATGTAGTGGAAGTGGGCGATCACAAAATAGGTGTCGTGAAGATGCACGTCCGTAGCGAGAGAGGCGAGGAACAGCCCCGTCAGCCCGCCCATGGTGAACAGTCCGATGAATCCCATCGCATAAAGCATCGGCGCCTGGTAGGAAATCGAGCCTTTGTAAAGGGTGGCCGTCCAGTTGAAGACCTTGATGGCGGAGGGAATGGCGACGGCAAAGCTCAGAGCCGAGAAGACAAGGCCCGCGTAGACAGACTGGCCGGTGACGAACATGTGATGCCCCCAGACCAGAAATGAGATCACCGCAATAGCGACGCTCGAGAAGGCAACGAAGCTGTAGCCGAAAATCCTCTTCTTGGAGAAGCAGGTCACCAGTTCGCTGACCACTCCCAT
>Ga0066709_100004590_pt1 | contig 11075 bp, 15 predicted proteins | sample GraSoiAngelo_158_FD_79665 | JGI IMG/M metagenome (GOLD analysis project Ga0066709, IMG submission 79665) | Grasslands soil microbial communities from the Angelo Coastal Reserve, California, USA - 14_1009_16_30cm | ecosystem: Environmental > Terrestrial > Soil > Grasslands | place: USA... | reverse complement strand
GGGCTTTTCATTTTCGTCATCAACGGGCTCCTCTTCTGGGCCGTCGGATCGCTCGTTCCCGGATTTCATGTCGGCGGATTCTGGCCCGCCGTGTTCGGCGCAATCGTGTACAGCGTCATTTCCTGGATCCTCTCGGCGTTGATACCCAAGAACGAATGACGAACGCATGCCGATGAGGAAGCGAACCGGAATCTTCAGCGTTGAATTCTTTCCTCCGAAGACGGCCGAGGGCGTGGAGAAGCTCCGCGCTGCGCGGCGTACGCTGGCCGAGCTCAAGCCGGCGTTCTACTCAGTGACTTTCGGCGCCGGAGGATCGACGCGCGAGGGCACGCTGGAAACCGTGCTGGAGATTCGCAGCGAAGGTCTCGCTGCGACGCCGCACATTTCCTGCATCGGCACGACCACCGAAGGTGTGCGCGACGTGCTCGCGCGCTATAAGGATCATGGCATTCGTCATCTCGTTGCACTGCGTGGCGACTTGCCGTCCGGCGCCGTCGATGCAGGCGATTTTCACTACGCGTGCGAGCTGGTCGAGTTCATTCGCCGCGAGACCGGCGACTGGTTCCACATCGACGTGGCGGCGTATCCGGAATATCACCCGCAGGCGCGTAGCCCGCACGAGGATCTCGCCAATTTTCAGCGCAAGGTCGCGGCCGGCGCAAATTCCGCGATCACGCAATACTTTTTCAACGGCGACGCTTATTGGAGCTTCGTCGAAGCTTGCGTTGCGCTGGGCATCGCGATCCCGATCGTGCCGGGCATCATGCCGATTTCAAGCTATACGAAGCTCGCGCGCTTTTCGGATGCCTGCGGCGCGGAGATTCCGCGCTGGATTCGCCGCAAGCTCGAGAGCTACGGCGACGACGTCGCATCGATTCGCGCGTTCGGCATCGACGTCGTATCGCGACTTTGCGAGGATTTGCTGGACGCCGGCGCGCCCGGCCTCCACTTCTATACACTGAATCAAGCGACGTTGACGACGACGATCTGGCGGCGCCTCGGCGTGTAACGGCCGCAACGACTCGATGGCCAACACGCCGGGTTTCGTCGAACATATTCTCGAGCTCGCCGCGCCTGCGGGACGCGCCGCCGCGCATCCGATGTTCGGCGGTCATGGCGTTTACGTCGATGGAACAATCGTTGCCATCGTCATCGACGACGTGTTGTATTTCAAGACCGATGAACGAACGCGTCCGGCGTTCGTCGACGCTGGTCTCGAGCCGTTCCGCTACGAATCGAAGGATGGCGCCGTTCACACGACCAGCTATTTTCGCGCGCCCGATGAAGCGCTCGAGAGTCCGCCCGCGATGAAGGAATGGTTGCGGCGCGCGTTGGAGGCTGCATTGCGAAGCGCTGCGCGAAAGCCTCGCAAGGAATCGAAGAAGCGCCGTAGCTAGCGCGGGTGCTACGTACCCCCGCGCGAATACGACTCCAGCTCGAGCAGCGCATGCTGCGCGATGACCGCGCCGATGCCATCTCGCCGGTCACCTTTTTCCCAATATTCCGCATTTTTTTCCGCGCGCACCATGGCGCCGGCGGCCGGTGCATAGAAGATTACGTAATTGCACTGCGTGGGTCCGCGCCAGAATTCCTCGTCGTCGAGGCGCATCAGCACGCGGAGCTTGATCGCGTCGAATGTGCCCGCGGGAGTGGCGACCTTTTCCCATCCGCCGACGGTGACGTAACGATTGATTTGCCCCGTCTTGTTTGTCGCGGCATTGAGATTGTCGACCCACTGGTTCCAGCGCTCACCGGGCGTTAGCGGGAAGCCGTAGATCTTGATCGGCGTCGTGAAGCGCCGTGTTTCTTCATCGAAGACCGATCCTGTCGTAAGCAAGCCCGGCGCCGACCAGACTTCGGTCCGCTCGCCGCGTGCACTTGGACCTGATTCCGTGATACGAACGGTGATGGCGCCGGGTGCGACGGACGTCACGACGTGCGTTTCGCTCCATTGCAGCTGAACGCGGAATCCATCAGTGGCGCGGTATACCCACCGGTCGCCGACGCGAAACGTCGGCGCGTCGGCCGCGGGACCGCCAGAGCCGGGTGAATCGAAGCCGGCACAGCCGGCAAGCAGGGCGAAAAGAACGATTGCCGCGCTGCGAAAGGCCAATGGGTGATGCATCACAAATCTCCCTGCGGTGCGAACAGCGCGATATCGACAACTGTTCCCGCGGTGACACGTACGAGGTCGGCAGGCGACAACCGAAACATTGCGTGTGGCGTACCTCCGGCAGCGTAGACGGTATCGAAGCGCAGCAGTTCCCGGTCGATCAGCGTTGTGAGCGCGCTCGCGTGACCGAGCGGCGGAATGCCGCCGATCGCGTAGCCGGTGCGCTCGCGCACGAATGCGGCATCTGCGCGGCCGATCGACTCGCCGATCAGCGCCGATACCTTCGCTTCATCGACGCGGTTCGCGCCGCTCGCGATGACCAGAACGGGTGCTCCCGACGCGGCGCGAAACACCAGCGACTTGGCGATTTGCCCGACCGCGCAGTCCAGCACCTCCGCTGCTTGTGCCGATGTCCTGGCCGGAACGTCGTGTTCGACGATCGACGTACTGATTCCTGCCGCGTTCAACGCGTCCTGGACGCGCCGTGCCGATGTTGACAGGGGCTTTGCCATGCGAGCGCTTACTGCGCACCCGCGCGCAAACCAACAACGCCGGCGATGATCAACGCGATGCTGACAACCTGCACCGCCGTCAGCGACTCGCTGAACGCGAACACGCCGATCAGGGCGATCGTGGCCGTTCCGACGCCGGACCAGATCGCGTACGAAACGCTCATGTCGATCTTCTTGACGGCGATCGTCATCAGCCCGAACGAGAGTCCGTACAAGACGAACAGCAACACCGACGGCAACGTTCGCGTGAAGCCGTGCGACAGCTTCATCGACACGGTGCCGGCGATCTCGAGAACGATCGCGCCGGCGAGCGCGAGCCAGTACAGCATGAAGACTCCTAAGTTGGCGCAGCGCGTAGCGCGCGCAGCAAGAAGAACGCAATCACCAGCACGTAACCGATGGCCGCGGCAGCGCCGACGTTGCGGTTGAGCGTTACTGCGCGCGTGGTATTTCCAGCCTTGATCATGCGCTCGCATATGATCGACGTGATCATCAGCAGCAGGACCATCGCAAACGACGTCAGGACCGCGACATTTGCGAGCCGCGCGTTGACACTCGTCTCGGTCAGCGTATTGACGACGTATTTGTTGCCGACGGCGGTGAAAGTGGCGGTCATCACGAGCGACGCGCGCACCGAGATCTCGCGCGGGGGAATGAAATACCCGAGGATGCAGATGAGCGCGCAGACGATGAAGCCGATGAAATAATCGAGCGCGGCGCGCCAGCCGACCCGTTCCGCGACGACTTCGACGACGACGCGCGAATAGCGTTCATTCTGACGTTCCTTGAGGCCGAACGTCGTCGGATACTGCTGGTGTATCTCGCTCATCCGAAAATCCGTTAGCCGCCAGCCCGGCGAAAATGCCTCCGGATCCAGGAGGCTGGCTTCGGAATCCACGACGAACCTCAAGTAGTCGTCCTCATAGGGCGACTCGATCTCGATCGTGAGCCGATGACGGTCGAACGGAAACGCGCCGGTGTCGAGCTTCTCGCTGATCACGGCGTCCACGCGCGCCACCAGGTAATTTTCGCCGCTCGGCAGCCGGCGGCGATCCTCGACGGCGGTCGTTATTGTGCGCGCGCCGACGACCTGCAGCGCCGCGAGCGGGTCGAAGTCGTCGCCCCGCCACCGCCACCAGACCTCGAAGGTCGCGCGAAACGTGTGCTTCGAAAAGTCCAGATCCTGCACGGCGTAGAGAAAGATGCCGAGCTTGACCTCGCCCGGTGGCGTCTTCGTCGGAGGCGGGACGTGCCCCGGCCCCGGCACCGCGACGGTGACCGTCGGCGCGATCGCAACCGCATGAAAGGACGAAACCAGGCCGATTGCGACGAGCGCGATCGCACCCGCAGCGCGGAGATTACGCAACGTCGCCGTCGGTGATCGCACCCTTGCTGGCCGTCGAGACGTTGCGCAGATACTTTGCCATCACGCCCTGCGTATAACGCGGTGCCGGTGGCTTCCATTGGGCGCGTCGTTTCGCAAGCTCGTCGTCGGCGACGTTCAGCTGGATCAAAAGCTTGTTCGCGTCGATCGTGATGGAATCGCCTTCGCGGATCAATGCGATCGTCCCGCCGACGAACGCTTCCGGCGCGACGTGGCCGACGACCATGCCCCATGTGCCGCCGGAGAAACGGCCGTCGGTGATGAGCCCGACCGACTCGCCCAACCCTTGTCCGATCAATGCAGACGTGGGCGCAAGCATTTCCTGCATCCCCGGACCGCCCTTCGGTCCCTCATAACGGATCACGATGACATCGCCCGCCTTGATCCTCTCCGCGAGTATTGCGTCCATCGCCTGCGGCTCGGAATCGAATACACGCGCCGGTCCCGTGATCGATGGATTCTTGAGGCCGGTGATCTTCGCGACGCAACCCTCGGGCGCAAGGTTGCCGCGCAGAATCGCGAGGTGTCCGTGCGCGTACATCGGCTTCGACCACGGCCGGATCACGTCCTGATCGGCGCGCGGCTCGGGCGGGATATCCTCGAGCTCTTCCGCCACCGTGCGCCCGGTGATCGTCACGCAGCCGCCATGCAGCACGCCGTGGTCGAGCAGGATTTTCAGCACTTGCGGCACGCCGCCTGCGCGATGAAAATCGACGGCGACGTATTGACCCGACGGCTTCAGATTGCACAGCACGGGCACGCGCTTGCGAATCCGCTCGAAATCGTCGATCGTCCATTCGACGCCGGCCGCCGATGCGATCGCAAGGTAATGCAGGACCGCATTGGTTGAGCCGCCGGTCGCCATTACAAGCGAGATCGCGTTCTCGATCGCGTTCCGCGTGATGATGTCGCGCGGCTTCAAATCATGCTTGATGGCGTTGACGAGCACGCGCGCCGATTCCGCCGCCGAGTCCGCTTTTTCGGCGTCGGGCGACGCCATTTGCGAGCTGCCGAGGAGGCTCATTCCCAACGCCTCGAACGACGACGACATCGTGTTCGCCGTGTACTGTCCGCCGCAGGCGCCCACCGACGGACATGCGTTCCGCTCGATGCCGTCGTAGTCTTCCTTCGACATCTTGCCCGCGGTAAACGCGCCGACCGCCTCGAACGGCGACACGATCGTCAGCGCTTGTCCTTTCCACTGTCCCGGCAAAATCGTGCCGGCGTAGACGAATATTCCCGGGACGTTGATGCGCGCCATCGCCATCATGCTGCCCGGCATGTTCTTGTCGCAGCCGCCGACGCACACCACGCCGTCCATCAGTTGGCCCTGGACCGCAACCTCGATCGAGTCCGCAATCACTTCACGCGAAACGAGCGAATACTTCATGCCCTCGGTGCCCATGCCGATGCCGTCGGTCACGGTCGGGAACCCGAATACTTGCGGCATCGCGCCGGCGCTTTTGAGCGCATCCATTGCGCGATCGACGAGCGGCTGTATGCCGGCGTTGCACGGATTCATCGTGCTATGGCCGTTTGCGACGCCGACGATCGGCTTCTCGAAGTCACGATCACCGAATCCCACCGCCCGCAACATTGCGCGATTTGGCGAGCGGGGAATACCCTGCGTGATCAGCTTGGAGCGGCGGTTGTAGGCCATGATCGTTTCAATGCAGGTTAGCGCGGCGAGCGATGCGATCCATTTCACGATCTGCGCACGGCGGCACGCGACGATAGCACCGGGTCGGGCCGCAGACAACACAGCACGGCGCCACCCGCGATCAGCACGAATCCCACGGCGTGAAACGGCTGCAATCGCTCGCCGAGGATAGCAACCGCCAAGAGCGCTGTGAATACCGGAACCAGGTGGGTAAAGATCCCGGCTTGCACGGGCCCGACGCGAACGACACCGTAGGTGAACAGCAGCATCGCGAGCAACGTCGGAAACGTGCCGAGGTAGAGAACGCCCAGTATGTGCGTGAAGCCGATCGACGGCAGGCCACGAACCGCGATTTCGCCGATGAGCAACGGCAACGCGAACAGTTCCCCCAACAGCGCGCCGATGAAAATGAACGCCGGCAGCGACAAGTTGCCGGGTCGCTCCGTCAGCTTGATCGTGTAGAGCGCCCACACGATCATTGCGGCGAATAGCAAAAGATCCGACGGACTGAATCGCAACGTGACGAGCGCGGGAAGATCGCCACGGGCGAGAATGAAGGCAACGCCGGAAATCGAGAGCGCAAGCCCGGTTGTTTCCAATGGACGCGGGCGGCGGCCACGCCATGCGGCCAGCAGCGCAACGATCATTACCGGGATCGCGGAATTGAGCAACCCAAGCAACGTCGCGGACGATCCTATCAATCCGAAATAGACGATGCAGGTTTGTGGCGCGAATCCCAACAACGTCAGCGCCGCGTACGCACGCGGATGCGCACGCAGCGTCGCCACGATTGCGGCGCGTTCGGGCCACGCAAATGGCAGTAGCAGCAACAACACGACCGTCCAACGCAGATAGGCGAGCGCGACGGGCGGGATCGCGTCGAGCAGACCGCGGGCCGCGACGGCGCTGCTTCCCCAGAGGGCGGCGGTGAGCACGAGAGCGGCGTAGGCTGGGCCGCGCGGAACGGAGGGCATGATGGCAAACGTACTCTAGCGTCCGGTCGTGATACCGTCCAATACAATAAAATTGCGAGACTGATACCGAAAAGGTATCGTCAGCCCGATGGAGCTGCGGCAACTTCGCTACTTCGTCGCCGTCGCCGAAACGCTGAACTTCGGCCGGGCTGCCGCGAGGCTGCACATGTCGCAGCCGCCGTTATCGCGCCAGATCAAGGCATTCGAGACGGAGCTCGGCACGCCGTTGTTCGCACGCACGACGCGCGGAGTCCGCTTATCCGCCGCGGGCACGGCACTCCTGACCGATGCCCGTCGCCTGCTGCGCGAAGCCGATGCAATCAGCGCCGGTGCTCAGGCACTCGGCCGCGGCGAAATAGGCTCGGTGCGGTTGGGCTTCATCAGCACGGCCTCGTACAACGTGCTGCCGCGCGTGTTGCCCGAATTCCATCGCCGCAGACCGGGTGTTCGCCTGCATCTGCAGGAAGCCACATCGGACGCGCAGGCCGCAATGCTTCGCGACGACGAGCTTGACGTGGGCTTGGTCGTGCCGCCGCTCTTCGAAGTGACCTGCGTTTACAAGCCGTTGTTGCGTGAGCCGTTGATCGCAGCGCTGCCCGCGCACCGGCGGTGGCCGCGGCGTATGTCTCTTGCAACGCTTGCGAACGAGCCATTCATCCTTTTCCCGCGCAAGGCGGGCGTCGGGCTGTACGATCTCATCGTGGGCTTTTGTCGCGATGCCGGGTTTACGCCGCGGATCGAGCAGGAGGCGATTCAGATGCCCACGATCGTCAGTCTCGTGGCCGCGGGCATGGGCGTATCGTTGGTGCCGGCTTCCCTGCGGCATATGCGCCGTACGGGTGTGGTATATCGCCCGTTGGGCGAGACGAGTCCGCTGATGGAAGTAGGTCTCGCGTGGCGCAACGGCGCGATCGAGCCCGCAGTCGCTGCGTTCGTCAATCACGCCATCGCTGCATACAACTAATCGAATGCTCGTTCATCCTCAATTCGATCCGGTCGCCCTGCACATCGGACCGTTCAACATCGCGGGTATCGTCATCGGGCCGTTCGCGATCCGTTGGTACGGTCTCATGTACCTCGTCGGCTTTGTTCTGTTCGTGATACTCGGCCGCAAACGCGCGCGCCAAAACCTGCTGACAGGCTGGCATCCGCGCGATATCGACGACATGCTGTTCTACGGCGTCCTAGGCGTGATCTTGGGCGGGCGCCTCGGCTATGTGCTGTTTTACAAACCGCTCTACTACCTCGTTCATCCGCTCGAGATCTTCCAGGTATGGCAGGGCGGAATGAGCTTTCACGGCGGCTTTCTCGGCGTGTTGATCGGGCTGTGGTTCTACGCGAGAAAGCGTGGGCGGCGCTGGCTCGACGTCACCGACTTCGTCGCGCCGCTTTGTCCGCTGGGCCTCGCAGCCGGTCGCCTCGGCAACTTCATCAACGGAGAGCTCGTCGGACGGGTCACCGACGGTCCTTGGGCGATGGTGTTCCCGCAGGTCGACAATCTGCCGCGGCATGCGTCGCAGCTCTACGAATTCGCGCTCGAGGGCGTCGTGTTGTTCGTGATTCTCTGGCTGTACGCGAGCCGCCACCGGCCGATGGGCGCGGTGTCGGGTCTATTTCTTTTGGGCTATGGGACGCTCCGCTTCGTCGCCGAATTCGCGCGCGAGCCGGACAATTTCTTGGGCTATCTCGCCGCTGATCTCACGATGGGACAGTGGCTGTCGCTGCCGATGATCGTTACCGGGTTTCTGATGATGATCTGGGCTTACCGGCGTGCCGGCAAAGCGGAGCCGACGCTCCTCGACCGTCTCAAATAACGAGAGCAGCTTCGCCTACGCGCATTCATGGCCGTCCCAAGCCGCGAATTACTCGGGGGGCCGTCATCTATCTATTCGGTGCGTCGGAACTCGCCCTCGATCGCTTCGCCGCGCTGGAATGTCGCGCGGCCTGCACCGGCGGCCTGCGGCCGCAGGCGCCCGTGATTGATCGGCAAGAGGAGTAACAACAACGCCATCGTGTCGGAAAGAACTCCCGGAACGATGAAGAGAATGCCCGCCAACACTTTGCGTCCGCTGTCGAGCAAGTCGCGTAGAAGCGCCTGCTCGCCGTGGAGCGCCGCGACCGTGTTGCTGCGAAAGGCGAGGCGCTCGTTCCGTAACAGCCAAAGGCCAGCGACTAGCGCACCGGTGAGCCAGATCCACAGCGGTATGCCGGTCCATCGCGCGAAGCGAGCGGTCACGTAAAGATCGAAGAGGGGGAATACCAGTACAATTCCGAGCAGGACGAAACGCATGGACAACTCCTTGACGGACGCGGCGATCGTCGTGCTGACGAACCTGCCCGATCGAGTCACCGCGCAGACGCTGGCGCGGCGGCTAGTCGAAGGGCGGCTCGCCGCATGCGTCAACATCGGCGCGAGCGTCGAATCAATTTATCACTGGCACGGGCAAATCGAAACCGGAAATGAGATTCCGATCGCCATCAAGACGCGCCGTGTGTTGTATTCGCAGGTGGAGGCGACGATCCGACAAATCCACCCCTATGAGCTGCCGGAAGTTGTCGCGGTCGCGATCACCGATGGATCTGCCGCTTATCTCGACTGGATCAAAGCTGAAACGCATTGTTGACGCCTTGGCTGTCGCCGTGGTGCTGGCTGCGATGGTCGCAGCCGCGCGCGCAACGGGTTTGGATTTGTCCGGCGCGGAGCCCAAGCTTCTGCCGCCGGAGCAGGCGTTTCGCTTCTCCGCGCGGGCATTGGATTCGAAAACGCTGGAAGGCCGGTTCGATGTCGTGGACGGTTACTACCTCTATCGGGACAAATTGCATTTCGTGCTGCAGGCAGCTCCGCCCGCACTGGAAAAGACCGAGCTACCGGCCGGGCAAAGCAAGCACGACGAGTTTTTCGGCGACGTGGAGATTTATCGGGGCGCCGTCACCATCAAGCTGCCGATCGCGGGCGGGAGTCCGGGCCAGTCGCTCGTGCTCGTCGCTGATTCGCAGGGCTGTGCCGATGTTGGCGTCTGCTATCCCCCTACGCGACAGCGCGTTCGGCTGACGGTCCCTCAGGCCGGAGCCGGCTCGGGCCCTTCCGTCGCGGCATCGCCGCCTCGAAAAGGCCTTTTCGATTGAGTTCCAAACCCGGTCGACGTAAGTGCTCGCTGTAGTTAAGCGCTCGGCCCGACGCCGATGGTGGCTGGCGATTGCCCTAGCCGGTGTGGCGGCGCTTGCGACCGGCGTTTATGTCGCGCGGGGCGTGTGGTCACCGACCGGCGTCGCCGATTCAGCGGCTCTGCTCGACGTGGCGCTGCCTGACGCCGAAGGAAAGGAGCAGAGACTCGATCAGTGGCGCGGCAAGGTCCTGATCGTTAATTTCTGGGCCACTTGGTGCGCGCCATGCCGCGAGGAAATGCGCGAATTCATTCGGTTTCAGCACGCGGACGGCGCCAAAGGCCTCCAGTTTGTTGGCATCGCCGTGGATCAGGCAGATAACGTCCGGCAATACGCAAAAGAGATCGAGCTGAATTACCCTGCGCTAATTGGCGGGCTCGGCGCTATGCAGCTATCTCAGGCGATGGGGAATGAGCTGATGGCGCTCCCCTTTACGGTCGTCGTGTCGAGGGACGGCAAGATTGTCCACCGCCAGCTCGGACCGTTGAAGCAAACGCAGCTCGAGCAGATCGTTGGCAAATTGCTCTAACGGAGTCCGAGGACGTCGGCCGTTCCGCAACTTGCCGTTCTCGCGTTAACTGCTAGACAACTAGCAACTAACTCCTGCAAACTCGCTTCGTCCCACGAAAAGCGACGCCGGCGTGACCGATGCGCCGCGATGGCGTTCTCAGAACATTACAACGAGTAGACGGCAGAATTTCCTGCATTCGGGGGAGTGGCGATGGACCTGCGCAAGCTCAAGACGCTGATTGAGCTCGTCGAAACCTCGGGCATTGCGGAGCTTGAGATTCAGGAAGGCGAAGAGCGCGTCCGCATCACGCGCGCGCTGATGCATTCGCAGCAGGCGGGCGCTGCGCCGTCGGCGCAAGTGGCACCGGTGAGCGTCGCATCGGCCGCGACACCTGCGGCACCCCTCAGCGTGGAATCCACCGCGCCGCCAGCGGCTGAAGGGCATGTCGTCAAGAGCCCCATGGTGGGCACCTTCTATCGCTCGGCATCACCGGGCGCGAAGCCATTCGTGGAAGTCGGCGACTCGGTGCAACAAGGCGATGTTCTTTGCATCGTCGAGGCGATGAAGCTGATGAACGAAATCGAAGCGGACGCGAGCGGCACGATCAAAGCCGTCATCGCCGAAAATGGCCAACCCGTCGAATTCGGCCAGCCGCTGTTTATCATCGCGTGAGCTCGGTTGGCCGCTAAGTCCGACAAGCTGTTCGACAAGGTCCTGATCGCAAACCGCGGCGAGATCGCGTTGCGCATCCAGCGC
>Ga0066709_100004588_pt1 | contig 11076 bp, 10 predicted proteins | sample GraSoiAngelo_158_FD_79665 | JGI IMG/M metagenome (GOLD analysis project Ga0066709, IMG submission 79665) | Grasslands soil microbial communities from the Angelo Coastal Reserve, California, USA - 14_1009_16_30cm | ecosystem: Environmental > Terrestrial > Soil > Grasslands | place: USA... | reverse complement strand
GCGGACGTACTCGGGATAGGGGGCGGCCTGGCGGCGCGGGATGCCCGTGTTGTCGGCTACGACGGCCGCCCCGGGCACGAGCTTGGGCTCGAGCTGCCGGAGGTAGTCGAGGTAGTCCGCCTTCTCGGCGTCGATGAACGCGAAGTCGAAGCGGCCCGGCAGGAGCGGGATCACGCGCAGCGCCTCGCCGGCGATCACCTTCACCCGGCGGGCCAGGCCGGCCTCGGCGGCGTTGGCGCGCACGAGGTAGGCCAGGAAGGGATTCGCCTCGACGCAGGTGAGCCGTCCGCGCGGCGGCATCGAGCCCGCGATCAGGATCGCCGAGTAGCCGAGCAGCGAACCCAGCTCGACCGCGCGCGTGGGCCGGTGGCGATCGAGCAGCCGCCGGAGCACGCGGCCCTTGGCGCGCCCGACGTTCGGGATGTGCCAGTACCTCGTGGCGCGGTCCATCAGCGCCAGCATCCGCCGGGCTTGCTTCGTCACGCGCGCGCGGCCGGGACGCGCCCCACGACGGTGTCCGGCACCGGATAACGTCGCGTGGACTTTCCCGCCTTCACGATCTGACCGGGCAAGGTCCGGCCGACGATCTCCTGGACCCGCCGCGACACCGCGATCAGCCGGTCGAGGTCGATCCCGGTCTCGATCCCCATCGCGGCGAGACAGTGCACCAGGTCCTCGCTGCAGACGTTGCCCGAGGCGCCGGGCGCGAACGGACAGCCGCCCAGCCCGCCGATCGAGCAGTCGAGGTTCGCGACGCCGTACTCCATGGCGGCCAGGATGTTCGGAATCGCCATCGCGCGCGTGTCGTGCGTGTGCAGGGTCCACTCGATCCCCGGGAACTTCGGCACGAGGTGCTCGAGCGTGCGCGCGACCTGCCGCGGGTTCGCCATCCCGGTGGTGTCGGCCAGGCCGACGGCGCGCGCGCCCATGTCGGTCAGACGCCGCACCACGCTCTCGAGCTGGGCGAGCGGCACGTCGCCCTCGAACGGGCAGCCGAACGACGTCGAGATGCCGCTGCTCACCGGAACCCTCGCACGCTCGGCCACCTGCATGACGGCCCGCAGCTTCTCCATCGACTCGGCGATCGTCATGTTCACGTTCGCGAGGTTGTGGCTCTCGCTGGCCGAGACGACGGTGTGGATCGCGTCGACGCCGGCGTCGACCGCGCGCACCGCGCCCTTGTCGTTGGGCACGAGCGCCGCGTAGCGCGTCCCCGGCCGGCGCGCGATGCGCGCCATGACCTGCTCGGCGTCGCGCAGCTGCGGCACCACCTTCGGATGCACGAACGAGGTCACCTCGATCCGGGGGATGCCGGCCTCCGACAGGAGGTTCACGACCTCGATCTTCTGCTCGGTCGGGATGAAGTCGGGCTCGATCTGGAACCCGTCACGGGTTCCCACCTCGCATATCGTGACGCGCGCGGGTAGCTTCATGGCATCCTCCAGACCTCGGATGTGCTGAACTGTAGCATGCGGAAGGCGAACCGATCGAGCGGCGGCGCGCATCGTAGAGAGAGGAGGGCCCGATGAACCCCAATCTCGGCATCAACGACAAAGACCGGGCGGGCGTGGTCAAGATCCTCAACGCGCTGCTTGCCGACGAGTACGTGCTGTACACGAAGACCCGCAACTATCACTGGAACGTCGTGGGTCCTCAGTTCAACGACCTGCACAAATTCTTCGCCGCGCAGTACGAGGCGATCGACGGCTTCGTCGACGACGTCGCCGAGCGCGCGCGCACCCTGGGCGGCCACGCGGTGGCGACCCTCGGCGAGCTCGCGGAGGCGGCACGGCTCAAGGAGCACCCCGGCCAGTATCCGAGCGCTGACGACATGCTGGAGAATCTGCTGGCCGACCACGAGGCGATCATCCGTCAGCTACGCGCCGACGCCGACGCGGCGGCGACCAGGTTTCACGACATGGGCACGAACGACTTCCTGACCGGCCTCATGGAAGAGCACGAAAAGATGGCCTGGATGCTCCGCTCCTTCCAGGAAGGCAAACGCCCCCGCTAGCTTCGCTGCTCTCGGTGGACCACGGCGTGGCTTTGAGGCACGTCGGGGCGCAGCGAGTCGAGCGCCGGCTTTGCGGGCGCAATCGAATTCGGGGCACAGGACGGCGCGGAGTTATCCTAATAACTCCGCGGCATTCCGAGCACGTGCTCGCCGACGTAGGCGAGCACCAGGTTGTTGTTGACCGGCGCCGTCTTGTAGAGGCGGCACTCGCGGAACTTCCGCTCGACGTCGTACTCCTCGGCGTAGCCGTAGCCGCCGTGACAGTCGATGCACGCGTTGCCGGCGTCCCACGCCGCCTCCGCGCCGAGGTACTTCGCCATGTTCGCCTCGCCGCCGCACGGCAGCCCCGCGTCGAAGAGCGCGGCGGCCTTGTCGCGCATCAGCTGCGCCGCGTCGGTCGCGACGTGGGCCTTGGCGATCGCGAACTGCACGCCCTGGTTGGCGCCGATGGGCTTGCCGAAGATCACGCGCTGGTTCGAGTACGCCACCGCCTTCTCGGTGAACCAGCGCGCGTCGCCGAGCGAGTCCGAGGCGACCAGGATGCGCTCGGCGTTCATGCCGTCCAGGATGTAGGAGAACCCCTTGCCCTCCTGGCCGATCAGGCTCGTGGCCGGGATCTCGACGTTGTCGAAGAACAACGCGTTCGTCGAGTGGTTCATCATCATGCGGAGCGGCCGCACCTCGAAGCCCTTGAGACCGCGAATGTCGATCAGGAAGACCGCCAGCCCGTCCGTCTTGCGCTTCACCTGCTCCACCGGGGTCGTGCGCGCGAGGAGCAGCATCAGGTCGGACTGCAGCACGCGCGAGATGAAGATCTTCTGGCCGTTGACGACGTAGCGATCGCCCTTCCGGACGGCCGTGGTCTGGAGCTTCGTGGTGTCCGAGCCCGAGTTCGGCTCGGTCACGCCGAAGGCCTGCAGGCGCAGGGCGCCCGTCGCGATCTTCGGCAGATACTCGCGCTTCTGCGCCTCGGAGCCGTGCCGCAGCACGGTGCCCATGATGTACATCTGGGCGTGGCAGGCGCCGGCGTTGCCGCCGGAGTAGTTGATCGTCTCGAGGATCAGTCCGCCCTCGCGGATGCCGAGCCCCGCGCCGCCGTACTCTTGCGGGATCAGCGCCGCCAGATACCCCGCCTCGGTCAGCTCGGTGACGAACTTGTCCGGGTACTCGCGGCGCGTGTCGAGGTCGCGCCAGTACTCGCCGGGATACCGCTTGCAGATCTCCAGCACGCCCGCCCGGAGCGCGCGCTGCTCTTCTGTGAGTGCGAGCTCGATCGACGCCATCGTCACTTCCCCTTGAACTCGGGCTGTCGCTTCTCGTTGAAGGCGCGGACGCCCTCGAGGCGGTCCTCGGTCACGACCGTCGCATTATAGGCCTCGATCGCGAGGATCATCGCGGTGTCGAGGTCCGTCTCCGCGCCATAGGCGATGGCCTTCTTCGCCTGACGGACCGCGATGGGCCCGTTCTGCGCGATCGTCGCGGCGATCCGGGTCGCAGTGGCGCGCGCCTGGCCGGCCGCGACCAGGTGGTTGACGAGGCCCGCCGCCTTGGCCTCGTCGGCCTTCATCCGCCGGCCTGTGAAGATCAGCTCCTTCGCGAGCGGCGCGCCGACGATCCGCGGCAAGAGCTGCGTGCCGCCGATCCCCGGAAAGATGCCGAGCGTCGTCTCCGGCACACCGAACACCGCCGTCTCGCCGGCGACGATGAAGTCCGAGAGGATCGCCAGCTCGCAGCCGCCCGCAAGCGCGAAGCCTTCCACCGCGGCGATCACGGGCACCGGGCACCGGAGCACGCGGAAGGCCGCCTGCTCGAAGATCACGTGCTGTGCGCGCCACGCCTCGTCGGTCATGGCGTTGCGCTCCTTGAGATCGCCGCCGGCGCAGAAGGCGCGGTCGCCGGCCCCGGTGAACACGATCGCCCGCACGTCCGGGTCGCGCTGGAATCCGTCGAAGCAGGCGAGCAGGTCCTCGCCCATCGCGGTGTTCATCGCGTTCATCTGCTCGGGCCGGTTCAGGGTGACCGTGACCACCCGCGCGTCGTCCGAGCGCGTGACGAGCAGATGACGGTAGCTCGCGGCGCTCACTGGATCACGCCCTTGCTCCGGAGGCTTCTCACGTCGTCGAGGGTGTAGCCGAGCCAGGTGAGGACGTCGCCGCTGTGCTCGCCGAGGAGCGGCGGCACCCGGCGCACGGCCGGCCGGACGCCGTCCCAGGTGAGCGGCAGCCCGATGCTCTGGTAGTCGGGCAGCCGCGGATGCGCTGCCCGGACGACCACGCCGCTCTCGCGCGTCTGGGGCTCTTCGAGCATCTGGTCGACGCTCAAGATCGGCGACGCCGGCACCCCCGCAGCGCGGAGCGCCTCGACGAGCTCGGCCAACTTGCGCTGCCGCGTGCGGGCGGAGAGCGCCTCGACGAGCGGGCCGCGGTTGCTCACGCGGGAAGGATTGTCCTTGAACCGTGCGTCCTGGGCGAGCTCGGGGCAGCCGAGCGCCGCCGCGAGCTTCGCGAACAGGGCGTCGGAGCCCGCGCCGATCATCGCGAAGCCGTCGGCCGTCGGGAAGGCTTGATAGGGCGCGATCATCGCGGTGCCGGAGCCCTGCGGCTGTGGCACGGCGCCGGAGGCCATGTAGCCCATGGCGTGGTAGGACATCCACATCAAGGCCGTCTCGAAGAGCGCGGTTGTCACCTCGATCGCGCGCCCGGTCGCATCGCGCTGCCGAAGTGCGGCGACGATGCCCAGGGCCGCCCACATGCCGGTGCCCATGTCGACGATCGACGTCCCGACGCGTGCCGGCTCCTGATCGGGATGGCCGTTGACCGACATCAAGCCGCTGTACGCCTGCATCAAGGGATCGTATCCGGGCAGATGGCTGAGCGGTCCGCGAGCTCCAAACGCGGTGATGGAGCAGTAGACGATGCGTGGGTTGATCCGTGAGGCGGCCGCGAAGTCGAGCCCGAGCTCCTCGATGGCTCCCGGCCTGAGACTCTGCACGAACACGTCGGCGCGGCCGACCAGGCGGTGCAGGATCTCGAGACCCCCGGGTGACTTGAGGTCGAGGGCGAGACTCTTCTTGTTGCGATTGAGCGAGATGAAGGTGGCGCTCTCACGGCCCCAATAGGGTGGCGCCCATGCCCTGGCGTCGTCGCCGCGCCCGGGCCGTTCGATCTTCACCACCTCGGCACCCATGTCTCCGAGGGTCTGGGTGCAGAACGGCCCGGCGACGTTCTGGGTCAGATCGGCAACGACGATGCCCTCCAATGGATGCGCCACGCCAGGAGTCTACCATCGCGGAAGTACCTCAAAACGTCCCCTATCCAGGGATTTTCGGAGCGTCCGGGCTGTGCGATAGAATCGAATTCACCCCATGGCTCCGAACGCCGAAGACTTGGCCAAGCGCCTGGCGGCGCTGAGTGAACGGTTCACGACGCTCGCCGCAGCGCTCGCTCAGGCCACCCGAGAGCTCCAGGCCGGCATCGTCCCGTCCGAGGCCGTCGTCGACGAAATCACCAAGATCCGCACTGACTTCGTCGAGGTCCGCCATCGCATTCTGGAGGCGGCTCGCTCGCTTTCCATCACCGTGCCGGCGATCTCTGAAGTCGACAGTCTCAGGGCACTCGAGCCGGTGCTCCAGACCCTCGTGCAGACCATCGCAACCCAGGAAAAGAAGGCGGCACTGTCGGAGGCGCGGACCAGGGTCATGACGGTGCTGGACCGGATTCTGACCGTTACCCATTCAGACGGCCCGAACTTCGCCTCGCTGGTGCAGTGCCTGATAAAGGCCAAGGAGACTCGCCAGGCGGCGCAGGACCCCAAGGCGTTCGACTCCGAGGACGCCCCCGCCTTCCTCAACAGCATCCCGGCGTTCGCCGCCTTACTCTCGATCATCGAGGGGCGCGACGCTATCGACGATGACAAGTTCGCCGTCCTGGACGAGCAGGTGACCCAGGCCTTCGGAAGGACCCTGGCGGTCGCGGCGGCCCGCGGAAAGCTCACTGTCGGCGCGGTCCCGGCGCCCCTCACGGAGCGGTCGGCTCCTCCCGCGCAGAAGGAGCCGATCACCCGGTCCGCAGCGGCCGCGGCCCATGCTCCGGCCCCCGCGGCCCCTTCGCGAAACATCATTTTCACCAACCGCGAGCCCACCCCGCCGCCCCGCGAGCCCGTCCAGCCGCGCGAAGGGGTGCTGACGCGCGAGCCCGTCCAGCCGCGCGAGTCCGCGCAGCCACGGGAAGGTCTCCTGACGCGTGAATCGGCGCAGCCGCGGGAAGACGTCCTGGCGCGTGAGTCGGCGCAGCCCGCCGCCGATCAGGGACCTCAGGACGAGGCGGCGCAGTGGTGGGTGTCGGCGTGGGCCCGATGGACGCAGTGGAAGGGCACCCTCGCCTTCGACGCCGCCGTGAAGGAAGAGCTCGGCAAGTACAACTACGTCTTGAGCGTGCCGATCCAGAAGAGCACGGACTACGAAGAGGGCCTGCTCTCGTACGGCTACTCGATCCTCCTCGATCACATCGAGCGCCGCTTCTCGGGCTTCGTCAACAAGGCGCTGAACAGCCTCAAGACGTTCCAGCCGGGCACCGCGGGCGCGCCGAAGTCGGTCGGTGCGCACCTCTACAACGTCCTCGTGAACGAAGGCCGGCTCCAGGAGATCTATCCCGAGTTCGTCAAGACCGTGCTTCTGGCCGCCGTGCCCGAGCCCGGGCTCTGGACGCACGCGCGCATCCTCGAGTCGACGACCGAGACGCGGATCTTCACGCATCCGAGCAACCGGATCGGCGATCCCGAGCACAACTCCCAGCGGCTCACCCAGGAGCGCCAGCGGTTCGCCGACCATCGCTTCCCGGTCGTCGTGTCGCCGATCACCGCTCGCTTCTTCGCGATCGCGGCCGACCTGCGCGAGCCGCGGTCCATTGACGTGAAGCTGGTGGACGGGCGGAGCGACTCCGATCACGCGTGGCTGCTGACGATGCCGCCCGTGGGACGGGCCGACCTGAAGTCCGAGGTGCTACGGCTCTTCCCGGAGGGAACCTCGGTGCCGGGGCTGGGACGGGACTACGCGACCTTGTGGGTGGCGGTGTTCAACCCGGATCCGAGCACGGAAAAGAAGTACGAGCTGACCTTGAGCCTCAAGCAGTCCGCCGCGACCAAGCCGTCGACCGGGACCTTCCGCTCGGCACAGAGCGCCTGATTTAGGGCTTCGCGGGATCGGCCGCCTTGGGCTGCTCTGCGACCCTTGGCGACTCGGGCGGTCTGGCGTGATCGGGCTGACGCGGTTGGTCCGCGGGTCCCGATCGTTCGAAGGGGCTCCGGCGAGGGGTGATACCGAGCTTCGCCGCGATCTGTCCCATGGCCTGAGCGATCTCGTCCTTCTCGAGCCGCAGCAGGTGATTCTCCCGCTTCAGGTCCTCGATGTCCTTGTGAAGCTTATCCACTTCCTTCTGCGCTGCGGCGCCCGCGTGGTGGTCGCCCGCGATGAGCTCGGGCAGCAGACCGAAGATCTGGCGTGTCTCCTCGATCCACTTCGCGACTCGCTCTCGCGCTTCAGCAGCGGATGTGGGGTCCATGGCCATCCTCGTCTGCTCCGGGGCGCGGTCCGTCGCCACATGTCATTGGGCGGAAGGCCGACGGCAGCCTGCTAGCCCGGGCAGGTGCTACGTTCGTAGAATATCAGCGTAGCATCGGCGTTCAGAAATTCGCAAACCGGCCGCGGGGGGGGGGAGGGCCGGTCAGGGCGTCGAGGGCGTGGCCAGGACGGCCTCGATAAACTGGCGTCCCTTCTGGCTATCCCACTGTCGCGGGCCCGCCGCCCGCCCGACCAGCCGGCCCTGGCGGTCGACGATGTACACGGTCGGCGGACCCCAGACGCCATACGCCTTGCCGGTCACGTCGCCGCTCTCGTCGAGCAGCACCGGCGCGATGTAGCCGCGCTCCTTGACGGTCTGCCGGACCCTGTCGGGATCCTCTCTGAAGTCGATCAGAAGGACTTCAAGGCCCTTACCGCGGTAATCCCGATAGACCTTCTGGACGGGAGGCAACTCCTCCCGGCAGGTGGTTCACCACGTGGCCCAGTAGAAGAGCATCACGACTTTGCCGCGTAGATCGGCGAGGCTGACCGTCTTGCCGGCGAGATCCGGCAGCGAGAAGGCCGGTGCCGCCTTCGGCGGCGTGTACGGCTGTATCTGCACGCTGGCGAAGTCCGGCCGAGCGGCCGCCCTGGGCGCGATCGTCGCCGACCCGACCAGCGCCGCGGTGAGGACTGCGACGGGCACTAGTGATCTCATGAGCGCAGGGTACCGCATGACGCCAGCCCCGAGCTATCTCCGCCGCAAAGCCCGCATGACGCGCTCCGGGGTGATCGGCTGGTCGGTGAGCATCACGCCGAGCGGCGCCAGCGCGTCGTTGACCGCGTTGAGAATCGCGGCGGGCGCGCCCGTCGCCCCCGCCTCGCCCGCACCCTTGAAGCCGCCGACCAGTCCCGGGGCGGGTGTCTCGATGTGGTGCATCTCGATCGGCGGCAGGTCGGCGCTGGTCGGCACGGCGTAGTCCATCAACGTCGTCGTGAGCAGCTGCCCGGCGTCGTCGTAGACGCAGTGCTCCAGCAGCGCGCCGCCGAGCCCCTGGGCGATTCCGCCGGCGATCTGGCCCTCGACGAGCGCGGGATTGACGATGCGCCCGCAATCGTCGACGGCGACGTATCGCAGGACACGCACGCGGCCGGTGTCGGCGTCGACCTCGACGACCGCGAGGTGGGCACCGTTCGTGAAGGTCCACGCCGCGGGATTCGTGTAGTGCACGGTCGCCTCGAGGCTCGGCTCGACGCCTCGGAGCTCGTTCGACCGGAAGTGCGCGGCGCGGGCGAGCTCGGCGTAGCTCAGGCCCCGTTCCGGGCTCCCGCGGACCGCCGCGCGGCCGCCGCCGAGCTCGATGTCGGCGGCGTGCGTCTCCAGGAGCGCAGCCGCGATCGTCCGGATCCGTTCTCCGAGCGCCCGGGCGGCCAGCAGGGTCGCGCTGCCGCCGATCGGCATGCCGCGGCTCGCCCAGGCGCCTCCGCCGTACGGCACCACGGCGGTGTCGCCCGACCGCACGGCGACCTCGTCGAGCGGGACGTCGAGCACGTCGGCGATGATCTGCGCAAGCGCGGTGTGAGTTCCCTGGCCCTGCTCGGTGACGCCCACGAGCGCGGTGACCGCGCCGCCGGGCTCGAGGCGCACGGTCGTTCCGTCCTGGCCCGAGATCGGCGCGCCGCCGACGCCGTAGAACTGCGCTCCCGGACCGGTGAGCTCGACGAAGCACGCGAGCCCGATGCCCACGTGGCGTCCCGCGGCGCGCGCCGCCGCCTGCTCGCGCCGCAGCCGGTCGTATCCGGCAGCCTCCACCAGACGCGCCAGCGCGGCCTGATAGCTGCCGCTGTCGAAGACGTTGCCCGCCGCCGAGGTGTAGGGAAGATCCTCGGGCCGCACCAGATTGCGGCGCCGCGTCTCCGCGGAATCGAGCCCGAGATCGCGCGCGACGAGATCGATCATGCTCTCGGTCACCGCGGTGGCGATCGGATGACCCACGGCGCGGTACTGCGACGTGACCACTTTGTTCTGCGCGACGACGCGCAGGGTGGCGTCGTAGTTCCGCACGCGATAGGGCCCCGGGAGCAGCCGGAGCACCTGACCGCCTTCGACGACGCTCGAGCGCGGATACGCGGAGTAGGGCCCGACCGCAGCCGTGATGCTCGCCCGCATCGCGGTCAGGACGCCGTCGCGGTCGGCCGCGACCTCGACGCGGATTGTCTGCTCGCGCGCGTGGATGTCCGACAGGAACGATTCGCGGCGACCCGCGACGAACTTGACGGGCCGACCCAGCGTCAACGCGAGCGCGCACGCCGCCATGTCGTCCTGGTAGACGTGAATCTTGATGCCGAAGCTGCCGCCGACGTCAGGGGCCACGAGACGGACGCGCGGCTCGGCGAGCCCGAAGAGCTCGGCGACCACGGCCTGCATCATGTGCGGGACCTGCGTCGAGATCCACAAGGTGAGCGCGCGGGTCGCGGGCTCATAGTCGGCGACCAGGCTTCGCGGCTCGAGCGGCACGCCGGTGTGGCGACCCGTCGTGAACGTGCGCGCCCACACGCGGCCGGCGCCGGCGAAGGCGCGCTCGACGTCGCCGGCCGAGAGGCGCGTCTCGTAGAGGACGTTGTCGCCGAGCTCGGGATGGATCAGGGGCGCGCCGGCGGCCAGCGCCGTCTCCGGTGCCAGCACCGCGGGCAGCGGCTCGTACTCGACCTCGACCAGCGCCGCCGCGTCGTCGGCCGCCGCCCGGCTCTCGGCGGCGACCGCGACGATCGGCTCGCCGACGTAGCGCACGCGATCGACGGCGAGCGGGAGCATCGCGCCTGTCTTCATGCCCCGGTAATGGAGGAGGACGCCGCGATAGGGCTTGCAGAGCCGGGCGACGGCCTCGCCCGTCAGCACGCCGGCGACACCGGGCGCTCGGCGCGCGCGATCGACATCGAGCCGGAGGAGGCGCGCGTGGGCGTGGACGCTGCGGACGAACGCGGCGTGAACCATGCGCGGCAACGTCACGTCGTCGACATAGCGGCCGCGCCCCGTCAGCAAACGGGGGTCGTCGCCGCGTTTGACGCGCGCTCCGATTCGGCCCGCCGGCGCCGACACGGCGGGAATCTATCACGATTGACACTCGTGAACCGGGCCCCTATCATCGGCGCGTTTCGAGACACTCCACCCGCGTTCACGACGGAGGTAGTCATGCATCGACGCCAGTTCCTGACGACCGCAACGGCCGGGGCGAGCATCCTGGTCTTCCCGGCCGTGCTGCGGGCGCAGAGCAAAGATCCACTCCGCATCGGCTTCCCGCTGCCGCTGACCGGCACCTTCGCCGCGATCGCGGCCGACATGCAGCGCGGCGCGCAGCTCGCGATGGAGGAGCTCAACGCGAAGGGCGGCGTCATGGGCCGGAAGGTCGACGTGATGTTCCGCGACGACGAGCTCAAGCCGGCGGTCGGCGCCCAGCGCACCAAGGAGCTGATCGAGAACCAGAAGGTCGACTTCGTCGTCGGC
>Ga0066709_100004587_pt1 | contig 11077 bp, 9 predicted proteins | sample GraSoiAngelo_158_FD_79665 | JGI IMG/M metagenome (GOLD analysis project Ga0066709, IMG submission 79665) | Grasslands soil microbial communities from the Angelo Coastal Reserve, California, USA - 14_1009_16_30cm | ecosystem: Environmental > Terrestrial > Soil > Grasslands | place: USA... | reverse complement strand
CGGAGCCGATGGACTCGGAGGACCTGCTCTACCTGCTCTACACGTCGGGCTCGACGGGCAAGCCGAAAGGCATCATCCACACCACCGGCGGCTACCTCACGGGCATCGCGGCGACCCACAAGTGGGTCTTCGACATCCACGAGGAGGACGTCTACTGGTGCACGGCCGACGTCGGCTGGGTCACCGGCCACTCCTACGTCGTCTACGGCCCGCTCGCCAACGGCGCCACCACCGTGATGTACGAGGGCACGCCCGACTTTCCCGACAAGGACCGCTTCTGGCGCATCGTCGAGAAGCACGGCATCACCATCTGCTACACGGCGCCCACCGCGATCCGCACATTCATGCGCTGGGGCGACCAGTATCCCGACCGCTGCGACCTCTCGAGTCTGCGCCTGCTCGGCACCGTGGGCGAGCCGATCAACCCGGAGGCGTGGGTCTGGTACTGGAAGGTGATCGGGCACGGCAAGTGCCCGGTGGTGGACACGTGGTGGCAGACCGAGACGGGCCACATTCTCATCACGCCGCTGCCCGGCGTGACGGTGCTCAAGCCCGGCTCCGCGACGAAGCCGTTTCCCGGCATCGACGCCGCCGTGCTCGACGAGCGCGGCAGGCCGGCCAAGTCCGGCTATCTCGTCATCCGCAAGCCGTGGCCCGGCATGCTGCGCGGCATCTGGCGCGACCCCGATCGCTTCGTCAAGCAGTACTGGTCCAAGTACGACAACATCTACTTCACCGGCGACGGCGCCAAGATCGACGAGGACGGCTACTTCTGGCTCCTCGGCCGCGTGGACGACGTCATGAACGTCTCCGGTCACCGGGTCTCCACGATGGAGGTCGAATCCGCCCTCGTCGATCACAAGCAGGTGGCCGAGGCCGCCGTCATCGGCAAGCCGCACGAGATCAAGGGCCAGGCGATCGCCGCCTTCGTGACCGTGAAGGCCGGGGTGAATGGCACCAAGGAGCTGCAGGACGAGCTCAAGCAGCACGTGTCCAAGAAGATCGGTGCGCTCGCCCGTCCCGACGACATCATCTTCTCGGCCGAGCTGCCCAAGACGCGCTCCGGCAAGATCATGCGCCGCCTGCTGCGCGATATCGCCGAGGGCCGCGCGCTCGGCGACACCACGACGCTGGCCGATCCGGCCGTCGTGGCGGCCCTCAAGAAGCAATACGAGGAGGACTAGCCCTCTAAGTACTGGTCGGACCAAGGGTTCTTGGACGGAAAGTGTCAGGCTGGCGCCAGTCTGGCGCGCATCGGCAGGGCAGAATGCCTATCAACCCCCCGGGCCCTCCCCCGGGGAGCGCGTGCGTCCCTTGTTTTCCAGTGAATTGCTCGAGGTAGTGCTTCGTCTATGGTTCGGCACATTGGTTGCACTAGGTCGCGCGCCGAGTACGAGGGAGGGACGAAAGCCATGGACGGCATCCGGAAGCGGCTGGAGCAGGAGCTCAGGGCGGCAGTGGGCCGGCTTCGCCAGGTGGGTGGTGCCACGGCGCTCGAGGATTTGCTCGGTCCCCGCGGCGAGCATTGGTCGTACGCCGACGAGGTGGACGAGATCCAGGCCAACGAGCGACGGGAGATTGGGTTCGCCACTCGCGAGCTGCTGGTCGATCGCGTGAACCGCATCGCCGCAGCGCTGGAGCGGCTGGACGAGGGGGAGTACGGTGTCTGCGTGGAGTGCGGCGAGAACATCGCGCCCGCGCGCCTGCACGTGATGCCGGAGGTGCTGACGTGCGTGCGCTGCCAGGATCGGCTGGAACGGACGAGCCGGCACCTGCAGCCCGTGGAGGTCGAGGTCGGCGCCGAGGACGACTAACACCGATCAGCGCAATCCACTGACGGGGCCGGGAGCGATCCCGGCCCCGTTTTTTGTTCGTGTAGTCTACGGGGGTGCCGTCCCGGACCCCTGTCCTCGACGTCTTGCGTCCCGCCATTCACGCCGTCTGCCGCGCGTACTTCCGTCTCGAGCTCCGCGGGACCCAGCACATCCCGCGTGACGGCGGGCTCCTCATCGTGCCGAATCACCAGACCTACGCCGACCCGCCGCTCGTGACCATCCCCGTGCGCCGCCCCGTCTACTACATGGCGTGGAGCCGGCTCTTCGACATCCCGGTGTTCAGCCGGCTCATCCGCCTGCTGCGCGCCTTCCCGGTGGACATCGACGGGCGCGACGCGCGGGCCACGCGCGAGGCGGTGAGGCTCCTGCAGGCCGGCGAGGCCCTGATGATCTTTCCGGAGGGCGAGCGCACCACCGATGGCCGCCTGCGCCCCTTCAAGCCCGGCGCCTTCCGCCTGGCCGTCTCGCTCGGCGTGCCGGTCATGCCCGTGACGATCGTCGGCGGTCACGACGCCTGGCCCCCGGGCCGCATCGTCCCGCGCCCCTCCAGGATCACGATCACCTACCATCCGCCCGTGTCCGCCGACCGCGCGCTCGAGGCCCGCGCCGCTGCCCACGACCTCGCCACCCGCGCCCGCACCGCCATCCTCAGCGCCATGCCCAACCACCAAGCCGATCTCCCCGACACGGAGGCCTGAGCCCGCTGGCGGATCGCCTGTGGTGTGCGGCGCCTGCGCTGGCGTGACGCCGCGGCAGACGGTAGCGGGTGGGGTGGGTGCCGGGCGGGGGCGGCGGCAGTTCCGTTGGCTTCGATCGTCGAGTGCCTCACGCCTGACTTCGCCAATCCGTGGCCGGGCGCCACCGGTGATGTCACGCGGAACAGCCGCAGCCCCCGCCCGGCACCCGCCCCACCCGCGGCGATTCGCCGCGCCGTCGGGTCAGGGGCCGCGTTCTTCGACCACGTAGCCCGCGGATTCGAGACGGGATTTGAGCGCGTCGATCTGCTTGCGGCCCGACGTCTCCAGGGTGAGGGCCACTTCGGTCGAGCCGATGGGCTGGCGGGAGAAGGCGCGGTCGTGCTCGATCTGCAGGATGTTGGCGCGCTCCTCGGCGATCAGCGCGGTGAGGCGGGCCAGCGCGCCGGGGCGGTCCTGCAGGATCACGCCGAGGCGGACAAGGCGACCGTCCTTGACGAGGCCGCGCTCGATGATGCGCGCGAGCATCGTCACGTCGATGTTGCCGCCCGACAGGACCAGCGCGACGTTGCCGCCGCTGAGGCCGAGCGGGCGATTGAGGAGCGCGGCGAGCGGCGCGGCGCCTGCGCCCTCCACGACCGTCTTCTCGATCTCCAGCAGCAGCAGCACCGCGTTGGCCAGCTCCTCCTCGTCCACCGTCACCACCGTGTCCACCAGCGTGCGGGCGAGGCCGAAGGTGATCGCGCCCACCTGGCGCACGGCGATGCCGTCGGCGATCGTGGCGCCGGCCGGCACGCGCACGCGCTCGCGCGCGGCCAGCGCGCGCTCCATGCCGGCGATGGCCGCGGCCTGCACGCCGATCACCCGCACGTCGGGCCGGCGCGCCTTGATCGCCAGCGCCACGCCGGCGATGAGCCCACCGCCGCCGACCGGCACCAGCACCGCGTCGAGGCCCTCGATCTGCTCCAGCAGCTCGAGGCCGATCGTGCCCTGGCCGGCCACCACGCGCGGATCGTCGAACGGATGGACGAAGACGGCGGCGCGCTCGGCCACCACGGCCTGCGCGCGCTCGTAGGCCTCGTCGTAGTTGGCGCCGTGCAGGATGACGTCGGCGCCGTAGCGTCGGGCGGAGGTGACCTTGATCAGCGGCGCGTAGGTGGGCATCACGATCGTCGCCGGGATGCCGAGGCGCGCGGCGTGGAAGGCCACGGCGAGGCCGTGGTTGCCGGCGCTGGCGGCGGCCACGCCGCGCCGGCGCTCGTCGGGGTCGAGCTGGAGCAGGAGGTTGGCGGCGCCGCGCTCCTTGAAGGAGCCCGTCATCTGGAGGTTCTCGAGCTTGACGTAGCAATGGGCGCCGCTGAGCTCGGACAGCGTCTGCGAGTAGGCGCACGGCGTCTCGTAGATCGCGTCGCGCAGGCGCACGCGCGCGGCCTCGACGGCGCTGACGTCGGGCGCGGCGGCGGGGGTCACGTCAGAACGGGACGCGGGGAGCGTCGAGGCCGGACGACATCCACGCCACCGGCATCAGCGGCGTGGAGTACGCGTAGCCGACGCGGCCGCGCGCGTCGACGAGGATCAGACCGCCCTCGCCGCGGCCTTGCTTCACGAGCAGGTCGACGGCGGCGCGCGCCGCCGCGTCCGGCTCGCCGTCGCCCTGCAGGTGATCGAGCGCGCGGCGCGCCAGCACGACGCGGATGATGGCCTCGCCGGCGCCCGTGCACGACACGCCGCCGAGGGCGCTGTCGGCGTAGGTGCCGCAGCCGATCAGCGCGCTGTCGCCCACGCGTCCCGGCCGCTTGCCCACCATCCCGCCCGTGGACGTGGCGGCCGCGATGGTGCCGTGGCGGTCGATGGCCACCGCGCCGACGGTGCCGCGACTGTCGGGGACGTGTGTCGCGAGCCGCGCGCGCTGCCGGTCGGTGATCAGCAGGGCGGGGTCGCAGTCGGGGAGGCCCACGGCGCGGGCGAAGGCGTGAGCGCCGTCGCCGACGAGCAGCACGTGGCGCTCGTCGTCCATCACGCGGCGGGCCAGCGTGATCGGATTGGCGACGCGGCTGACGGCCGCGACGGCGCCGCACGCGAGGCGGTCGCCCTCCATGATCGACGCGTCCATCTCGACGGTGCCGGCGGAGGTGAGGACCGACCCGCGCCCGGCGTTGAAGCGCGGATGATCCTCGAGCACGCGCACGGCCGCCTCGACGGCATCGAGAGCGCGCCCGCCGCCGCCCAGCGCGCGCCAGCCCGCGAGCGCCGCGGCCTGTACGCCGGCGCGCAGCTCGTCGCGCCCGTCGGCCGGATCGGCGCCCGCGCCGCCGTGCACGATCACCGCGGACGCGCGGCCGGCGTGATCGCGTGGTGGCGCCATGGCCATCAACGTGTCACAAGCGCTCTTGGAAGCGCCAAACCCGTAACAATCTCGCTCACCGTTCCGAGACCCTCGAACTTCATAGTAACGCTGGCCGTCGCGTTCGCGTGGTGTAAAGACGAGCGGGCCAGCAGCGCGGTCAGCGCCTGAGTTGCTCCGCAGGCGATCGAGGACGTCCGCGCTATCGTTGGAGCGCCGGTCCTCATGCGTGAGTGTGGCGAGCTCCGCGCGGGAAGAAGCGACGACAATTCGCCGCCGCCTGCGATAGCCGCGGCGAGCCTCCGAAGTTCTTCATCGATTCGTATGGGGTGCGTTTTCAATTGTTGTCGGTGTGCTCATACCGCCGTCGGAACGCGTCCACCTGTCGTCGCCGCGATGACGGCCTGACATCCACGCTGTCCCTGGCGCTGAGCAGCGGTCGAGAAAACGGACACTTCGGCGCGGAACGAGTCTTGCTTCGGCATTCACACTGACGGAGGGACGCCCATGTGGATCGAGAGAGGGCAATCCGCTCCCGAGCTTGACACCAGCGCCGTATCGCGGCGCGATCTCGTCCGTCGCGCGCTGACGGTCGTCGTCACCTTGGCGCTGGCGGGGTGCCGCGACTCAGGGGCCGACTCACGGAGTGGACGCGGCGCCTCGCCCCCATCCCGTTCGCGGCAGACCGACGTCCGACCGACCGAGGCGGGACGGAGCGACACCCGCCGAGCTACCGGACGGGGTGACACCCGCCGAGCGACGGGACGGGGTGACACCCGCCGAGCTGCGCCGTCGTCGCGCGGCTCGCGCCCCAGTGACGACCGCACGCGAGAACGGGTTCCGGAGTCGTGACGTCAACGTAGCGCAGTCCCGTGCGCCGTCGTCGTTTAGTTGCGACAGGCTGCCTTGGGTCACACACACAACACCGAGGCATTCCTCGCCGCTGTTTCCGCCTGCCGCGTGCTCGCCCTGCCAATACGTGCCTGGGGTGAGGTACGTCGCTAGAACGCCTCGAGGCGGTCCGGCCGTCCCCTGGTCGCCTCGAACGGCATAGAAACGGCGATCGGGCAGGCAGGCACCAGCCCAAAAGCTCTCGAGTCCCGTTGGGGCCACCCAACCCGGACGCATGCCTGTATCCGCGGTGGCATGCTGTCCGGCGCTTCACGATTCCGCGCACTCGCACATTCCAAAGGCCATCGTGACGGGAACGTGTCACAATCCGGCAGGATTGCAAGACAGAAGCGCGCTCGACCGCCTCCACGCCCGCATCGTCCGCTGCCGTCGCTGTCCCCGGCTGGTCGCCCATCGTGAAGCCGTCGCCGTGAAGCCGCCGCCGCGCTACGCCGGCCAGCAGTACTGGGCGCGCCCGCTGCCGGGCTTCGGCGATCCGCGTGCGCGCTTGCTGCTGGTGGGCCTGGCGCCGGCCGCGCACGGCGGTAACCGGACGGGCCGGATGTTCACCGGCGACCGCAGCGGCGACTGGCTCTTCGACGCGCTCCACCACGCAGGCTTCGCGACCCAGCCGACGTCCGTGCACCGCGACGACGGCCTGCACCTGCGCGACGCTTACATCACGGCGACCTTGCGCTGCGCGCCGCCGCTGAACAAGCCGCTGCCCGCCGAGATCGTGCGCTGCGAGCCGTACCTGCTGGAGGAGCTGCGGCTGCTCGGCCGCGTGCGGGTCGTGGTGGGCCTGGGGCGCATCGGCTGGCAGGCGTACCTCCGCACGCGCCGGCGCCTGGAGCTGCCGCGTCCCGCGCGCGCGCCCGTGTTCGGCCACGGCGCCGCCACGCGCTTCGAGGACGGCGTGACGCTGCTGGCCTGCTATCACCCGAGCCAGCAGAACACGTTCACCGGCAAGCTGACGCGACCGATGCTGCGCGGCGTCTTCGTCGAGGCGCGCCGATTGCTGGACGCCGCATGAGGGACGGGGAGCGCAACCGGCTGGTCGCCTGCCGCGGCTGCGGCAACCGCGTGCCGCGCGAGGCGCGCCGCTGCCCGGCCTGCGGCATGCGCGCGCCGACGCGCGCCGAGGCGGACGCTGCCGCCACCGCCGCCGACCGTCGCGAGGAAGACGCGACGAAACCGCGCGCCGCCGGGGGCGAGTCGCGGCGTCCCGCTGTCAGAAAGCGCCGTCGCGCGCTGGGCCTCGTGCTCGGCGCGCTGCTGGTGCTGACGGGCGCCGGGGTCGCCGCGATCTACGTCACGAGGCCGCCGGTGGCGCCACCGCTCGTCCATCGACCCGACCCGCCGCCGGCGGAGCCCGCGCCGCAAGCCCCGGCCGAGCCTGCGTCGCAACAGGCCGCCGCCGAGCCGACGCGGTCCCTGCCGGAGGCCAGCCGGCCGTCGCGCTCGCGCGGGAAAAGCGACTGGCTGTTCTTCTTCAAGCCGGGCGACTGGCTGGCGCGCATGGCGGACGACGCGCTCCTCGGCGTGGTCATCCGCGTGGAGAAGACGTACGCATTCGACGACGGCTCGCGGGGCCCTGCCTACGTCGTCCAGTCGATGGAAGGCGACGAGCGCGTGGTGGACGCCGACGAGCTCGAGCGGACGGCCCGGCTCAAATGATTCGCGCGACGCCCCTAATCGCCGAGGTCGGAGGGTAGGCGGGGGCGCTCGGCGACGGTCAGGGTCACCTCGCGCGAGTGCCCCTCGCGCATCAGCGTGATCTTCACGCGCTGGCCGGGCTTGAGCGTCTTCACCTTGGCCACGTAGTCCTGGTGCGTGCGCACGGGCGTGCCCTGGATGGCGGTGACGATGTCGCCGCCCAGCAGGTACTCGTCGCCCTGCACGACCACCGCCAGCGTGCCGCCGCGCACGCCGGCCTGCTCGGCCGGGCTGCCGTCGTAGACGATCTCCACCAGGTAGCCCGGCGTGATCGGCATGCGCACGACGTTGCCGAGCGAGGAATCGATGGCGCGTCCCTGCATGCCGAGCCACGGCCGCACGACGCGCCCGGCTTCCCGCAGGTCGCGCAGCACGCTGCGGGCGGCGTTGATCGGAATGGCGAAGCCGATCGACTGCGCGTCCTCGGAGATCAGCGTGTTGATGCCGACCACGCGGCCGCAGCGGTCCACGAGCGGGCCGCCCGAGTTGCCCGGATTGATGGGCGCGTCCGTCTGGATCATGGGCTCGTCGGAGATGCCGGGGAGCGTCCGGTTAAGCCCGCTCACGATGCCGCGCGTCATCGTCTGGTCGAGGCCGAGCGGGTTGCCGATGGCGACGACCTCGTCGCCCACCTTGACGCTGCCGGAGTCCCCGAGCTGCGCGACGGGCAGCGTGCTGCTCGAGTCCAGCCGCAGCAGTGCCACGTCCAGCACCGGATCGAGGCCGATCACGCGCGCGGCCACCTTGGCGCCATTGTCGAGCGTGACCGACATCGAGGCCGCGCCGTCGACCACGTGGGCGTTGGTGAGCACCTCGCCCGCGCGGTCGATGATGAGGCCGGAGCCCACGATCGTCTCGAACCGCCGGTGCGGGCGGATCTTGTTGATCTTCATCGCCTGGATGGACACGACCGCGGGCGACACCCGATCGAACAGCGCCGTCAACGACTCCGTGCAGGTCTGCGCGCCGGCCACGGCGGGCAGCAGGACCAGCGCGAGCGCGAGCATCCACCGCATCAGCCGGATGATACTCCCGTCGATTCTCAAAACGCGGACATGACACGCTTGGCGAGCAGGTCGATCTGCTTGGGGTCGTCGGTGACGGGCCCCAGCACGATATACTTCAGCCCGGCGCCGACCAGGTCCTGGATGCGCGCGTTGATGCGATCGACGGAGCCCACCATGTAGCACTCCTGCAGGTGCTCGTACGAGCGGTGCGTGCCCATGGCCCGCAGGAAGGGCGCCTTGGACCTGGCCACCGCCTTGTCGTGATTCTTCTCCTCCACGAGGTGGATGAAGTTGCAGTGGCCAAAGGTGAGGGCGCGCGGATCCTTGCCGAGCCGGCGGGCGTGGTCCTGGAGCTGGAGCCAGTCGCGCTTCACCCACTCCTGCTTGCCCGAGCAGCGCGAGAGCCAGTTGCCGGCCTTCACGATGCGATCCATGACCGTCTTGGCGATCACCGGCACGTCGTGCTCGTTGGGGTCGGGGATGCGGGAGCCGCCCGACACCCAGATTTGCGGCATCTTCGCCGGGCGCGGATCGAGCGTCACATCTTTGAAGGAGTAGTAGCGCCCGCTGTAGGTGACGTTCGGCTTCGTCAGCAGCAGCGTGACCGCCTCGATGATCTCGTCGGTGCGCTGCCCGCGCTCCTCGATGCGCGAGCCCGTCACCTCGAACTCGCGCGTGTACCAGCCGGGGCCCACGCCGAACACGTAGCGGTTGCTGGAGAGATGGCAGAGCGTCGAGATCTCTTTCGCCAGCACCACCGGATGCCGCACGGGCAGCACCAGGATGCCGGTGGCGATCTTCACCCTGGAGGTGATGGCGGCGGCATAGGCCAGCGTGCTCAGCGGCTCCAGCCACGCGTTGCCGTAGAGGCCGGGCGCCGACAGCAGGTGGTCGATGACCCACACGTCGATGCCGTGCTTCTCGCACTTCTCGATCGATTCGTGGATGTTGCGCGCGTTCCTGGCGCGGCCCGTCTTGTCACTCCACGCGTAGGTCGGGATCCACGCGCCGAACTTCAGCTTGGCCATGACGTCTCCTATTTCTTGTAGCGGATTTCGAATGTCAGGCAGCCGCGGGGGACGCGGTAGGGCCCGTGCACCATGCCCGGCGGCCGGCAGGCGTACATCCCGGCCCCGAAGGTCTGGTGCTTGCCGAGGTCGATCAGCTCGCCTTCCAGGATCCAGACCTCCTCCCAGAAGTCGTGCGTGATCGTCTCGGTCGACTCCACGCCGGCCTCGAAGCGCAGCAGCCGCGTGACGTCGCCGGTCGCAGGATCGAGGGCGAGGATCTTCTGGTGCACGCCGGGCCCGCCGGCGCCGCCGGTGGCGGAGCCGCTCACGGGTTGCCACGGAAGGGCTTCGGGACGGAGGAACTCGTGCTCGGGCTTCGGCATGGACTCGTTCTGGGCGGCAGTATAATCGAGCGCATGCGCCGCTGGCTCCCCGCGCTCATCCTTGTTGCCGCCGTGGCGGCCGGCTCGCCCGGCACCGCGGCCGAGCCGCCGCGCGTGCTGGCGGCCACGCTCGACAACGGCCTGCGCGTCCTGCTGCTGGAGGACCACCGCAGCCCCATCGTCACGGTCCAGCTGTGGTATCGCGTGGGCTCGCGCAACGAGGCGCGCGGCGCCACCGGCATCGCCCACTTCCTGGAGCACCTGATGTTTCGCGGCACGCCCGCCCACGGGCCGGGTGAGTACGCCAAGATCGTCGAGCGCAACGGCGGCCAGGACAACGCCTTCACCTCGCAGGACGTCACCTCGTACTACGTCGACATCGCGGCCGACCGGCTGGACCTCGTGCTGGCCCTCGAGGCCGACCGCATGCAGAACCTCACGCTCGACCCGAAGATCGTGGACTCCGAGCGCGAGGTGGTCACGGAGGAGCGCCGCACCCGCACCGAGGACGATCCCGGCGGTGCGCTGGGCGAGGAGGTGAGCGCGCTCGCCTTCCGCGCTCACCCCTACGGCCAGCCGATCATCGGCTGGGCCGTCGATCTCAAGCGCATCACGCGCGAGGAGATCCGCGCGTTCTACAAGACCTACTACGCGCCCAACAACGCGCTGCTGGTGACGGCCGGCGATTTCAAGAGCGACGCCGTGCTGGAGAAGATCAAGGCCGCCTTCGGCCCGATCCCCCGCGGCCCGGAGCCGCCCAAGGTGCTGGCCGTGGAGCCCGAGCAGAGCAGCGAGCGACGCCTGAACGTGCAGCGGCCGGCCGAGCTGCCGATCGTCTATCTTGGCTATCCCGTGCCCAATCATCAATCGCCGGACGCGGCAGCGCTCGAGGTGCTGTCGGTCGTCCTCTCCGGCGGCCGCTCCTCCCGGCTGTATCGCCACCTCGTGTACGAGCGCCAGCTCGCGCTGGAGGCCGGCGGCGATTACTCGTACTTCTCGTTCGATCCCAACCTGTTCTGGTTTTACGCCACGCCGCTGCCGGGCCAGACGCCGCAGACGATGGAGAAGGAGCTCCTCGGCGAGATGGACCGCCTGCGCAAGGAGCCGGTGGGCGAGGAGGAGCTCAAGCGCGCGAAGAACCAGATCGAGGCCGGCTTCGTCTTCCAGGAGGATTCCGTGCATCGCCGCGCCTCGCT
>Ga0066709_100004585_pt1 | contig 11083 bp, 8 predicted proteins | sample GraSoiAngelo_158_FD_79665 | JGI IMG/M metagenome (GOLD analysis project Ga0066709, IMG submission 79665) | Grasslands soil microbial communities from the Angelo Coastal Reserve, California, USA - 14_1009_16_30cm | ecosystem: Environmental > Terrestrial > Soil > Grasslands | place: USA... | reverse complement strand
GTAGTTGCCCTCGTAGGGAATGCCCTTGCCGCGGTCGAGCTCGAGGATCCAGCCGGTCACGTTGTCCAGGAAGTAGCGGTCGTGTGTGACCGCCACGACCGTCCCGCGATATTCGGCCAGATGGCGCTCCAGCCATGCCACCGACTCGGCGTCGAGATGGTTGGTCGGCTCGTCCAGCAGCAGCAGGTCCGGGGCTCGCAGCAGCAGCCGGCACAGGGCCACGCGCCGGCGCTCGCCGCCGGACAGCCTGGCGACGTCCGCGTCGGGTGGCGGCAGGCGCAGCGCGTCCATCGCGTACTCCAGCTGGGTATCGAGATTCCACGCGTCTGCCGCTTCGATCTTCGCCTGCACGCGGGCGAACTCCTCGGCGTGCTCGTCGGAGTAGCTAGCGGCGAGCTCGTTGAAGCGGTCCAGCAGCGCCCTCCGCTCAGCCACCCCCTGCTCCACGTTTGCCCTCACATCCTTGGACTCGTCCAGCTGCGGCTCCTGCTCGAGCATCCCCGCGGTCGCGCCCGGCGCGAGCGCCGCCTGGCCGCGGTAGTCCTGATCGACCCCGGCCATGATCCGCAGCAGCGTCGACTTCCCGGCGCCGTTGTAGCCGAGCACCCCGATCTTCGCGCCGGGCAGGAACGCCAGCGTCAGCTGGTCGAGCACGGTCTTGTCCGGCGGGTGCACCTTGGACAGCCGGTGCATGGTGAAGATGTACTGGGACGGCACTCGCAGGCAGGATAGGCGCTGGTAGGGCCCGCTAACGTTTGCGGGTCATGTCGGTGACGGTCCTCGATGTCGAGCAGCACCTGCTCCTGCTCGAGCTGCAGGCTCCCTTTGACAAGCGCGACGTGCAGCTGGCCCGCCGCAAGATGGCCAAGCGCTGGCACCCGGATCTCGCGCCGCCGGGGCGCCAGTTCGAGCACGAGCGCCACCTCAAGGCGATCAACCAGGCGGCCGACCAGCTCGAGCGGCTGGCGGAGGGCTCGCGTGGGGGGCGTGTGTCGAGCAGCGCGGTGCGCGCGAGCGCCGCGGCGGCGCGCCGCAAGCGCGAGGAGGAAGGGCGGCGCGCGTACGAGGCCGAGCAGCGGGCCCGCGCGAGCGCGCAGGAGCGCGCCCGTCACGATCCGTTTGCCAGCCGTGTGCCCGACCATTCGGTCGTCCATCGCTACGCGCGCTGCCTTGCCTATCCCGAGTGGGGCGTGGGGAGCGTGACAGGCATCTACTTCAGCGCCGACCCCGACGGAGGCGACGACGTGCAGCAGTGGGCGCGGGTGCGCTTCAGTCACGGGGTGCGCACCGTCCCCGCCGGGAGCATGCGCTTCGTGGACTTCTCCAAGCCCGATCCGGCAGCCGAGCGCGTCGAGCGCTTCATGACCGCGGCCCAGCGCGCGATGTCCGAAGGCGAGTACCGCCTGGCCGCGCAGCGGCTGGTGTACGCGCGCGAAGCCGAACCGCGCAACGTCGCGGTGCTGCGGCAGATGACGCTCGCCTTCTGGCAGGCCGGCGATCTGGACGCGGCCGCCCGTTCGGTGCGCGACTGGGCGCGCGTGGAGGGCTCCCGACCGGCGGCGCACCGGTTCGCGGCGCGCATCTACGAGCAGATCGGCGCGATCGACCTCGCCGAGGAGGCGGCTGAGCGCGCGGCGGAGCGCGGTCCGGCCGACGCCGGCGCGTGGGAGCGCCTGGGACGGCTGCGCCTGCGCCTGCTGGACCGGGAGGGCGCCCTTGAGGCGCTCGAGCGCGCCTCGCGACTGTCGGTCAGCGACGACCTGCACGAGCTCCTCGCCCAGGCCTTGGCGATGGAGCCGCGCGCCGCGCCCGTTGCGTGAGGCCGCCGCCGCGGCACGCCCGCGGCAACAGCCCGGCTAGAGGATGTTGACCGCGCGCGAGACGATCAGCCCGAGCGTCACCAGCGAGACCACCGACTGGACGCCCATCACGCTCTTGGCGATCGGCGACAGTGGCATCGTGTCGGTGGGGGAGAACGCGGTGGCGTTCGTGAGCGACACGTACAGGTAGTCGATGAACCTGGGACGCCAGTCCCTGGGCTCGATCCGGTCATCGGTCATCTGCGGGAACAGGAAGTCCGGAGCCTGGTCATGCCCCGCAGCGCGCTTGCCCGGGCCGCCGCGGTCGAGCTCCCAGTACCAGAGCGCGAAGATGAGGAAGTTGGTCAGCCAGATGAGCATTCCCGAGATGATCAGCTCGCGGCCGTTGGTGGGTTTGTGCGTGTGCAGGAGGAAGTGCGTCAGCTGCTGCAGCGAGAAGACGTTGGCGGCGCTCACGAAGGCGATCAGCGACAGGGCAAGCGCGCGCCGTCGCGTGTGCTCGCGCTCGAGCTCGCGCGGCGTGGCCATCGTGAGGCCTACTAGCAGCGCCCCCTCGAGGCCCGGCAGCAGCCACGTGGGGCCGACCGTGAGCCGCTCAGGCAGAAGCAGCTGCAGGCCGATCGCGGCCAGCACCGTGGCCTGGGCCGGCAAGATCGATTCGCTGGCCGGCGGCGGCGGGTAGGGGCGGCCGCTCTGGGCTAGCGATTGCTCGGCCACACGCCAGAGCGTACGGATAGGCTCGGAAATGATCCCCCCTTGCGGCGGCGCTAGGGTGGGTGAGCGTGGGCATCGAGAACCCCGTCCACCTGCTGTTCATCGCCGTGGTCGCGCTGATCGTGCTCGGGCCCAAGCGCCTGCCGGCTCTCGCTCGCGCGCTCGGGCAGGCGGTGCGCGAGTTCCGTGCGTCCCTCGAGCAGGGCAGCGAGAGCCCCGGCGAGCTCGAGTCCTCCGCGCACGCGTCGGGCGGCGATCAGGCGATGGGGGAGCCGACCCACCCGCCCGGGCAGTCCGGTTAGGGTAGCCTCTGCGCTGCCCATGAGCGCCGACCGCGCCGCTGTTCTCTCCGAGCCAGTCCTTGCCGAGCGGCGCGGGGACGTCCTGCTCATAACGCTCAACCGTCCCGAGGTGAGAAACGCTGTGAACGCGGCGCTGGCCGCGGGCGTGGCGGGCGCGCTGGATCAGCTCGACGGCGACGCGAGCATCTCGGTGGGGGTGCTCACCGGCGCGGGCGGCTTCTTCTGCGCCGGCATGGACCTGGGCGCGTTTGTCAAAGGCGAGTCGCCATGGTTCGGCGATCGGGGCTTCGCCGGGATCGCGCAACGTGCCTCGCGCAAGCCGCTGATCGCGGCGATCGAGGGGTTTGCGCTCGCGGGTGGAATGGAGATCGCGCTGGCCTGCGATCTGATCGTCGCGGCCAAGGGAGCCAAGCTGGGGATCCCGGAGGCCAAGCGCTCGCTGGTGGCGGCCGGCGGAGCGCTGCTGCGCCTGCCCCGGCGCATGCCCTACCACGTGGTCATGGAGCTGGCCCTCACCGGAGACCCGCAGCCGGCGGAGCGCTTTCATCACTTCGGCGTCGTCAACAGCCTCGCGGAGCCCGGCGCTGCGCTCGAGGTCGCACTCGAGCTCGCGGGCCGGCTGGCGAAGAACGGGCCGCTGGCCCTGGCGGCCTCGAAGCGCATCCTGCAGGAGCAGTTCGACTGGTCGAGCGAGGAGATGTGGCAGCGGCAGGGCGAGATATCGGGGCCCGTGTTCGCGTCCGAGGACGCCAAGGAGGGCGCGAACGCGTTCAAGGAGAAGCGCGAGCCGGTCTGGCGCGGTCGCTAGCGCGCCTCGCCGCGACCGCGGCTGCGTTGCGAGCGGCTGGGCGGGAGGCGGCGGCCTCTAGCCGGCGGACATGGCCGCCGCGGCGCGCTTGGACATCTCCTCCGGGGGCACGTCCTCCACGTGCGTGGAGACGTCCCAGCGGTGTCCGAAGGGGTCCTCGAACTGACCCGATCGATCGCCATAGAAGCGGTCTTCGACCGGACGCAGGGCCGTCGCGCCGGCGTCCACAGCGCGCTCGAAGACTGCGTCTGAGTCCTCGACGTAGACGTGCAGCGACACCGGCGTACCGCCGATGCTTGCGGGTCCGCGCGCGCCCATCTCGGCGTTTTCGTCGGCCAGCATGATGATCGAGTCGCCGAGTTGCAGCTCGGCATGGCCCACGCGCCCGTCCGGTGCGGGCATGCGCATCCGCTCGGAGGCGCCAAGCACCGAGCAGTAGAAGTCGATTGCGGCCGCACCGCCGTCCACGATGAGATACGGCGCCACCCGCGGGTAGCCCTCAGGTATCGGCTTAGACATTGAACTCTCCTCGCGTGATTGCTGACAGCTGCCGGGGCGATTTCGGACCGCCGAGCCGGCGTGCCCGCGCCCGGGCCGGCCGCCCATACGTTAGCGCCGGGCGTGATTCGCCCGCTGGGGCGCTAGCGGCCGAGTCGCCTGCGCCGGCGCTGGCGCCAGATGCGCCATGCCCGCTTGAGCAGCGCCCACATCAGCGCTGCCCGGGGCTCTTGCGGGGAAATTGAGAGATCGGCTGGTCCAGGTCGATGGCGGTGGTGGCAATGCGGTTCTGTTCGGTGATGTGCGCCGCCGGGTACCCCTCGCCGGGGCTGGCCCGCTCGGGGCGTCCGATGAAGCCGAAGTGGATGCCCTCGGGCATGATCTGCATCAGGCGCGGGAACATGTGGGCGCGCGCGCCCGCGTTGCGCGGCTCCTCCTGCACCCACACCACCTCGCGCAGGTTGGGATAGCGCCCCATCAGCTCGAGGATCTGCCGCTCGGGGAACGGGTACAGCAGCTCCACGCGCGCGATCGCCAGCCCGGCGTGTTGTGGGCGCTCGGGGTGGCCGGCGAGGTCGTAGAAGATCTTGCCGGTGCACATCACCAGCCGGCTGACGCGCGCATCGTCCACGCCAGGCTCGGCCAGCACCGGATGGAAGCTCGTGTGCTCGGCCAGATCCGCGAGCGAGCTCGCCGCCTGCGGCAGGCGCAGCAGGGACTTCGGCGTCATGATCACCAGCGGGCGCTGCTTGGCGATGCGCGCCTGGCGGCGCAGCAGGTGGAAGTACTGGGCGGGGGTGGTCGGGCTCGCCACCCTGATGTTGCCCTCGGCGGCGAGCGCCAGGAAGCGCTCCAGGCGCGCCGAGGAGTGCTCGGGGCCGGACCCCTCGTAGCCGTGCGGCAGCAGCAGCGTCAGCCGCGATGTCTGGCCCCACTTGGCGAGTCCGGAGACGATGAACTGGTCGACGATCACCTGCGCGGAGTTGACGAAGTCCCCGAACTGGGCCTCCCACAGGACGAACGTCTCCGGCGCCTCCTGGCTGTAGCCGTACTCGAAGCCCATGCACGCCAGCTCCGACAGCGGGCTGTTGTGCAGCTCCAGCGGCGCCAGCGCTTCGCGCAGGCTCTGGATCGGGCACACCGTCTGCCCGGTCTTGGCGTCGTGCAGGACCATGTGGCGCTGGCTGAAGGTGCCGCGCTCGGTGTCCTGTCCGGTCAGGCGGATGGGCGTGCCTTCGGTGAGTAGCGAGGCGAACGCCAGCGCCTCGGCGTGGGACCAGTCGATGCCGCCCGGCTCATCCAGTCCCTCGCGCCTGCGATCCAGCTGCCGGACGAGCTTGGGGTGCACCGTGAACCCGTCCGGCACCCGCAGCAGTTCCTCGCCCAGCTGGCGCAGCCGCGTCGCCGGCACCGCCGTCCTGACCTCCGGGCTGGGGGAGCGGTCGAGCTCGTACTCGCCCGTCCCCTGATCGCCGCGATCGTGCTCGGCCGCGGCCGCGATCTTCGCCTTCAGCCGCTGGTGCAGCAGGGTGAGGTTGTCCCACACCTCCTGCTCCTGGCGCTCGACTTCCTCCTGGGACACGACCCCTTCGGCGACCAGGCGGTCGGCCCACAGCTCGGCCACGCGCTTCTTGCCCTTGATCGTGGCGTACATCTCTGGCTGCGTGTAGGCGGGCTCGTCGGACTCGTTGTGTCCGAAGCGCCGGTACCCGATCAGGTCGATCAACACGTCGTGCCCGAACTCCTGCCGGAAGGCAAACGCGAGCCGCACCGCGCTGACGCACGCCGGCACGTCGTCGGCGTTGACGTGGATGATCGGCACGTCGAAGCCCTTGGCCAGATCCGATGCCCAGCGCGTGGAGCGGGCATCGTCGGGATCGGTGGTGAAGCCGATCTGGTTGTTGGTGATGAGGTGGATCGTGCCGCCGACCTTGTAGCCGTCCAGCGCCTGGAGGTTTAGCGTCTCCGAGGTGACGCCCTGTGCGGGGAAGGAGGCGTCGCCGTGGATCGCGATCGGCACCGCCGCGTTGGTGTCCTGGTGCGCGTGCGGCCCCTCGCGCGTTGTCTGGGCGGCGCGCGTGGCGCCCTCGACGACCGGATAGACGTACTCCAGGTGGCTCGGATTGGACTCCAGATTGACGCGGATCGTGTTGCCGTCGGGGAGCACATATGAGCCATGCGTCCCGTGGTGGTACTTGACGTCGCCGGTGCCGCCCTGGGGAATCGTGGTCACGGCCTCCAGCGTGGAGGCGCCCTCGAACTCGGCAAAGATCGTGTCGTACGGGCGCCCGAGGTTGTGCGCGAGCACGTTCAGGCGCCCGCGGTGGGCCATGCCGATGACGACCTCCTTGCCGCCGTGTGCGGCCGACAGCTTGATCAGGTCGTCGAGCATCGGCACGGTCATGTCGAGTCCCTCGATCGAGAACTGATGCTGGCCCAGGTAGGCCTTGTGCATGAATCGCTCCAGCGCGTCAACCTCCACTAGGCGTCTGAGCAGTTCCCTGCGCTCCTCGCCGCTGAGCGGCCCGCGGAAGGCGCCCGACTCGACGTGCTCGCGCAGCCACACGCGCTGCCGGTGGGAGGCGATGTGCTCGATCTCGTACGCGATCGTGCCGCAGTAGGTCTCGCGCAGGTGCGGCAGCGCCTCGGCCAGCGTCGCGCCGGGGACGTGAATGCGCAGGATCTTGGCCGGGATCTGCGCCATCAGCTCGGGGGTCAGCCCGAGCGGCTCGGGGTCGAGCGCCGGGTCGCCCTCGGGCTCCGAGCCGAGCGGGTCGAGGCGCGCGGCGAGGTGGCCGTGAGTGCGGAAGGCCTTCAACAGCGCCGTCGCCGCCTGCACCGCCTGCAGCAGCTCCTCGGGTGCGCGGGCGGGGGCCGTCTCCGCCGCGGCAGGCGGCGCCGCGGGCAGCTCGGTCAGCGGGGCTCCGAGGGAGGCGAATACCGCCTGGTAGAAGTCGTGCTCGCCCTGCAGGTGCTCGTCGATCAGCCCCAGGAAACGCCCCGACTCGGCTCCCTGGATGACGCGATGATCGTAGGTGGAGGTCATCGTCATGACCTTCTCCGCGCCGATGGACGGACCCGCCACCTCCAGGCCGGCGGGGTAACCGATCGCCCCGGTTGCGACGATCGTGCCCTGGCCGCTCATCAGCCGGGGCACCGACGCCACCGTGCCGAGACCGCCGGGGTTGGTGAGCGTGATGTTGGCTCCCTGCAGGTCGTCGGCGGTCAGCGTGTTGGTGCGCGCCTTCTCCACCAGCGCGTCGTACGCCGCGACGAACGCCGCGAACTGCATGCGTCCGGCGTCGACGATCACGGGGACCATCAGCGTACGCGAGCCATCCCGCTTCTCCACGTCCACCGCCAGCCCGAGGTTGACCTGGCCGTCGCGCGCGCGATATGGCTGTCCGTCGACCTCGGCGAAGTGATCGGCCATCACCGGCATCTCGGTGGCCGCGCGCGCGATCGCGTAGGCGATCAGGTGCGTGAACGACACCCTGTGGCCGGCCTCTTTGAGCTCGCGCCTGCGCGCGTCGAGCGTGCCCACCGTGAGCGTGCGAAAGCTAGTGGCGGTGGGGATCGCGCGCGATTGCTCCATGTAGCGCGCGAGGGCGGCGGCGGCGCCCTTCATCGGCTCCATCTCGCCGCGTGCGGGCTCGGCCACCTTTCCGTCGCTCGGCGCACCCGCCGTGGCAACGCCCGCATCCGCGCTGCCGTTCCCCGCGGCGGACAGCACATCTGACTTGGTGATCCGCCCCGCCGGGCCGCTGCCGGAGACGCCGGTGAGGTCCACGCCCTCCACCGCCGCGGCGCGTTGGGCCACCGGCGTGGCCGCCGGCAGCACGCGCTCCGAGGCCGGCGCCTCGGCAGCGGCGGGTGGCCCCGGAGTTGTCTGCGAGGCGACGCTTTGCGGCTGCGCGCCCGCGTCCTGCGCCGGTCCTGTCGCGGGCGGTGTCTCGGGGTGCGAAGCGGTCTGGGGCGGGCTGACGGCGGACTGCTGCCCGGTGTCCGGGGCGGACGGCTGCGCGGTGTCCGGCGCGGACGGCTGCCCGGTGTCCGGCGCGGGCGCCGACGGCTTCTGCGCGACTCCGGCGGCACCGTCGCCCGCGGGGGCGTCGCCGACTGCCAGACGAGCGATCACCTGCCCCACGGTCACGGTCTCGCCCTCGTCGATCAGGATCTCGGTGACGGTTCCGCTGGCCGGTGCGGGCAGCTCGAGATCCACCTTGTCAGTCGAGATCTCGACGATCGTGTCGTTGGCCCTGATGAAGTCGCCGACCTTCACATGCCATTCGAGGATCGTTCCCTCGCTTACAGACTCACCCGCGGCGGGGGTCACGACGTCGATGATCTGCTCAGCCGTGGTGCCCGTTGCCATCGGGGTTCTACTCTAGCGCGGGGGGTTCGGCGGTTGTGCCGCCAGGCGGCGGCGCTGCTCGCGCATGAACTCCAGCGAGCCGAAGAACGGCCCGATGCCCCCGAGCACGGCCACCGCCACGGCCACCCGCAGCGGGACGATGCGCCGCCGCGCGGCAGTCACGCAGGCCAGCGACATCGAGATCCACAGCAGTCCGTGCGTCCACCCGAGCACTTCCGTGAGCGGCTCGGGTTTGCCCGCCGCGAAAGCGCTGAGGAGGAGCGAGAGGTAGATGGCCGAATGCGTGAACGAGGCCCACTCCAGGCGCGTGAAGGTCAGCAGCGCGGCCCCTGCGCCGGACGCGGTTCGGGAGCCCGGTCGAGCGGCTGCGCCTTCGAGCTCGCCACGCGAGGATGCGCCGCGCTCGGTCGCGTGCTCACGCGAGGCAGGCAACCCGGCGCGGTTCGGGGCGCGCACGCCGCGCGGCGCGCCCGCTCGGGATGGTCCGTTCACTCCTCTAGCAGGCTGGCCATGCGGCGCAGCGGCTCACCGGCCTCGGCTGGCCAGCGCGCGATCTCGCGCGGCCACCACGCGTGCGCATCGTGCTCGTGGTCTGGTGAGACCGCGTCCTCGGCGCCGCTCGCGAGCCAGGCCTGTCCGACGAACATCACCAGGTGCTGCGGCAGCCGCACGAGCGCCTCGCCGCGGACGTGCGCCGGCGCTACGCCCCACTCCTCGCTCAACTCGCGCACGAGCGTGTCGCCGAGATTCTCGCCCACATCGACGGAACCGCCGGCGCCGAGCGCCCAGCGGCCGGCCCACGAGGCGACCCACTGCGCTCGCCTGCCGGCAAGCCAGCGGCCGTCGGCGGAGCGGGTCACGCACAGCGCCGCCACGCTGTGCGAGGCGTCACCCGCCACGAGCCGCAGCGCCCAGCGCAGCGGCTGCAGGTCGATCGCGATGCCGTCGTCCTGGAGGCGATAGTCGACCAGGCGCGCGGCCATCCCGTCATGGCTGGGCGAGCCCCGATCCCGCAGGCCCCTGATCGCCGCGTCGGCGGCCTTGGTGTGAGCCGGTGAGGGCTCGAATTTCTCCGCGAGCCAGCACGTCCTCACGCGGTCCAAGGCCCAAGGCCCGCGGGCCAGGATCACAGGCTGCTCGAGGGTGGGGGTTTGGGAGGGAGGCGGCATTTGCAACGGATCGATGTCGCGCAGCACCAAGGCTAGTGAGCATAGACTCGCCGCGGTGAACATCCGGCGAAGGAACCACTGGGGCTGGGGATTTGAGGATCAACGCCCCGACCCGGCGGCGATTCGTGCGACCGCGGCGTCGCTTGCCTCGCACCTCGGCCTGCGGGCGGGCGAGGTGCGCGAGCCGGTTCCGCTCGAGCGCGTTAGCCTGCGCGCGCCGCGCGTCGGTGCGCCCGCGGGCCTTGCCGAGATCTGCACCAGCGACGCGCACGCGCGTGCCTGCCACGCCCAGGGCAAGTCCTACGCGGACGTCGTCAACGCCTTCAACGGCCGCTTTGACCATCCCCCGGACTTAGTCGCCCGCCCGCGCGATGAGGAGGACCTCGAACGCCTGCTCGAGTGGTGCTCCAGCGAGCGCGTCGCCGCGATTCCCTACGGCGGCGGCACCTCGGTGGTGGGTGGGGTCTCGCCGAGCGTGGGTCCCTCCTACAACGGCGCGGTGTCGGTCGACCTGTGCGTGTTCGACCGCGTGCTGGAGCTCGACCCGATCTCCCGCGCGGCGCGCATCCAGAGCGGGGCGCCGGGCCCCGCTCTGGAGGCGCAGCTGGGCGAGCACGGCTTCACCCTGCGCCACTTCCCACAGTCGTTCGAGTTCTCCACGCTGGGCGGTTGGATCGCCACGCGCGCGGCGGGTCACTTCGCGACCGTCAAGACGCACATCGAGGACTTCGTGGAGTCGGTGCGCGCGATCACCCCGGCAGGCGTGTGGGCATCACGCAGGCTGCCGGGATCGGGTGCGGGCGTGAGCCCGGACCGCATGCTCGCCGGCTCGGAGGGAACGCTGGGGGTCATCAGCGAGGCGTGGGTGCGCGTGCAGCCGCGGCCCGCGCACCGGCGCTCGGCGGGGGTGCGCTTCGAGAGCTTTGCGCAGGGCGCCGAGTGCGTGCGCGCGATCAGCCAATCGGGGCTGCAGCCCGCCAACTGCCGCCTGATCGACGCGCGCGAGGCGCGCCTGACCATGGCCGGGGACGGCGCCCATGCGCTGCTCGTGCTGGGCTTCGAGTCCACCGACCACGAGGTCGACGCGGCGCTGGCGCGCGCGCTCGAGCTGTGCGCCGAGCACGGCGGCAGCACCTCCGCTGGCGGCAATCGCGCCGGCGCCGACGCGGTGAGCTCGTGGCGGGAGGCGTTCCTCGGAGCTCCCTACGTGCGTGACGTGTTCGTCGCCATGGGCGTGCTTTCGGAGACCTTCGAGACGGCGATCACGTGGGAGCGCTTTGCCGCCTTCCACGAGCGCGTCGAGGCGGCGGCGTGGGAGGCGGTGCGCGAGGTGTGCGGCGCCCAGGGGCTGGTGTCCACGCGCTTCACGCACGTCTACCCGGACGGACCGGCGGTCT
>Ga0066709_100004583_pt1 | contig 11083 bp, 9 predicted proteins | sample GraSoiAngelo_158_FD_79665 | JGI IMG/M metagenome (GOLD analysis project Ga0066709, IMG submission 79665) | Grasslands soil microbial communities from the Angelo Coastal Reserve, California, USA - 14_1009_16_30cm | ecosystem: Environmental > Terrestrial > Soil > Grasslands | place: USA... | reverse complement strand
ACACGAAGCTCACGGAGAGTTTTTGAATCAGGAAAAAGGGAAAGCACGAAATGGAATACAAGCTTCCTGCGTTCCTGCTTTCCTGATTAAATCTGCCGAAAAATGGGGATACAGCACAGCACGGCTCGGCGGCAAGTCCACTAGGCGAAATTCTTTTCGCATCGTCAGCAATTTAATCAAAACCACGCCGCTGTATCGCAGCTGCTTGATGATTAAGCACCTACGCAAGGAACCAGCTTGACTGCGAGTTACGAAGGTCAGATAAAGGAAACGTGGGAAAGAACTCACCCGAAAGAGAGAATGGGCTACAGCCCCCAAGTGGCACGGCAAAATCCACCGCACGCGCCATGAACAAATTAGCAGGACGGTCGGTCATGGATATAAAACAGAACGGAGTCCCGTGAAGGGAGAAGTGATAAATATTTTCTTGATTGGAATGTTGTGCGGAGTGATGACGGCAGCCGCATTCACGTACTCGTTCACACTTCCGGCCAACAGCAACTATTGGCGAATGGAGATTTACAAACGCGGTGGCGCAGCGTGGACTGTCGACAAAAGTGGCCATATCGGCTGGAAGTGGATGGTTGAACCCATCCCCGATAGTCCGAGTCCCCCCAAGCGAACTGTCGTACCGCCACCTCACGTAAAGGTTAGCAGCGAGCGGCTGTAATTCGATCGCGGCCTGACGCACGATTTGGCCTGAGTTGCTTTCACCGGCCTCAGTTCCTGGAGTCCACCCTCAGGATTCCTTTCTGGGCATTCGAAGTGCCGCAATAAAGTGCAAAGATCGGCCGAAGATCAGGCCCGCCGGGAAAGCGTACAGCTTCAAGTTCGATGAGGACAACTCAGTGTGATCAACACTATTATTCATATTGCCGGGTGTAGGTCCCAAACCCGCACCCGACAATCCCCCATTATGTCACCTACTGGCACATATTGCCTAGCAACGAAATCCGCCCACAGCCTCGATCACCTGGCTCTGCTCCGAACTGCTCATTCCAGTGAAAAACGGAAGGCGCAGGAGACGATCCGCCAGATCTTCCGTGACAAGACAATCGCCCTGACGTCCGCCAAAGCGCAGACCCATTGGAGATAAATGCAGCGGCAGATAGTGGAACACAGCCAGAATTCCAAAACCAGCGAGGTGTGAAATCAACGCTTGTCTGGTCTCAAAGGACGGCATGAGCACGTAAAACATGTGGTAACTCTGTTCGCATTCCGCCGTCACGATTGGGAGCCGAACGCTGTTGGCTTCGGCCCATGAAGCCAGCTCGCGAGCGTAGACTTCCCAGATTTGATGCCGCATCGACTGAATCTGGTCGCGATGTTCAAGCTGCGCACGGAGAAAGGCCGCCAGCAGGTCCGAAGGCAGATAGCTCGACCCAACATCGACCCATGTGTACTTGTCGACCTCGCCCCGGAAAAATCTGCTCCGATCTGTTCCCTTTTCCCGAAGAATCTCCGCCCGCTGATTAAAGGTCGCATCGTTGATCAGCAGCGCACCGCCTTCTCCGCAGGTGAAATTCTTAGTTTCATGGAAACTGAGCGTAGCAAGCTGTCCAAGTGTGCCGAGGTATCGTCCGCGATATCTTCCATAAAGACCATGCGCATTGTCTTCGACTACAGCAATACCATGCCGCTGCGCAACCGATGTGATCGTATCCATTTCGCATCCGACACCCGCATAATGCACAAGAAAAATCGCTTTCGTGCGCGCGGTAATGCGTCGCTCGATTTGGCTCTCGTCAATGTTGAGGGTGTCCGCCCGAATATCCACGAAGACCGGCCTGGCGCCTCGTAAGACGAACGCATTTGCCGCAGAGGGAAAAGTGAACGACGGAACAATGACTTCGTCTCCGGGTCCGATATCCAGGAGCAACGCAGACATTTCCAGCGCATGGGTGCAGGATGTGGTCAGCAGCGCTTTCTGAACTCCGAGCGATTGTTCGAGCAAGGCGTGGCACTGAGCGGTGGAGCTGCCATCTCCGGAAAATTTCGGGGCCGCGATGGCGGCGCGGATGTAATCGAGTTCATCTCCCGTAGCGAACGGACGATTAAAAGGAATGCGGATCACGATGGGCTCAAAGGTTTACGACCGATCAACAAAAGCGATCCTCCCGCCGGAAACGAGGCGCCTGTTTTTATAACCATTCGTTCGAATTTCAAAATGCTCTCTAGAGTTTTGTTAAGCGCCGGGGTGATTTCAAATTCGCGCCAGGGTTGGAAATCGTGATCGTGTTTTCGTTGCAGGCGTGACCAAATCATAAGCGGCAATAAGAGCGAATTGAAAGAAGTGATTCGCTCGACCTGGAAGCCAGCGCTCTCGGCCTTTCTGCGCAATTCGGCGCGGTTGTAGCGACGTTGATGCATCGCATACTGGTCGCTGGCGCTCCAAAGAAAGGGATGTTGTGGCACAGTCAGTAGCAATCCTCCTCCAGATCGAACTGCATTAAACATTTGTGCCAGAACATTCTCATCCTCAATCACGTGTTCCAGGACATCGAATGCGCCTACGACATCAAACTCCCGCTCAAATGAAATGCGTCGTGCATCCATCTGATGCAACTCAGAATTCGGCACACGAGCTTTGGCGATGGCAAGGCCGGCCGCAAAAATTTCGCTGCCGACCAGACGCATTCGTGGAAACCTTTCGTGAATCCCGGCAAGCACAAAACCAGTTCCGCAACCAACCTCGAAGAAGCTTTTGGCGTCCGGAAAATAATTACGAAGCGCCCACTGAATGAGCTCATTCCGCGCGCGAAACCAAAAATTCGATTGCTCAATCTCAGCGAGCCGCGCGAAATATTCGGGTTTGAATCCGGCGTCAGAGTCAGGCGGTTCCTCCGTGAATTGATATATCTCATCGCGCAGGCCTGGCTGGTAACCGCACTTCGGACATGTCCAGTCCGCACCTTCAAAGAGAGCTTCACACGCGAGGCATCGTTTCATCCCTTGATCGGGCGCAAAGCCATATGGGCTCCGACTGCATTTTTACACAGTGTTTTGGACGGAATATCGAACTCACGAAAGCGTCATCTTTCACATTCCAGAACGATAGTCACGTATGGGATGCGCAGGGGTTTCGTGTTGACCCATGCATGGGCATTCTGAAAAGTCTTTCCGGCAAGCTGGCGAAATTGTTGCTCCGTTCGAATGTTCTGGCCTCGGTCACGTGACATGATCCACTTGGAAAACGCTCCCTGATTCGGAATCCAACACGCATCATGACATATCAATCGACCGCCTCTCTTTAGAGCATCATATGCAAAGCGAATGCAATCTGCGGCTTCTTCGTCGTCGAGGTGGTGTAGCACGGCGATTGCTATCACAATATCGGCATCTTTAAATCGCGAGTCGCCCCGAAGAGATTGCGTGTTGCCAACTACAAAAGTCCCCTTGTCGCCGTACGCCCGCCTGGCGAACGCGATGTAATCGGGGTTAATGTCGAGCCCAAGATATTCGACTTGCGGCAGGCTTTGCAGAGCTTGCGCTGGACCGCACCCGATATCGATCACTTTGTCGCCAGGTCTGGCTCGAACATGGTTTCGAATGATCTTTCGCCGCAACGCGTTCCCTCCAACGACACCCTGAAACAGGTTGTACACAAATGGCACTTTCAGCCAGCGCAATAATCCAGCGTTACTTTCCATGTTTGTTGAAGCCGGGTTGCTGCCTCGCGTTCAGCGACAGGGTAATGAGGAGCGATTTCAGCAACATGCGAAGAGCTGCGCGCCGGAAAAGATGGCAATGATTTCCATCATTTCGTCTGATCTGTGCGCGGCCAAATGTAACTTCCGGCGTCAGGTCCGACCATAAAGAGAAGATCTAGAATACTCACCCGTGGCTCGAAACGGCCGTAAAGTTGAGGATATTCTGGATAGTCATAATTCATGAACTCAACCTCAATACGAGCCTGCTCGAATTTGACCATCTCGAGATAATCTTTGGCTGTCGGGCCTGAAACGTAGCGGGTCGCTCGCAGCTGGGTTAAAATGTCGAGCAAGCGGTCGGTTTTGGTTCCTTGCGCGGGCAAGCTGGACGAACGGACAAACCGCGTCTCCAATCCCAGCTCACGGGCCAGCGCCACGGTCAGCTCGCACGTGAAGTCCGCCAGCCTTTCATCCGACCGGCCGTAAAATTTTCCCAGCATCGGCGCGTAACGTTCGAAAAACGGCGCCTTGCCGTAGTTCTGCACCAGCGCCGCCCAATGTTTCCGGCTCCAGGGATGGTCGCGAACGATCCGCACGTCCTTGATCGGGATGGCCTGCGTATGCGCGCCCTTGCTGTAAACCGGGATGGTGAGCCACTGGAGACCGGCACCGGTCTTGATCCGGTTGCGATTGCGCCAGCCGTGATCGTCGTACTGCACACAGTCGTAGAACACAAAGACGTCCGCTTTGCTCATTAAATCAAAGAAACCGCGCCACGGGATGTAGCTCGGCTGGACAATTACACAGGTCATTTGCGAAAGGCCTGATTGTTACTGCTGGTACGAGAACTTTCATCTGCCCGATAAACTGCCCGAATCGTATAGGCCGGCCGCTGTTTTACTTCGATCAGCACCTTTGCAAGGTAAATCCCAATTACGCCCAGAGACATCATGACCAGACCTCCGAAAAGCCAGATTGTCGCCATGACCGAAGCCCAACCGACGAGTGTCTCCCCGCGCAAGCCGCCATACAATATAAAAGAAAACGCGATGAAGGCCACGAAGATAACAAGCGATCCGATCGTAAATACGATCTGAAGCGGACGTGTCGTAAAACTCGTTAAGGCGTTTACAAACAAGCTAAGCCGACGTGCCAAACTGTAAGTCGTAGTCTTGCGTGATCCTTTGGTAATCGGCACCGCGACCTGCTTAAAGCCTGCTATAACGAATACACCTCCAAGAAAAAGCTCACGCTCGCGATATTCCAAAAGTGCTTTCACATAAGCAAAGCTCATCAGGCGGGCAGTAACGAAATTGACCGGAAGTTTGGTCGCGCTAAGGGCGTTGAATACCTTGTAGAAAATCCCGCCGGTGACCTGTTCACCTAATTTGCCCTTGCGCCGGACTTGTTGGCCGAAGACAACATCGGCCTTTTCTGTCTGCATTCGTTCTTGAAAGGCTGACAACCATTCCGGTTCTTCTTCGAGATCGCTATCGATAAGGAATATTTTCTTCCCGCGCGCATCCCTTAGGCCCGCCAAAATAGCAGGATGATGACCAAAATTGCGCGACAGGTCGATCACTGTCAGTTCCGGAATCTCTTTTTGCAGTTGGAGCGCGCGTGCGAGCGAGCTGTCAGGTGAACCGTCGTTCACCAGAATAATCTCAAAGGCACTACTACTGGCGCGCGCGACTTCAACGACACGGCGGCAGAACTCATCAAGACACGCTTCGGAACGGTAGAGCGTGCTGACGATAGAGAGATCCAGATTCGGCCAGTTATCCGTCATGCGCAATCCGAACGATTGTTACTGTAATTACGACAGCGGGAAACAAACTCCATCGCAAACTCACACAGCGATTGCGGAACAGTAATCGACAGCATCGCTTCCGCCCCATCCGGGAGGAGAATTTTGGTGAAGCCGTCTGGTCTCAAGTCCGGTACTGTTGCCAATAAACCTAGGGTTAACGGGACCGAAGCAGCGAATAATCTGAAACCTAAGGTGAATTCGTTATCTCCGCTTCGCGTAGGACAGGCAGCCTGAGCTAGGATGGGACCTTCATCAACGCGCTCGGTAGCGATGTGAATGGTCACGCCGGTAAAACGGCTGCCTGCCTCAAGCGCGCGTGGGATGGCGCGGAATCCCGGAAACGCTGGAAGCAAGGAGTAATGCGTGTTGATCACTCGTCCGGGGAATTGACACAAGAGCCTGGACGTGACCAGCCGGTTGTAATGCAAGAGCACGAGATCAGGCTTTAAGGCGATCACAGCGGCATCGAACGCGTCATCGAATGCTGTCCGCGATGGAAAAGATTTAAAATCAAGGCACTGGGTAGAAATTTGGTGAGCTTCAGCCATCTGCAATCCCTCACAGGGTCGGTCTGCGACAAAGCCGCAAAATTCGATTGGTAAAAGTCCTTCAGCCGCAGCCTCGATTGCAGCACGTAGAACAGTTGCTTTACCACTATTGGCGGCACAAACGCGCATGCGGCATTTGGATGAAGATCTGCTCGCCATCTTTATCTAGGAAGTCACGCGAAGGCGGGGCACAGAACGGTCCAACCGCATCCGCACGGTTGATGCAGATTTCGCAGATGTCGGCCAAAATTGACAAAGTGGATCAAAATTAACTCTGTAAAATTCTGTTGATTCACTCGAAAATGGTCGGAGCAAAAGGAGCGCAATCGATTGTTGGTCTGAATTTTCCTTGCTCATGAAAATTGAAAATCAGAAATGGGCGGGAGTGAAATCGTTGAGATTGCTCATTGTCGTGGCTGGAGTCGTTTTGGGCCAGGCAATTTTAAACGGCCCGTCGTTGATTGGGCAAAGAATACTTTTGCCGCTCGACCTTCTCGCGCTACCGGGAATGTACATTCCACAAACCGCGGAGACGGCGAAGATTGTGCCACATAATTTCATGTTGGTCGATTTGATTGATGTGTATGAGCCGGCGCGCCGGTTTGCGGCATCGGAAATTCATCAAGGCCGTTTTCCTTTGTGGGCGCCATATCAGTACGGCGGCGTTCCATTCGTGTGGCCGAAATACTCGCTCTTTTTGTTTCTGGAAAGCTGCGTGGAATCGCCGGTCGTCCTGGCGTGGGTGCAACTGCTGGCTGCGCTGGTCGCGGGCGGGGGAATGTACTTATTTTGCCGACACACGTTGCGCGTCAGTTTTTGGCCGGCGGCGGTGTGCGCCTGGTGCTATCCGCTCACGGCGTTTTTTGTCTTGTGGCAAGGTTCTTATGTCCCTCTGCCGGTTTGTTGGTTGCCATGGATTTTCTTGTGCGTGGATAAAATCGTCCGCGGCGGCGGCGCGCTGGTAATCGTCGGATTAAGTGTCGTGACGTTTTTGGTTTTGACCAGCGGCGCCATTGACATCGCCTGTCAAGTGTTGCTGGGTTCGGGAATTTTTGCCCTTTGGCGTTTGTGGACTGTTCACCGCCGCAAACGCCGTTGTCAAAAACCAAGATTGGCCGTGGCCATGTTGGTTATTGGGTGGAGCTTGGGATTTTTTCTGGCGGCGCCGCACTTGCTGCCCCTGTTGCAATACGCAGAAACCGGGGCCCGCATGGAAAGTCGCAGCAAGGGCAAGGAAGTGCGGCCGCCCATCGGCTTGACCGCGGCGCCTCAAGTAATCTTGCCCGAAATTTACGGCGACACCGAAACCGGCAGCGCTTTTATTCCGCCGCAATATGAAACCAACCTTTTGGAAAGTCCGTCTGCCGCGTATTCGGGCGTGTTGGCCACGCTGCTTGTCGCGCCGTTGGCGTGGTGCAGCCGCCGTCATCGCGCCATCAATGCCCTCTGGCTTTTTCTGGCCTTATTCGGAATGAGTTGGTGTGTGGACATTCCGGGATTTGTCCAATTGCTGCGCCTGCCGGGAATGAACATGATGTCTCACAATCGCCTCACCTTTCTGACTTCATTTGCAATTCTTTCCATGACGGCCATCGGACTGGATCGTCTTTTGCGGCGTTCGCTGAAAAGACGTTGGTGGTTTTGGCTGCCGGCTGTTTTGCTCGCCGGATGTTTCACCTGGTGCATTTATCGCAGCTACGTTTTGCCTGAACCGCTGGCCACGCAGCTTGAAAACGAACTTCTTCATGGACAAGCGTCTCAGACGATTCTCAGCCTCCACGATTTGCGGCAAATTCAGGCTTGGTTCACCCTGCACTACGCCGTAATGGCGCTACTGTGCGGTCTGGGCTTTGCAGGCTGGTCGTTTTTATGGTTTCAAAAATCCGCGCAGTTTCGTCTTTTTTTCATTCTGGCAATTTTTCTCGTGGGCGATTTGCTGTGGTTCGATTACGGCCGCAATCCACAATGCGACCCGGCGCTTTATTATCCGAAAATTCCAGTTTTGGATGAAATCGCAAAATCCATTCCCGGTCGGGTCATGGGATTTCATTGTTTACAGGCGTCGTTGGCCAGCATGGCGGGATTAACCGACATCCGGGGTGCTGACGCCGTTGATCCCGCTCGCATGGTTGCCCTCTTGCAACGGGCATCCGAACCGATAGGCAAATCGTCTTCAGCAACTCAAGTTTTATCGCCCAAAGGACTCATCCTGCCCCCGAGCAACATCCAACTTTCGCCAATTCTGAACATGCTCAATGTGCGCTACGTTATTTTTCGGGGCACTCCGCGGGAATTCATGCACTTTCCATTTCAAGGAGACGATTATTGGGCGCTGATCAATTCAAACGTCCTGCCACGCGTGTTCGTTCCGAAATCTGTTCAAAACGTTTCCAACGCTGACGACGAATTACAGCAAATCGCACCAGAGCAATTTGACGCCGCAAAGACAACATTTGTCGAGTCGCCGATCCAGCTGCCAGCCGATTGCCGTGGCGCTGCTCACATCACGAATGAAACTCCAACCCACATTGCAATTTCAGTAAAAATGGAAACGGCCGGCCTCGTGGTGCTGGCCGACAATTGGGACAAAGGCTGGCGCGCGCTTTACAACGGCAACTCCGTTCCGATTCTTCGCGCCAACTACGCCATTCGCGGTGTGGTTGTCCCGGCAGGTAGCGGCACGCTCGAATTTATTTACCGGCCCGCCGCCCTGATGGTCGGACTCTGGCTCGCCGGTTTTGCTGCCACAATGTTGTTATGCTGGCTCGTCGTCCTCTGGATTCAAAATCGAAACAAATCAAAAACACCTCTCAAATCCAATTTGCAAATCAACCGTGCCTGTTCGCATTGCTAATTCTTCCTGCCGGTTCCAAAAATATGCGCAGCAATCCCGAAACAACAGATAGGTGGCGCCAAAGCAGATAAAAAATATCGCCGGCTGCTTCATCAGCAAGCCGGCACCAAAAAGTATTCCGCTAACGAACACCATCTTCTTCTTTGTTAAACCTGGCTTCAATAAGACGAGAGCGCCGAGAAGGATCGGCAACATTACGAAATGTGTCGCGTGCGCGGCGAGTCCTAGTACCGACGGGCTAGCCGAGAGAATCGTGTAGCTGGCCGCCGCGGCGATGCCGGCTATTAAACCTATCAGTCGCCTCGCAATCAAAAAAACAACTACGGTGCTGGCGATGTTTACAATCAACAGACCAAGGTGGATGCCGATGATGGTTTGCCCAAAGATCCACATTATCAAAGCGTATGCAGCGTAAACTCCGGGGAACTTCATGTTATAAGCTAATCGGTAGGGCGGGATTCCCTGCAGCATGAGTTGGCCCGCATAGGCGTATTCGCCCTCATCACGTTCAAGCGGAATTGCCAGCAAATGGATTCGGATGAATACGACCACGGCAATGACAACTGCCAGAAGGATCCACCAGCACAGCTGAATGCCCTGTTCAAAATTTCGAATACGGGCTGTCATCGGAGCACGATTTACGAATGTCGATTCTCGACGAGTACAACCACGGATCAAACGGATATCACGGATACAATTCCGTCATTCGTCATTCCGAACATCCGTCTCATCCATGCCAGCATCGCGTGTCAGGTAGGGCGCGCAGTCCCCTGCGCGCCGCTTCCCGGCCCGAGCGGCTCGCACGGGAGTGCGAGCCCTACCAAATGGCGAGTGCGGGACGAAGGCGGCTGGTTAGGCGAACTAAGCAAAATTCTCTTCGCACCATCAGCAATTCAACGATTTAACTCTTCAGCCATTTAACTTTTTAACCCGTCACAAAGTGACCGAACCAGCTTGACGGCGAGTTACGAAGGTTAGATAAGGGAGCGTGAGGAAAGGCATTGATCCAGAAGAGGGAGTACCGAATAGTTCACGAGTGGGATTGCAAAATCCACCGCACGCGTCATGGCGAAGGACGATAGTACAACGAATTGTGAGGAATAGAAAAATGATGCGCATATATCTGGTTGGCATGCTCTCCGGCGTGATGGTCGCGGCCGCATTCACTTATGTGTTCGCACTTCCGGCCAACAGCGACTACTGGCGAATGGAGATTTACAAACGCGGTGGTGCAGAGTGGACTGTCGACAAAAATGGCCACACCGGCTGGAAGTGGATGGTTGACCCCATCCTAGATACTCCGAGTCCCGCGAGGCGAGCAATTGTACCGTCATCTCAAACAAAGCTTCGTACCGAGAAGCTGTAAAATAAGACGCGCCGCCGCATTCTTTCTGAAGCCACCGCCCTGCGGGCGGTCGTGATGCGAGGGCGGACGGCTCACAAAGCCGTGGCTACAACGCAGCCGAAACAGGACACTTGAAGCGTGGATCGCTATCGACGAAGTCGATTGCCAAAAAACAAAAACCCTGCCGAACGCTTCCACCGGGCTTTGAATTAGCTAAACCAAACGAGACTGCCTCGGCACTCGGACTACGAAATCGAGAAGATCCGCGATATTCCGCAAGTGATCTCGATGCTTCCTTCGCAGAGTAGTCACCTTTCCGATTTGCCTATGAGAAAGATCTTTGTCTAGGCTTGAACCCTCGCTTCAGCCAATAAAACTCGGCGTTCAATGGAAATCAAAACGGTGACTAAAAAGGAGAATTCTGACGTTTCATGGCGCGACTCGCGCGGCGCAAGCGCAATTATCTGCGTTTTTCTCATTGCAATTACCTGGTTCGTTTTCGGGCAAACTGTCCGCTACAACTTCGTCAACTACGATGATGATAACTACGTTTACGCGAATCCGCTCATCAGTAGTGGGTTGACGATTCCCGGCGCTATTTACGCGTTCAGCGGCAAGCATTCCGGCAATTGGCATCCGCTGACAACTCTATCGCACATGTTGGACTGCCAACTGTGGGGATCCCACGCCGGTGGCCATCACTTTACAAATATTGTCCTGCACGCGACCGCAGTCGTCTTGTTGTTTCTGGTATTGCTACAAATGACCGGCGCGCTATGGCGGAGCGCATTCGTTGCCGCCGTTTTTGCGATTCATCCACTTCGAGTCGAATCAGTGGCCTGGATTTCCGAGCGTAAGGATGTCTTGAGCGCCGTT
>Ga0066709_100004582_pt1 | contig 11084 bp, 6 predicted proteins | sample GraSoiAngelo_158_FD_79665 | JGI IMG/M metagenome (GOLD analysis project Ga0066709, IMG submission 79665) | Grasslands soil microbial communities from the Angelo Coastal Reserve, California, USA - 14_1009_16_30cm | ecosystem: Environmental > Terrestrial > Soil > Grasslands | place: USA... | reverse complement strand
GAACTGAATCAGCCGGAGCGCCGCTCGCGTGCGCCGCCGACAAGAGCGCCGCCAGCTGAGGAACGCGCGTGATGAGAGGCGTGTACCCGGCCCGCTGTCCTTCCGTGACCTTCAGCTCACTCAGTTCGGTGAAGTTCGCGTCGCCGTTGTTCGAGAGCACGCGCAACTTCACGAACCGCGCCTCGATCGGCTGCACGGGTATGGTTTGCTCGCCGGGTTCAGGACGCAGCGTCGCGTTCGCGATTTTCACAAATCCCGTCGTCGCACTGTCCATCGATGTCCACACCTCGACGTCTCGCGCCCATCGCTCCTTATGGTCGGGCGCCGCTGCGTTGAGGATCACCGCCGACACCAGCGCGGGTTGGCGCTCGAAAAACGAGAAGACGATTTCGTGAGGGAAACCCGCAGACCGGACACTCGACCACGCCGTGTTCGCGTCCGCGTCGATGAGGCCGCGAGCGGGCCACAGCCGGTCGTCGTGCTCGGAGGTGACGCTCTCAATGTGGCCGCCCGCATCGAGCGCAACGAGATTGAACGGCGCCGGGGCGGTTGGGGACGCCGAGGCGGCCGCCATTGGAGCGGCGACTTCCGGCGCACGTGGAATTGGCGAAGCCGTGGTGCCCGCCATCGGCGTGGCCGGCGAGTTCACGGGCGACGACGTACCTGAAAGCGAGACCAACGAGCCCGAGCGGCGGGCCACCACGAATCCGGCGGCAAGCAGGCCCCCGATCAGCGCGACGGCCACCAGAAGCTTGAACGAGAACGGGGTGGCCATGGGGACGTGTCCATTACTGCAGTTGGATCTCTTGGCGGCTGATCATGTCGCCGCCGAGCGCTGTGATCAGAATCTCGCGGACGAGTCCGATTCCAGGCACGAAGTGACGCTCCGCCGTCATCGTCGTCGGCCCGGATGTCTGTTCCGTGAACACGACAAATCCAGCGACGGCCCCTGCCGGCGCGCGGACCGTCAGCGGGCCCCACATCCGGTACGTCTGCCTGAAAGAGCGATCCGCCGCCTGGTAGTTCCATGACTGCGGTCGCGGCGGAAACGACAGGAGCTTTTGAGGTGGCGTGAGCGTTTGGATCTCGCCGCCTGTCTGACGGCGCTTCGTCGCGAACAGCCCAGACTGATCGAGCCGCCACCACTCTTCGAACACGAGCGTGTTGTTTCGCCGCGTCTCGATCCTGACCGCGTCCGCTTCGGCTTGCGCGGCGGACATCGTGACCTCCGCGTGCAGCTTGCCGTCAGGGCCCGGCGCGATGCCCGGCAGCGACACCTTCGCTCCTGGGCCTGCTTCTTGAACGAACCCGTACTTCCATGTTTTCCCGACTGCCAGAGGGATCAGATCGGACGGCTTGTCGAGTGGGACGGCGGCGGCGCTCGTCTGCACGGCGAAGGTCTGCGAATGCCATGGAGCTTTGTCGGCCCACACGTCGAGCTCGTACTGACCGGGCGGCAGTGGGTTCTTCAGTCCGCTCAGCCGCAGCACGCCGGCGTGCCGGCCCCGCAGCGCGAGACTTCCCTTCGCGATCTCGTAATGGCGCGGCGCCGCCTCGCCCACATCGAGCGCGATCCAGGCGAAATCGAGCGTCCTGAACTTCTCGAACGCACTCAGCTCGAAAACGGCGGCTGCGTCTGTGTTGGTCGCGGGGAGAACCGCCGTTGGATACACGGGCGACGAATCGGCGGCGGCTTCGAGGCAGATCTGAAGTGGGCTCGGCGGTGCGCCGATCCGAGGGACCGTGACGATCGGAGCTGCGGCCGTGAGCGTGAGGGCGACCGCCAGAACTGGCGCCGTGCCGGCACGTTTCAGTAGAATCACACTCGACCTCGCAACTGCAACATAGCGATTCGAGGGGGCGGCGTCCTCAACGGCAGGTCATATCGTGGTCAATTCCGGGTCAACGCTGTTCGAATTCGGGCCTTTTCGCCTCGACCTTCGCACGCGGCGGCTGACGCGGAGCGGCGAGAGCGTCAATCTCGCGCCGAAGGCATTCGACACCCTGGCGCTGATGGTCCTCAGTCGCGGCCGGCTGGTCGACAAGGCCGAGCTGATGAAGACGCTGTGGCCGGACACCTTCGTTGAGGAGCGGAACATCGTCCAGCAGATGTTTCTTGTCCGGAAGATCCTTGGCGAGCAGCCGGACGGTCGCCCATACATCGAGACGGTTCCCAAACACGGGTACCTCTTCGCCGCGCCCGTGACGGAAGTCGGAGAGACCGGCGCCGAGCTGACTCCGGCGCCCAAATGGCATGGGCGTCGCGCGGTCGTGGCGGCCTGCGTCCTCGGTGCCATCGCGTCGGCCGTCGCGTACTGGCGAGTGGCACAGCGCCACGCGGAAGCCTCCATTCAACCGTCGGTCGCGCGGTCGCTCGCGGTCCTGCCCTTTCGATCGTTGGTGAGCGCTGGCGATGACGAATACCTGAATCTCGGGTTGACGGATGCGCTGATTACAAGGCTCGCGAACGTTCGAGGGCTCACGGTGCGGCCGACGAGCAGCGTGCTGAAGTACGACCGAGCGGCGCGAGATCCGCAGGCTGCGGCACGCGAGTTGAAGGTCGATTCAGTGATCGACGGCAACATCCAGCGCGTGGACGACCGGATTCGCGTCACTGTCCAGCTTCTGAGCGTGCGCGACGGCACCCCGCTCTGGGCAGATCATTTCGACGAGCCCGCACGAGATCTTTTTTCCGTCCAGGATGCCATTTCCGAGCGCGTGGTCACGGCGCTCGTCGCGAATGTCGGTGGCGGCGAACGCAACCGGCGCGTGGCGCGGCGGGCGCCCGATCCTGAGGCGTACGAGCTCTACCTGCGCGGCCGGTACTTCCTGAGCAAGCGCACGCGCACCAGCCTCGAGCGAGCTCGCGAGTATTTCGACGAGGCGGTGCGAAAGGATCCCGCATTCGCCGCCGCGTACGCCGCCATTGCCGACGCGCACATTCTGCTCGCCGTGTTCACGCCGCGCCCGCAGCGGCCATCGGGGATTCAAGCGAGGGCGGCCGTCCTCAAGGCATTGCAACTTGATTCGACGCTCGGCGAAGCGCACACCTCGCTCGGACTGCTCGAGCTCGAAGACTGTCAGTACGCCGAAGCCGGCCGCGACTTCGAGCGGGCCATCGACGAGGCCCCGGGGTACCCGACGGCGTACCAATGGTACAGCTTGTACTTGAAGGATTTAGGGCGGTACGACGAGGCGGTGTCGGCGATTCGGCAGGCCGAGAAACTGGACCCCTCGTCGCTCGTCATCAATGCCGACGTCAGCCTGCTTCTATATTTCGCGCGACGCTACGATGAAGCGATCGAGCACGCGCGAAAGACGATCGAAATGGATCCGGGTTTCTACCTGCCGCATTTCTATCTGGCGATGGCGTACGAAGCCAAGGGCCGGTATCGCGACGCGCTGGCTGAATGCGCGGTGATGCGGCGTCTCCACGATGGAGCGAGCCGAATCGTTATTGAAGGCCGCGTGTACGCGCAGACCGACAGACTTGAAGAAGCGCGCCTGGCCGAACAGGAGCTGAATGCGCTCGCGGGGAAGCAGTACGTTCCGCCGCTCACCCGAGCGTACCTGCCGGTCGGCCTGCGAGACGTGCCTCGAGTGATACGGTGGCTCGAGGCCGCCGCTGCGGAGGGAACGTGCCTGAGACAGGTCGTCACCGATCCACGATTCGACCTGGTTCGCTCCGATCCGCAGTTCAACGCGTTCCTCGTCGCCCGCGGGTTCCTCACCAATACCGCTCCACAGATCCGTTAAAGGCGATCCGCACCCGATTCGACGCTTCACCCGATCCCAAGGGGGAATTGGGTCTTCTACTGGATTACGCGCGAGAGGTCGTCAAACGGACAGAATGACCTCGAGACTGCGCCCACTTTTTCGCGATCGCGTCGCCGCTCGTGCGGCGCATTCTGGTCGACCATGAGATTCGGGGATCTGACCTCGCTTGACAAACGGCGATCCGTGCCTAGATTGGTGATTGCTGCGCGCGCCGGACGTGGGCGAGCCAATTCGGTGGTCCGGGCATGCGACGCGGATCGGTCAGTCGGCGATGTGTCGTGCGTCTTCGAAAGAAGAAGCATTGGGACGTCGCGGACGCGAGACGCACCGCATTCACGGAAAAGAAGAGCGCGATCGAAAGGTCAGTTCTTTGGACATGAAGGCGTGCAAACGTCTTCTGCCACGAGAAAGGCAAGTTCACGTCTGGAGCGCTCGGCGTGTGTACGCCCACATCAGCCGTCTTCTGATCTATCGCCCGCCGCCTGGCGACCGCGGTTTTGCTGCAGGCCGAGCAACTGTGCTCCGTTTTCAAAGGTGATCTGCCGGAAGGCTGCACGGTCGGGCACAAGATCGCGAAGGGCGGCCAGCGAACCTGCCGCGATGCACTTTCCGTCGGGCAATCCGCCGCCTTTGCCGTCGCGACAGTTGCAGTCGCTGCCCCAAATGAGCCGGCGGCTGTGTCTTCGAACAAAATCGCGCGCAAAGTCGGGATCTCGGGTGATGGCATTCAGTCCCGAGCCAGCCGACAGATCTCCGTACAGGTTCGGGTAGTCGCCGAGCCACCGATCCGTTAGTCCTCCCCTCTTGACCGGACCTTTTGGGTACATCTCCAGTGGATTCAGATCCGCGCTGATGTTCCCCCACCATGTTTGCGCGTGGCCGATGAAATTGACGTTCGGGTAAGCCTTCAACACGGACTCGAAGCGTTCAAACCCGGTGTTGTAGATGTCGTGCTCGAAGTGCAAGAGCACAGGCACGCGCATCTCCTCGGCCAATTTGTAGACGCGGTGCATTTCCGGAGAATCGACGGCCACCGGGTATTTCATTTCGCCAATGCCGATGGCGCCGCGCCGGAGATTCCCACGAATGACGTCCAATGCCCGAGAGAGCGATGCGTCGCTCGAAGCAAAGCGCAGGAACCTGCCGGGATTCTCTTTCTCAACCTGGGCGCAGTCCCGATTCCCGCCCACAACCAGAGCCCAGTCCGTGACCGAGCTGGAGCCGCCTTCCATCATCCATCCTTCGATGGGAAGCAAGACCGTCATCGTGACCCGGTGCAGGTTCTGGTGTGCCAGCAACTGCTCGTGGGTGCGGCCGGTGTAAAGAGAATGTTGATGAAGGTCGAGCAGCGGCTGATCAGCCTGAGAGCCGAACCAGAGCGTGGAAGCCAGGCCGGCGAGCGAAGTATCGAGGAACTCACGTCGAGTGTATTGCGCGCGGCTCATGGGCGCAAATCATGATACAAGACGCGCTGCGTCGCAACATCTCGTGCCGTGATCGCGCGCGAGATCGCACGCCAGACCTGTCGATCCCGCAAACACGCAGCTCGGCGTGGCAAAACGCGTGTCTCGCCGCCTGTTATCGTTTGCTGAATCGACAGGTCCGGCGTGTGTCGCTCGACCCGCGCTCGCGCAGCCCACCGTTGGCCATCTAGTCCTGATCATCCGAGACACGCCACCAGTCTTAAGTCTAAAATGCCCGAGCCCATGTCTCCTCGCCGCCGCGCCGTTGCGTGCCTCGCTGCGTGCGGTTTGTGTGTCGTGTCGTGCTCTCGGCATCGCGGTCCCGGCGCGCTGTCCCCTGAGCAGTCGATGAAAACATTTCATCTCAGCGACCCGAATGTTCGCGTGGAACTGTTTGCCGCAGAGCCGAACGTCGTCGACCCGGTTGAGGTGGTGTTCGATGAAGACGGGCGCGCGTACGCGGCCGAGATGCGCGACTACCCGGAAGATCCGCGGCCAGGCCAGCCTCCTCGAAGCCGGATCCGGTTGCTCGAGGACACCGATGGTGACGGCACGGTCGATCGCTCAGTGGTATTTGCCGACAATCTCTTGCAAGTGACCAGCATGCTCCCCTGGAAGGGGGGACTGATCGTCACGGCTGCGCCGGACATTCTGTACCTGAAGGATACCGACGGCGATGGCAGGGCTGATGTGCGCACGGTGCTCTTTACTGGATTTGCATTGGTGAATCCCGAGAGCCGCATCACGAACCTTCGGTTTGGCGTCGACAACTGGGTTTATGCCGCCAACAACGGCCAGCGGGGGGACATCACGTTCCCAGGGCGGGACATGTTCCCGACGGCGACCGATCAGCCAACATCGGTCTCCGTTCTGGGCGCTGATTTTCGCTTTCGCCTGGATCGCGGACTCTTTGAAGCCGAATCCGGTCCCACGCAATTTGGGCTGGCCATGGATGACTGGGGCCATCGCTTTATCACGGAGAACACCGTTCACGTGCGTCACGTCGTGCTGCCACGGCGGTACTTGCTCCGCAATCCGGTCTTGCCTGCGGGAGCGGCAGCCGAAGATATCTCCGACCATGGACGCCCAACCGCGCGCATGTTCCAGTTGACTCCACCGCAGTACTGGCGCGAGATGCGCACGGCGATGCGCCAGCAGCGCTACCGGGAGAACAATCTCAACAGAACCGAGATCGTGGCCGGCTACTTCACGGCCGCATCTGGCGGCACGATTTACTCGGGCGACACGCGTTCGGAGTATGACGGCAACCTGTTTACCGGTGACGTGAGCGGGAATCTGGTCCATCGAGATGTGCTCAGTCCATCGGGCGCAAGTTTCATTGCCAGTCGCGCTGCGCGCGAGCAGGACAAAGAGTTCCTCGCGTCCACCGATCATTGGTTTCGCCCCTGCAGTTTCACCACCGGTCCGGACGGAAACCTCTACATGGCGGACATCTACCGCGAATTCATCGAGACACCGGAATCCATCCCCGAAGAGCTCAAAAAGGACATGGACTTTTACAGCGGCACGGCCATGGGGCGGATCTATCGGATCGTGCTCGAGAAGCCTGAGACGAAGTATGCGCGGCCGCAGTTGAGCAAGGCCGTCACGTCCGATTTGGTTCCGCTGCTGGCGCACCGAAACGGCTGGTGGCGGCTGACTGCGCAGCGATTGCTCTTGGAACGTCAAGACACGTCGGTTGTTCCGGCTCTGCGCAAGATGGTCCTGGAAGGCGATTCGCCGCAGGCCCGCCTGCACGCGCTGTACGCGCTCGAAGGATTGTCGTCGCTGGATGAATCGTTGCTCGAGAAAGTGCTGGCCGACACTCATCCCGGCGTGCGCGAGCACGCGCTGCAATTGGCCGAGACGTACCTGTCTCGCCGCCTGGCCTCGCGACTGACGGCGCTGGTGGCTGATCCGTCGCCTCGCGTTCGTTTCCAGCTTGCGCTCAGCCTCGGCGCATTTCCGGAGGACGCGTCGTGGAAGGCGCTTGCGACCCTGGCCTCGCAGCACGCGCAGGATCCGTGGTTTCGAACGGCAATCTTGACTTCAGTCGGCCAGCCACCCACGTTGTCCGCACGCGACCAGGCGGCTCAACTGATCCGGTTTGCTCATTTTCTAGGGGAGCAGAAATTCTTTGACGCGTTCGACGAAGGGAAAGGCAAGTTGCTGCAGCAACTGGCTGCGGGCGTCGGAGTGCGGAACGACGCGGGCGCGGTCACGCAGTTTTTTGCGCTGCTGCCAGGCCAGGCCGCGCCCTGGCAGGTCGCGGCCCTCTCCGGCCTGGCGCGGGGACTGACGCTGGCACGGGCGCAACGATTGAAAATTCCCGCCGCCGAACATCAACTCACCAGGTTGTTGAGCAGCCCCTCGGAAGACGTTCAGGCGGCAGCGCGGGCGGCCGCCCGTCGTTTTGAGATGCGAGGATTGATCTCGATTTCCAACCGGCAGGCGCTGGATACAGGCCTTGCCGGGATCAAGCGAAAGCAAGCGATCCAGTTTTTGGCAAGCGCGCCGTTTAGCGAAGCTCAACCCGTCTTTCAGCAACTGTTTCAGTCGACAACGGACCAGGAACTGCTGCAAGCCGTCGTGTCCAGCCTCGACTCGATGGACGATCCTGGCGTCGCCGCGCTGCTCATCTCGAACTGGAAAGTCCTCGGGCCAGCCGTCCGCGGCCAGGCGGCTGACGTCTTACTGAATCATCGCCAGCGGATCCCTGCCTTCTTGCAAGCCATCGAGCGAGGCCAGATTGAACACGATGTCCTGGATCTGCCAAGAAGGCAGAAGCTGCTGCAGAATCCGGATCCGCAAATAGCCGATCGCTCCCGGCGAATTCTTGCAGAGCCGCCGACTGATCGTGCTCGCATCATGGCGGACTATCATTCAGTAGTCGATTTGCCCGGGGATGCCGCGCGAGGGCGGCCGATCTTCGAGAAAACCTGCGGACCGTGCCACTTGCCGCAGAAAGGACGCCGCATCGGGCCGGATCTGTCGGGCGTGAGCAGCCAGACCAAGCAGCAATTGCTGCAAAACATTCTCGATCCAAGCCGTGAGATTCAGCCGCGATTTACCAACTACATCGTGACGACCAGGGATGGCAGAATCCTCGATGGCCTGATCGTCTCCGAGTCACCCGGGACGATCACCTTGCGTTCCAGTAATGCTGAAGACGAAACGATTCTCCGTAGGAACGTTGTGGAGATCCGCACGTCGCGCGTCTCGCTGATGCCGGACGGTCTAGAAAAAGATATGAATCGCCAGGATCTGGCGGACGTGATTGCGTTCCTGCAGGGACGGAATGTACACGGCGATCATGAACGGTGAGCGTCATCCCGAGTCCTTGCAAAGCGGTGACGCTCGGTCGCATACTCGGGGTCGAATATTTCACGCGTCGGGCGGATTCCTGAGGAGCGATCGATGAGTGCCGACCTTGTGACGCTGTTCAATGATTTCGATCGCGGCAGGCTCTCGCGCCGGCAATTGCTGACAGCGCTGGGCGTCGCCATCGCGCTCCGTCCCGCGTCCGCGTTCGCACAGGGCCAGTGCGGTGGCGCCCGCGCGGGCACACCAGAGTGCGACCCCACCCCCGCCAAACTTCCGTTCGAGCCCACGGGGTGGAACACCGTCCTGCTCGATCATCTCTCCTGCCGGGTGGCGGACTACCCGAAGGAGGCCGCCTACTACGCCGCCCTCATGAACTGGAAGATCAGAAGCGACGACGGCACGCAGGCGGTGCTCGACATCGGCGACTGGGGCGGTCTCGTCCTTCGCGGCGGATATGTCGCGCCGCCGCCACCGCCGGCTCCAACTGCGACCCCAGCGCCGCCAGCCGGTGATGCAGCCGCAGGTGGTCGTGGAGGCGGTCGCGGTGGCGGTCGTGGTCCCGCCGTTCCGCGCAACGCCCTGTTCGACAACTTCTGCTGGGGCATCGAGCCGTGGGACGCGAAGAAGGTGGAAGCGGAATTGCGGAAGCGCGGCCTGACGCCCGTGGCCGACAACCAGGGCAAGGACTTTCAGAGCTTCCACGTGAAAGATCCCGACGGGTTCGACTTGCAGATCAGCAATGGCAACCGGAAGAACCGGCGTCAGCGGCCCGCCAACGGCAAGACGTCCGCGCCGGCGCCGTTCGAGCCGACGAACTGGAAGACAGTGTGGCTCGATCACATTTCCTTCGAGGTCTCGAACTACAAGGAAACCGTGGCGTTCTACACGGCGCTGCTCGGTTGGAAACCTGGGACCGACGAGGGCAGTCAGAACCAGTGCGAAATCGGCGATGTCGGCGGCATCATCATCCGTCGTGGAGGCGGCGGCAACCGCGGCGGCGCCGCGCCCACCACACCGCCTGCGCGCCGCGCGGGAATGGGACACATCTCGTTCGGCATCACACCGTTCGATCCCGATCAGGTCAAGGCGGAGCTCGAGAAACGAGGGCTGACCGCCAGCGTCGACACCGGCGGTAGGGGCGACATCCACACAGCGGCGTACAAGAGCTACCACACGACGACGCCGAACGGATACAACCTGCAGATCAGCGCCACGACGCGTGCGAATCGAGCGGGTTGAGCGTCACGGCCGCCGCACGTCACGCCAACGCTGACTACATGAGTCGAGGAGCGGATCTATGCGACCGTTGGCGAGCATCATCATAAGCATCGCGTGCTACGCGTCCGCGGCGGGCGCCTTCGTGAAGCTGAGTACCGCATCCGCCGAGCCGACCGCCGAGGAGCTGGCCGCACGGAATACGGAGGCCAAAGGCGGACTCGCCAAGATCAAGGCGATCACGAGCATCCGGATGACTGGACGGCTCCAGCAAGGCGATTTCTCGGCGACCGTCGGACAGGAGGCCAAGGCGCCCAATCTCCTGCGCGAGACATTCACGATCCAGAACATGACGCAGATCCAGGCGTACGACGGATCCGTGGGTTGGCAGATCTCACCGTTCCAGGGGCGCAAGGATCCCGAGCTCCTCGGCGAAGACGATGTGCGGGACCTCGTCGAACAGGCCGACTTCTACGGCCCGTTGATCGACTACCGCCAGAAAGGCCACACCATCGAATACGCCGGCCGCATCGTCGTGGACGGCGACGATGTGTACAGGCTGAAGGTGACGCTCAAAAACGGCGACATCTACTTTTACGATCTCGACCCAGACACCTACCTCGAGATCAGAATCGAGACGCAGCAGTTCATCCGCGGGTCGGTCCGCGAGCGCGTCAGCGACGTGGGATCGTACAAACTTGTCAACGGCGTCTACTATCCGTTTTCGGTCGAAACCGGCCCTAAGCGAAACCCGTCGGCACGGGCGAAGATCACGTACGAGAAGATCGAGGCCAACGTCGACATCAATGATGCTGCGTTCAGGATGAAGCGATGAGTCGCAACCACGCCGTCAAGCGATATGCCCTGGCTTCCCTCGGATTCGTGGCGCTCTTGACGGCAACGACAGGAGCCCAGTCGCCGAATCAGGCGCCGATGGGCGAGCCGCGATTCGATGCCGGGACCATTTCGGGGCTGCCGGCGCGCAACATCGGCTCGGCCATGATGAGCGGACGCATCGCCGCCGTGACCGCCGTCAACGACAACGGCCGGCTGACGGTGATCGTGGGATCTGCGAGCGGAGGCGTGTGGAAATCGGTCGACAGCGGGACGACATTCAGACCGGTGTTCGATCAGCAGAATGTCCAGTCCATCGGCGCCGTCGCAATCGATCCCACGAACCCGAAGATCGTCTGGGCGGGCTCCGGCGAAAGCTGGGTCCGCAACAGCGTGTCCATTGGCGACGGCATCTACAAGTCGGTCGACGGCGGCGAGAGCTGGACCAACGGTGGCCTGGGTGACGCCGAG
>Ga0066709_100004581_pt1 | contig 11085 bp, 7 predicted proteins | sample GraSoiAngelo_158_FD_79665 | JGI IMG/M metagenome (GOLD analysis project Ga0066709, IMG submission 79665) | Grasslands soil microbial communities from the Angelo Coastal Reserve, California, USA - 14_1009_16_30cm | ecosystem: Environmental > Terrestrial > Soil > Grasslands | place: USA... | reverse complement strand
AGCGGGCGCTCAACCTCGATCTGTACGAGAACGTCGAGGAGAGCACCGTCGACCTCTACAGCGCAGTACGGAATGGGTATCTGCAACGGCGGCAGAAGATGATCGACGATAGCCGACCGGAGGGGCGCCGATGAAACCTCTCCGCCGTGCCTGTCTTGTGCTGGCGAGCGCCCTCGCCCTCGTGCTGCTGACCGGTCGTGGCGCCACCGCCGGGCCGCCAACCGATCAACTGCGGGAGTCCATCGATCGGGCCCTCCAGGCTCTTGGGGATCCAGACCTCCGAACGGAAATCAGGACCAGGGAACGGCGGGCCGCCCTCCGCGGGATCGCGAACGAGGCCTTCGATTTCGAAGAGATGACGAAGCGTGCTCTGGCGCGGCACTGGCACGGGCGCACGCCGGCCGAGCAGAAAGAATTCGTCCAACTGTTCGCCGACCTCATGGAGCGCTCTTACATGTCCAAGCTCGAGTTGTACGCCGGCGAGAAGATCCGCTACACCGGCGAGTCGGTCGAGGGTGAGCAGGCGACCGTGCGCACCAAGATCGTCACCAAGCAGGACACGGAGATTCCCGTCGACTACCGCATGCACGTGCGTGGCGACCGCTGGCTCGTCTATGACGTCGTCATCGAGGGGATCAGCCTCGTCGCCAACTACCGATCGCAATTCAATGCGATCATTCAGACGTCGACGTATCAGGATCTCGTGACGCGGATGAAGACGAAAGCGGTTTCGGTCGCGGAGAGCGTGAAAGAGAAAGGGTCCGCGCTGAAGCCCTGAACACGGCAAGGAGTCGTCAATGTTCCGTTTCTTCCAGCCGCAGGTCTATTTCGTCGCCGCCGCCATCCTCGTCGCGACGGTCTTTGCGGGCGGTGTTGGCGCCCTGCATTGGGCCTATGGCGTCGAGCGGATGAAGCTCGAATCCTGCCAGAGGCTCCTGACGGCACTCGAGGTCGAGCGTCCGACCCAAGTCCGCGGGCTTGTGTTCAAAGACCGCGATCCGTGTAGACGACTCGACGATGCTGCCGATGCCCTCAACCTTCCCAGGGAGTTTCAGGTCCGTGGTGATCGTCCCACGCCGAGACGATGACCGCGATTCTCGTTTTGAACGCCGATGACCGGGGCCGGCCATGAGCGACGCGCTTCCGGTGGTCTACCTGGCGAGGCACGGTGAAACCGCCTGGACCATCTCTCGTCAACACACGGGAGCGACCGACCTGCCGCTGACCGCGCAAGGCGAAGCCGAGGCTGTCCGGCTCGGAGAGCGGCTCGAGGGATTGACGTTCGCCGCGGTGCTCACGAGCCCCTTGCAGCGGGCGGTCCGAACGTGCGAGTTGGCTGGCTTCGGCTCTGCGGCGGAAGTCGAGCCCGACCTCCTGGAATGGAACTACGGCGCGTACGAGGGTCGCACGAGCGCCGACATTCGCGCCGAGCGCCCCGACTGGCAGTTGTTCCGCGACGGCTGTCCGGGAGGGGAGTCGCCGGACCAAGTCGGAGCGCGGGCCGACCGGGTGGTACGCCGGGTGCGGGCAATCGGAGGGGACGTGCTGCTCTTCTCGAGTGGACACTTTCTCCGAGTGTTCGCCGCGCGCTGGCTCGGGCTCGAAGCGGGGACGGGCACGTACTTCCTGCTGGGCACGGCCAGCCTCAGTGCGGTGGGGTACGAGCATGACCGGTCAGAGCCGGTGATCCGCCTCTGGGACGAGATGCCTCACGAACGGCGCATCAGCCCGACGCGGGGGCGGGGACACCAGGAGAAAGCACGGCGATGAGCACAAAAGAGGCGGCGGTGTCTCGAGCGGAAACAGCATCGGACGCGATGGCGGCGCTACGCCGGCAGTACGGATGCGGCCCGGTGGAGCTCACGGGTAGTGCGAATGCGCTCTACGAGCGGCACCTGCTCTTCGACAACGTCGCCGATCCGACGGCCGCCGGGCCGCGTGAACGCTACGAGGCCCTCGCGCGCTCCGTGCGCGACGTCCTCTCGCAGCGATGGGTCCGCACGGAGCAGACCTACGAGCGCGTGAACCCCAAGCGCGTCTACTACCTCTCGATGGAATTCCTGATCGGCCGCTCGCTGACCAACAACATCACGAATTTGCTGCTCAGTCGCCTCGCGAGCGAAGCCGTCAAGCCGACGTCCCTGGATTGGCTCGGCCTGCTCGAAGAGGAGCCCGACGCCGCGCTGGGCAATGGCGGGCTCGGGCGTCTGGCCGCGTGCTTTCTCGACTCGATGGCCACGATGCAGTTGCCGGCGATGGGGTACGGGCTCCGGTACGAGTACGGAATGTTCCGGCAATCCATCGAGGACGGTTGGCAACACGAGCAGCCCGACAACTGGCTTCGTCGCCCCGACCCGTGGGAGGTCGCTCGTCCCGGCGACAAGGTCGAGGTGAAGCTCAACTGCTCGTTCGAGGTCCGAGAGGGAGCGCTGCGCCCGATCGTCGGCCTGCCATCCACGCTGATCGGCATTCCGTTCGATCGGCCCGTGGTGGGCTATGGCGGCAAGACGATCAACACGCTGCGCCTGTGGGCGGCAGCCGCGCCCGACTACTTCGATTTCCAGGCGTTCAGTCATGGCGAGTTCGTCAGCGCGCTGGCGGAGACGCTCGCGGCCGAGTCTCTCACTCGGGTCCTCTACCCCGACGACTCCACGACACGCGGGCAAGGGCTACGGTTCGTGCAGGAGTACTTTCTCGTCGCGTGCTCCCTTGCCGATCTCGTCCGACGATTCCGCCGCACCAATGCCGACTGGAGCACGCTTCCCGAAAAGGTCGCCGTCCAGCTCAACGATACGCACCCGGCCATCGCCGTCCCCGAGCTGATGCGGATCTTACTCGACGAAGCGCACCTCGGCTGGGATCAGGCCTGGGACCTTACTCAACGGACGCTGGCGTACACGAACCATACGCTGCTGCCCGAGGCGCTCGAAAAATGGCCGCTCGCGTGGTTCGAGACGCTATTGCCTCGCCACCTGGAGATCATTTTCGAGATCAATCGGCGACTGCTCGATGCAGTCCGGCGCCGCTTCCCCGGCGACGAGGGCCGGGTGACACGCACGAGCCTGATCGAAGAGCAGCCGAGCAAGCACGTCCGCATGGCCAACGTCGCCATCGTCGGCTCGCACAGCACGAACGGCGTGGCGGCGATTCACTCCGCGCTGCTGCGCTCGACCACGGTGAAGGACCTGGCCGAGATGTTCCCCGAGCGCTTCGGCAACAAGACCAATGGCGTCACGCCGCGACGCTGGCTGTTGCTGGCGAACCCGGCGCTCGCCTGCACCATCACCGACGCCATCGGCGACGGCTGGATCACCGACCTCGGCGAGCTGGCGAGGCTCAAGCCGCTCGCCGCCGACGGGGCCTTCCGCGACGCGGTTCGCGCGGCCAAGCGCGCGGCCAAGTACACCTTCGCAGACTGGCTCCGATCGAGCTCCGGGCAATCGGTGGACCCGGACACCATCTTCGACAGCCAGGTGAAGCGCATCCACGAATACAAGCGGCAGCTCCTGAATGCATTGCGGATCGTGGTGTTCTACAACCGACTGCGGGAGGACCCGGGCCGCGAGATGACGCCACGGACGTTCCTGTTCGCGGGCAAGGCGGCGCCGGCCTACCACCTGGCCAAGCTCATCATCAAGCTCCTGAACAACCTCGCCGCCACCATCGATGCCGATCCGGCGGCGCGCGGGCGGCTCAAGGTCTTGTTCCTGCCCGAGTACTCCGTGTCGCTGGCCGAGCGGCTGATTCCGGCCACTGACGTCTCCAACCAGATCTCGACCGCCGGCTACGAGGCGAGCGGCACGAGCAACATGAAGTTCATGATGAGCGGCGCGCTGACGATCGGCACGCGCGACGGCGCGACGATCGAGATGGCGCAAGAAGCCGGGGAGGAAAACTTCTTCCTCTTTGGCCTGACCGCGGAACAGGTCGCCGGCAGCCGCGGTTGGTACAACCCGCGCTGGCACTACGACAACCAGCCAGAGACCCGCGCGGCGCTGGATCTGCTCTTTTCCGACCACTTCAGCCGCACTGAGCCGGGCATCTTTGCGCCCCTGCGCGACACCCTACTCACGCGCGGCGACTACTATATGCACCTCGCGGACCTCGCCTCCTATCTCGAGGCCGATCGCAGCCTGTGCGCGCTCTACGCGGACCCCGAGGCATGGGCGCGCAAGGCCGTCCTGAACATGGCCAGCTCCGGGAAGTTCTCGAGCGACCGCACCATCGCCGAGTACGCGACCGACATCTGGCACGCCAAGCCGTGCCCGGTGTCGTAGTGGAGAACAGCGTGGCTCACGAAACGAACGAACGCGTGAAGATCTCGCCCCTGGCCGGCAAACCCGCCCCCGAAGCGATGCTGGTGGACCTGGCGCGGCTCGAGCAGGCCTATTACGAGCGCACGCCCGACGCGGGTGACCCGAACCAGCTCGTGAGCTTCGGCACCAACGGGCACCGCGGCTCACCAGTCCGCGGCTCGTTCACCGAGGCCCACATCGCGGCGATCACGCAGGCGATCTGCGACCACCGGCGCGCTCAGAGGATCGACGGCCCGCTCTACATGGGGAAGGACACGCACGCCCTGTCCGAGCCAGCCCAGCGCACCGCCCTCGAAGTGCTGGCGGCGAACGGCGTCGAGACCATCATCCAGCGCGACGCCGGCGTCACGCCGACGCCCGTCATCTCGTGGGCTATCCTCATGTACAACCGCGGCCGCACGGCGCACCTCGCCGATGGGATCGTGGTCACGCCCTCGCACAACCCGCCGGAGGACGGGGGCTTCAAGTACAACCCGCCCAACGGCGGACCGGCCGACCTCGACGTGACCGAGTGGGTGCAGACCCGGGCGAACGGGCTGCTGAGGGCCGGCAACGCCGGCGTCAAGCGGGTGCCGTTCGGGACCGCCATCAAGGGGGCGCGCACGCACCAGGAGGACTTCGTCCTGCCGTACGTCCGGGATCTGAGAAACGTCGTGGACATGGACGCCATCCGGGGCGCCGGCCTCGAGCTGGGCGTGGACCCACTCGGCGGAGCGGCGAGGCCCTACTGGGAGCCGATCAACTCCGTCTACAAGCTCAACATCACCGTCGTCAATCCGGTGATCGACCCGACGTTCTCGTTCATGACGGTGGATCACGACGGCAAGATCCGCATGGACCCCTCGAGCCCGTACGCGATGGCGCGGCTCGTCGAGCTGAAAGACCGGTTCCGCGTCGCCTTCGCCAACGATCCCGACTCGGATCGACACGGCATCGTGACGCGCTCCGCGGGGCTGATGAACCCCAACCACTATCTGGCGGTGGCCATCCGCTACCTGCTCACCCATCGCCCCCACTGGGCGGCGCATGTCGCAGTCGGCAAGACGCTGGTCAGCAGCAGCCTCATCGATCGCGTCGCCGAAAAGGTCGGCCGCCGGCTCTACGAGGTGCCCGTGGGCTTCAAGTGGTTCGTGCCCGCCCTGTTCGACGGCTCGTGCGGCTTCGGCGGCGAGGAGAGCGCCGGGGCCAGCTTCCTGCGGCACGACGGCACAGTGTGGACGACCGACAAGGACGGCCCGATCATGGACCTGCTGGCGGCGGAAATCACCGCCCGCACTGGCAAGGATCCAGGCGAGCACTACCGGGAGCTGGCGGCGGAGTTCGGCACCTCCTATTACACGCGGATCGACGCGCCGGCCACGCCCGAGCAAAAGGCACGACTGCAGAAGCTATCACCCGAGGCGGTCAAGGGAGAGACGCTCGCTGGCGAGCCGATCACCGCCAAGCTGACCCGAGCCCCGGGCAACGACGCGGCGATCGACGGCCTGAAGATCGTGACGGCGAGCGGGTGGTTCGCGGCTCGGCCGTCGGGCACGGAGAATATCTACAAGATCTACGCGGAGAGCTTCAGGGGCGCGGCGCACTTGGACGCGCTCGTGAGCGAGGCGCAGGAGCTCGTCAACGCCGCGGTCGGCGACCGCTCATGAGCCTGCCTCCGTTCCCGGCAGAATACTGCCTTCGTCGGGAACGCGGGTCACGGAGCTGGACGAGTCCTGGCGCGCCGCCCACTCGATGGGCGGCGATCGCTGACTCTATCCCGATTTGGCATCCGATCGGATTTGCTACCACGCTGCGGCCAAACCATCCGGAACCGAGGCAGCGCGAGGAGCATCTAAGGAAGAAGGGTGACGATGCACTGGCGAGCCAGGAGAACGACTTGAGCCATTCAGCGCGGCTGAATTCCCTGCTCGCCTTCGCTGTCAGTGCCGCGCGCTGTTTGCGAGGAGACCTGCTGATCGTCGTAATCGCGGCTCTCGTCGCCGGGTGTGGCGACACGTCCCGGGCCGCCGCGCCGCCCTCGGTCCCGGTGGTCAGAGTCGAGCCAGTGGTAGAGCAGGACGTGCCAATCACCGCCGAGTGGGTGGGGACGCTGGTCGGGTACATCAACGCACAGATCCGCGCCCGCGTCAGCGGCCACCTCGTGAGCCAAAACTACAAGGAGGGGTCCTTCGTCAAGGGCGGCGACCTCCTCTTCCAGGTCGATGCGCGGCCGTTTGAGACCGCCGCTGATCAGGCCGACGCCAAGCTCCACCTGGCGGAGTCGCAGCTGAGCCAGGCCAGGGCCCAGGTCGGCGCCAGTGAGGCACAGGTCGAACAGGCCATGGCCACAGTCTTCCAGGGCGAGGCCCAGGTCAGGCGGGCAGAGGCCACCCAGCGACAGACGGAGCTCGACGTCGCCCGCTACACGCCGCTGGCCCAGCGCGGGTCGGTCAGCCAGCAAGAGCTCGACAATGCGGTCCAGAGCAACCTCGCCAACCTGGCGGCGGTGGCGGCCGCGCGCGCCGCGGTGCTGAACGCGCAGGCCAGCGTGACGCAGGCGCGGGCCGCGCTCGAGAAGGCGCAGGCCGACGTGAAGACACAGGACGCCAATATCGCCGCCGCGCGAGCGGCCCTCGCCGACGCCCGCCTCAACCTCGGCTACACGAGGGTGTCGTCGCCGATCAGCGGGATCGCCGGGTTCCGCGTCGCGAACATTGGGGACTACGTCGGGCCGAGCGACGCCACGCCCCTGACGACGGTCTCACAGGTCGATCCCATCTACGCGGAGTTTCCCATCAGCGAGCAGCGGGCCCTCGCCGTGTTCCGCCGATGGGACGCCGATCCACGCGCGCCGCGGGACATCGAGCTGGAGCTGGTCCTGGCCGACGGGAGCGTCTATCCCACACGGGGGCGGGCCGCCGCTCTGGATCGGCAGGTCGACGTGACCACCGGCACCGTGCTCGCACGCGGCGTGTTCCCGAATCCTGGAAACGTGCTGCGCCCCGGCCAGTACGCGAAGGTTCGGGCCGTCGTCGAGGTGAGGAAGAACGCCCTCATGATCCCCCAGCGGGCTGTTCAGGACGTGCAAGGGGTCAACCAGGTTGCGGTGGTCCGGGCGGACGAGACCGTTGACGTGCGCACGGTGAAGGTCGACGCGCGCATCGGCTCTCGCTGGATCATCGCGCAAGGACTCAAGCCCGGCGAGCGGGTGATCGTGGAGGGGGCCGACCGGGTGCGATTTGGCCAGAAGGTCCGGCTGGCGTCGAGCGCGCCGTCCGAGGCCAGCGCGCCGAAATAGGCCCGCACCATGGCCAGGTTCTTCATCAACCGGCCGATCGTCGCCATGGTGATCTCCATCCTCATGGTGATCATCGGCCTCGTCGCGATGGTGCAGCTTCCCATCGCGCTGTATCCGAACATCGCTCCGCCGGAGATCCTCCTGACCGCGCGCTACCCGGGCGCCGACGCGGTGGCGCTCGAGCAGTCGGTCGCGACGCCGATCGAGCAGCAGATGAGCGGCGTGGACAACATGCTCTACATGTACTCGCTCAACCAGGGCAGCGGCAGCCAGATGCAGCTGCGGGTGGACTTCGACGTCACCACCGACCCCAGCGTCGACCAGGTGCTCACCAACCTCAGATACTCGCAGGCCGCCTCCCAGCTGCCGCCCGACGTGGTGAACCAGGGCGTGACGGTCACGAAGTCCGTCACGAGCCCGCTGGGGCTCTTCGTGCTGTACTCGCCGAAAGGCACGTACGACCCGCTGTTCCTCGCCAACTACGCGTACGTCAACATCAACGACCCGATGACGCGCGTCCCCGGTATCGGCCAGGTGCAGATCTTCGGAGCTTCCCAGTACGCCATCCGGCTCTGGGTCAATCCCGACACGCTGGCGAAGCTCGACATCACGGTCAACGAGATCGCGAGCGCCTTGCAGGCCCAGAACACCGTCAACCCGGCCGGCCAGCTGGGCGGCGACCCGGTGCCCCCCGGTCAGGAATTCACGTACACGGTACTGGCGCAGGGGCGCCTGGCCAGCATCGCGGATTTCGAGAACATCGTCGTGCGGGCGAGGTCCGACGGGGCGCTGGTCCGAGTGAAGGACGTGGCGCGCGTGGAGCTCGGCGCGCAGAACTACATCCGACGGGGCCGCATGAACGGGCGCCCGGCCGCCCTCGTCGCCGTCTACCAGCTCCCTGGCTCCAACGCCATCGACACCATGCGGGGCGCGACGAGGTTGATGGAGCAAGCGAAGGCGCGTTTTCCCAACGACCTCGACTACGTGACGTCGCTCGACACGACCCTGGCCGTGAGCGCCGGGATCCGGGAGATCGTCAAGACTCTGGTCGAGGCCCTCATCCTGGTCGTCATCGTCGTGTTCATCTTCCTCCAGGGCTTCCGGGCGACCCTCATCCCGCTGCTGGCGGTGCCGGTGGCGCTCGTCGGCGCCTTCATGGTCTTTCCGCTGCTGGGCTTCTCGATCAACACGCTGTCGCTCTTCGGCCTCGTGCTGGCCATCGGCCTCGTGGTGGACGACGCTATCGTCGTGGTCGAGGCGGTCGAGCACCATATCGAGCAGGGGCTCTCCCCCCGCGACGCCGCCTTCAAGGCGATGGAGCAGGTCTCGGGACCGGTGGTGGCGATCGCGCTCATCCTGTCTGCGGTGTTCGTGCCGACGGCATTCATCCCGGGCATCACCGGGCGGATGTATCAGCAGTTCGCGGTGACGATCGCCGTCTCGGTTCTGATCTCAGCGTTCAACGCGCTCACGCTGAGCCCGGCGCTCTCGGCGCTCTTACTGAAATCGCGGCGGGAGATGCGCGGCCCGCTGGGGGCGTTCTTCCGTGGCTTCAACCGCTGGTTCGCCCGCGCCACCAACGGCTACGTCGGCGTCTGCGGCCATCTGATCCGCAAGTCGGCCCTCTCGATGGTCCTCCTCCTCGTCGTCGCCGTATTCGCCGGCCTCATCGGCTCCCGGCTCCCCGGCGGCTTCGTCCCCGACGAGGATCAGGGGTATTTCTTCGCCAACGTCCAGCTTCCCCTGGCCGCATCGTTGGACCGCACCGCGGCCGTCAACGACAAGCTCGACGTCATCTTCAAGACGACGCCCGGCATCAAGTACTACACGGGCGTGGCGGGCTTCAGCCTGCTGAGCCTGGTGACGACCACCTACAACTCGTTCTACTTCATCACGCTGGACGACTGGGACGCGCGGAACAAGAAGGGGCTCACGGCCGACGTCATCATACGGGAGCTGAACCAGCGGCTCGCCGGCGTGGCCGAGGCCCAGGTCTTCGCCTTCGCGCCTCCCGCCATCCCAGGCATCGGGACATCCGGTGGCGTGACCTTCATTCTGGAGGATCGCGCGGGTAGGGATCCCGCGTTCCTGGCCGAGAATACCGCCAAGTTCCTCGCCGCCGCGCGGAAGCGACCCGAGTTTGCCCGGCTCTTCACCACCCTGCTGCCGAGCGCGCCGCAGCTCTTTGCCGAGGTCGATCAGCCGAAGGTCCTCAAGCAAGGGATCACGCTCTCCTCGGTCTACCAGGCCCTGCAGGCCTTCCTGGGCGGCGCCTTCGTGAATTACTTCAACCAGTACGGACGGGTCTGGCAGGTGTACGTCCAGGCCGAGGGCCAGTTCAGAACCCGGGCGGAGAACGTCGGTCAGTTTTACGTGCGCAACGCCGCCGGCCGGGCGGTGCCGCTGTCCACGCTGGTCACCATGAGACCGGTCAACGGCCCGGAGTTCACCACGCGGTTCAACGAGTACCGCGCGGCGCAGATCAACGGACTGCTCGCGCCCGGTTACACCACCCGGCAGGGCATGCGGGCGCTCGAGGAGGTCTTCGCGCAAACCATGTCCCGCGACATGGGCTTCGATTACTCGGGGATGTCGTTCCAGGAAAAGGTGGCGGCGGAAGGCATCCCTCCAATCGCCGTCTTCGGCTTCTCGCTGCTCGTGGTATTCCTGCTCCTGGCCGCCCAGTACGAGAGCTGGACGCTGCCGTTCGGCGTCCTGCTCGGCACGCCCATCGCCGTCCTGGGCGCCGTGGGCGCGCTCTGGCTCGGCCGGCTCGAGCTCGACGTATTCTCCCAGATCGGTCTGGTGATGGTGATCGGGCTGGCCGCCAAGAACGCCATTCTGATCGTCGAGTTCGCCAAGGAAGAATACGAGCACGGCGCCTCGCTGATCGACGCCGCGCTGGCCGGGGCCCGCGTCCGCTTGCGTCCCATTCTCATGACCGCCTTCGCCTTCATCCTCGGCGTTCTTCCGCTCGTGATCTCGAAAGGTGCCGGCGCCAACTCCCGACAGATCCTGGGCGCGACGGTTCTCGGGGGCATGCTGGCAGCGACGCTCATCGCCATCTTCATCATCCCGGTCACGTTCTACGTGAGCGAGCGCTTCCGAGGAGAGTCAGAGAAGGCACCGCTGCCGCACCCCGGGCTCGCTCCGATCAGCGGAGGAACGGACGGCGGGCCTTCGGCGGACGGGAAACACCCATGACCCGCTCGGCAAGGATCATCGCGAGTGTCGTCGCGGGCGCATTTCTTGGCGGCTGCGCGATCGGCCCGGACTACAAGCGCCCCTCCGTGGCCGAGCCCCCGACGTTCCGGGGCCAGGCGACCGCGGAAGCCGCGTCGTTCGCCGATGCGCCCTGGTGGGACGCGTTTCAGGACCCCAGCCTGCAGGCGCTGATCCAGGAGGCCCTGCGCAAGAACTACGACGTGCAGATCGCCGCCGCCCGCGTGCAGGAGGCCCGCGCGAATCTCAGCGTTGCTCGATCGGACCTCT
>Ga0066709_100004580_pt1 | contig 11085 bp, 11 predicted proteins | sample GraSoiAngelo_158_FD_79665 | JGI IMG/M metagenome (GOLD analysis project Ga0066709, IMG submission 79665) | Grasslands soil microbial communities from the Angelo Coastal Reserve, California, USA - 14_1009_16_30cm | ecosystem: Environmental > Terrestrial > Soil > Grasslands | place: USA... | reverse complement strand
GATGACCGCCTTGGCCTGCTGTCTGCGTACCGGATCCGGGTCGTCGGCCTTGACGTCGCCGATCGCGTCCAGCGCCCGCCGGCACGCCGGGTTGAGCAGCGTCAGCCCTTCCCGCAGCGGGCCCGGCAGCCCGTCGGTGATCCGGCCCGGCGGCGCCGCGGTCAGCCCGGCCGCGAGCCCGTCGCCGGCTTCGGTCAGCGCCTCGTAGTGCTCCGGCGGGATGAACGGCCGCGCCCGCCGGGCCGCCCGGTCGACCAGTTCCGCGGTCAGCTCGGCCTGCGCCGCGCTGGACACCCGGTCGGCCAGCTCGTGCGCCTCGTCGACGACCAGCAGCTTGTGCGGCGGCACGATGTGCCGGCCGGCCAGCATGTCCACCGCCAGCAGGCTGTGGTTGGTGACCACGATGTCGGCCTCGCGTGCCCGGGCCCGGGACGCCTCGGCGAAGCACTCCGCGCCGTACGGGCAGCGGGCGGCACCGACACACTCGCGCGCCGGCATCGACGCCAGTCGCCACGCCGAGTCGTCGACGCCGGGGTCCAGCTCGTCGCGGTCGCCGGTCCGGCTCTGCAGCGCCCAGTCGCGCAGCCGCTGGACCTGCTTACCGAGCCGGCCCGCCTCGCCCAGCCACTTGGTCTTGCCGCTGCTCGCGGTCTCGAAGAGCGCGTCCTCGGGTTCCTCCTCGGTGCTGCCCTCCAGGCGGGCCAGGCAGGCGTAGTGGTGGCGGCCCTTGAGCACCGCGAAGGTCGGGCGGCGACCGAGCACCGGTTCGGCCGCGTCGGCCAGCCGGGGCAGGTCGTGGTCGATCAGCTGGGACTGCAGCGCGAGCGTGGCCGTGGACACCACCACCGGCCCGTCGACCAGCAGCGCGGGTGCCAGATAGGCCAGCGACTTCCCGGTACCGGTGCCGGCCTGCACGAGCAGGTGCTCGCCGGTCTCCGCGGCGTTCGCGACGGCGGCGGCCATCGCCTGCTGGCCGGGCCGGGCAACGCCGTCCGGGACGGCGCCGACGGCGGCGGCGAGAAGCTCCTCGATGGTGGGCCGGCTACTCACGGGGACAGACGCTACCCGGTACCCCCGACGGGACGCGTACTCCGTCCACAGCGTGGCGAGTTATCCACAGCCGCAGATCTGGCCATTGTCTAGCCACCAGGTCGACCTTCACCGTGGCAGGGTGCTAACCGAAGGAGGATGGTCAGAGTCATGGCTGCCGAACCAGTTGCCGCAGACCGACGCTTCACCCGGGCCGACCTGGAGTACCTGCCCGACGACGGGCGCCGGTACGAGCTCATCGACGGCGAGCTCATCGTGAGCGCCGCGCCCGGTCGGGTACACCAGCGGGCCGCCTTCGCGCTCGCCCGGATTCTCCATGCGGCTTGTCCGGACGAGTTCGAGGTGCTGATCGCGCCGTTCGCGATCGGCCTCGCCGAGGACACGGAACTGCAACCCGATGTCCTGGTCGCCCGCCGGGACCAGTTGACCGACAAGGAGCTGCCCGGGCCACCCGCGCTCGCCGTCGAGGTGCTCTCGCCGAGCACCCGGATGGTCGACCTGAACAAGAAGCGGGCACGGTTCGAGCGGGCCGGCACCCCGTCGTACTGGGTGGTCGATCCGATCGCCCGGCCAGCCGAAGCTCGGCTGATGGCCTGGGAGCTCGACGGTCACGCACCGTACCGGCTGGTGGCCGATGTCGCGGGGCCGGAGGTGTTCCACGCCACGCGGCCGTACCCGGTGTCCGTCAATCCCGCGGATCTGGTCCGGTGAGCCGCTACTGTTCGTAACATGCCACCCGATGTCGTGCGGGTTGACTACCGGAAGTACGACGGTAGACCGCACCGCAGCTATCCCGCCCTGCGCCTGGGCGAGGATCAGCACGGAGTGTGGCTGGGAGTAACACAGGCGATCGTCGACGGGGCGAGCTTCAAGTACGAGGAACCTTACGTGCTGCTGGTACCCCACAACGCGTGGTACACGGCGATGTTCAACGCGCCGCCCCGGCGCACCGAGGTGTACTGCGACATCGCGACGCCGGCCGGCTGGCCGACCAACGACCGGCTCGAACTGGTCGACCTCGACCTCGACGTCCGGCGGCGCCGGGTGACCCGGACCGTCGAGCTGGTCGATCAGGAGGAGTTCGAGGTTCACCGGATCCGGTTCGGGTACCCGGACGAGGTGGTGGAACAGGCGTGGAAGGCGGCGCACTGGCTGGTCGGGGCCCTGGCTGACGGTACGGAACCGTTCGCCGGTGGCTACCACGCCTGGCTGGACATGGTGCGTTGAGCCCGCGCGCCGGTTGAACGGAAGGCGGCGGGTGAGTGAACTAGCATTCCCCCTACCTGTCCCGGCCCAGCGTGAGGTGTCCCTGTGCGAATCAAGCTCCGTCCCGGTGACGACACCTTCTTCGATTTCTTCAGCCGGGCCGCCCAGAACCTGGTGCGCGGCACCGCGCTGCTGTCCGAGCTGATCCTGCCCGAGGCTGATGTGGAGTCGGTCAGCGAGCGCCTGGTCGAGGTGGAGCACGACAGCGACGCGATCACCCACGAGCTGTACAAGAAGATCAACTCTTCGTTCATCACGCCGTTCGACCGGGAGGACATCTACCGGCTCGGCTCCGGCCTCGATGACGTGATGGACCACCTCGAAGCCGTCGGCAGCCTCATGTACCTGTACGGCCTCACCCACCTGCCGGCGCTGCCCCGCGAGATGCACGAGCTGGTGGACGTGCTCGACCGGCAGGCAAAGCTGACCGCCGACGCGATGCCGCGGCTCAAGGTGATGAAAGGCCTCGAAGAGTACTGGGTCGAGTGCAACCGGCTGGAGAACGAGGGCGACAGCACCTACCGGATGCTGCTGGTACGGCTGTTCTCCGGCGAGTACGACGCGCTGACGGTACTGAAGATGAAGGAGGTCGTCGACGAGCTCGAACGGGCCTGCGACGCCTTCGAGCGGGTGGCCAACACGGTGGAGACCATCGCGGTGAAGGAATCGTGACCGAGGCCGCCGTGGCGACGATCGTGGTGATCGTCGTCGCGATGGGCTTCAACTTCACCAACGGGTTCCACGACGCGGCCAACGCGATCGCCACCTCGGTCTCCACCCGCGCGTTGACTCCGCGGGTGGCGTTGATCATGGCGGCCATCGGCAACCTGATCGGCTCGTTCTTCGGCGGCCAGGTCGCGGCCACTGTGGGCAAGGGCGTGATCAACGCGCCGCACGGGATCAGCGGGCTGGGGCTGGTGTTCGCGGGCCTCAGCGGCGCCATCGTGTGGAACCTGATCACCTGGTACTTCGGCATCCCGTCGTCGTCCTCGCACGCGCTGATCGGTGGGCTGGTGGGGGCGACGCTGCTGGTACCCGACGGTGTCGTGCTCTGGACCGGCATCTGGCAGAAGGTCGTCCTCCCGATGCTGCTGTCCCCGGTCGTCGGCCTGCTGCTCGGGTACCTCGTCATGCTGGCGGTGGTGTGGGTCTTCCGGCACGGCCACCCCGGCAAGCTCAACCGGATGTTCCGGTTCCTCCAGTCGATCTCGGCGTTCGCGATGTCGCTCGGGCACGGCACGCAGGATGCCGCCAAGACCGTCGGGGTGGTCGGGCTCGCCCTGGTCACCGGCGGGTTCCTCGGGGCCAAGGAGAGCATTCCCTGGTGGGTGTTCGTGCTCACCGCCACCGTGATGGCGGTGGGCACCTACTCGGGCGGCTGGCGGATCATCCGTACCCTCGGCCGCCGGGTCATCCACCTGCGCCCGCCGGAGGGGTTCTCGGCCGAGACCACGGCGAGCACGGTGCTGTTCGTCACGTCGCGGCTGGGCTGGCCGATCTCCACCACGCACACCATCACCTCCGCGATCATGGGGGTGGGTGCGACCAAGCGGCTGTCAGCGGTGCGCTGGGGCGTGGCCGGCAACATCCTCGTGGCCTGGGTTCTCACGTTCCCGGCCGCGGCCGGTATCGCCGCGCTGATCTACGTGGCCATCCGGCCGCTGTTCAGCTGAGCGGCTGGGTACCCTCGGTCGGTGGACCCGGAGCAGCAACTGGTCGAGCACGCCCGCCGGTTCGCCGAGTCGGGGGCGGCTGCGGCGCCGACGCGCCTGGCCGCCACCGTCCTGCTGCTGCGCCCGCCGCTGCAGGTGTATCTGATCCGCCGGGTCCGCACGATGGCGTTCGCCGCGAACATGTACGTGTTTCCCGGGGGTACCGTCGACCCGCGCGACACCGACGTCGACTGGATCGCCCCGGCACACCGCCTCGGCCTGCCCGACGCGCAGGCGCGTGCGGTGGCGTGCGCGGCGGTACGGGAGGTGTTCGAGGAGACCGGCGTCCTGCTCGCCGGCCGCTCCGCCGGCGATGTCCTGCCGGACGTGTCGACGCCGGACTGGGAGGAGGCGCGCCGGGCGGTGGAGGCGCGCGATGTCGCCTTCGCCGACCTGCTCCGCGAGCGGGATCTGGTACTGCGTGCCGACCTGCTCGTACCGTGGTCGCGCTGGATCACGCCGGAGTTCGAGCCGCGCCGGTACGACACGTTCTTCTTCCTGACCCGGCTACCGGAGGGCCAGCGGACCCGCGAGGTCGGCGGCGAGGCTTCGCATGCGGTGTGGGTACCGGCGGAGCAGACCGCGGACCTGCCGATGCTGCCACCGACCCGGACCACCCTCGGGCAGCTGGTCGCGGCCGGATCGATCGACGCGGCGGTGGCGGCGGCCGCCGACCGGGACGTGGCCACCCCAGTGACACCACGCGTGGTCGACGGCCGCCTCGTCTACTAGACACGCAAGCGCCCTTGCCGGGTTGCGCACGTTCGCGCACGCGGCTTGAGATATCTGCGGATCTCAGCGCAGACTCGGCGTCACCAATTGGAACCCCACCAAGGGGAGACTCGATGGCACGCGGCGGCCCGATCGCTGATCATGGCAGCGATCGGGAGCCTCGACGGTCAGCCGAAGCGGCCGGTGATGTAGTCCTCGGTCCGCTTCACCGACGGGTTCGTGAAGATCTTGTTCGTCTCGTCGTACTCGATGAGCCGGCCGGGGTCGCCGGTCTTGTCGATGGAGAAGAACGCGGTGCGGTCGGAGACCCGGGCCGCCTGCTGCATGTTGTGCGTGACGATCACGATCGTGTACTGGTTCTTCAGCTCGCTGATCAGGTCTTCGATGGCGAGCGTGGAGATCGGGTCGAGCGCCGAGCAGGGTTCGTCCATGAGTACCACCTGCGGCTCGACGGCGATCGCCCGCGCGATGCACAGCCGCTGCTGCTGGCCGCCGGACAACCCGGCGCCCGGCCGGCTCAGCCGGGTGTGCACCTCGTTCCACAGGTTCGCCGAGCGCAGCGCCTTCTCGCAGGCGGTGTCCAGCATCGACTTCCGGCGTACCCCGTTGAGCCGCAGCCCGGACACCACGTTGTCGTAGATGGACATGGTGGGGAACGGGTTCGGCCGCTGGAAGACCATGCCGATCAGCCGCCGTACCGCGGTGACGTCCACATCGCGGCCGTACAGGTCCTGGCTGTCCAGCGTCAGCTTGCCCTCCACCCGGGCGCCGGGGAGCACCTCGTGCATCCGGTTGATCGAGCGCAGGAACGTCGACTTGCCGCAGCCGGACGGGCCGATCAGCGCGGTCACCGACTTGGGCTCGATGACCATGTTGATGTCTTCGATCGCCTTGAACGCGCCGTAGTAGGCGCTGATCCCGGACGCTTCGATGCGCTTAGCCATGGTGCCCTACCTCAGCTTGTTGCGACGTGACAGCAGCTTGGCTGCGATGGTCAGGGTGAGTACCAGCGCGACGAGGGTCAGCGCGGCCGTCCAGGCGCGGGCCGGCGCGTACTTGGACGCCGATCCGGCCTGGTCGTAGATGAAGATGGACAGCGAGTTCTGCAGTCCGTGGAAGGGGCTGAAGTTGATGCCGGCGCCGCCGCCGGCCACGAGCAGTACCGGCGCCGTCTCGCCGGCCGCGCGTGCGACGGCGAGCATCACACCAGTGACGATACCCGGCAGCGCGGTGGGCAGGACGATCCGCATGATCGTCTTCCACTTCGCGATCCCGAGCGCGTACGCCCCCTCGCGCAGCGCTACGGGTACCAGGCGGAGCATCTCCTCCGACGACCGGGTGATCGTCGGCAGCATGAGCACACTGAGCGCCAGTGACGCGGCGAAGCCCGAGTAGAACGGCAGGCCGTCCGGGGACAGGTGCGGGCTGACGATCAGTACCCAGAACGCGAGGATGAACAGGCCGGCCACGATCGACGGGATGCCGGTCATCACGTCGACGAAGAAGCGGATGGCCAGCGCCAGCCGGCCGCGGCCGTACTCGACGATGTAGATCGCCCCGCCGGTCCCCAGCGGTACCGTGATCAGCGTCGCGATCGCGACCTGCTCCAGCGTGCCGATGATCGCGTGGTATGCGCCGCCGCTGTTGTCCTGCGGCCCGATGTTGCGCATCGAGTGGCCGAAGAACTCGGCGTCCAGCCGGGCGGTGCCCTTGCTCACCAGGGTGAACACCACCGACACCAGCGGCAGCAGGGCGAGCGTGAACGCCGAGTAGATCAGTGCCGTGGCGATCCGGTTACGGGCCGCCCGGCTGCCTTCGACGATCCCGGACGCGAGGGCGAGACCGGCCAGGAAGAACACGACGGCGCCGACGACGGTGAGCACCGGGCCGCCGCCCAGTACCCCGCCGAGCGCGAAGACGACGTAGGCGAGTGCCGCGGCGGCGACCGCCGTGGCGGCCGGTGCCCACCGGGGCAGCCGCCGGGCTTCGAGCGCGTTGGCAACTGCCGCCGTCATGCCGCGCTCCCGATGAACTCGCGGCGCCGGTACACGATCAGCCGGGCGATCATGTTCACGACCAGGGTGATCGCGAACAGCACCAGGCCGGAGGCGATCAGTGCGCCGCGGCCGGTCTCGCTGGCCTCACCGAACTTGTTGGCGATGTTCGCCGCGATCGAGTTGCCGCCGTTCTCGATGAGGTCGATCGAGAAGGTGTAGGTGGCGCCCAGGGTCAGCGCCAGCGCGATCGTCTCGCCGAGCGCCCGGCCCAGGCCCAGCATCACCGACGCGATCAGGCCCGGCCGCCCGTACGGCAGGACCGCCATCCGGATCATCTCCCACTTGGTGGCGCCGAGGGCGAGTGCCGCCTCCTCGTTCATCTTCGGCGTCTGCCGGAAGACCTCGCTGCTCAGCGAGGTGATGATGGGCAGAATCATGATCGCGAGGACGGCGGAGCCGAGCAGCACCGACTTGCCGTACGGGCCGCCGCTGCCGAACAGCGGGATCCAGCCGAAGTACCTGTGCAGCCAGGCGGAGACGTCCTGGACCGGCTTGTAGAAGTAGTCGCGTCCCCAGAGACCGAACACGATGCTCGGTACCGCGGCCAGCAGGTCGATGACGAACCCGAGCGCGCTGGCCACCCGCCGGTGCGCGTAGTGGGTCAGGCACAGCGCGATGCCCAGCGCCACCGGTACCGCCAGCAGCAGCGCCAGCACCGAGGCCTCGACGGTACCGAGGGCCAGCGCGGCGATGCCGAACTTCGGATTGGTCGGATCGTCCGGGAACCAGTCCTTGTAGGTCAGGAAGTTGGCTTTGTCCGCGCGCAGCGCCGGTACGGCCTTGGCGATCAGGAAGATCGCGATCGCGACGATGACGACGAGCACCACCGCCCCCGAGGCGGTGGTGAACCAGCGGAACAGGCTCTCCCGGCCGAACCGGCGGCGCGACGGAAGTCCGCCGCCGCCACCGAGGGGACCGGTGGGACCGAGGTCGGTTGGCGCCGCCAGCCCCGCCGTGACCGGTGCGGTCTCGGCGGGGCCGGCGATCGGTGACTGACTCATGGATTTCTGGTACCGGTCAGGACAGGCTCGCCACGGTGCTGGCGACCTTGGTGCGTACCTCGTCGGGCAGCGGTGCGTACCCGACCTTCGCCGCGGCCGCCTGCCCGTCCGCGCTGGCGGTGTAGGTCAGGAACGACTTGACCAGCGGAAGCGAGCTGGACGGGGTGCCCTTCTCGCAGACGATCTCGTAGGTGACCAGCACGATCGGGTACGCCCCCGGGGTCGTGGTGTGGTAGTCGATCGCGAGCGTCATGTCGTTGCCGGTGCCGGCCGTCTTGGCGCTGGCCACGGTCTTGCCGGCCGCCTCACCGGTGAGTTCGGCGTACTCCCCGGCCCCGTTGCCGACCTTGGCCATCTTCAGGTTGCCGGACTGGGCGAAGGACCACTCGACGTACCCGATGGTGCCGTCGGACTTCCCGATCGCCGCCGAAACACCGTCGGAGCCCTTCTCGGCGTCGCCGCCGGGCGCCTTCCAGGTCTTGTCGTTGCCGTAGGTCCAGTCCGTGCCGGCGGTCTTGGACAGGAACTTGGCGAAGTTGTCGGTGGTACCCGAGCTGTCCGACCGGTGTACCGACAGGATCTTCGTGGCCGGCAGCGTGGCGCCCTGGTTGTCCGCGGCGATCGCCGGGTCGTTCCAGGTGGTCACCTTGCCAGAGAAGATCTTGGCGATGGTGGCCGGCTTGAGCTGCAGGCCGGAGACGCCGCTGACGTTGTAGACCACCGCGATCGGTCCGACCACCATCGGCAGGTGGATAGCCGCGCCGCTCTTGCAACGCGCGTCGGCCTTGGGCTGGTCGGCCTGTGCCAGCGGCGAGTCGGAGCCGGCGAAGTCGGCGGTACCGGCGATGAACGCCTGCTGCCCCGCGCCCGACCCGTTGGCGGTGTAGTCGATGGTCGCGCTACCGCAGGCGCTCTGGTAGTTCTTGGTCCACGCGGTCATCGCGTTGCCCTGGGCCGTCGAGCCCTGTGCCTTGATCGAACCCTGCGCGCAAGAAATGGCGCTGGACGGGCCGCTGCTCGCGCCGCCTCCACCGCCCGAAGACGTGTTGTTGTCCGAACCACATGCGGCGAGCGCAAGCGTCGCGGTCACTGCGAGGCAAGCCAGGATGCCGTGCCGCTGGAGCTTCACGTGGAATCCTTTCGAAATTTCCTTCAGATGTCCCGCCGGCCAGGTGCGCCGGCGACCGCGGCACAATGGTCCGCTCAACCGGACGCTATGAGCGCGAGGTAGCCGAAGATTCTGTCGTGAGTGAACGCACGGTGAACAGGTCAAATCCTCGGTATGACGTTCTACTGAGCCCGAGATGTCTGTTCCGTGAACGCTGGCCCGGCTGCGCTCGTCAGTCCAGACCGGGCCGCGCCGCTCTCGTTCGCTCCCTCAACCTGCCCCGTCCGCTCACTTCGCGGCGCTTGGACGCCCGGTCTTCCCTCCTCGCTGCGCTCGTCAGTCCAGACCGGGCCGCGCCGCTCTCGTTCGCTCCCTCAACCGCGCTGGAACAGCACATCGGTGGACCACCGGGCGAAGCCGAGGTTCTGGTACAGCGCCACGGCGCGGACGTTCGCCTCGTCGACGTACAGCATCGCCTGGTCCAGCCCGCGCCCGCGCAGGTACCGCAGGCCGGCCAGGCTCAGCGCCCGGCCGAGCCCCAGCCCGTGCGCCGCGGGGTCGATACCCAGCACATACACCTCGCCGATCGGCGCGTGGTCGTGGGAGGCGTTGCCGTGCACCTTCGTCCAGTGGAAGCCCATCAGCGCACCGTCCCGTTCGGCGAGGATGAAGCCGCCCGGGTCGAACCAGGGCTCCGCCATCCGTACCCGTAGATCCCGCAGCGTCCAGCGGCCCTGGTCGGGCAGGTCGGCGAAGGCCCGCGCGTTGAGCGCCACCCAGCCCTCGTCGTCCTCTCCCGGGCGGAAGCCACGCAGCGTCACCCCGACCGGCAGCTCCGGCGCGGGCAGCGGCGCGTACAGCGACCGGCGCATCTGCCACAGCACCCGGGCCCGGCGGAAGCCCAGTGACAGCGCCAGGGCGCTGGCCGAGGGGTGGTCGCCGTGCGCCCACAGCCGCAACCGTGCTGACGATCGCTGGCTGGTGGCCGCTCCGCCAGGCTGCGCGGCCAGCGGGTCGTGCTGGGCCGCCGCGTCGGTCGCCGCCACGACCAGCGCGCGGCCCAGCCCGTGCCGCCGGAACATCGGGTGTACCACCAGCTCCGCGCTCGCGCCCTCGATCACGTCAGTGGTGTCCACGTGGGCGTACCCGACCAGGCGCCCCGCCTCCCGGACGTACAGGTGGATCGCCGGCCGGTCGCCACCGTGCCGGACGTGCAGCACCACGTGCTCGGACAGCGGGTAGGCACCGTCGGTGTCCCCGGCGGCCTGGGCGAGCGCCAGCACCTCGTCGACCTCGTCCGGGGTCAGGTGGGTGCTGCGCTGCACGGGCGTGGTCGCGGTCACCCGTTCACGGTATCGATCTCAGACGGTGATCGGGATCGGCTCGCTGTCGGGCAGGGCGCGCGACGGCGGTACGACGAACTTGTACCCGACCTGGCGGACCGTGCCGATCATCGACTCGTACTCCGAGCCGAGCTTGGCGCGCAGCCGCCGGACGTGTACGTCGACGGTGCGGGTACCGCCGAAGTAGTCGTACCCCCACACCTCGCGCAGCAGCTGGTCCCGGGTGAACACCCGGCCCGGGTGCTGGGCGAGGAACTTGAGCAGCTCGAACTCCTTGTACGTCAGGTCCAGCGGCCGGCCCTTGAGCTTCGCCGCGTAGGTGTCCGGGTCGATGGTCAGCTCGCCGGCCCGGATCAGCCCGCCGTCGCCGGACGTCGCCGCGCCGATCCGCCCGGCGGCCAGCCGCAGCCGTGCCTCGATCTCGGCCGGCCCGGCGGAGGCGAGGATCACGTCGTCGACGCCCCAGTCGGCGGACAGCGCCACCAGGCCGGACTCCGACACCACGGCGAGCAGCGGTACCCCGAGCCCGGTGGCGTGCAGCATCCGGCAGGTCGCGCGCGCGTCGGCCAGTTCGCTGCGCGCGTCGACGAGCACGACGTCGGGGGACGGCCCGGAGACGAGGGTCCGCACGTCGCGGGGCGCCGTGCGGACGGAGTGGGGGAGCAGGTCGAGGGCGGGTAGGACGCTCGCCGGCTCGCCGGCTCTCACACCCGTCAGGAGCAGGATCTCCACGCGTCACCTCCGTCTGAAGTCGATCTGGACCCGACGGCGCTGACGGGCGGGTTAACAGACGAGGATACCGGAGCGTGCGCCGGT
>Ga0066709_100004577_pt1 | contig 11087 bp, 10 predicted proteins | sample GraSoiAngelo_158_FD_79665 | JGI IMG/M metagenome (GOLD analysis project Ga0066709, IMG submission 79665) | Grasslands soil microbial communities from the Angelo Coastal Reserve, California, USA - 14_1009_16_30cm | ecosystem: Environmental > Terrestrial > Soil > Grasslands | place: USA... | reverse complement strand
GCTTCATCCAAGGAGTTGTCGACCACCTCGTACACGAGATGCTGCAACCCATAGGCAGCGGTGTCGCCGATATACATCGCGGGACGCTTGCGGACAGCCTCCAGGCCCTCGAGAACCTTGATGTCACTAGCCGTGTACGTCTCGGCGCTCATGCGGCGGCGAGCCCTCCTCCCTGAATGGCCCACCGTGCGCCGCCGGTCAGCGACAACGGCTCGGGCGTGGTCAGGAACACTTGCTCGGCGGCTTCGATCTCGTGCAGGACGTTGTCTCGCACACGCGGATCGAGCTCGGAGAGGGCGTCGTCGAGGAGCAGCACCGGGGACGTGCCCGTCGCCTCCGTGATCGGCAACAACTCGGCCAGCCTCAACGCGAGCGCCAGCAGGCGCTGCTGACCCCGCGAGCCGAACACACGTGCATCGTTTCCATCGAGCTCGATGAGCACATCGTCACGATGCGGGCCGACCAACGTTTGCCCCCGGCGCAATTCGTGGCGGCGGTGACGCTCGAGCGCGGCCAGCAACGCGGCGGGCTCGGTCGCTTCCCCCACCGAACAGCGATAGCGCAGCTCGACCTTGTGTCGCTCTCCGGCCAGACACGGATAGATGCGGCCGATCTCCGTCTGCAGCGCGGCCGTCGCTCGCCGCCGACGATCGACCAGCTCCATGCCCACTTCGGCGAACTGCTCGTCCCAGGGCGCAAGCTGCTCGGCCGTCGCACCGCCTCGCTGCAGCAGAGAATTCCGGCGCGCGAGGATCTGGCGGCAACGCACCAGTATGGCTCGATGAGTCGGGTAGAGCCGGGCCGCCACGCCGTCGATGAAGTTCCGCCGCAGCGCCGGCGCGCCGTTGAGGACCTCCAGGTCGTGCCAGCCGAACGCCACCGCGCGCGCCCACGAGCACCCGGCTCCCTCGCCACGCCAAGCGCCATTCTCGAGACGCTCGATCGTTCGCCGGACCGTGACCGTCCCGTCGAGTCGGCGAAGCTCTCCGTTCACCGTCACCGCCGCCGTTTCCCAATGGGGCACTTCGGACAGACGAGACGTTCGGAACGAGCGGCCGGTGAGCAGAAAGCCGAGTGCCTCGAGAAGGTTCGTTTTGCCCTGGGCGTTGGGCCCGGAGAGAACGTTCAGCTTGGGCGACGGGCTCCAGGAGAGGGTACGATAGTTACGAAAATCACGTAACTGTATCCATCCAATTTGCACCCGGTTGAGCTCCTGTATTCAGAGCGGAATCCTCACTAAATACGCATAGGCATTATAACACAGCAGTGACCGTCATCCTGGGCGCTTTTAATCACTCCGGGGCTCAAACTGTCCTTCAATTCGACGACGACATCGTCCTGGTCGATCGGCGAAAGCGCGTCGAGGACGTAGCGGGAATTGAAGCCGATCGTCAGCTCGGCGCCGGCGTAATCGACCTCGATCGTCTCCTCGGCCTCACCCAGATCGTGGCTGGCCGCGGCCAGCGTGAGCGTGCCCGGCGTCAGCACGAAGCGAACGGGCTTGTTGCGCTCTTCGGCCATCACGGACACGCGGCGCAAGGCAGCCGTCAGCGCCGATCGTTTGATGGCCAGCCGTCCGGGATGACCTTTAGGTAGTACCGCCTCGTAGTTCGGGAACTGTCCCTCGATGAGTCGGGCCGTCATCACGAAGTTCGGCATCTGCATCACGAACTGGTTCTCGGTAATGGCGATCTGGACGTCCTCCGTGGTGCCCAGGACCCGCATGATCTCGGTCACCGCCTTACGGGGCACGATGCCGGTGACACCGCTCAGGCCATGACCGACTCCGCGATTGGCGATCGCGAGCCGATGACCGTCGGTGGCGACCAGACGAATCTCCTTGGGCTGGAAGACGAAGAGCACACCGTTCAATGCAAACCGGCTCTCGTCGTGAGAGATCGCGAAGCTCGTCTGGGCCAGCATCTCGCGGAGCGTCTTCGCTTCGAGTGTCAGCCAGGCGGGCGGCGCCGCCGGCACCACCGCCGGAAAATCGTCGGGAGCCAGGCCGACCAGACGGTAGTTGACCCCGGCGCAACGCAAGGTGACGGCGGCACTCTCACCCACCTTCATCGTCAGGGCCGCGGCCGGCAATTCCTTCACGATCTCGGCCAACTTCCGGGCCGACAGCGTCACCTTCCCTGCGCTGGCCACGCGCGCCGGTACCGAGACGCGAGCACCGACCTCGAGATCGGTTGCGGTCAGGCGAATGGCCTCACCGTCCGCCTCGAGAAGGACGTTGGCCAGGATGGGCAGTGTCTGTCGGGGCTCCACGATGTTGTGGACCATCTGCAAGCCCTTGAGAAACTGATCACGGTCGAGCACGACCTCCATAGAGGTCTCTCCCTTATCAAGTAGAAAGAGGAAACAGAAGCGTAGTCGTAAGAGTCGTCGAGCGGTGTGGATATCCGCCGATCGAAAACACCGACGCGATCCTCGACGCTTGAGCGGCGGTGTCCCCGGGGGCGACCGTGTGGACGACCCTCGCGACGCTGTGGATCACAGTTGAATGCCCTGGATAAGTCCGTCGATCGTCTTCTTGAGCTTGGGATCTTCCTGCAGGAGGGTCTGGATCTTGTCCACCGCGTGCAGCACCGTGGTGTGATCCTTTCCGCCGAAGGCGCGGCCGACCTCCGCAAGCGACGAGTGGGTGAGATACCGGGCCAGATACATCGCCACCTGGCGGGGGAAGGCGACGGCTTTCGTCCGGTTCTTGGCCTTGAGGTCGGAGACCTTCACGCCGAAGAAGTCGGACACCTTTCGCTGCACCTGATCGATCGTGATGATCTTTTCTTCTTCGCCCCAGAGATCGGCCAGTACTTCCTTGGCCAGCTCGACCCCCATCTCGCGGCCGGTCAGAGCGCAGAATGCGATCATCCGCGTGAGCGAGCCCTCGAGCTCGCGGATGTTCGACTTGATGCGGCCGGCAATCAGAAAGGCGACGTCATCATCGAGGCGCACGCGCTCGAGCGCCGCCTTCTTGCGCAGGATCGCCACGCGCGTCTCGAAATCGGGTGGCTGGATGTCGGCGATGAGGCCCCACTCGAAGCGCGACCGCAGACGTTCCTCGATCTCGGGGATGTCCTTCGGCGAGCAATCGCTGGAGACGATGATCTGCTTCCGCGACTCGTAGAGATCGTTGAACGTGTGGAAGAACTCCTCCTGCGTCCGCTCCTTGCCGGAGATGAACTGGATGTCGTCGATCAGCAGGAGATCGATGTTCCGGTAGCGGGCGCGGAACTCGGCCGTGCGGTCATAACGAATCGCGTTGATCAGTTCGTTGGTGAACCGCTCCGTCGAGAGATAGACGATCGCCATACTGGGGAAGAGATGATTCGTCTGATGCCCGACGGCGTGGAGCAGATGCGTCTTCCCCAGGCCGACCCCCCCGTAGATGAACAGAGGGTTGTAGGCCCGGGAGGGCAGTTCGGCCACGGCCTGACAGGCGGCCTGGGCGAATTGATTCGAGGACCCGACGACAAAGGAATCGAAGGTGTAGCGGGGATTGAGGCCTTCGACCCGCCCCCCGACCGCGACGGGCGGAGCCGGTATCGGAGTTACGGCGGGTGACGGCGGCGGCGCATCGTCGACGATGATCGACACGCGCGGCTGCCCTCCGACGCACTCCTGGGCGGCCGTCTGTAGCGTCTCGAGATGGTGCTGGACGAGCCAGTCTCGAGAGAACCTGTTGGGTGCGCCGATGCGAAGGTGATCACCCTCCACGGCCAGGAGCCGGCACGGACGAATCCACGAGTCCATGACAGCGGGAGGAAGGTGACGGCCGGCGGCGTCGAGCACGCGCGTCCAAAGACTATCTAGCACAGGCGGAACTCCAGGTTACGCACACCGTTATCCACAGGTGTGGATAGCGGGACAAAGCACTGTCACGGGATGTTTCTCATTGGAACGGAACGACACGAGGCCCCAAGACATCACCAGGCGATAAGGATGCGGCACCCTAACACACGCGAAAACGTGGTCGCAAGGGGCTTGGAAAGTTGACTTGCTGAGAGGCGGTGCCTACACTACGGCGGCGCCACGATCCGAGGGGGAACCGCGTACATGAAGCGCACGTTTCAACCAAATCGACGCCGGCGAGCCAAGACGCACGGCTTCCGCGAGCGAATGAAGACCAAGGGCGGGCGGAAGGTGCTCAAGCGCCGACGGGCGAAGGGCCGCAAACGACTGACCGTGTAACCGGCCGATTCCCTCGCAGCGAGCGGTTGACCACCAGCGCCGAAATTCAGGCGCTCTTTCGGCAAGGCAAGCGTGTTGATCGTCCGTCGTTTGTCGTACTGTGGCGCGACGCCGGCGGGCCGGGACGTACGGGGTTTGCCGTGACGCGACAGATCCGGGGTGCTGTCTCGAGGAATCGGGCACGGAGGCGCTTACGCGAGGCCTTTCGGATGACGCGCAACGCTGCGCCGCCCGGCGTGGCGCTCATGCTCATCGCCAAGCGAGTCGTGCTCGATCGGCCATTCGCTGCGCTGGTCGCCGAATTGAAAGATGCGCTCGTCGCGATCCCGCGGAGGGCCGCGTGAGCTGGCCGGCTCGAGCTGCGGTGGCCCTGGTGTCCGGCTATCAAGCGCTGCTATCCCCGATGCTCGGGCGGCACTGTCGCTTCGCGCCCACCTGCTCCGAATACGCGCGGCGGGCGCTCATCGAACACGGCATCGGGCGCGGGGCGGGCCTTGCGTTGCTGCGGCTCTTGAGATGCCATCCGTTTCATCCGGGAGGATATGATCCGCCACCGCCAGCACGGGTGCGGGGCGCGTGACGATGGAAAAGCGAGCGATCCTGGCGGCGGTGTTGATGGCTGGGCTGCTCATCGTTTATCAGGCGTACTTCTTTCCATCGGGCCAGCAGCCTCCTCCCCCTCAGCAGGATCAACAGCCGCAGGCGCCGATCGCGGCAAAGGACGCGCCCGCGCCTGCCCCGCCGCGCGCGGCGCCGGCCTCGGCTCCGACGAGTAAGGCCCCTGCCCCGCGCCCGCCGCAGCGGACCGCGACGGTGGAAGGCCCCCTGTATCGAGCGCTCTTCAGTAGCGAGGGCGCCAAGCTCCTCGAATGGACGCTCAGCTATCGGGGTGAAAAGCCAATGATCGTCGTTGGCGAGTTCGGCCCCGCCGGCCTTCTCGTGGCAACCGGGAACGCGTCCCCGGAGCCCGTCCCCATGACCATCGGGGCCGATACGCTACGGCTGGGAACGAACAACCCCACCGGTGAACTCGTGTTTACCGGCGAGGTTGCTGGCTTACTCGTGAAGAAGACCGTGCGCCTTCAGGCCGAGCGCTACTCGGTCGATGCCGAGATCCGCATCGAGAACACGACGGGCCAGCCGCAGACGGTCACGATCGCGCTCCCGTGGGTAGTCCGGCGACACGAGAAGGCGGGCCAGGAGAAGTTCATCGGCCAGCACCCGACCGAGGTCGTTTGGTCTTCGGGCGGCCATGTCTTTCGAATCGACGATCTCGGCGCCGTCCCCGCGCGGGAGGTCGAGGGCGAGTGGATCGGTCTCGACAGCACCTGGTACGTCGCGGCACTGCTCCCGAAGACGTCCGGATTCAGACTCACGGCCGAGGGCGCCGGCGACGCCAAGAACGGGACCGTCACCGTCGCGGTTCGGGCAACGCCCACGATCGCTCCGGGGCAGACGTGGAACGGCCGGGTCGAGGTCTACGCGGGACCGAAGGAGTACGAACGCCTCGTCACCTACGGTCTCGACGGCACGCTGAACTTCGGCGGCTTTCCGATTCCACGGAAGTACGGCGGCCTTCCAATGGAATGGCTCGGTGTGCCCATCCTGAAATTGTTGAAATGGGTATACCACTACGTCGGCAACTACGGCTTGGCGATCATCCTTCTTACCGTAGTCTCGAAGGCGCTTTTCTATCCTCTGACCGTGAAGAGCATGCGGTCTATGAAGGCGATGCAGGCGCTGCAGCCGCAGGTCAACGCACTCCGGAGCAAGTATAAGAACGATCCGAAGAAGCTGCAGGAAGAGACGCTCGGGCTGTACCGGAAGCACCACGTCAATCCGATGGGGGGCTGCCTGCCAATGGTCGCGCAGATCCCCGTCTTCTATGCGCTGTACCTGGCGTTGTCGGTGTCGGTCGAGCTGCAGAACGCGACGTTCCTCTGCTTTGGGCACGCCTTTGGCATCGGTGTCTGGATCTGCGATCTCGCCAGCCACGACCCGACGTATGTCCTGCCGATCCTCATGGGCGTGACGATGTTTCTCCAGCAGAAGATGACGCCGACGATGGGCGATCCGCGCCAGGCCAAGATGATGCTCGTCATGCCCTTCGTCTTCACCTTCATGTTCCTCAACCTTCCGTCGGGGCTCGTCCTTTACTGGACGGTGTCGAACATTCTCCAGATCCTGCAGCAGTGGTTCATGGACCGGCCGCGCTCCCGCGGCACGGCGCGCGAGGCGAAGGACGCGGCGCGGGCCTAGACTCCCCTCGCCTGACGCCACGAGGGCGGCTCTTGAACGGGTCGCCAATGGCGCCGCGGAAATTCTTCAGAGACCGCTGACCCCAACCGAGACGACTTACTTCAGTAAGTATCTGAGTCTATTGATTAAATGGAACTCTAGCCATCGGATGATCGGGCCGTCCCACCCCAACGAGATTGCCGAAGAGCTGATTCTCGACAGTCTTCTCTTTCTTCAGGTAGTCCCGAAAGACATCGAGAGCGTCGTGGATATTGGGTCGGGCGCCGGGCTCCCTGGGATCCCAATCAAGATCGTGAGGCCGAGCATTCGAATGCTCCTAGTGGAGTCGCGACAGCGTCGCGCCTCATTTCTCTCGGCTGCCGTTCGGGATCTCAGCCTCACGGAAACCCAGGTGCTGTCCGAGAGAGTCTTGACTGCCCCTACCGAGCTGCGAAGCACATTCGACTGCGCCGTCGCTCGGTGCGCCGGGAGCCCCGGCAGCACGATGCGGCTGGGTGCTGAATTCGTTCGCAAGGGCGGTATCGTTGTCCTGGCTGGATCCCCAAACCAGGATGGCCCCACAGAAGCGGCCGAGACTTCTCGGCGCGTGATCATTCGATCTGGCTCCGGTCGGTCACGGAGCTTCCTCGTCAAGGACATGTAAGAGCCGGCACACCAATGAAGAAGTGTTCTACGTGAAACATTGTGAGAGTGGTATTTTATCGGCGTGCGCGACCGATACACTCATATGATGAGCTGTGTTTCCCGTGAAACGTTACTGTGGTAGCTGGATGGGGGTGTACATCCGTAGATCAGTGGCGGTGGTGAATCAAAAGGGCGGAGTCGGGAAGACCACCACTGCCGTCAACCTTGCCGCCGGTCTTGCACTGGCGGGTCGCTCGACCCTCATCGTGGACCTCGATCCCCAGGGAAACGCAACGACAGGGCTGGGACTGAAGAAGGAAGGGTTATACCCGACGATCTATCATGTGCTGCTGGGCGGCGAGCCTGTGCAGAAGGCCATCGTCGGTGCGGCCACCAGTGGACTTAGCCTACTCCCGTCTGACATAGATCTGGTTGGGGCCGAGATCGAACTCGTCAGCCTCGAGCGTCGTGAGTATCGGCTACGTGAGGCCCTTCAGGCCGAGGGGGGTAGAGCGGAGTTCGTTATCATCGACTGCCCTCCATCTCTCGGCCTGCTAACCATCAATGCGCTGGTCGCGGCCGATCGAGTGCTAGTTCCGCTTCAGTGCGAATTCTATGCACTTGAGGGCTTGGCGCACCTCGTTAAGACCATCAAGCTGGTTCGCGAGCGCCTCAACCCGGGTCTCAAGATCCTGGGAATTGTCCTGACAATGTTTGATGGTCGCACCAGCCTGGCGCTCCAGATCCGCGATGAAGTTCACCGGTACTTCCCGGGAGAGATCTTCGAGACCGTCATTCCACGCAACATCCGCCTCAGCGAGGCACCGAGCCACGGGAGGCCCGTGATGCTCCACGATGTGCGGTCCAACGGCGCCATCGCATATCTCGAGCTGACCAAGGAGGTGCTGCGACATGAATAGGCGAGGGCTCGGGCGAGGCCTGGATGCGCTTCTCGGCGAAGCACAATCGGCCGCGGAATCTCTCACCGAAATCCCGATCGAGCAGATCGAGCCGAATCCACGTCAGCCGCGAAAGACCTTCGACGTCGTCGCCCTCGATGAACTCGCGCTGTCGATCAAGGCGTCGGGCGTCATCCAGCCGATCGTGGTGCGGCGCGGGCCGGCGGGGCGCTGGCAGCTCATCGCCGGAGAGCGTCGATGGCGAGCGGCGCGGCAGGCCGGGTTGGACCGGATTCCGGCCGTGGTCCGGGAGGCCACGGATTCTGAGAGCCTTGAACTGGCGCTGGTCGAGAATCTCCTTCGGGAAGATCTCAATCCGATGGAGGAAGCCGAGGCGTACCAGCAGATCCTGGCCGAATTCGGCTGGACGCAGGAGCAACTCGCCCAGCGGGTCGGCCGCGATCGCAGCACGATCGCCAATAGTCTGCGACTCTTGAAGCTGCCGTTGTCGATCCAGGACGATTTGCGTGCGAACCGCCTTACCATGGGCCACGCGCGAGCCTTGCTCGCCTTGACGAGCCTGGCCGATCAGATGAAGCTGAGGGACGATATTCTTTCGCAGTCGTGGTCAGTGCGCGCGACGGAGGAGGGAGTCCAGAAGCAGCGAGCCGTGCCGCCGCCCCGCCGGTCCGCCGAGCTGTCCGCGCTCGAAGATTCGCTGCAGCACACGCTCCTGACTCGCGTGCGCGTCGTTGGGAATGAGCGTCGGGGACGGATCGAAATCGTGTACGCGACGACCGATGAGCTGAACCGGCTGGCCACCGCGCTGGGAGCCCAGAGCTGATCGGATGCGTGACCGTATCGTCGTCGCAATGAGCGGGGGGTGGACTCGTCGGTGGCCGCCGGCCTCCTGATCGAGCGCGGACACGACGTCGTGGGGGTCACGCTGCGTGTCTGGCCGTGGGTGGAGGGCTCCGACGCGCCGTCCAGGTTCGGCAGCTGCTGCGGCTCCGACGCGACCGACGATGCCCGGAGCGTCGCGCGGATTCTCGGGATTCCGCATTACATTCTCGACAGTGAAGACGAGTTCTCGCGCGCGGTCATCGACCGCTTCGTCGATGCGTACCGCGGCGGGCGGACGCCCGTGCCGTGTGTCGCGTGCAATAGCGAACTAAAGTTCGGCTCGCTGCTGCGGCGCGCCCACGCGTGGGACGCCCGCGCCGTGGCGACCGGCCACTACGCGCGGGTGACCCGCGACGAGGGAAGTGGACGCCATCGATTGTGGCGGGGCGCCGACGAACGGAAGGATCAGAGCGATTTCCTGTGGCCGCTCACCCAGGAGCAACTCGCCGGTGCGATCTTCCCTATAGGTGACCTCAGCAAGGACGCGGTGCGAGCCCACGCTCGGCGCCTCGGGCTCCCGACCGCCGAGAAGCCGGAGAGCCAGGAGATTTGTTTCGTGCCGAATGGAAACTACCGGGCGTTTCTTCGCGAGCGCGATCCCGCGATGTTCCAGCCGGGCGCCATCGTGGACCGCGAGGGCCGGGAACTCGGCCGCCACACCGGCCTGGCCAACTTCACCGTCGGGCAGAAGAAGGGGCTGGGCTTGGCGAGCGGGCGTCGACTGTACGTCCTCGAGCTGGATCCGGGCCGCAACCGGGTGATGGTCGGCGAGGCGGGCGAGCTCGAGGCGCAGCGGCTGATCGCCCACGACGTGAACTTCATCGCGGGGGCGCCGCCGGACCCGCTGCGCGTCGAGGCCCGGATCCGCCACGCTCACGTGCCGGCGCCGGCGACCGTGCGGGCGATGGATGCCGACCGTGCGGAGGTCGTGTTCGAGAGCCCGCAGCGGGCGATCACGCCGGGCCAGTCCGTGGTGTGGTACCAGGGCGACCTCGTCGTCGGCGGCGGGGTGATCGCGCGGTGATGCTGGTTGTGGTTGACGCTATTCTCGTCGGGTGATACGTTTCCCGTCCGCTATTCTGAGTACGACGGTCCTATCGCAACGGGGAGATCTCCTCATGCATCTTCGCGGACACGCTTGGCTGGGCGGGCTCCTGTGCGCGCTCGCGCTGGCGGTCGTGCTGGACGGGCCGGCGCGCGCGGCCGGCCCGGAGACCAAGCCGGCCGAGACCACTCACGAGGCGAGCGGCGAGCACGGCGGAGGTGGGCTGATCAGCCTCGACAAATCGCTCATCGTCCAGGCGATCAACTTCATCATCCTCCTGGTCATTCTCCAGCGGCTTCTCTACAAACCGCTGCTGGCCAAGATGGACGAGCGCACGTCCGCGATCAAGAAGTCGCTGGACGAGGCACAGTCGGCGCGCGCGGAGGCGGCGCGCCAGGCCGATGAGAACGCCACGCGATTGCGCCAAGCGCATGCCGAGGCGGCCGCGATCCGGGAGCAGGCCCTCAAGGAAGCCGGAGAAGAACAGCGACGCCTCGTCGAGTCGGCGCGAGCAGAAGCGCATCGCCTCGTCGAGTCGGCCAAGGCCCAGATGGATGCCGATATCCGGCGCGCGCGCGAAGAGCTCCGCCGGGAGATGGCCGATCTCGCCACGGCCGTGGCCGAGAAGCTCGTACGACGGAGCCTGCGCGACGAGGATCACCGGCGCATCGTCGCCGATGCGATCGGTCGATTCGGGAACTAAAGGTGAAAGAAGGCTCCGCCGCCACGCCCTACGCGCGGGCCGTCCATGCGCTCGCCAAAGAGCGGAACCAGGCCGACGTCGTCGGCCGTGAGCTCGCCGCCGTCGTGCAGGTCCTCGAGCGCGAGCCGGACGTCGGCGCGTTCTTCGGACGGCCGTGGGTCCCGGCGGCCGCCAAGCGTGCCGCCGCGCTCGAGCTGGCGGCGCACCTCGGTCTGTCGGATCTCACCCGCGACTTCCTCGGCCTCGTCGCGCGTCAGGGCCGGGCCAATCATCTCGCGGTGATGGCCGAGGTGTATCGCGATCTGGTCGACGAGGATCTGGGACGCGTGCGGGCCAAGGTGCGGTCGGCGGTGGCGTTGACCGAGGCCGATCGTCAGGCGCTCCGCGAGCGACTCGGTCGCGCGCTCCAGGGCAAGCAGGTCGTCCTCGAAGAGACGGTGGACGAGCGGCTCCTGGGTGG
>Ga0066709_100004575_pt1 | contig 11088 bp, 11 predicted proteins | sample GraSoiAngelo_158_FD_79665 | JGI IMG/M metagenome (GOLD analysis project Ga0066709, IMG submission 79665) | Grasslands soil microbial communities from the Angelo Coastal Reserve, California, USA - 14_1009_16_30cm | ecosystem: Environmental > Terrestrial > Soil > Grasslands | place: USA... | reverse complement strand
CCCGGCGAGGGCGCAGGAGGCGCCGCCGGGGCTCGCGCTCGGCGATCCGGCTCCGATGACCGACGTGAAGATGAAGAACGTGGACGGCCGCGAGGTCTCGATCGCGGACGTCCAGGGGACCAAGGGCACGCTGGTGATCTTCTCCTGCAACGCTTGCCCGTGGGCCAAGGCGTGGGAGAAGCGCATCGTGGCGCTCGGCAACTCGTGGCAGAAGAAGGGCGTCGGGGTGGTGGTCGTCAACTCCAACGACCCCGGCAGGGTCGCCGAAGACGACTACGCGACGATGCAGAAGCACGCCAAGGAGCGCGGCATGTCCTATCCCTACGTGGTCGACGCCACCTCGGACGTGGCCCGCGCCTTCGGGGCGGCTCACACTCCCGAGGCCTTCCTGTTCGGCGCCGACGGCAAGCTCGCTTACCACGGGACGATCGACGACAACGCCAAGGAGCCCGGGAAGGTGAAGACCCGCTACCTCGAGGACGCGCTCAAGGCCGTGGCCGCCGGCCGAGAGGTCGCCGTCAAGGAAACCAAGGCGCTCGGGTGCGGCATCAAGTTCCGGCCCAAGGCCTGAGGTGGGCGAGGTCCCGGGCGAGGGGCTCTAGCCGCCCTCGCGCTTCGACTTGAGCAGGCCCTCCCAGGCCTTCATCCGCCGACCGATCTCGGCCTCGTAGCCGCGATCGGTCGGCTCGTAGAAGCGGCGTCCCACCAGCTCGTCGGGCAGGTGCTGCTGGTCGGCGAAGCCGCCGGGCTGGTCGTGCGCGTAGCGGTATCCGGCGCCGTAGCCGAGGCCCTTCATGAGACCGGTGGGAGCGTTCCGGATCACGAGCGGCGGCGGCAGGCTGCCGCTCCGCTCCACCTCCTCGCGGGCGCGATCGAATCCCGCGTAGACGGCGTTGCTCTTCGGCGCGGTCGCTAGGTAGACCGCGCACTGGGCCAATGCCAGCTCGCCCTCGGGGGTGCCGAGCTGGTGGTAGGCCTGGAACGCCGCCACCGCGAGCGGGAGCGCCTGCGGATCCGCGTTGCCGACGTCCTCGCTCGCGAACCGCACCAGCCGGCGCGCCACGTAGAGCGGGTCCTCGCCAGCCGCCAGCATGCGCGCGAGCCAGTAGAGCCCGGCCTGGGGATCGGAGTCGCGCAGGGACTTGTGGAGCGCCGAGATCAGGTTGTAGTGCTCCTCTCCCGCCCGGTCGTAGCGCAGGTGCCGGCGGGCCAGCGCCTGCCGCACCGTCTCGACGGTGATCGACGTCCGCGCCGGACTGCCGGCCCGCCTCTCACCCGGCACGCCCGGCGCGGCATCGCGTTCCGCCGCCGCGGCCGCGATCTCGAGCGTGGTGAGCGCGCGGCGGGCGTCGCCGTCCGCCGCCTCGGCCAGCAAGCGAAGCGCCTCCGGCTCGGCGCTCAGCTTCCCGCCGAAGCCGCGCTCCGGATCGGCGAGGGCGCGCTCGAGCACGGTCGCGACCGCCTCGGCCGAGAGCTCCTTCAGCACCACCACCCGCGCGCGCGAGAGCAGCGCCGAGTTGACCTCGAACGAGGGATTCTCGGTGGTGGCGCCGATCAGGACGATGTCGCCGCGCTCCACGTGCGAGAGGAAGGCGTCCTGCTGGGCGCGGTTGAAGCGATGGATCTCGTCCACGAACAGCAGCGTCGGCTTGCCGCTCTTCCGCTTCTCGAGCGCCCCGCGGGCCATCACCTCCTTCACCTCCTTGACCCCCGAGAGGACGGCGCTGAAGCCGACGAACGGAACCCCCGCCGTGCGCGCGATCAGGTGGGCGATGGTGGTCTTTCCGCTTCCCGGAGGACCCCACAGGATGATCGAGGAGAGGTGCTGGCCGTCGCGCATCAGCGCCAGCGGCGAGCCGGGCTCGAGCAGGTGCGACTGCCCCACCAGCTCGTCGAACGAGCGCGGGCGCATGCGGTCGGCCAGCGGCTGGGCGGCGTTTCCCCGCGGAGGGGGTCCGAACAGGTCGCCGCTCACGGCTCGCGGCGCGGGGTGGCCGGCTCGGGCGGGAGACGCCGCGCCCCGTCCGGCTCGCGCGCGGCGGCATCCGCGGCCGCCGCCCCGGGGCGCGCGCGCCCGCCCCACTCGACCAGCACCCGTGCCGCGTCCTCGACCGTGAGCGGCCGTCCGAGGTGGGCCCCGAGCTCCGTGAGACGCTGGAACAGCTCGGCCAGCACCGGGGGCTCGATGTTGCTGCGCCTCAGGAGCCCCGGATCCTGGAACACGTCCTGGGGAGTGCCGCGCGCCACGATCTCGCCCCCGCGGAGGAGCACGTACACGCGGTCCGCCATCGCCGCCACCACGTTGACGTCGTGGGTCGCCATCACCAGCGTCACCCCGCGCTCGGAGTGGAGGCGGTTGAGCAGGGCCCTCAGGTCGGTGCGCGAGGCGGGGTCCAGCCCCTCGAAGGGCTCGTCCAGCACCAGCAGTTCGGGATTCAGGACCAGGGCGCCCGCCAGCGCCACCTTGCGCTTCTCGCCGCCCGAGAGGTGGTGGCACACCTTGTGGCGCAGGTGCGCGATCCCCACGCACTCGAGCGCCTCCGTCACCCGGGCCTCGACCTCGGCGTCCGAGTAGCCGTAGCTGCGAGGCGAGAACGACACGTCGTCCCAGACCGTGGGCGCGATGATCTGTTCGTCGACGTTCTGGAACAGCACGCCGACCCGCTCCCGGATGCGATTGAAGTGCCGGGCCGGATTGACGCCGAACACCGAGACCTCTCCCTCCTCGGGCTCGAGCAGGCCGAGGATGTGGAACAGCAGGGTCGTCTTGCCGCAGCCGTTGGGGCCCAGGACCACGACCCGCTGGCCCCGGTCGACCTCGAAGTCGAGCCCGCACAGGTGCACCTCGGTGCGATCGGGATAGGTGTGGCGAACGCACGAGACCCGGACGATCGGATTGCTCACCGGACCCTCCACCAGGCCAGGGCGGCGGCGGCCACCAGCGCTCCGACCCCGGCCACCAGCCAGTCGGCGCGGCTCATTTCGGCGTAGTGGCGGCACCCGCAGATCCGCCCCGAGTGACCGCGCAGCATCATGGTGGCGTAGAGCCGCTGGCTGCGCTCGAATCCGTAGAGCACCAGGGTCGCGAGTCCCTCGCCGGCGACCGTGAGGCGCTGGCGCGGCGGCACCGAGGTGGCGCCGCGAATGCGCAGCGAGCGCCACAACCTTTCGGCGCGGCCGATGAGATCGAAGAGCGCGCGATAGGTGATGAACAGGCCGTCCGCCACGCGGCGCGGAAGGATCCTCGAGAGCGGCGCGAAGAGATCCGGATAAGGCGTCGTCGACACCAGCCACACGGCACCGAGGCTGGCCGTGAGGGGCCGAAGCACCAGCCTCAGGGGCGCCTCCCAGGTCCCGTCCCAGGTCGCGGCCGCGAAAAGGACCGAGAAGAACAGCGGATAGCCCGCCGCCGCCGCCAGGAGGCGCAGCGGGACGCGGCTCGTCCCGGCGAGCAGCCACGCCACCAGGTGGACCGCGAAGAGCAGCCTCAGGGAGGGCGTGAAGACGGCGAGCAGCACCAGGCCCCCCATGAGCCCGAGCTTCCCGAGCGCGCTGGCGCGATGCCACACGCTCCCGTTGGCGCTCGCCAGGAAGTCGATCTGGGAGAGCGCGTCGATCATGCGGCTTCCGCGGCCCGGGTATCCTTCGCCGCCGGGAGCAGGTCGGGACGCACGCGCGCGAGGAAGCGCGCGATGCCGAAGGCCACCGTGGTCTCGGCCGCCACCCCGAGGATCCAGAGCGGCACGCCCACCAGGGCCAGGACACCGAAGCGCCCGCCGCCTCCCCCATCCGGGCGGCCAGACCACGCATGGGCCCGCAGCCCCACGGTCATGAGCCCCATCCAGAGGAGCCCGCAAACGGCCTGGGCGACCGCGGCGGCGGCGGCGAAGGCCGCGACCGGGGAAAACCGGCGCCGGAACATGTCGTAGCCGGGGCGCGCGAGCGCCGAGCCCGCGCCCAGCACCAGCGCGTTGAGCCCGATCACGGTCAAGCCTCCGTGACCTAGGAAGGCCAGCACGGCGCTCGCCACGAACATCACCTGGAAGCTCGACGCCGGCCCGAGCAGCACCCCGATCGGTCCCACCAGCGACAGATGGTACTCGATGGGCCCGAGCGGCACCTGGACGGCCATGGCGGCCAGCACCAGCGCGCCGAGGGCCCCCTGATAGGCCACCTGCTGCGGTGACTCTTGTCGGAGCGAGCGGGCCGAGACCAGGATCAGCAGCACGGCCGTGACGAGGCCCGGGAGCCAGAGCGCCGCCGGCAGCACGCCGTCAGGGATGTGAAGGTGCGACATTCCCTACTGCGCCCAGGCCAGGACCACCCCGGCCGCCCGGGCCCCGCAGGCCGCCAGGACCTCGAGACACGCGTGGAGCGTGGCTCCGGTCGTCATCACGTCGTCCACGATCAGGACCTTCCTTCCCTCGAGCCAGCCCGGGCGCCGCGCGCGAAAGGCGCCCGCCACGTTCGAGCGGCGCGACCCGGACCCCAGCCGCACCTGCGGCCGCGTGGGGCGCACCCGTTCGAGCGCTCCCTCGAGCCTCGGCACGGCGACCTGGCTGCTCAGCGCGTCGGCGAGGAGCGCCGCCTGATTGTACCCCCGCTCCCGATGCCGCGACGGATGGAGCGGCACTTCGAGCACCAGGTCGGGAGCCGGCTCCGCGGGGACCACTCGCCCGAGCTCGGCCCCGAGCCGCTGGGCGAGGCCGGGGCGCTCGCGGAACTTGAGCGCCTCCACCACTAGGGCCGCGCGCTCCTCGTACACCCACGCCGGCCACACCGTGAACCCGGGGTGCCGGAGGCATCCGACCGGCTCCCGCTCGCGCTCGAGGCAGCGCACGCACAGCGGCATCGAGAGTCGGGGGATCGACGCCAGGCACTCCGGGCAGAGGAGCGAGTCCGGATCGGCGGGGACGCCGCAGCCGGCACAGCGCTGGGGGAACGAGAACGCCTCGAGGCCCCGGGCGGCGCTCGCGAGCGCGCCGAGCACGGCCGCTCCGAATCCGGGCCGGCGCTCGCTCACCTCGGCCACCCGACCGCCCTGGCCAGCGGATCCAGCGGCACCGCGAGCCCGGTCCAGAGCGACAGCGACTCGCGCGCCTGGAACACCAGGAGACCCAGCCCGTCGTAGGCTTCCCGCCCCGCCGCGCGCGCGGCCCGGACCCAGGCAGTCGGCTGGACGTCGTAGCGAAGATCGACGAGCAAGGCCCGGGGGCCGATCCGTTCCAGGGCCGCCGGGCCCTCGGGGCCGCCGAGCGGCGTGCAGTTCACCACCAGGCTCGCGCCGAGGAGCGCCCGGCGCTCCTCGGGCGAGCCCCAGCGGGTCCACTCGATCCCCGGTATCCGGCTCCACGCCTCGGCCGCCCTTTCGGGCTCCCGCGCGCTGACCCGGATGTCCCGGGAGCCCGCGCCGCCGAGGGCAAGGGCAAGGCTCCGCGAGGATCCGCCGGCCCCGAGCAGAACCACCCGCTCGCGGGCCGGGCGCCGCCCGAAGGAGCTCAGCAGCTCGACGAAGCCGGTCCCGTCGGTGGTGTCGCCCCACCAGCCGTCGCCCTCGAAGCCGACGGTGTTGACGGAGCGCGCCCGCCGCGCCGCCTCGGAGACGCGCGACAGATGGGCGAGCGCCCGCTCCTTGAGGGGCGCGGTCAGGTTCACGCCGCGGTAGCCGCCCTGGGCCAGCTCGCCGAGCCGCGCTCCCAGGTCCTCGGCCCGGGTCCGCAGCGCCTCGGATCGACCGCGCAGCCCGAGCGCCTCGAGGCCCGCGAGGTGGAGCTCGGGGGAAAGGCTGAAGGCGAGGGGGTCTCCAAGAACGGCGAGGCGGACGAGGTCCTCGCTCACGCCGGTGGGCGCGGGGTCGCGGGCTCCGTGGCGGCCGCCGGCGAGGCCGCGGCGGCCGGGGCGCGGCGCTTGAGCCGCAGGATCATCAGCACCCCGAACATGGCGAGGGCGAGGCTCGTGAGCTGGCTCTCGGTCACGTCCAGGCTCCCGAGGTGTCCGACCACCGAGCCGGGATCGTAGGCGCGCGTGAAGTCGAGCGGGATCCGCACCAGCGCGAACATCGCGATGTAGGTCCAGAAGAGATGCCCCGGCACCGTGAGGCGCCGGCGCAGGCTCCAGAGGATCGCGAACATCCCGAGCCCGGCGGCGGCGAAATAGAGCTGGGCGGGGTGGATCGGCACCGGGCCGAACTCGGCATAGGGGAACGAGTCGCGCGGATAGGTCACGCCCCAGGGCAGCTTCGTCGGCCTCCCGTAGCAGCACCCGTTGAGGAAACATCCGACGCGCCCGAACAGGTTGCCGAGCGCCACCGAGGGCGCGGTGGCGTCCGCCACGCTCCAGGGCGCGAGGCCCACGCGCTTCGCGGTCCAGAGCCCCGCCACCGTGCCCCCGACCATCCCGCCGTAAAGGGTCAGGCCCCCCTGCCAGAGCGCCAGCACGCTTCCCCACTCGTGGCGGAACTCGTCGATGTGCTCCAGCACGTACATCGCCCGAGCTCCGAGGACGGAGAACACCAGGGTCGCGAGGATGACGGTGATCACGCGGTCCTCGTCGAGTCCGAGCCGGCGCGCCTCCTTCAAGGCGATCCAGGTTCCCACCAGGAACGCCACCGCCAGCATCAGCCCGTAGGAGCGGACGTGGATCAAGCCCCAGGTGAAGACGTCGGGATGCACGGCTCGGTTCAGTCTTTGCGCCGGAGGGCCACGTTCTGGAGGAGTCCGATCTCGATCCCGTTCACGATCAGCGCCGTCCCGCCGTAGGAGATGAGGGGGAGCGGCAGACCGGTGACGGGGGCCCAGCCAATGGTCATCAGCATGTTCACCATGATGTGGTAGAAGAGCGCCGTCACGAGACCGATCGCCATGAGGCTGGCGAAGCCGCGGCTCAAGAGGGCGAGGCGCAACCCTCGCATCAGCAACCAAGCGTAGAGTAGCACCACGGTCAACGTGCCGAGCAGGCCGAACTCCTCTCCCACCACCGAGTAGATGAAGTCGGTGTGCCGCATGGGCAGGAACGCCAGGGCCTTCTGGGTGCCCTTGAGAAACCCCTTGCCGACCGCACCCCCGGAGCCGATCGCGATCCTGGACTGGATGATCTGGTAGCCCGCCCCGTAGGGGTCGTTGCCGGGATCCAGGAAGGTCTGGATGCGCCGCTTCTGGTAGTCGGCGAGACCGTTCCACACGTGCGGCATGGCGTAGGCGACCGCGCCGTTGAGCACCAGCGCCGCCACCACCATCGCCAGCCGCGGTCGCACCGCGCCGAGCAGCACGGCCAGCAGCCCGGCGAACCACCACAGCGAGCCGGTGGCGAAGAACAGCACCACGTTGAACACCGGGGTGAGGCCCAGCAGCAGATGGCCCACCGGCATGCCGGCCCAGAAGAACATCGCGAGCAGGATGATCGGGAAGGACAGCGAGGTCCCGAGATCGGGCTCCTTGAGCACCAGCGCGAACGGCACCAGCACGATGACCAGGGCCGGGAACCAGTGGCGGAACTTGTCGAGCTTGAGCTTGGGGTCGTCGAAGCGCCGCGCCAGCACCAGCACGGTGGCGATCTTGGCGAGCTCCGAGGGCTGGAACTTGAGCGGCCCCAGGTCGAGCCAGCGCTTGGCCCCGTAGGCGCTCGAGCCCATGACCAGCACCAGCACGAGCAGCGCGAGCGAGATGCCGTAGGTGGGATAGGCGAGCGAGTCGTAGACCCGGTAAGGCACCGCCGCCACCAGCCAGGCCGCGCCCACCGCGGCCGCCGCCCACCACAGCTGCCGCACCCACAGGCCCTGGTGGGCGCCGGGGATCGAGGTCGCGCTGAAGACCGTGAAGAGCCCGATCACGACCAGCCCGAGGGCGGCGATCGCGAGCGGGACGTCGAAGGGCGGGAGCCGGAGCCGGAATCTAGTCACCGCGCGCCCCCGCGGCGGTGTCGGCCACCGCCGGCGGGCGGGCCGCCGCCGGCCTCAGCGAGTCGGGCAGGAACAGCGTGCTCAGGACCTGCGCCGCCATCGGAGCCGCGATGCTGCCGCCGTGGCCGCTGTTCTCGATCACGAACGCCAGGGCGATCTGGGGATTCTCGGCGGGGGCGTAGCAGGCGAACAGCGCGTGATCCTTCCCGTGAGGGTTCTGCGCCGTCCCGGTCTTGCCCGCGATTCTCAAGCCCGGCACCCGCGCCAGCGTCGCGGTGCCCCCGCTCACGACTCCCTCCATCGCCTCGTGGAGCGCGCTCCAGGTGGTCGGGGAGGCCGCGAGGCGCGCGCGGCCGGGGCGCTGCCAGTGATACTCCGGCGCTCCGCGCACCTGCTTGACCACGTGGGGCCGCAGCGGCTGCCCGTCCATGGCGGCCTCCGAGACCAGCATGGCGAGCTGGAGCGGGGTGACCAGGATCTCGCCCTGGCCGATCGCAAGGTTCAGGAGCAGGCCCTTCCTCCAGCGCCCCGCGCCCCAGCGCTTGTCGTACCAGGCCGGGCTCGGGATCAGGCCCTTCTTCTCCTGCGGCAGGTCGATCCCGGTCCGGTCGCCGAGCCCCAGCGCCCGCGCGGTCTCCTCGAGCCGCGGGAGCTCCAGCCGCAGGCCGATCTGGTAGAAGTACACGTCGCAGGAGTGCTCGAGCGCCTCGACGAAGTTGAGCGAGCCGTGCCCGGCGTGCTTCCAGCACCCGAACCACCGCCCGCCGAAGTTGTAGCGCCCCGAGCACGGCTGGAGGCGGGTGCTCGGCGAGGCGATCCCCGCGCGCAGGGCCGCCAGCATGGTCACCACCTTGAAGGTCGATCCCGGCGGATAGACGCCCTGGATGGCGCGGTTCAGGAGCGGGTTTGTTCCTCCGTTGCTCAGCTCGCGCCAGCGATCCCAGCTGAGCCCCATCGAGAACTCGTTGGGATCGTACACCGGGCGGCTCACCAGCCCGAGGATCCCCCCGTCGCGCGGGTCCATCGCCACGGCGGCTCCCCGCTCCACTCCCGCCATGGCCTGCTCGAGAGCCTTCTGAACCTTGAGGTCGAGGGTGATCACCAGATCGTGGCCGGACACCGGCTCGCGCCGTTCCCCTTCCTTGAACGTGGCCACCCGCTTTCCCGCCGCGTTCACGACCACGTACTCGGCTCCGTCCTGGCCGCGCAGGATGTCCTCGAACTTGCGCTCCACGCCGGTCCGCCCGATGAGATCCCCGGCTCGGTAGCCCTGCGAGGAGAGCGAGTCGACCTCGATCTCGTTGATCTCACCCGCGTAGCCGAGCAGGTGGGCGGCCAGGTTGCCGTACGCGTAGTGACGCAGCGGCTCGCGCTGCACGTCCACTCCCGGCAGCTCGTCCTTGGACTCCTCGACGGCCGACCAGATCGGGAAGGGAACATTGCGCTTCAGCACCGCGGTCTGTCCGCTCGTGTTGGCGCTCTGGACCAGCCGGCGGACCTCGGCGGGATCCTGTTCGATCAGGCGGGAGACCCTCGCCACCCACTCGGGATCCGGGCTGGGGTCGCGTCCCACGCTCTCGGCCGGGAAGGGGCGGAACACGATGCTGAAGCTGGGTGCGCTGTCGGCCAGCACCTGGCCGTTCCGGTCGAAGATCGTCCCGCGAGGCGCGCGCAGGATCTCGGGGCGGACGTGGTTCTCCTTGGAGAGCTGGAGGTAGCGCTCGTGATCGGCGACCTGGAGCCGCACCAGCCCGATGGCGACCAGCCCGAACCCCGCCACCACCGCGCCCGCGAAGACCCCGAAGCGCTGGGCCTTATCCCGTTGGTCCCGGTTCGACGGCTGCATGAGTGAACAGAGGTTGACCGCTGGCGCGCCGCACCAGCGCCAGCAGGAAGGTGCCCACCGGGGCGGTCACGACGGCGGCCAGCGCCACGCGCTCGAGCACGTAGGGCCAGCCCGTCAGCTTGCCGATCTCGAAGCACGCGGCCCAGGACTGGTGGAGCACGGTCGCGAGCAGGATCAGCACCGCCTGGACCCGCGCCCGGTCCCGCACCAGCGTGTGGCTGAGGCGGCCCACGGTGTAGCCGATCAGCGCCAGCGCCAGCGCGTGTCGCCCGAGCCAGTGCGCCGCATCGAGGTCGGCCGCCAGCCCGAGCGCGAAGCCGAAGCTGACCCCCCAGCTCTCGCCCCAGCGCAGGGCCCACACCACGGTGGCGAACGCGAGCACGTCGAACACCAGCCCGCGGGCCGCGAGCGCGGTGAGCGCCGTGGAGCGCAGGAGCAGGGTCACGAGCATGAACCAGGCGAAGGCCCCCAGGATTCTCACGGCCCTCCCTCCAGGGCCTTGGGCCCGGGGATCACGAAGCCGTGCCTCAGCCGGGACAACCGCGCGGCCGGCTCGATCTCCAGATCCTGCACCAGCCCGCTCGGGTCCTTGCCCACCTTCGAAACCGTGCCCACCAGGATGCCGCGCGGGTAGCGAAGCGACAGCCCCGAGGTCACCACGCGCTCGCCGGTGCGCACCGTGTCGGCGAGCGGCACGCCGGTGAGCATGAGCCGGGGTTTCGGGGCGGTGAAGAAGTGGAGGACTCCCAGCACCCCGGTGCTCTCGACCTCGCACGCCACCGCCGAGTTCGGATCGGTGAGGAGCACCACCCGGCTGTAGCTCGGGTACGACTCTCCCACGCGCCCGAGGAGCCCGTCGCGCGTCAGCGCCGCGTCTCCGGTCTGGACTCCCTGCCGGCGGCCCGCCGAGAGCAGCGCCGAGACCGGGATCGGCTCGCCCGAGAGTGCCAGGATCTCGACCGGCTTCAACGGGAGGCCGTGCCAGAGCGGCAACTGGAGCTCCTCCCGCAGCTGCTGGTTCTCCACCGCCGCGTCGCGCAGCTTGACGTTCTCGAGCTCGAGCTCGGTGACCCGCTGGCGGAGGTGCTGGTTCTCGCGCCAGGAGGAGGCGATGCGGTCGCCGATCAGCACCACGCGGTCGAGCGGCGCGAACACCCAGGCGCCGACGCCGCGCAGGGCCTCTGTGGGAAGCCGCTCTCCGGTCACGAGCAGCAGCAGCGAGACGACCGCGTAGAGGCCGAGGAGGGCGCTGCTGCGGCCCTCAGCCGGGGGCAGAAACCCTCCCATTGCACCAGCCGGGCTAGTCCTTGTGGCCGCTCAGGATGACCTTCTCGAAATCCTCGAT
>Ga0066709_100004573_pt1 | contig 11089 bp, 10 predicted proteins | sample GraSoiAngelo_158_FD_79665 | JGI IMG/M metagenome (GOLD analysis project Ga0066709, IMG submission 79665) | Grasslands soil microbial communities from the Angelo Coastal Reserve, California, USA - 14_1009_16_30cm | ecosystem: Environmental > Terrestrial > Soil > Grasslands | place: USA... | reverse complement strand
TTGGCAGTTTTCAGGTTGATCACCAGCTCGAATGTGGTCAGTTGCTGAACCGGGAGGTCGGCGGGCTTTGCGCCCTTAAGGATCTTTCCGGCGTAAATGCACACCTGGCGGGCGACGGAATTCCCGCTCGGTCCATAGCTAATCAGGCCGCCGAAATCGACAAATTCACGCCACTGATAGATCGCTGGGACGGCATGGCGCGATGCCAATGCCACCAGCTGCTCGCGCCGGTTGACGAACAAAGCATCGGCACCGATGAGGATCGCATCGGCGGGCGAGGTGACGAGGGAAGCGAAGGCGGCGTCGATCTCGTTTTCGCTGGTCGCGCTGAGGATATGGAGCTGGCGCCCCTTGCCGCGCGTCGCTTCCTGCGCATCGCGTGTCTGGCGCTCGGTACCCTCGTTGTTCGGGTTCATCAGCAGGGCGATCACCTTGGCCTGCGGAACCAGCTCGGAAATCAGATCAAACCGCTTGGCGGTCAGCTCGACGACGAGGAAACTGATGCCGGTGAGATTGCCGCCCGGTCGTGCGAGGCTGGCAACCAAGCCCAGCTCGACCGGGTCGGTGCCGATGGCAAATACGACTGGGATGGTCGAGGTCGTGCTTTTCGCCGCGAGCGTCACAGCGTTGCCGAGAGCGGCGATCACGTCGACCTTGCGGCCGACCAGATCGGCCGCCAAGGCACGCATCCGGTCATAGCGGTTGCTGGCCCAGCGATATTCGATCGCGACGTTCTGCTCCTCGATGTAACCGGCATCGCTCAATCCCTGGCGGAAAGCGGCCACGGACAAGGGTGAGCTTGCCGTTGATCCCGGGAAGCCACCGCTAAGGACGCCGATCACCGGCATCGCCTTCTGCTGCGCGCGGGCGGCGAGTGGCGTCAAGATCGCGCCAAAAGCAAACGTGCTGAAAAAATCGCGGCGCCTCATCCCCGTCTACGTCAGTTCCGGCCTAGCCCCACGTTTATATAAGCGCAGGATCGGAAACGCAGGGTGCTGGGTCAAGCGCAGCCATAGCGCCATTTAGAGAGGGTGCGGAGCGGCGGCGGACCGGATCGCGTTGAAACTCGTCGGTTGCCGCCGCAAGGTCTGCTTACGGCGCTAGCTCGCCATCGGCGAACGCATCGGCAATCGGCGGAATTGCCCCTTTCCGGACCCTGCCATTCAACGGCGTCGGGGTCGCAGTTGGGTGGAATCCGGACTTTGGCCAGTACGCACGCCCACGACAAGATAGCGCCCTTGGCGGCCATTGGCCGCTTGCCGCTGGTAACAGGAGGGGTAGGGTATAATCGTCAGCCATGGCAAATTTCTCGAATTCCGAACCGCGAGTGGGTCGGGCCCGCCGCGCTGTCGCTGGGGCCGGCAATGTTGGCGTCTTTTTGCCTCGCCCATCTTTCCTCCTATCGCGCACCGCGGCCGGCGACGCCCATCAGAGCGTCGAGGCGCCGCGGAGCGTCGAGCAGTTCCCGGCTTTGGCCGGAAAAGACGATCGCGCCGCGATCGAGCACGATCGCCTCCTCAGCGAATTCGAGGGCCAGTCGGGCATGCTGCTCGACCAGCACCAGCGAGAGCCGGCCGTCGGTCTTGAGCCTGGCGAGCGCGGCGAGCAGCGTATCAACGATGACGGGGGCAAGTCCTTCGAGCGGCTCATCCATCAGCAGCAGATGCGGGTTCCCCATCAAGGCTCGGCCGATCGCCAGCATCTGCTGCTCGCCGCCCGACAAGTGATTGCCGCGGTTCTTGCGGCGCGCCCCAAGCGACGGAAAGAGATCGTAAATGCGGGCGACCGACCAGTCGCCAGGGCGCGCCGCCACCAGCAGGTTTTCTTCGACGGTAAGCGATGGAAAGATCTCGCGCTCCTGCGGCACCAATCCGATGCCGAGGCTCACTCGGCGGTGCGGCGGCAATCCCGAGACTGGCCGCCCGGCAAAGCGGATATGGCCGGCGCGCAGCCCGCAATGGCCCATGATCGTTGCCAGCAAGGTCGTCTTGCCGACCCCGTTGCGGCCCAGCACCGCGAGCGAGCCGCCCGCCTGCAGATCGAGCGAGATGCCTTCGAGCACGACGGTCTCGCCATAGCCGGCCTCCACCCCCTCAAGGACGAGCCCGTCGCTCATCGGGCCTCTCGTCCATGGGGGCGCTCGCCGAGATAGACTTGCCGCACCTGTGGGTCGGCGGCGATGACCTCCGGCGGGCCCTCGACCAGGATATGGCCCTGCACCAGCACCGTGATCCGCCGCGCGAAACGAAACACCAGGTCCATGTCGTGCTCGATAATCAGCACCGCGATATCGGTCGGCAGCCGCTCGATGACCGCGACAATCAGCCCGCTCTCGCCCGACGGCACGCCGGCCGCCGGCTCGTCGAGCAGCAGCACCTTGGGCGACAGACCGAGCGCCACGGCGATCTCGACGAGCCTCTGGCGGCCATAGGCCAGGGCGTTGACCGGGCGCAGTGCATCCTCGGCGAGGCCGAGCGTTTCGAGCAGCGCAAAGGCCTCCTCGATGACCCGGTTGTGGCGACCCGACGGCCGCAGCAGATCGCCCGCGACCCCGTCGCGCTCGGCGACCGCCAGGGTCACGTTCTCCAGCGTCGTCAGTCGGCGGAACAGTGCGTTGATCTGAAAGGTGCGGACCAACTCTCGCTGGAAGCGGGCCGCTTGCGGCAGCTCGGTGACATACGCGCCGTCGATCAGGATATGCCCGGCGCTGGGCGGCAACCCACCGGTGACCAACTCGATAAAGGTGGTCTTGCCAGCGCCGTTCGGGCCGATCAAGGCTTGGCGGGCACCACGTTCGAGGCTGAAATCGATCTGGTCAGCGACGGTCAGCGCACCGAAGCTCTTGCACAGGCCGCGCGTCTCGAGCACCGGCCCATTGACTGCCGCTGGGGTCTCGACGCTCATCGCCGGAGACGCTCGGCCAGGCCAAGGATACCGCCGCGGGCGAACACGACGACCAGCACCATCAACAGCCCGATCCAGAAGTACCATTAGACTGGCTCGATTTCGGAGAACCGGTTCTGCGCGATCATGTAGAGCGGTACGCCGATGAACGCGCCGTAAAGCCGCCCAACCCCGCCGATGATCAGCATGATCAGGACGCCGCCCGAGCGTTCGAGGTTCAGAAAGCTGAGCCCGACGAATTGCGTCGTCTGCGCGATCAGCGCGCCCGCGGTGCCGGCGAACGCCGCCGAGATCGTGTAGATGATCAGCCGCCGCCGCCGAACCGGCGCGCCGATCGCATGCATGCGCCGGACATTCTCGCGAATGCCGGTCAGCGAACGCCCGAATGGCGAATGCACGATGCGCCGCGCCAGGTACCAGCACAGGAACAGCACGATCAGGCAATAGAGGTAGCCGGTCCGGCCGAACATATCGAAACGGAACTGGTCGAAAATCGGCCACACCTCCATGCCTTGCAGCCCGTCATCGCCGCCGGTGATCCAGGACGCCTTGTTGGCCGCCTCGTACAGCAAGGTGGCGACGACCAGGGTCTGCATCAGCAAGGTCAAACCGGTCGTGCGCAACACGATGCAGCCCGAGACAAACCCGATCAGCGCTGCCATCGCCGCGCCGGCGAAGAGGCCGCTGATCGGCTCGCCCCAGCCATTGGCGGCGAGGATGCCGGCGGTGTACGCCCCGGTGCCGAAGAACGCGGCATGACCGAGAGTGACGATCCCAGCGTAACCGAGCACCAGATCGGCCGAGAGCGCGAACAGGATTGTCGCGAGGATCTGCGCTCCCAATGGCAGATAGCTCGGGAACAGGAAATAGGCGGCGATTGCCGCAGCCCATGGCAAGGCTTCGAGCAGGCGGTACCGATGACGCCCGGCAAAGGCATCGATCGCCCATTGCGCCGGCGGCGGGCCCGCCGCTATGCCCGGCCGAACAAGCCCCTCGGTCGCCATAACAAGAGAGCCATGGTTAGAGCGTAGATGAAGAACGCGCCCAGTTCGGGCAACAGGTATTTGAATCCGGTATCGGTGATGCCTATCAGCAACGCCGCGATGAACGGTCCGCGAATGCTGCCGAGGCCACCGACTGAGACGACGATCAGAAAAAAGACCAGGTTTTCGAGCGCGTAGCTCGGGTTGATCGCCAACAGATCGGCGCCGAGCGCGCCACCCAGCCCGGCGAGCCCGCTGCCCAGCGCGAAGGTCAGCGTGAACAGGCGCGAGGTGTTGATACCGACCGATTGAGCCATGCGCAGATTGTCGACCGCGGCCCGCACCTTCATGCCGAAGCGGGTCCGCTCCAGCCCCAGCCACAAGGCGGTGACCAATGCGGCGCCGCACAGGATCAGGAAGCTGCGATAGCCGGGAAAGCTGCGGAAGCCAAGATCGACCTGGCCGCTGAGCCAGCGCGGCGGGTGCATCGGTTGCTGCAGCGGCCCCCAGATGTAGGTCGCGCCGGCGACTGACATGAAGATCAGCCCCATCGTCAGCAGCACTTGGTCGAGCTCGTCGCCGCCGTAGAGCCGGCGATACAGCAGGCGCTCGACGATGATGCTGCCGAGCGCGGTGGCCACGAACGCGCAGACGAGCGCCGGCACGAACGGCATGCCCATGCGGCTCATCAAGGTTGTCAGCACATAGCCGCCGAGCATCGCGAAGACGCCATGCGCCAGATTGACGAAGCCCATCATGCCCATCGTCACCGACAGCCCGACCGAGATCAGGTACAGCACCATTGCAAAAGCGAGGCCGTGAAAGCCGATGCTGATGACGGCGGACAGGCTGCTGCTCATCGGCGGGGCGGCGCGCCGATCACTTCGCCGGGTTCAGCTCTTTCCACGGGTCCTTGACCTTGGGGATTGTCGCGATCTCGACATTGGCGAGCTTGCCTTCGAGCTTTTCGACGCGGCGGATATAGATGTTCTGGACGATGTCGCGCGTGTCGGGGTCGATCATGATCGGCCCGCGCGGGCTGTCCGGATTTTTCCAGCCCTTGAAGAAGCTCATCGCCTCGTTGGCGGTGAACTTGCCTTTCGTGGCCTTGATCAGATCGAAGATCGCCGTCATGCCATCCCACGCGCCGACCGACAGGAAATTGGGGATCGCGGTATCCGCGTATTCCCGCCGCCAAGCCGCAAGAAAAGCCGTGTTGGCCGGCCGCGCGCCGGCCGTCGAATAGATCCCGGAGGTGATGACCCCCAAGGGCGTGTCGCCCATCGCCGGCAATTGCTCGTCCGGCAGCAGATCCTGCGCCGAGGTGATTTGCACGCCGGCGTCGCGCAATCCGAGATCGCGGATCGCCTTGACGAAGGCGGTCCCCTGAACGCTCGGGACCCAGATGAAAACGACATCGGGCTTGGCGTCGCGGATGCGCTGCACGAACGGGACGAAATCGGGGTTCTGCGGCGGCATGCGCACGGCGCCGACGATCTGGCCGCCGCCATCGGTGAAACCCTTGGTGAAGGAGACTTCGGAATCGTGCCCCGGGATGAAGTCGCTGACCGCGGTGAACGCCTTCTTCCAACCCTGCTCGACGGCCCATTTGCCGATCGGGTAGCCCTGCTGCCATAATGTGAACGACACTCGCGCGATGTACGGCGAGATGCGCGGGATGGAAGAACCACCGGCGGCGATGCTGATCAGCAGCGGCACCTTCGCCTCGGCGGTCAACGGCGCGATGGCCGCTGCGGCCGGCGACAGAATGATTCCGGTCAGCAACTGCACGTGGTCGCGAGTGATCAGCTCCTGCGCCAGCCTCTTTGCGACTTCCGGGTTGGCGGTGTCGTCGCGCCGCAGGATCTCCAGCTGGACGCCCGGCGGCAGGTCCTTCTCATGCTCTTTGAGGTAAAGGTCGATGGCCTTTTGCGCCTGGTCCCCCGCCTGCGCAACAAACCCGGTATAGCTGCTGATCAGCCCGATTTTGACGACCGTCTGCGCGGTGGCCGGCAGCGCGGAAAGAGCCAGAACCGCCAACGTGGTGGCGATCGAAGCTGCGGCGGATCGCCTGCCTGTCATTTCTTTGCCCCCCCTGCCCCTACGCGGCGCTCGGCTGCCGGCGCTCGTGCTGCTTGAATCTAGCACAGAGCCGATCGGCGACCTCTACTTCGGCGGGTTCAGCTGCTTCCACGGATCCTTGACCTGCGGGATCGTCTCGAACTCGACATTGGCGAGCTTGCCGTCCACCTTCTCGACACGCCGCAGATAGACGTTCTGCACGATGTCGCGGGTCTCCGGGTCGACCATGATCGGCCCCCGCGGACTGTCCGGGTTCTTCCAGTTCTTGAAGAACGCCATCGCCTCGTCGGCGGTGAACTTGCCACCGGACTTCTTCAGCATGTCGAACATCGCCGCCATGCCGTCCCAGCCGCCGACCGAGAAGAAATCTGGTACCGCCTTGTCGCCATAGGCGCGGTTCCAGGCTTCGAGAAATGCCTTGTTTTGCGGCCGGGTCGCGGCGTTCGAGTAGTTGCCGGTGCTGACGATGCCGAGCGGGATATCTCCCATATTCGGCAATTCCTCATCGAGCATGACGTCCTGGGTGGTCACCAGCTGGATGCCGGCATCCTTGAGCCCGAGATCGGCCCAGGCTTTCATCACCGCCGTCGCATATTTCCCGGCCGGCACGAAGATGAAGACCGCCTGCGGCCCGGCATCCTTGATGCGCTGCAGGATCGGGACGAAGTCCAGCTGGGACAGCGGGATCCGAGTGCTGCCGACGATCTGCCCGCCGCCATCGGTGAATCCCTTGGTGAAGGCGCCTTCGGCGTCATGCCCAGGAATGAAGTCGCTGACCGCCACATAGGCTTTCTTGTAGCCGTTCTTGGCGGCCCACTGGCCCATTGGCAGACTGATCTGCCACAGCGTGAATGAGACGCGCACGATATAGGGGGACAGCCGCGGGATGTTCACACCGGCGGCGTTCATGATCACCATCGGCACCTTGGCTTCGGCTGTCAGCGGCGCAACCGCGGCGGCGTTCGGCGATTCGACCATGCCGCTTAGCAGCTGCACGTGATCGCGAGTGATCAGCTCCTGCGCCAATCGCTTCGCGACGTCCGGGTTCGGACCGGTCGAGTCGCGCATGACAAGCTCGATCTTCACTCCCGGTGGCAGGTCTTTTTCGTGTTCCTTGATGTAAAGCCGCAGACCTTTGTCGAGCTCGTCGCCGGCCTGCGCGAACGGCCCCGAATACGGGATGATCAGACCGATCTTGACGGTATCCGCTGTGGCCGATGCGATGAATGCGCAAGCCGCGGAAACGGCCAGCGCGAGGCCGGCGACTGCTCGTTGCAACATGGGCGTCCCCCGTTCGGGAATTCTCTCGTCAGCTTATACGCTGGTGCAGTGCGATGTGCTTCACGTCTGCTCGACGCTCCACATCGGGAAGCCGGGCGCTGGCGACGGCGACACCGCCGCAGCTTTCGTGCAATCCCGGGGCCGAATTTCAGAACCCAGCGCCGCACCGTTTCGTAGGAGACATCGAGCCCTCGCTCGGCCAGTAGCTCCTCCACATCTCGGTAGCTCAGCGTGAACCGCAGATAAAGCCAGATCGCGCGCTGGATGATCGGCGGCGGGAAGCGATGTCGGCAGTAGGAGAGCTGCTCCATGCCGGCAGCCTACCCTGCCGGGCCGCCAGCCGAACCCCGTTTCCGTGACATTGCCGTCGGCGCCAAAGCGCGAAACTTGGACAACCTCCGCAATCCCGGTTGTATCGAGACCGCGCAGGCGTGAGCCGGGTTTGATGTCCTCGAAATCGAGCATGCGGGTATTGTATCCGCTATCGCGCACGCGCGACTAGGCGGCAGAACCGCGCCTTAAAGAAGCAACCGGCGACGCGGCGCCCTGTTGATAACAGCAGGCCTCTCAACTGCTTATAACTGCATTGTCTGCGTCGCTGAATAAAGTCGCGACATTAGCCAGAAACGAGTGGCTTTGGGTGCGCAACAGAGCGTGAGTGTGGTCACGGGCGGCGCGGTGCCGGCCCGTTACGGAGGACCCTCTCATGCGCGTTTACACCATCAATGCCAATGACCTGGTCGTCACCCGCGCGGCGCCGATCGAGCCGGGCGAGAACGAGATCGTGGTCGCCTCGCTCGACGAATTGTGCGCCGCAAGTCTCAGTGGCAAGCGGCTGCTCGCCTTGTGGAACGGCTTGCCCGGTGTCGACCGGCTGAGCAAGGTCGGCAATCGCCAAGCGCTGGTCGACCGCTTGTGGTCGGCGCTGGAAGCGCTGCCCGATCCGCAGCCACCGCGCGCCTCGAAGCAGGCCGAAGTGGTCGCGCTGCTGCGCCGGCCCGAGGGCGTCACGGTCGACGAGGTGAGGGCGGCGACGGGGTGGCAGCCACACACTGTGCGTGGCGTCTTCTCGGGTGCCCTGAAGAAGAAGCTCGGGCTCGCAATTGTCGCGGCAAAGGAGGAACGCGGCCGGGTGTACCGCATCGCTGAGGCAGGCGCATGACGCCGGGTCCTCGATACGAGGAGGCTCGCCGCGAAACTGGCGAGCCCTCCCGGCGCGGGGATTTCGCAGCCAGCAGCCAAAGCGAGGGATCGGATATCGAAATCCGGCTCGTCGCGCTCGAAACGCTGACGACGACCGATCTTCAGATCGAATGGCGCCGGCTGTATCGAGCACCCCCGCCGACCCGGCTAAGCCGCGACCTCCTGATCCGTGGGGTCGCCTACCGGCTTCAGGAACAGGCTCACGGTGGCCTGAGCCTCGGCACCAAGCGGCGGCTGCGCTCTCTTTCTGACGGCGCTGATCAGTCGGGCGGATCGGCAGCCGCTCCCGCCATCGTGCTGAGGCCGGGCACCAAGCTGATCCGCGAGTGGCATGGGCACGCGCATACGGTCAGTGTTCTCGATGACGGGTTCGAATACCAGGGCGAGCGCTACCCCTCACTGACCCGTATCGCCCGGCGGATCACCGGCGTGCACTGGTCGGGGCCACTCTTTTTCGGGATCTGCAAGCGGAGGCGAGCCGCTCATGACTAGAGCGCCGATCCGATCCGGCCGTACCCTGCGCTGCGCCGTCTACACCCGAAAATCCTCCGAAGAAGGATTGGAGCAGGAGTTCAACTCGCTGCATGCGCAGCGCGAGGCCTGCGAGGCGTTCATCAGGAGCCAGCGCCACGAGGGCTGGTCCTGCCTGCCGCAGGCCTATGACGATGGCGGGCGCTCGGGCGGTAATCTGGAGCGGCCGGCCTTGCAGCAGCTTCTCGCCGAGATCCGCGAGGGCAAGGTCGATGTCGTGGTCGTCTACAAGATCGACCGGCTGACCCGCTCGCTCGCCGATTTCGCGAAGATCGTCGAGATCTTCGATGCCAAGGGCGTGTCGTTCGTGTCGGTGACGCAGCAGTTCAACACGACGACCTCGATGGGCCGCCTGACCCTCAACGTGCTGTTGTCCTTCGCTCAGTTCGAGCGCGAGGTGACTGGCGAACGCGTTCGCGACAAGATCGCCGCCTCGAAGAAGAAGGGCATGTGGATGGGCGGCGCGCCGCCGCTTGGCTACAGAGCCAGCGATCACAAGCTTACCCCGATCGAGAGCGAGGCTGAGACCGTCCGCCACATCTTCCAGCGCTATGCTGCCCTCGGCTCGGTGCGTCTACTGCAGCAAGATCTCGAAGCTCGCGGCATCCGCAGCAAGCGCTGGACGAGCGCCGCGGGCCGCCGCTGGGGCGGCAAGCCGCTCGCCCGTGGTGCGCTCTATCTGATGTTGCAGAACCGGATCTATCGCGGCGAGATCGTCCACAAGGACGAGCACTACCCGGGAGAGCACGAGGCGATCATCGACCCTGCACTGTGGGATGCCGTGCAAGCCCGCCTTGCCGAGAACGCAGTCGAGCGCAGCACCGGTATTCGGGTGAAGAACCCGAGCCTCCTCGCGGGATTGCTGTTCGACGGCGAAGGCCACCGCATGACCCCGACCCATGCGGTCAAGAAGGGCAGTCGGTACCGTTATTACGTCTCCCGCTCACTGATCGTCGGAGCGCGGGCCGATGCCGCCGGTCTGCGCGTCCCGGCGGTGGAAATCGAGCAGATCGTCACCAACCGCATCCGGAGGTTGCTGTCGGAGCCTGCGAGCATTTTCGAGATCCTGCAGGCTCAGCCCGGCGAGCCGCGGCTGCAGCAGAAGCTGATGGCCCGCGCCGCCGAACTTGCAGGCGAGTGGGCAGGGATGTCGCCGCTGCGGATGCGGGTCATTCTTCTTGCCTTGGTCCAGCGGGTCGACATGCTTCCCAATGAGGTGATCGTCCAATTCCGTCTGCGCCGGCTCGCGGCGTTGCTCGATGATCGCCTCCCCACAACCAACCCGGATCCGCTCGACGACGAGCCAACTCTGCCGCTCTCCCATCCGGTGCATCTGCGCCGCGCCGGAAAGGAAGTCCGGATGGTGATTGATCACACCGATCCGTTCGCGCCGGCCCCGAAACCTGACCGGACATTGATCCGGCTGGTCGTCCGCGCCCACCGTTTCCAGGACCTGCTGGTCAAGCATAACGGCAGCAAGTTCGGCGATCTGGCGAAGCGGGAGAAGCTGCACCGATCCTACTTCAGCCAGCTTCTTCGGCTCGCCTATCTCGCCCCCGACATCACAACCGCGATTCTCGACGGGCATCAGCCTCAAGGACTCACCGCGACACAGCTGATCGAGCGGGCCGACGTGCCGATGGGCTGGGCCGAGCAGCGCCGCATTCTCGGCTTTGCCTGACCCCGCTCGCCAGGTTATCGGTAAGCCGATCAGAGCCCGTCCCCGTCACGGGGCCGCCCGTATTTCGGGACGCAACGGGCAGCGGCAGCATCGATCGGGATGGGTGCGTTCAAGCCCCGGTCAGTTCCGCCAGTGGATCAATGCCCGACAGAGATATTCCGGTCCTGTCGTGCGCTCAGCCGCGGCCCCGCGGCTCTCTCCTGCACGCTGCAATTGCTGGTGCCCGAAAAGCCCCGGGAAGCGCGCCATTTTCGGGCTGCGTCCCGGGATGTCAAAAAGCAGCGGAAACAATACGTTAGATTGGCTGGGGGACTAGGATTCGAACCTAGACTGGCGGAGTCAGAGTCCGCTGTCCTACCGTTAGACGATCCCCCACCAACCGGGGCGGGCCGCGGAAATCCGGCCCGAAAAACGCATCGCGGGC
>Ga0066709_100004572_pt1 | contig 11090 bp, 9 predicted proteins | sample GraSoiAngelo_158_FD_79665 | JGI IMG/M metagenome (GOLD analysis project Ga0066709, IMG submission 79665) | Grasslands soil microbial communities from the Angelo Coastal Reserve, California, USA - 14_1009_16_30cm | ecosystem: Environmental > Terrestrial > Soil > Grasslands | place: USA... | reverse complement strand
GGCTCCGGTACCAGTCGAGGATCTGCTCGCCGGTCCAGAAGAGGACGCCGTCGTGTCGACGGATGTGCCCGAGCGCGGCGTCGAGCAGGCCGATGCGATGGGGCACGCCGATCAAGTACGGGTGGAGGGCGATCGGCATCACGCGGGCGCTGGTGGCGCCCTCGGCGTAGAGCGTGTCGAAGTGCGCCGTGGCCCGGCGCACGAACTCCTCGCCCGGTGCGTGCTGGACGGCGAAGAGCGGGCTGTCGTTGACCTCGAGGGTGTAGGGGACGGCGAGGAGGCGACCGCGCGCGACCTGCAGCTCGGTCGGCTGGTCGTCGATCACCCAGTCGCAGACGTACTCGATCCCCTCGGCCGCCAGCACGTCCGGCGTCTCGCGGCTCTCGACGAGCCCCGGGCCGAGCCAGCCGCGCGGCGCGCGCCCGGTGGCGGCCCGGATCGCTTCGATCGTCGCGCGGATCGCGCGGCGTTCGTCCGGCTCGCGGGTGAGCGCCCGCTGGATCATGCCGTGGGCCATGATCTCCCAGCCGCCGGCGCGGGCGGCGTCGACGATCGGCGGGTACGTCCGGGCCACGGAGGCGTTCAGGGCCAGCGTCGCCCGGATGCCGTAACGGTCGAGCAGCTCCTTGATCCGCCAGAAGCCGACGCGCATCCCGTACTCGTGCCACGCCCAGTTCGGGACGTCGGGTACGGGCGGCGCGCCGCCGGCGGGCGGCGGCAGCACGGGGCGCGGGATCGGCTCGTCGAACGCCCACTCCTCCACGTTGACGACGAGGAACACGGCGACGCGCGCGCCGCCCGGGAGGGTCCACGGACGCCGGGTCGCGATCGGATCGTACGGGGCCCTCACGGCTTGAGAACGAGCTTGCCAAACTGCTTGCCCTCCGCGAGCCTCCGCTGGGCGGCGGCGCCGTCCTTGAGCGGCAGCACGTCGTCGATGATCGCCGTGAGTCGGCCGCGGAAGAGCTGGGCCATGACGGCGTCGAACTCCTTCCGGTTGCCCATCGTGGAGCCGATGACGTGGAGCTGGTTCCAGAAGATGAGGCGGATGTCGGTCTCGCCGATGGGCCCCGTCGTCGCCCCGCAGGTGACCAGGCGGCCGCCCTTCCGCAGGGACCGGATCGACAGCTTCCAGCTGCTCGCGCCCACGCTGTCGACGACCACGTCGACGCCGCGCCGGGCGGTCTTCTCGAAGACGACCTTGGCCCAGTCATCCCTCGCGTAGTTGATGCCCTCGTCGGCGCCGAGGGCGCGCGCCCGCTCGAGCTTGGCGTCGCTCGAGGAGGTCACCCACACCCGCGCGCCGCAGAGCTTGGCGATCTGCACGGCGGCGGACGACACGCCGCCGCCGACGCCCAAGATCAGCACGTCCTCGCCGGGGCGGACCGCGGCCTGGGTCACGAGCATGCGCCAGGCGGTGAGGTTGACGAGGATGAACGCGGCGGCCTCCTCGTACGAGACGTGGTCGGGCAGCGGGAGGACGTTCGTGCCGCGGACCTTGGCCCGCTCGGCGAAGCCGCCGGGCTCGTGCTCGCCGAGGATCCCGTAGCGCACGCACAGGCTGTCCTCGCCCTGCCGGCAGAACTCGCAGCGCCCGCAGGTGAGGTTCGGGTTCACCGCCACGCGGGCGCCGACCTTGACGTCCTCGACGGCGGCGCCGACCGCGGCCACGTCGCCGGCGATGTCGCAGCCCGACCAGAACGGCAGCGGCGTCTTGAGCGCGGGGATGCCCTCGCGCACGAAGAGGTCGAGGTGGTTCAGCCCGCACGCGCGCACGCTGACGAGGACGTCGCTCGGCCCCAGCCGGGGCTCGGGCACCTCCTGGAGGCGGAGCTTGTCGGGGCCGCCGAACTCGTTGAACGCGAGCGCCTTCATGGATTCTCCTCGTTCACCATCGCGGGGCCGCGGGCGGGCGACCGCGGCCGATTGTAGCACGCGCCCCGCGCGGGCTCGGGCGCCGCCGGAGGCGTAGGGTGGAGGCGTGCGGCCTTCGCGGCTCCGGTCGATCGACCGTCGGACATTCGTCCAGCGCGCCGGGGCCGCCGGCCTGACGGTCGCCGCCGGCCTCGGCGGAATTCTCTCCACGCGACGCGCGCCGGCGCGCGCCCGGCCGACGACGATCCACCTGCTCCAGTGGATCGACTTCATCCCCCGAGGCGGACGTGGAACTCGAGCGCCAGCTGGCCGCCTACACGCGGCAGACGGCGACGGGGTCCGGCTGGAGCGGGTCGACGCCGACACGCCCCCCGGCCCGGCTCGTCGCGTCGACCGAGGCCCGCCGCGGCCCCGACGTCGTCCTCATGCCGCACAACTGGCCCCATCTCTACCGGGACTCGCTCGCCGACGTGGGGGATCTCTGCGAGTGGAAGACCCGCGACCAGGATGGGTACTACCCGGCGGCCGCGGCGGCGGCGCGGGCCGGCTCGCGCTGGCTGGCGCTGCCGTACGGGGTCGTGCCGTTCCTGGTCGCCGACCGCCGGCCCTGGTTCGCCGACGTGGGAGCCTTGGCGCCGCCGCAGACGCTCGACGAGTACGACAGATCGGGGCCCGGCTCAAGCGGCGGGGCCGCCCCGTCGGCCATTCCCTCAGCTACACGCTCGGCGACGCCCCCGCCTGGGCCTGCCCGATCCTCTGGGCCTTCGGGGGCGCCGAGGTCGACGCGAGCGGCGGCCGGGTCGTGCTCGACTCCCGCGCCACGCTCGAGTCCGTGAAATGAATGACGGCGTTCTGGACGGAGGCCTGCGACGAGACCGGCGTGCGCTGGGACGACTCGGACAACAATCGCGCCTTTCACCGGGGAAGATCAGCGCGACCCTGAACGGCGCCTCGATTTACGTCGTGGCCAAGCGCAGCGCGGCCCCCGATCGCGCGGCGATCTACTTCGCGGCCAAGCGCCGGCCCGAGTGGATCAGGGACGAGCGGGGCGCGCCGATGTTCGAAGATATCGCGCACTTCCCGGCGCCGTCCCGACCCCCGGCTATCCGGCGGTGTTCTCGCCCGGCGTCCTGGCCTCCTCGCCGAACCAGCCGGCGGCGCGGGAGCGCCTCCGCTGGCTCCACGCTCGCGAGCAGTTCGGCCGCTGGCTCGGGGCCGGAGGCGACAACGTCGGGGCGGGAACGGGACCCGATGTGGGAGCGCGTCGACCCGCCGCTCCGGCCGTTCCGGACGGTCGCCCGCGCCTCCCGGATGTTCGGCTACGCGGGACCGCCCGACGCCAGGGCCGGCGAGGTGTACGCGAAGCATATCGTCACGGACATGTACGCCCGGGCCGTCCAGGGGGGCGCCCGCCGACGCCGTGCGCTGGGCGGCGCGCCAGCTCGCGCAGATCTACGGGCGCGAGCCGTTGAACTCCCGCACGAGCCGTGGCAGGCGCGGATCGTCGAGGCCGGGCGCGCTCGGCTGGTAGAGGCCCGTGCGGTCGAGGAGCCCCCGGTAGCGCTCCCGGATCCGCGTGCCGATCGTGTCGTAGCTGCCGGTGACCGCATAGGTGTCGACCATCTCGTCGGTGATCAGGTCGGCCATGCCCGTCCAGTCGCCCTCGACGGACTTGCGGTGCAGGTGCGGGACCAGATCCTGCCAGCCGTGGGCGGCCAAGACGGGCTCGTAGGTGCGGGTGGACGCGTAGAAGGCGATCTGCTGTCGTACCGCCCGGCGGCCCTGCTCGAGCTCCTGCGGGGTGTCGCCGACCACGACGAGGGTGGAGCTCGCGAATGTGAAGTCGGCCCGGGAACGGCGGGAGGCCTGGAGGCCCTCCGTCACGGCGGGGTGCACGTACTCGCCCAAGTAGGTCGCGCTGTTGAACGGGTGCACGTGGAGGCCGTCGCACACCTCGCCGGCGACCCGGCAGAGGTACCGGTTCACTCCCGCGATGAAGATCGGGATCCGCGGGTCGGGAATCGGGCCGGGGTTGAAGAAGGGCGTCATCAGGTTGAAGCGATAGAACCGGCCCTCGAAGTCGAGCCGGGTTCCGTTCTGCCAGGTGTCCCAGATCGCGCGGAGGGCCTGCACGACCTCGCGGAGCTTCGGCCCCGGCGACTCGAACTTCACCGAGAAGCGGCGCTCGTTGTGCCCCTTCACCTGGGTTCCGAGGCCGAGGATGAAACGCCCCCCCGAGGCCTTCTGCAGATCCCACGCGAGGTGGGCGAGCACCATCGGGCTCCGCGGGAAGGCGACCGCGATCGCGGTGCCGAGCTTGATCGTGGTGGTCGCGGTGGCGGCGACGGCGAGGGGGAGGAACGGGTCGTGCTGCGTCTCCGACGACCAGAGGCAGTCGAAGCCGAGCGCCTCGACCTTCCGCGCGTAGTCGGGGGTCGTCTTGAGATCGTGCGTGAGCATGCCGCAGTCCAGCTTCACCGATCGTCCCCCTCCGTCGGGGTCGCCCCGCTCCGGCGGATCTCGGCCTCGAGCTGGTCGAGGTGCCACTGGGCGTAGGCGTCCGCCCGCTTGTCGTCGAGGGCGCGGGCCAGACGCTGCGCCGCCGCGAAGCGCTCCCGCGCCGGGCCGAGCCGTCCGGCCCGCCGCTCGGTCACGCCGAGGTTCAGTAGGATCGCGGCCTCCGCCGCGCGGTCGCCGGCCTGGTGGGCCAGCCGGAGCGCGCGCTCGTAGCCCTGGCGCGCCTCCGCGAATCGCCCCGCGATCCGGTCGACCTCGGCGAGGTTGTTCTCCGCCGTGGCCTCCGCGCGGGGGTCGCCCCGGCGCGCCGCGAGCCGGGAGGCCGCGCCCGCCGCCTCGCGGGCCTTGTCCCAGGCGCCCGCGTCGAGGAGCGCGTTGGTGAGCGCGTTGAGCGCGCGGACGCCGCGTTCGAGGTCGCCGAGCTTCCGGGCCCCGTCGTACGCGCGGGCGTAGGCGTCCGCCGCCTCGCGGGGCGTCCGCAGGCGGTCGGCCAGCTCGCCGAGCAGAAACTGGCCGTCGGCCACGACGTCGAACCACTCCCAGCGGTCGGCGTCGCCGAGGACCGAGGTGGCGCGGGCGCGCGCCGCCGCGTAGTCGTGCCGCTCGACGAGCTGCCGGGCGTCCGAGAGCGCGCCGACGGCCTGCTCGTGGCTGATCGTGGTCTGCGCCGCCACGAGCGCGGGCGCCCCCGCCCGCGGGGGGGCCGTGCAGGCGGCGAGCCCGAGGAGGCTCGCGGCGAGGAGGGCCGGCCTCTTCATAGAACTCACCCCGCGTGGAAACCCCGCCCCTCCGGGCGGGGAGGAGCGCCGACCTCCGCGGTAGACGGTCCCCGGTTGGAGCTGAACACGCGCTCGGCGAGCGGCCCGGGCGACAACCAAGCCGCGGGTACGCTCAGACAGCCGTCGAAACGACGGTCGTGCTGGCCGCTGAGGCTACCAGGCAGCAAGCCGGTCCGATGAAGCGGCAACCTGGACCCGCAAGGCCAGGCTCTCGGGCTCAAGCTCGGGCTCCTTTCTCGCAAAGCCCCGGACGTCAGTCCGGGCGATGTTTACCGGCGGACCCCGCGAGGGCGTCCAGGGCGGCGCGCGCCTCGCGGACGACGGTCTCGACGACGTCGCCCGCCCCCGGCAGGCTGTGGAGGAGCCCCACGCCCTGCCCGGACCACATCGGGAAGTAGTCCGGATCGCCCGCCTGGATCGCGGCGGCGGAGATGTCGCGGGCCGCCGCCGCCTGCCAGAGCGTCGGGAGCGCGGGAGCGCCCGAGGCCCGGTACTCCTCGGTGAAGCGGCTGCGCAGGGCGCGGGCCCAGAGCCCCGTGAACACGTCGGTCACGGTGGTCGAGTCGCCGTCGCGCTCGAGGAGCGATTTCTTCCAGGCCTCGGCCGCCGTCGACTCCTGCGTGGCCACGAAGCGCGTGCCCATCAGGATGCCGGCGGCGCCGAGCGCCAGTGCGGCGACGAGGCCGCGCCCGTCGGCGATGCCCCCGGCAGCGATGACGGGCACGTGGACGGCGTCGACGATCTGCGGGATGAGGGCCATGCTGCCGATGGCGCCCGTCTCCGGGGACGCCGGCTTGGTGAAGGTGGCGCGATGCCCGCCCGCCTCGCTGCCCTGGGCGACGACGGCGTCGCAGCCGAGGGCGACGACCGTGCGCGCGTCCGCCGGGGTCGCGACCATCGCGATCACCGCGATGCCCCGCCGGTGACACTCGTCGATCATGGCCCGGTCGGGGGGGCCGAAGACGGTGCTCCACACCGGAACCCGCTCGTCCAGGATGACCGCGAAGGCCTGGGCGATGAGGTCGGGTGGCGGCGCCGGCCGCGCCGTCGACGGGGGAAGCCCGAGGCGGGCCCGGAACGCGTTCAGCGCGGCTTGGGCCTGGGCCAGGGTGGAGTCGGCGATCGAGTGGGCGGGCACCGGCGGCCGGAGCTCCTGATGCAGCCATAGGTTGACGCCGAACGGCCGCGCGGTGCGCGCGCGAACGCGGCGGATCTCGTCCCGGAGCTGGTCGGCCGTCTTCAGCAGGCCGCCGAGGATGCCGAGCCCGCCCGCCTTCGAGACCTCGGCGGCGAGCTCCGGGCCGGCCACGCTGCCCATCCCCGACTGCACGATCGGGTACTCGATCCCCAGGAGGTCGCAGAGCGACGTGCGAAGCGTCATAGACCTCACCCCGCGTGGAAACCCCGCCCTTCGGGGCGGGGAGGAGCGCCGACCTCCGCGGTAGACTGTCCCCGGTTGGAGCTGAAGACGCGCTCCGCGAGCGGCCCGGGCGACAACCAAGCCGCGGGTACGCTCAGATAGCCGTCGAAATGACGGTCGTGCTGGCCGCTGAGGCTACCGGGCAGCAAGCCGGCCCGATGAAGCGGCAACCTGGACCCGCAATGCCAGGCTCTCGGGCTCAAGCTCGGGCTCCTTTCTCGGAAAGCCCCGGACTTCAGTCCGGGCGATGTCTACTCGAGGCTCCGTTCCCAGACGTGGTACTCGAGCCCGCGGGCGTAGCCCGCCGCCTCGAGGGCTTGCTCGGTGGCGGCGTCGGTGGCGAGCAGCGCCCGGCAGCGCGGCAGGCCCAGCGCGCCCGCCCGTGCCGTCGCCGCCCGGGCCAGCGCCGCCCGGGCCGGCGCCGGGCCCGCGAGCCAGGCGAGCCAGAGGTGCTCGTCGCTCGGCCGGAGCAGCGCGAGCCCGCCGTGCCGCGCGAGGGCCCAGCCGCTCCGCGCGCGCTCGTCGATGTCCGCGTCGGTCAACTCCCGCACCATCCAGCCCACCGCCCACAGCGTGCCGAGCGGACGGGGCGGGCGCGGGTGCCCGTCTCCGTCCCCGCCGGCCGGGGCCGGCGCCCCCGGCTCGACCGCGCGCTCCCAGAGCGTCATCGACGCCACGCGTCGGAACCCGGCTCGGGCGATGGCGCCGAGCGCGGCCGCGTTGTTCCACCCGATGATGACCCTCGCCGTCGACCGGCCGTGGTCGGCCGCGTAGCGGAAGCAGTAGTCCGTCAGCGCGAGAGAGAGACCGGAGCGGCGGCGGGACGGATGAACCCGCATGCCGGCGACGAACGCCTCGTGCGGCGACAGGAGACGGACGTAGGCGCAGGCCACCGCGCACCCGTCGATCGCGGCCACGGCCAGCGCGCCGTCGTCGCGGGTCAGCCAGTCGTCCAGCACGCGCTCGATGTAGTCGCTGCTCTCGGCGCCCCACGTCGAGCGGCAGAACGCGACGATGGCGCCGCGGTCCTCGGGAACGGCCCGCCGGATGACGGGGGCTGGATGCGCTCGATCGGGCTCCACGGCAGCCAACGCTATCATTTAAACCCGACTGGCCGATAGCCCGAGCGGCGGCACGCCGACACGGGCCCGCTCGTCGCCCCGAGAGCGCTAGCTGGCCGAGCCCCGACGCGAGCAGCGCCGGCTCCGGATCGCGCGCTCCCGGCACCGGGCCTTCCCTCGCGTATCGCCGTCTGGCCCCGGCGTGGGCGACCCATCGGCCACGATGCGCACGACGCGCCGGTTCGTGTCGGACGCGATCTCTCCGCGGCGCTGGGCGCGGGGCGGGAGGGCGCGTGGGGACCCCCGGCCGTCGCTCGCGCGGCGGTCGACGCGGGCGCAGAGGTCGGCGAACGTCACGCGCTCGAGCGGGGTGACGCTTCGCGGGCGCGGCGCCGACCGAGCTTCCACGCTGACTGGACGCCGGCGGCGCCGGCCTCGCTCCCGGCCCGCGCATGCTCGAGCTGGGCCTGGCAGCGAACGCACGCGTCCGCATCCGGGATGGCCATCAGCCGGGCCCCCGGGATGGCCTCGCCGCACTCCGCGCAGATGCCGTAGGCTCCGGCCCGCACCCGCTCGAGCGCGGCCGCGAGCCGGCGCGCCCGATGCGCGAGCCGGCCGGTGTTGAAGTGCTCGCGCTCACGGTGCTCGACGACTTGGGCCGCGTCGAAGAAGTCGCCGCGGGTGTGCTCGGCGACGACCGGTCCGTCCTGGCGCCGGAGCTGCGCGGCGATGTCCTCGAGCTCGGTCGAAATCCGCCGCTTGATCGTCGCCAGATCCACGCCACGGACCGGTCGCCGAGGTTCTGGGTGTCCCGCGTCGCCAGCGCCGGCCAGGGCTCTCCCTGCAGAGCGTCGGCGTGGTTGCACGGTCGACTGAGGCGTGCGACCCCGTTTCATGCGTTCCCCCTGGGCGTTGACAGTCGTGGGAGGTACCACCGGCCGCCAACGCCGACGTCGGTTCGTCACGGGTCAATTCGTCACGGTAGGGAGCGTGATCTTAAGGTGTCAAGCCCTTGTTCACCCCCCAGAACACACGGGTTTCGCCGCGCAGCGGCCGCGCCGCCGCATGGCGACGCGATGTTTTCGGCGCGCCCGCCGCGGCGGGCGCCCAGACCGTCGCTTTCGGGTCGCCGTGGCTGCGGAGCCGCTTCCGACCGTCTGAATCACGGGCTCGGGACAACTGTGGAAATGTGGATAAGTCTGGGCGGCGCGGCGGACGAGGGGCGGCGTTACTTCACGGCGCCCAGCGTGAGCCCGCGCGTCAGGTACCGCTGCACCAGCAGCGAGAGCACGAAGACCGGCGCCGACGCGATCAGGCTGAGGGCGCCGGCCTCGCCCCAGAAGGTCGACTGGGAGCCGAAGTAGCCGCTCATGGCGACGGGGACGGTGACGACGCGGGCGCGGGTCAGCACGACCGCGAACAGGAACTCGTTCCAGCTGAAGATGAACGTGAAGACGCCGGTGGCGATCAGCCCGGCCGCCGCCAGCGGCAGGCTGATCGACCAGAACACGCGGAGCGTGGAGGCGCCGTCCACCAGCGCGCTCTCCTCCACCTCGACCGGGATGTCGCGGAAGTACCCGCGCATCATCCAGACCACGTAGGGGGCGTTGAACGCCGCGTAGAGGAGCGTCAGCCCCTGGTAGGTGTCCACCCAGCCGATGATCCGGAACAGGAGAAACACCGGGAAGACGATCGCGATCGGGGGCAGCATCCGCTGGGAGAGCACCCAGAAGGCGAAGTTCCGTCCGCCCGTGTTGAAGCGGGCCATGCTGTAGGCGGCCGGGCAGCCGACGAGGAGGGCCAGCAGCGTGGCGCCGCCCGCGATCACGAGGCTGTTCACGAGCGAGTTGATCGAGCGGTTGAGCACGAGCTGGCGGAAGTGACTCAGGTCCGGCGCCCGGGGAAGCCAGACCGGCGGAGCGGAGAAGTACTCGGCCGGCTGCTTTACCGCCATGGCGAACATCCAGGCGATCGGGAACAGGAAGAACGCGAGCGCGACCGCCACCACGAGGTAGGCGAGCGCGTACCGGTGCACGAAGGTCGCCCGCCTGGTCCGCGGCCGGGGGGCGCTGGGGTTCGGCACGGCCGGCGCCCTCTACTCGTCGCTGAAGCGGCGGAGCAAGGCGGTCGTCGCGAGCGAGACCAGGGCGAGGACGAGGACGGCCATGGCCGCGGTGTAGCCGAGGCGGAAGTTGCGGAATCCGAGCAGGTAGACGTAGAGGGTGATCGTCTCCGTGAACGTGCCCGGCCCGCCGAAGGTGAGGGAGAAGACCGTGTCGAAGATCTTGAACACGTCGAGGGCCCGGATCAGCAGCGCGACCAGCATGAGCGGGCGGATGAGCGGCAGCGTGATCTGCCAGAAGCGCTGCCAGCGACCAGCGCCGTCGATGGCGGCCGCTTCGTGGATCTCGGGGCTGATCGCGACGAGGCCGGCCAGGAGCGCCAGGAACATGAACGGCGTCCACTGCCAGACCTCGGTGACGATCAGCGAGAAGTAGACGGTCTTCGAGTTGATCAGCCACACCAGCGTTACCGGACGGCCGAGCAGCCACCCGAGCAGCTGGTTGATCGGGCCGTACTGGGTGTCCCAGAGCATGCGCCAACCGTAGCCGGCCACGATCGGGCTCATGATGACGGGCAGGATGAGGAGCGGGATGACGACCCGCTTGCCGGGCAACGCCCCCGCCAGGACCTCGGCCAGGACGAGCCCCAGGACGAGCTCCGCGGTCACGGCCACCGCCATGATCAAGAGCGTGTGGGCGAGCGCCTGCCACATGCGGCGGTCCTGGAGCGCGCCGGCGTAGTTGGCGAGCCCGACGAACGCCCGCCCCGCCCGCTGCAGGTCCCAGTCGAGCAGGCTGATCCAGAGCAGGTAGAGGATCGGGAAGATCGTGAGGGAGACGATCAGCACGACGGAGGGCGCGACCATCGCGTACTTCGACAGCCGGCTCCCGTTCACCGTGGGCCCGCCCGGCGGGTGGTGCGCGAGCCCGCGGTCATGCGCGCCGCCGGACGGGGCGCCCCCCGTCCCGGACGGAGACGGGGGGCGCCGCGATCAGTGCGGATACGCGTTGGGCTTACTCGCCCACTCCTGATAGGCCTGCCGCTGCTTGTCGACGCCGATGCGCTGCGTGACCTGATCCCACTCGGTCGCGGCCTTGTCGAGGGCCTCCTTGGGCGGGGTGCCGGCGTAGACGGCGACCGTCGCCCGATCGAGCGCCTCCTCGTACTCCCGCGCGCCGGGGATCGCGAGGTCGAGCAGCCCCCTCTCCGCGCCCGACTTCAGGGTGTCCAGATACTCCGGCGCGTGCGGCCAGAGCGCCCGGTACTCCTTGGACGCATAGTGGCTCAGGCGGTACGGATCGCGGAGGGCGAACGGCAGCATCACGCGCTTGAGGCTCGTCTCTTTGCTGGTCGCCCACTGGATGAACAGGTAGG
>Ga0066709_100004571_pt1 | contig 11090 bp, 12 predicted proteins | sample GraSoiAngelo_158_FD_79665 | JGI IMG/M metagenome (GOLD analysis project Ga0066709, IMG submission 79665) | Grasslands soil microbial communities from the Angelo Coastal Reserve, California, USA - 14_1009_16_30cm | ecosystem: Environmental > Terrestrial > Soil > Grasslands | place: USA... | reverse complement strand
CCGAGTCATTTCTTGCCCCAGCGCCAGCTCGGTGGTTCGCCGGTGACGTAGCAGACCGCGACGAGCGCGACACACAGGATCGCCGAGTACAGGACGAACGAGCCGGGTTGCTGCCTGGACAAGAAGAGCACGGCGCCCAGGACGAGCAAGACGGCGAAGGCCGCCAGCACAAGCCACCCTTGCCAGGTTCGCGGCGGTCCCCATCCCCAGCCGTAGCGCTTCGCGGGAAACCAGTACCTCGGCGCCATCATGGCTATTTGACGGTGACCGAGTACGTGGCGAGCTGGGAAGGCGCGACCCCCTGCTCCCAGGGTCGACGGTACTCGAAGCGCAGCTGTTGTTGGCCCGGCTTGAGCGGCGCGAGCTTCCAGATCTCCGTTCCGCCGGCGCCGACGGTCCCGCCGGTGCTCTGGGTGGCTTCGAAAGTCGACGGACCGTCAACTCTGAGCACCGCGTCTTTCGGCTCGACGTAGATCCAGCGGTAACCCGTCGTGGGATTGCTCGGCAGGCGCACGACCAGGCCCTGACCGGCGGCGAGGTCGACGCTGGTGCCGGATTGGGCGGCGCTCACGGTCACGGGCTCAGGCGGCGGCTTCGGAGCGCTCATGAACAGGCCACACGCCGCTACGATCATGACCACGGCAGCTAGCGCGCCCGACACCACGATTCGTCGAAGCACCCTCCGCCTCCTCAGTCGTCACGTGCTGCGACCCCAGAATCGCAGGGTAGCATCAGGAAGTCCCGTTCACTCGGCCAGATGCCGATCGATGTGCAGAGCGACCTCTTCGGCTCGCTCCAGGACGAGATCATGTGTTCCGCCCGCGAAGACGACCAGTTCGGCGCGTGAAAATAACGTCGCGAGCCGTCGCCCGACCGCCACGGGGCTGATCGGGTCCGCGTCTCCCCACAGCAGGAGCACGGGAACGGTGATCGCGTGGAGCCGCTCGGTGAAGTCTTCGCGCGCGTCGGCGAACCAGCTCGGCAGCCCGGGATTGCTCTCCCGGAACCCGGGACGCCAGTCCTCGGCCCCGAGCGAGGCCACGTCGATTCCTCCCGACGTGGCCGAGAGCACCAGGTGCCGTACCAGGCTCGGCTTCTCGAGCGCGGCCCTGACCGCGATGACCCCGCCCATCGACTGCGCGAGCAGCGCCACCGGACCGGTGATGTCACGAACGAGCCGCGCGACCAGATCGTCGATTCCGCTGACAGGCGGCTCCGCTGGCACTCCGCCGAACCCGGGCCAGGCGACGAACCGCTGAGCGCCGGGATGGCGGAGCTGCGCGCGGACCGGCTTCCAGAACTGGACATTGCCGGAAGCGCCCGGCAGGAACATCAAGGTCTCGAGATCACCCTCGCGTGTCATGGGGCTCTTCTACCCCCCGAGGTACGCGCGGCGCACGTGGTCGTCCTCGAGCAGATCACCGGCGCGGCCCTCGAGCACGATGCGCCCGGTCTCCATCACGTAGGCGCGGTCGGCCATGCGGAGCGCGGCGTACGCGTTCTGCTCCACCATCAGCACGGTCGTGCCGCGCCGCCGGATGTCGGCGATGATCGCAAAGGTCATCTCGACCACGGTCGGCGCGAGGCCCAGCGACGGCTCGTCGAACAGGATGAGCCGCGGGCGCGCCATCAGCGCGCGGGCGATCGCCAGCATCTGCTGCTCGCCGCCCGAGAGCGTGCCGGCCATCTGCCGGCGCCGCTCGGCCAGGATGGGGAAGTGCCGTTCGACCTCTGCCAGGTCGGCGGCGACCGCGCTTCGATCGGTCCGGACGTAGGCTCCCATCGCGAGATTCTCCTCGACGGTCAGATAGGGGAAGACGCGGCGGCCCTCGGGGCAGTGGGCGATGCCGGCCCTGAGGATGGTCGCCGGCGTCTCCGCCTGGATCTCGCGGCCGTCGAACACGATGCGCCCCCGAGAGGGCGGCAGCAGCCCCGAGACCGCGCGCAAGGTCGAGCTCTTCCCGGCGCCGTTGGCGCCGATCAGGCAGACCAGCTCCCCCGCCGCCACGCTGACGTCGAGGCCTCGCAGCGCCGTGATCGGACCATAGCCCGCGTGGACGTTCTCGAGACGGAGCAACGGAGACGATTCAGCTCGAGTCAGCCGAGGCTCCGAGATACGCGCGGATCACGTCCGGGTGCGCCTGGATCGCCGCGGGCGCGCCCTCGGCGATGACGCGGCCGCCGTTGAGGACGATCACAGTGTCGGAGATCCCCATCACCATCCGCATGTCGTGCTCGACCAGCAGGACGGTCACACCCTGCTCGCGAACCCGGCGGATGAGACCGCTCACGACGGTTTTCTCGGAACCGGTCATGCCGGCGCCCGGCTCGTCGAGCAGGAGCACCCGCGGGCTGGCCGCGAGGGCGACGGCCAGCTCGACGAGCCGCTGCTCGCCGTAGGGCAAGGCGCTGGCGGCTTCGCGCCGGCGATGGTCGAGGCCGACGAAGTCGATGATGGTGGCGGCCTCCGCGCTGAGCGCGCGCTCTTCGGCGACGAGCCGGCGCCGGCCGGCGAGGACGGCGAGGACCCCCGCGGTGCCGCGCAGGTGAAGGCCGGTCAGCACGTTGTCCTCCACGCTCAACCCTGGGAACACGCTCGTCTTCTGAAAGGTGCGGACGATTCCCCGCCGCGCGATCGCGGACGGTCGCAATCCCGTCAGCGCCACGCCGTCGTACGTGATGCGGCCGCCGGTGGGCCGCAGGTAGCCGGTGATCGCGTTGAACGCGGTGGTCTTGCCGGCGCCGTTCGGGCCGATGACGCTCGTGATCGAGCGGGGCCGCACGTCGAAGGACACGCTCTCGAGCGCGGTCACGCCGCCGAACCTCACGGCGAGATCTCTGACGGCAAGCATCAGCGGCGTGCAGTCGGCGTGACCGGCTCGGGACGACGGAGCGCTACGCCGAGCCGGGGCACGATGCCGCGTGGCAGGAAGAATACGAGCAGCACGAGCAGCACGCCGTACGCGAGCATCTGCCATTGCCACGACGCGGCCGCGCGCAGCGCCTCCGGGAGCGCGGTGAAGAGCACGGCCCCGACCAGCGGCCCCGCGAGCGTGCCCTTGCCGCCCGCGACGACCATGATGACCATGGTCACCGTGTAGGTGAACAGAAACACCTCCGGGCTCACGAACCGCGTGTAATGGGCGTAGAGGCTTCCGCCCAATCCCGCCATCGCCGCGCTCACGACCGCGGCGAGGACGAGATAGTGAGTCACGTCGACGCCGACCGACTCGGCCAGCGGCTCGTTCTCTCTGAGCGCCACGAGCGCGCGGCCGATGCGCGACCGGACGAGCCGCCGGCACACGAGGTACGAGAGCCCGACCGCCGCGAGGACCAGATAGTAGTAGGCGGTCTTGGTGCGGAGCGACCACGGCCCGAGCTCCGGAGCCGGCACGCCCGGGAGCCCGAGCGGACCGTTCGTCAGCTCGATCCAGTTGACGCTGACCAGGGAGATCACGCCGGCGAAGCTGATCGTGACCAGCACGAAGTAGGCGCCGCGCAGCTTCAACGCGAGGCGGCCGATGACGAAGCCCGCTGCGCCGGCGACCGCGACGGCGGCCGCGAGCGCCGGCCAGAAGGACCAGTCGAGCTTGAGTGTCAGCAACGCCGACGTGTACGCGCCGATGCCGAAGAACGCCGCGTGGCCGAGCGAGAGCTGGCCGGTGTAGCCGAGCAGAAGGTTCAGCGACATCGCGAGCACCCCGAAGATACCGGCCATGATGGCGACGTGCAGGTGGTAGGGGCTCGGAAGCCAGAGCGGCAGGGCGAGCGCGCCCGCCACCAGGAGCCAGCCGCCGGTCCGCGTCATGCGATGCGTTCTTGGCGCGCGAAGAGTCCGGAAGGCCGGAAGAGCAGCACGAGGATGATGATGACGAAGCCGATGGCGTCACGATAGCCGGACGAGATGTAGCCCGCGCCCAGCTCCTCGGCGATGCCGAGCAGCAGGCCGCCGAGGGTCGCGCCCGGCAGATTGCCGAGACCGCCGAGGATCACGACCGAAAACGCCTTCAGCGAGGCGAGGTCGCCCATCGAGGGGTAGACGAGGAAGATCGGGCCGAGCAGCGCCCCGGCCGCCGCGGCGAGCCCGGAGCCGAAGGCGAACGTCGCGGCGTGAATGCGGCCGATGGAGACGCCCATGAGGGCGGCGGTGTCGCGGTCCTGGAACGTGGCGCGCATCGCGCGGCCGAGCTTCGTCTTCTGGATCAGGAGCCAGGCGGCGGCGATGAGTCCCGCAGCCAGAACGAGGACGAAGAGGCGCAGCGGGGCTATCGCGACCGGGCCCAGCACGAGCGGCGCGGTCGGAAACGGATGCGGGATCGACTTCGCGACGCCGCCCCAGCCGAGGAGCTCGGCGTTCTGCATGGCGATCCCGACGCCGATCATCACCAGCATCGTCGTGTCGATGGATTCGTTCCGGAGCGGGCGCAGCAGCGCGACTTCGCAGAGCCAGCCGAGCGCCGCGCCGGCGACGATTGCGACCAGCAGCGCCACGAAGAAATCGCTGCCGGCGAGCGCCAGCGCCGCGAACGAGACGTAGGCCCCGAGCGCGTAGAACTCGCCGTGGGCGAAGTTCACGACGTTCATGAGGCCGAAGATCAGGGTGAGGCCGATGCCGAGCAAGGCGTACGTGCCGCCGAGCACCAGGCCGTTCAGCAGGTGCTGGAGGAGCTCCGCCATCCGCCCGCGCGCTATTTCTTCGCGAGAAAGTCCGGCAGCGCCACCTTGCCGTCGCGGATCTGGACGACGAAGATGCTCGGCTTGCTCTGGCCGCTCTCCTTGCCGGCGGGACCGTCCTTCTCGAACTTGATCGGGCCGTTGACGCCCATCAGGCTCACGCTCCAGAGGGCCTCGCGCACGGCCTTGGGATCGTCCTTGCCGGCGACCCGGATCGCCTCGGCGATCGTGGCGATCCCGTCGTGGCCTCGGAAGCCCTCGGTGAGCCCCTCGAAGGGATGGCCGCGCTTGGCCCACTCGTCGACGAACGCCTTGGCGAGCTTGCCGTCGGGCATCGACTCCGGGAACCACGGCATGAAGAAGACGATGTGATAGCTGCCCTCCGCGGCGGCGCCGGCCTGCTTGATGAGCTGCGTGGGCGACGAGCTCCCGCCGGTCGTGACGATCTTGCGGCCGAGCCGCTGCTCCTGCGCCTGCTTCATCACGAGCGTGATCTGCTCGACGGCGGTCGTCAGGAAGAGCGTGTCGCCGCCGGTCGCCTTGATCTTGGTGATCTGCGCGTTCATGTCGGTCGCGGACTGGTCCATGAACTCGGCCACCCCGACCGCCGCGCCCTTCTTCTTCAGCATGTCGCCGAACGCGGTGATCGAGCCGCGGCCCCAGTCGGTGTTCACGGCCAGGAAGTCCACGCGCTTGACGCCGAGCTTGTCGACGTATTGCTCGAGGCCGAGCGCCTCCATCTCGGACGGCGGGCTGATGCGGAAGATCCACGGATTGCCGCGCTTCGTGATCGCCGCGGCGCTCGAGGTCTCGACGACCATCGGCACGCCGTACTCCTCGAGCTTCGGCATCGCCGCCAGGGTCATCGAGCTGCCCCAGGCGCCCATGATCGCGGGCACCTTGTCGCGGACGATCAGCTTCTCCGCGGCGCTCGCGGCCTCCTTGGGATCGGACTTGTTGTCCTCGATCAGGAGGTCGATCTTCCGGCCGGCGATCCCGCCCTTCGCGTTCAGCCAGTCACGCGCGATCTCGGCGCCCATCCGCACGTAGTTGCCGGAGGCCGCGACGGGACCGGAGAGCGGCTCGATGACGCCGATCTTGATCGGCGCCTGCGATTCGCCGGGAACGGCCAGCGTGGCGAGCGCGACCAGGACGAGAGCCGACAGCACGATCGAACAGTTGCTCATCGAGAGCCTCCTGCGAGTTCGGGGATGTGGCAGCGAGAATAGCGCACGATGGCTATTCGACGATGTCGTTCTTGAGGCTCTGGACGAACGCGACCACCTCCCGCTGCTCGGCCTCCGGCACCTTGAACTTCGCCAGGGTCGCCGCGGCGTGGCCGAGAAACACGCTCCAGTCGCTTTCGCTGATGCGCATACCTCGATGGCACAGCGCCATGTGCCGGCCGCGGTAGTACACGGGTCCGCCGGCGCTCGCGCAGAGGAAGTCGATCAGCAGCTGCTTCTCCCGATCGATCCCGTCATCGCCGCGATGCGCCCAGAAACGGCCGAGCTGCGAGTCGCCCCGAAGGCGAGGCAGCAGATCGTTCGCCACCGCCGTGATCGCATCGTAGCCGCCGAGTCGCTCATACAGAGACCGCTTGCCGTTGCTCATCATGCGCTCCGTGAGTTGGTGTGGACCAGAATAGTGTCGCGAGCAACCGAGCGCAACAGGCCCGCTTGATTCCACCGGAGGGAAGCGGGTGTATAGTCGCGGGCTGGGCGAGCCATGGGCGCAAAATTTTTCGGCGCGGCGGTGAAGCGGCGGGAGGATCCACGATTCCTCCGGGGTGAAGGGCGTTTCATCGACGACGTGACCTTGCCGGGCCTGCTCCACGCGGCGTTTCTCCGCTCGCCCCACGCTCACGCGCGCATCGCGCGCGTCGACACCACGGCGGCGGCCGCGGCGCCGGGCGTGGTGCGCGTGCTCACGTTCGCGGACCTCGAGCGCTGGATGAAGCCGCTGCCGCTCTTCGGCGCCGTGCCGCCCGGTCTGGCGGCCGTCGTCACGTTCGACATGCGCCAGACGCCGCAGTGGGCGCTCTGCCGCGATCGTGCGCGCTATGTCGGCGAGATCGTGGCGATGGTCGTGGCCGATTGCCCGGAGCGCGCCGAGGACTCGGTCGACCTGATCCGGGTCGACTGGGAGCTGCTGACGCCTGTCGTCGACATGACGCGCGCCGCGGAGCCCGGCGCGCCGCTCCTCCACCCGGAGTGGGGGAGCAACATCGGGGTCGGCTTCACGCATTCGATCGGCGACGCCGACCGCGCGTTCGCGCAGGCCGACGTCACCGTCACGGAGACCTTCCACATCCAGCGCTACGTGGGCATGCCGCTCGAGAACCGCGGCGTGGTTGCAACCTGGGACCGGCGGGACGGGACGATGACGACCTGGAACTCGACCCAGGTCTCGCACTTCGTCCAGCAAGGGCTGACCGGCGCGCTCGGGCTGCCGCCCCACAAGATTCGCGTGATCGCCCCCGATCTCGGCGGCGGCTTCGGGACGAAAGCGTCGGGGTACGCGGAAGACGCGCTGGTCCCGATCGCCGCGATGGCGCTCGGCCGGCCCGTGAAATGGATCGAGAGCCGGCGCGAGCACATGTCCGGCGCCGCGCACGCGCGCCATCAGGTCCACGCGATCTCGCTCGCGGCCGCGCGCGACGGCGCGATCCTCGGCGTGCGCGACCGCATCTGGCTCGACCTCGGCGCCTACAACGTCTGGGGCGTCGTGCTCCCGTACAACACGGTCGCGCACCTGATCGGACCACATCGGATCAAGCACATGCGGGTCGACGTGCAGGCGGTCGTCACGAACAAAACGCCGAACGCGCCGTACCGCGGCGCCGGCCGGCCCGAGACCGTGTTCGCGATGGATCGGATCGTGGATTGCCTGGCGCGCGAGCTCCGGATGGACCCGGCCGAGCTTCGGCGCCGTAACTATATCCGCCCGGACGAGCTCCCGTACGATTTCGGCATGCCCTATCGCGACGGCAACCCACTCGTCTACGACACGGGTGATTTCCCCGAGGCGCTCGAGCAGGCGCTCGAGGCCGCGGACTACCAGAAGTTCCGGGCAGATCAGCCGCGCCTGCGGGCGCAGGGGATCCATCGCGGCATCGGCATCTCGGGGTACGTCGAGGGCACGGCCATCGGCCCCTTCGAGGGCGCCACGGTGAAGCTCGACCTGGCCGGCCGCGTGCTCGTGGCGACGGGCGCGATCAGCTCGGGCCAGGGGCACGAGACGAGCTTTGCCCAGATCGCCGCCGACGCCCTCGGCGTGCCGATGGACTGGATCACCGTCATCGGCGGGGACACCGCCGCGGTGCCCTTCGGCGTCGGCACCTTCGCGAGCCGCAGTGCGGTGACGGCGGGGAGCTCGATCGCCGACGCCTGCCGCGAGGTCCGGACGAAGCTGACGCGCGCTGCCGCGGTGTTGCTCGAGGCCGCGCCGGATGACATCGAGATCGACGACGGCCGGGTGTTCGTCAGGGGCTCGCCGGGCTCCGCGGTCGATCTCGCGCGGGTCGTCCAGGCGTCGATCCCGACTTTCGCGAAGCCCGGCGTGGCGTCACCCGATTTCGAGGCGAGTGCCTATCACCACGTGCCGACCGTGACCTATGCGAGCGCCGTTCACGTCGCCCAGGTCGAGGTCGACGCCTCGACAGGCGGCGTCAAGCTGCTCCGATACGTCGTGGCCCACGACTGCGGGCGGGTCATCAATCCCGTGATCGTCGAGGGGCAGGTGCACGGCGGCGTCGCGCAGGGCGTCGGCGGCGCCCTCTTCGAGGAGATGGTCTACGACGAGACCGGCCAGCTCCTGACCGGATCGCTGATGGACTACGCGGTGCCCAAAGCGGACGATCTGCCGCCGATCGAGACGGTGCACCTGGAGTTCCCGTCACCGCGCAACCCCCTGGGCGTCAAGGGGCTCGGCGAGGGCGGCGCGATCTCGCCGCCGGCGGCGATCGCCAACGCGGTCGAGGACGCGCTCGCCCCTTTCGGCGTGCGCGTCACCGAGACCCCGCTGACGGCGGCGCGCATCGTGGCGCTGCTCGAGCGAGCCGCGGGGAGCCCGCGCCGCACAGCGTGAACGACCGGCGCGGCTCATTCTTGATATAGTCCGTTCGACTATGGCGACCAACGTGACTCAACCCGGCTGGGTGACCGTGCACGGCGTGCGGCTGGAGATCGTGGAGCGAGGGCAGGGGCGGCCGATCCTCTGGCTCCACGGCGAGGAAGGCCTCGATCCGGGCGCGCCGTTCCTCGATCTACTCGCCGCCCACGGCAGCGTGCTCGCGCCCTCGCATCCCGGCTTCGGCCACTCGCCCGACGTGGCGAGCATCGACACCGTCGACGACCTGTCCTATCTCTATCTCGATCTCCTGGCCGAGCGGAACCTCCGCGACGTGACCGTCGTGGGATCCTCGATGGGCGGCTGGATCGCGGCGGAGATGGCGGTGAAGTGCAGCGACCGCTTCAGCGGGCTCGTCCTCGTCGCGCCGCTCGGCATCAAGGTCGGCGACCGCGAGACGCGCGACATCCCCGACATCTTCGCGCTGCCGCCCGACGAGGTCACGCGGCTTCAGTATCGAGATCCGGCGCGGGCCGCCGTCGACCACGGCAAGCTCTCGGACGATCAGCTCACGATTATCGCGCGCAATCGGGAGGCGACGGCGCTCTACGCCTGGGAGCCGTACTTCCACAACCCCAAGCTCCGGCAGTGGCTGCACCGGATCAAGCTGCCGACCGTGCTCCTGTGGGGCGCCGACGATCGCTTCGTCACGGCGGCGTACTATGGCGACGCCTTTCGCACCGCCATCCCCGGCGCGCGCTTCGAAACGATCCCCGGGGCCGGCCACTTCCCCCACATCGAGGAGCCGGCGGGGCTCGTCGAGCGCATCGGCGGGTTCATCGGCGAGCGAAAGGCGTAAGCGGTCGTGAGCATGCGGGCCTGGTTCTTCAGCGAGAACGCGTATCACCTGCTGCCCGATTCGAAGGAGTACGACTCGATCCGGGTGAAGCTGCCCAACCGCTACTACGATCCCAAGATCGGCGCCGATCTCTATCACCGCTTCATCGACGAGTGGAAGATCGCCGAGGACCTCGGCCTCGAGATCATGGTGAACGAGCACCACCAGACGGCGACGAACCTGAATCCCTCGGCGGCGGTCGTCATGGGCGCGCTCGCGCGCGACACGCGCAAGGCTCGTCTCCTGATCCTCGGCAACCCCATCGCCAACCGGCGCGAGCCAGTGCGGGTGGCCGAAGAGATGGCGATGGTCGACGTCTACTCGCGCGGCCGGCTCGAGTGCGGGTTCGTCCGCGGCGTGCCGTACGAGATGTCGGCGGGCAATCATCGGCCCACGCGGATGATGGACCGCTTCTGGGAGGCTCACGACCTGATCGTCAAGGCGTGGACCAGCCACGACGGCCCCTTCAACTGGGAAGGCAAGTACTTCCATCACCGCCAGGTGAACATCTGGCCGCGCCCGTACCAGGAGCCGCATCCGCCGATCTGGATCACCGCGCTCAGCCCGTCGAGCGCGCGCGCCGTCGGCGAGCGGGGCTACATCGTGGCCTGCTTCCTGACGGGCTTCGAGGGCACGAAGAACGTGTTCGACTCGTATCGCGAGCGGCGCGCCGAGCTCAAGCTCTCGACGCCGGCGTTCGACCGCTTCGCCTATGCGGCGCTCGTTTACGTGGGCGAGACCGACGAGGAAGGGTACGCGGGCGCGCGCAAGCTGATGTGGTATCTGGAATCCAACAAGGTGCCGCCACAGTTCACGAGCCCGCCGGGCTATCACCCGACGGCCTCCGCGGTGAACACGATGAAGGGGACGAACCCTGGCATCTTCAAGATGTTCCAGAATCCGGCGCTCGGGCCGCTCATGGAGCACGGCCTCGTCTTCGCCGGCAACCCGGACTCGGTCTACCGGCAGATCCTGAAGATGTACGACCACGTCGGTGGCTTCGGGCATCTGCTCATCATGGGTCAGGCTGGCTTCCTCGACCATGACGAGACCGTCAAGGGCATGCAGATGTTCGTTCGCGAAGTCTACCCGCGGCTCAAAGCTCTCGCGTAAGCGCCCGGGCCTGGCGGCGGGGTGCCGGGAGGGTTGCCGGACCACGCGGCGGGCGTTCGCTGCCCCTCGGCGGCTGGGCTGCATCCGGGCGCGCGACGTCCGCCGCCGCTCTCAGGCAACGGGTCCGGCAACCCCTCCCGGCACCCCGCCGCCAGGCCCGGGCGCCCTCGGCGATTGAGCCTCCGCTCTCCTGGGGAACGACTCTCTTACACGCTTGGCGCGCGAGCCTCGTCATGGACGAAGGAGACTCTTTGCTTAGTGGTGGCGGAGGCGTCTACTTGGCGAAGGTGTTTTTGAGGGTGATGAGGCGGGGTTTCTTGAGGTAGTCGGCGGG
>Ga0066709_100004570_pt1 | contig 11090 bp, 8 predicted proteins | sample GraSoiAngelo_158_FD_79665 | JGI IMG/M metagenome (GOLD analysis project Ga0066709, IMG submission 79665) | Grasslands soil microbial communities from the Angelo Coastal Reserve, California, USA - 14_1009_16_30cm | ecosystem: Environmental > Terrestrial > Soil > Grasslands | place: USA... | reverse complement strand
GTCGCCGTTAAAGTCGGATACGCCCACTAATTCCCACCCAGCCGGAAAAGTGGGTCCCCAAGCGCCCCCGATAACCGTTGGCCCAGACATGTAAAAGATCGCTGTCAATTTGGCGGCGGGATGGAATAAGGCATAATCGGGATGCCCGTCGCCATCAAAATCTGCCGTGTCTCTGACGCTCCAACCGTTCGGAAGAGTTGGACCGCCGTCACCATCGATTAGGACGTTGTTGTTGAGGTACCAGATCGCCGTTTCACTGCGACTGTTTCTCTGAAGCAGAAAGTCCGGGCTGCCGTCTCCGTTAACGTCGGTGATGACGGCCTTGGACGAGCCACTTATCAGCGGATGTGGATATCCGTAAGGTGTGTATCCTGGCATCGGCGTATTTCCGTTGTTGATAATGTCGCGGCCTATTTGAACAACATTCTGATTACTACTGATATAATAACCCGGATTGTTCGGAACAGGCGTCCAGTTGTTGCTCCACACATAAACTGGTTCTGCCTGCTGCCGTGGCCACGCCGCATTGCCTGTTCTTTGATTTATAGGCGGGCTTCCGCGAATGTGGTCGAGGCATACTCCGCGTCCGACCTGATCTATCGTTGCGTGACCGTACTGATCCGTATTTTCATCCCACGGATTCTGTCCATTCGCCATCCCCCAAATCTCGAAATTATTAAAACTCCGGAAATTATCACAGCTAATCGCATCCTTATATCCAGAGATAGACCCGCAGCACGCTCCGCTGAACGTGTTGCCCCAAATTACGCCCGTTCCTCCACGGAGATATATGCCCTTGTCCATGACGGCTGTGTCCGAAATAAATTGGTTATTATAAATTTCGTAACTTCTGACTCCTCGATATGGCCCGACCTCAGTTCCATGCGTGCCGAGATTTTGCCGTATTAGTATGTTATGCCTGAAAACAAATCTGCCGGAGTAACTGGCGTCTGTGGCGCCATTGCCACCTAGTCCGTTTCCGATGAACGTGCAATCCTCAATGTAAACACCCTCGCCGCTACCGAGATGGGTCGGGTCATCAAAACCGCCGTCACCTAAATCCACGCCGCCCCAGTTATCATGAAATATCAGAACTCCCATTTGCGAGTTCGGTTCATTGAAATAACAATGATCAACAACTCCCCACACGCTGCCTGTCATGTGGATCGCGCTTGTGCCGGGGTAATCGAAAGTGAGGTGATCGATGCGAACTGAGTGCGAACTGCCGGAAACGTCTATCGTTCCCTTATTGTATCCTTGCAAGTCTTGGGCCATGCCGCGCACCGTGAATCCCGTAACTCTGAAATCGCCCGTAATGCCAGTGCAATTCATCATGATCGTGGTTGGGCCGCCACCCTGCTTTGGCACGTTGTCGTTGATATAAGTAGCGTTCTGTCCCGCGCCCTGAATGGTAATGTTTTTGATGAGCTGAACTTGCGTGTTCCACGTAAACGTCCCGGCTGGGAGTGTGATCGTGTCGCCATTCACAGCCTGTGTATTATGAATAAGCTGCACGTTTGCTGCTGATCCGTTGGAATAGAAAACCGTGGCCTCGCAGCGTAAGCCGCAAAAGCCGCTCAAAATCAGAGTACAGACAATAATCCTTTTCATGTCGGAGGCATGTTGAGAGTGGACGCCTGACGCCGTTGTTCCTATCAGAATCAAATGTCATGGCAAGTAAATTTTCTGTGCCAGTCGTTTATTTCGCAAGCAGTCGTCGGTAAACCCCGTCCAGAATCTCCGTCACCTTTGTCCACGAGTTCCGCTCGTTTGCAAACTCTCGAATCCCTCTGCGGCATATCTCCAGATTTTCATACAAACCACTCGCAAAATAAGTCCCGATTTGCCTAGCCAAGTCAGCTGTGTCCCTGGATCGAAAAAGAAATCCCGTTTTACCTTCGATAATGTCCTCTCTTAAGGAACCTACGTCGGCCGCAATCGCCGGCAGACCAAAGGCATATCCGAGAAAAAGGACGCCGCTCTGAAATATGCGCGTGTACGGGATGATGAGAACGTCAGCCGCTTTGAAGTATAGTTCTGTTTCTTCGTCTGGAACATACTCGATCCTTTGAATCGTCCGATCGCCGATGCCGACGCTTGCTATTGCCTCTCGAATCTGGTTCCAGTAACACTCCGTTCCTTTTGGCTTTCCGACGATAATTAATCTGTAACGCCGGTCATTCTTCAGGAGTTGGGTGAAAGCAGAAATCAGATACTCCAGTCCCTTATAAGGCGCAATATTTCCGAAAAACAGCAATGTCCTGTCAGTTGTACTGACGGCCAACATTTGTTTTGCTTCGGCGCTCGAAAGCGAAGTGTTCGGAACCGTGTTGTTAATCCCAAACGGGATGACACTCACTTTGCTTTCCGAAATGCAAAAGTCCGAGACCAGTTCGCTTTTCATCTCTTCGGTGTGAACAAAGATGTGGTCGCTCAACCAGTACTGAGCTTTTAGTGAAAATCGGTTCAGCCAAGTATCGTTCGAGTCGCGTTTGCGGATGTTCACGTTATGCGCGGTGAGGACAATTTTCTTTCCGAGAAATTTGTAGTACGCCATCAACAAGGTGCGGTCGAAGAACTCTATCTTGTTATTCCACAGGATGTGAAACGCCGTCGGCTTAGCCGTCGCTGCATAGCGAACTAGGCGCCAATAGTAGATAAGGACCCTTAGGATCTTCGTGGCCAGCGCTGCGTCCGGTCGTTGATCGCCTCGCAAATTCAGAAAATTCACTCGAGGATTGTTCAGCAACTCCGGCACGTTCAGATCGTCGCTACCAATAAAATCAACTGATATTCCTCGTGACGTGAGCGCAGTTGCCAACCCAAGTGCGTAAGGTTTATCTCCTCCGCCGGTGAATAAGGCGATCTTCAAGACCGGAGGACGGAAGACCGAGGACGGAGTAACCGATGCACGAGTGCTGTGGGCAGCGGACAGTCCCGCTTCCTGTGCCTTTGGTGGATCGAAGATGGACGCTCCGCCATTTGTGATTTCTAATGTCTGATCTCTGACGGTTGACCTACCCGCAGGGCGTGCGCCGCTCTGGACTGGACGCCGACGTCCGATCTCTGTTTCGTCGATCATTTGACTGTAACGCGATTAGTAACTGGAACCGCAAAAACTGGCGATCTCCAAAACACTTCGATGCAAGGCTCGGCGATGCTTTCAAAGACATGGAGGAAGGCTCGACGCGGCATCCATTCCTTCAGCACGAGTCCGTTTCTTGCTTCCGTTGCGTAATTAAATTCCCCAGCAAGTGTGACCCCGTGGAGCAGGTCGATACATTGCTGCCCTTCCTTGCGGAATTCGGGCAGGTTTACCTCGAATGAGAGGTAAGGCACCGCGCTCCGCAATCCGCTTAGAACAGCGGACTCATATCCTTCGACGTCAACCTTGATGTAAAATGGGCGTCCGTAGATCGCGATCAACTGCTCCAGAGTCGTCGTTGCGACCTTCGTTTTGTCTTCGAATCGCAGGGCGCTGCCAAAGCGCGTGGCGTCATCGCGCAACGTTTCGACCCACTTCACATTGAGCGTGTTTTTGGCCGAGCCGGGTTCGTTCACCCACATCGTCTCGACTCCCTCATGGTCACTCAAGGCCTTCCCGACTATAGTGATCGGTTTCTTCTGTAAACGATAAGTACGAAACCGTTGTCGCAGGATTTTATGATTCGCCGGATCGGGATCGACCGCAACGACGCGCGCGCCGAGCCTGAGGAAGATATCGCTCTTGTAGCCTTGGTTTGCTCCTATATCAAAGATCAAATCGTTCTTTCTAAAACCTTGCAAAGTTCGCTGGAAAAAATTGATTTCATCCCCACGCTTTTGCAGAGGCGTGGGATCCACTGCTCTCCAGTAAAGATCATACAAAAAGGATGACCTGATGCGTTCGTAGAGGCCGACTCGCTTCAGGAACGACTGACCGGTCCGTTTCAGGAGCCCCTTCATCAGAAATCGAACCTCGGGTTAAAGTTTTTCGGTCAAACAAGGGGCACGCAATAGCATGCGTTCGACTGCGCTTAAGGTAAGGACGGCGTTGATTTCGCGAACGTAGTTGCGGCGCCCGGCGATGTGTTCCTCGGCCGCTCCCCGGACAAATTCGGCATTCAAAAACGGAACCGCGCGACAAGAAGCCAGAGAGTCACGTAAATACTGCGCCAGTTCCTTCCGCAGCCAGGAGCGGTAGCGCAAATACTTGTGGTGACCAAACAACACCTTTCGGGCGTTGAGCGAGTCTAGCATGTTATCCAACGGGCTGAGCCTGTGCGGAAAGCCCTCGTTAGACAGATAGTCCAGCTTGAAAGTCGCCCTTGATGAGAGCCGCCTCCAGAGACTTCCTAGTCCCCGGCTGCCATCCTGGCCCATGTCAGTCGGAATTGCGGCCATGACGGGATCATTTTGCTGAAGCAAGTGCAGAGCTGGCACCGACGATGTGCGCAGGCCGGTTGGGGCTCGATACGCGAGTGCGACGAGGTCGTTGTCGAGGTAGGGAGTTCGAAAGGTAAGCTGCGAGCGGCAGGCGGCGAGGCTCCCGTACATGTTCCACGGGATTTCTGCAAAAGCAGCAAAACTCACGGGATGTTTCGCGCCATTTGCCTGAGATCCCATCGCTTCGGGAGAGAGCAACGTGCGCAACTCGGGAATCAAAAGTCGAGGTGAAAGTCGCAAGGGCTTGAAAGTCGAAACACCTCGCATGATTTCGCTGCCGAAGACACCAGTTAAGCGAACTGGGGCCAAAAGCCTGGCTTTTGCACTCAGGTAAACTTCGTGCGCGTGCAAGGCGCCAAACGTACCGTCCGTTACGAACACAGTGCGATCAGCATGGGCAGAAAAGTCCGAAAAGAAATCCGCGCCGATTCGCAAAACTTCATGATCCATGCCGCAGACTTCTGCGACGCGTGTGGCCAAACGTGTGTCCAACGTCTCACCAGTAGGTCCGTCATAGGTATAACAAATCGGTTGCCGGACCATTTTCCGCCGAGCAGCCATGATCAGTCGTGTATCAAGACCGCCCGTCAGGGAGATCCCCACACATTCGCCTTCGGCGTAGCGAGGAATAATGCGCAGAAAGGTCTCTGAAAACTGAGCGTTAAACTGCTGCGGGGTGACTGGTTCCTGTGCCTCCCACGCGCCGGGTGTGAAGTAGCGTGTCTTGCTCTGAACCGCTCCGCCAGCCAGGATCCAGTTTGATCCTCCTGGCAAAAGAGAAATATCGCGGAAGAGCGTTCGCTCATCCGCGGTGCAACCGAACGCCAAGTACTGCGCCACGCCGTCTTCATCAAACGCGCGAAGTTCGGAACACACGTGAAGAAGCGCCTTAGCTTCGCTCGCAAAATAGATGGCGTCTTTGGTTTCGCGAAAATAAATCCTTTCCACCCCATAACGATCATTGAAAAGAAATGCCTTGCTTTGTCTGTTATCTATCAGAAGACCGCTAAACAAGCCATTCAGTCTTTCAAAGAATTGATCGCCTTCTTCTTCGTAGAGATGGATCAGCCAATCACCTTTATTCTCTTCGACTTTATGTCCCTTTTGCCTCAGACTAGCGCGAGTTTCGGAATCGATAAAGCATTCTCCCGAGAAGAGAAGCGTGATTTGTTTGTCTTCATTGAAGAAAGGCTGATCCGCAGCGAACGAGTTTTTGTGTGCCACCCAACCCCCATATACTCCCATTTTCGGGACGGAGTATGTGCCTGAAGTATAAAAGGGCTCGTGTATAATCGAGCGAGCCATTGATCTCACAAGAGCTTGACACTCCTCTGAAGGTCTCTGACTAACTATTCCAACTATGCCAGGCATGCGAGGGGTACTGGTTGAAAGTTCAGGGTTAAGAGAGAGGAGCTCTCGTTTAGGAAAACAGTTTCAGAATCCGCGTTGAACCTTGTAATTTGGTCCAAGTCGACCTGAGTCTTGGTCATCCACACTCCGTAAGCCCCTCCCCGAGACCGAATCTAACCGTTCAGAACCGCTTCCCGATGCAGCTCGGGCCCGTGCCTTTGATCCACTCGAAAAATCGGGTGGGTTTTCGGATCGTAACCTAGTCTCTTCATACCCCGTTTGGTCAAAACGGTGATTATCCATTTGTCGATCGGTGAGATTACCGTCTGCCACCGGATGGCGGCGCTCGCATCAAAAGCTTTTTGTTGTTTACCCGTCAGGCTCGATGGTTGATGCTCATGGCGGCCTTTTTGCGGCTCGAGCATATTCTCTGTGAACTCGGTTTCTATAAACTCACACAGTTCCCTTAGAACCTTTTCTGGCTGAGCGAGCAAGTCTTCATACCGAAAAAGTCTATAGTTGCCTATATCCTTAAATCGAACATGCAGCCGCGCAGTCCAGCAGTACTGGGCTATGACAAACCACACCGCTATCTTTTTTATTAACCAGGCCCAGCGCGGGTGTCTACGGATCCTCAATGCAGTGCCGGATGGATCATTTGTTTTGGACATCGCCATGGCCCGAGGATCTCGTGTGATTTGGATGACCTTGCAGTCAGGGAACCATGCCAGTAATTCCGGAATATGGCCCACATCGACGGGAAACTTCACACACGCCCTCGTGCAGCCACTGAATCGAGTGATCTCTTCAATGAAAATTCTGGCGATCGCCCCCAAACTTCTGTCCGATTTCTTAATCTCGCGCGAGATTTCTTTCTTTAACTTGGGGTTCTTAATAGCTTCGATATTCTCGAATCTCCAAAAAGTGTTATCTAACCCAGGGATATTTTGCTTGGAAAAGCACATCTCGACCATCTTATCGACGTTCTCATCGATCGATAAATCGCCGGCCTGAGTCTTAAGAAAGTATTGGAAGTCATTGCGTCCCCGCTCACCGAGGAAACGAGGGTCAGTAAGCCTCATTACACTTGGGCACATTGAGACGAGGTTGTGCCAAAGCGTGCTCCCGCTGCGATGTGGGCCGACGATGAATATAGGACTCTTCATGAGAGACTTCAAAATGCTATTAGAATGCTCGAGATCGTGGTCTGTTAATGGAATGGAGCCGGCGGGAGGAATTGAACGCTCCATCTGCCGCATACAATGCCGCTATTCTAACATTGAACTACGCCGGCTAAACACTAAGTACTGTTCTTTACTGCAAGGAAAAGACGGTTGTTCGGGACTATCTTAAAGCCAAGCTCCTGAATGGCGCTCGCGAAATCAGCACTGGTTCGATGTTCGACCGGATCATGATGAATTTCGGCGACAATTACCGAAAAGCGTGAGAAAACCTCTGGACAGGCCCTGAGGATTTCCCACTCCGCCCCCTCACAATCCATCTTCAAAAGGTCCCAAGTGTTTGGACGATCAGCCATCCAATCCGCCAGCGACAAAATCATGGTATCGGCAGCCTGAGTATTGGCGGGGCGACCCATTCCTTCGATAATCGTGCTGCGGCCGTGGGCTGCGGGATCGATAAAGATTGCGCTGCGTCGGGTCTTGCCCCCCAAGGCTGTTCTGATCACTTGAACATTTGCCTGCTGTGCGAGATTGAAACGGCAAAGATTGAAGGAATCGGGTTCCGGTTCGAAGCAATACGCTTCGCCGACTGTCTTATGGGCGCTCAGCCATATCATAAACGATCCGATGTGCGCCCCGATATCCAGGGCTCGAAGCGGTTTGTTAGGAAGTATCGGCAGGATCGGCGCATACGTTTCATCGATCAATACTTCACGGATTATTCTATGATCGCCCCCAAGCGGCCTTCCGAGCAAACCATAACTGTAACCATTTTTTCGGAGACGATAGGAGCAATAGTCGACCTTTAAAAAGCCAAGCCGGACTAGGAAGGTCAAAGCTGGACTGCGAAAATGCCGAAACATTGAGAAAGAATGTTTCGCCTTGATCATCCACCTATTCATAAGCTGTTCTCAATCACTCAATCTGAGTCTGGGGCGGTCTCATCGCCCTTGTTCTTTTGCCACGTATTGTAGAAAATCTTTCTCAAGCTCAGAAGCACGTTTAGCAGCGACTCAGGCATATATGTCCTGATGTCGCGATGCAATCCAAGCTTTATTGCAACTGCTCCTTTCGCCGTCAAAGGGATCCAGTACCTAGGTACCAACGTCTTCTCGAAACCGTTTCTGATAAGAAAGTCCGCCTGCGTTCCTCGTCGCCAAGCCGTGTAGGTCAAGTACGGGACACCAGCGTTCGCGCATAACTCAATCGATTTCGCGATGAGCGCATTGCTGACATATTTCTTGCGAGCCTCGAGCTTTGACACAATCAGGCCAGGGTTAGCAAATCGTCCTTCTGCAAACACGAGCTTCGCAAAACCCACTAGAGTTCCATTGTCGTACGCGCCGATAAGCCCGCTCTTCTCAATGTCCATCGACAGCATCGCTCTGACCTCACTGAAAGGCTTACCGTAATGCCAAAATGGCTTCCCTCGTCTCACGGGTGTTTCATTGAAAACTCCCATCACGCCATTTATGAACTCGTCGTCGAGTTGGACAACCTTGATTTGGATTCCACGCTTTTCGGCCCGCTTTGCCTTTTTTCGCGTGTCGGATGTTATCTGTTTTTCCCACCAGTTGTCGAAGTCCTTTACGGGTACCGCCGAAAGGGCTTCTGATTCGTAGTAATAGGAATAGAGAGGTAAGGTATCAGGCAGTCTTTGACAAAAAGTAAAGATGTCCGGCCTAGGTGTACACTCCTTCAGAGCTGCGATGATTACTTCAGGATCTCCAACATCTTCGTACCACTCGTCTTTTAGTCGCACCACGGTCAGGAACCTGCCTTCGACAATCAGGCGTTTATTGTCGATTCGAATTCCGTCAACGTTAACCGGCTTACCGTTGAGATAAATAGTATCTTTGCTTATGGTGGTCACTGAATCCTCGTGGTTTGAGTTATACGCCGCTTGCAACATTTTTACAGCACCTTTGATGAATTCGCCGATGTCACGCGCCACGGCCGAACTCCGCGCAACCACTGCTCGATCATAACAAGACTGAAGAGGAGCTTGTGGTTATCTTGGCGTCCAGATCTGTGAGCACTGAGGAGTTTCCGAACCGGCTCAGGCTCGAGCATGTCGAACATCAGGGAGGTTTCATCTAAGAGGAGGTCCTGTAACTCGCCGCTGAGCGATGACTGAAACCATTCATCAACGACGTTCACTGCGAACCCACGCTTTTTCCGCCTGAGAATCTGTCGTGGAAGGTAGTTCTGACAAACCTGCCGGTGAAGCCATTTCCGAGTACCATTGCGGACTTTGAAATTGGCGCTAAGTCGTTGGACGTACTCCACTACTGTGCGATCGAGGTAAGGGACACGAACCTCAAGACTATGGGTCATCGATAACTTATCCGCATACATGAGCAGTTCGTCGGGAAGCGAGGACCGAATCTCCAGGAGCTGAAATCCGCCCAGCTCGTCTGAATACTTCATTTGCGGAGCCAGCTCGCTCCAATACTCAAGCAGATCATGACCATTCTGGTTCCGAGGAAGAACATCGTCACGGAAAAGTTCATCTACCGTCTCTGTTGGCACCAAAGAGAAAACGTCCTGATAACGCTTCAGGCGGTCTTCTACGCCGAGGGAGTGGACGCCGCGCTTTAGCGTTTCATTGCGCGGCAAGCCGTCCACAGCAAACCCGATCATCGACCGGAGGCCGCCTGGCAATCCCCGCCACAACTCCCCATAACGAACGCCCAGGTGTCGCTTGTATCCGCCAAATAGTTCGTCTGGGCCCTGGCCGATCAGGGCGACTTTGACATCCTGGCGCGCGCGCTGGCAAACGAAATACATCGGCACGATGGAGGAAGCCGCGATTGGTTCCTCCAAACAATCCACAATCCCTGGAAGAGACCTTTCGAATTCGCTCTGGTCAAGCTTCACTGTTACGTGCCGCGCACCAAAAAGAGAGGCCGTCTCCGCTGCGTCAAATAACTCATCATCGGCGAAGCTTCTGCCATAACCTATGGTGTATGCGGGCCAGGATCTTCCATGCTCATTCATGAGCCCCAGGAGCAGGCCGGAATCCAGGCCGCCACTTAGAAGAACTCCAACTGGAACATCGCTCAAAAGATGCCGCCCCACAGCACCCCTGTATAGTTCCAGTAATTCGTGCGCAGCCTCTTTTTCCTTCTTTGGTCGAGGGAATGGTGTCGGTGTAAAGTTGTACCAGCGTTCTTCACGGCATCGGCCTTTCTCCACGACCAGCATCGTGCCGGGTGCCAGCTTTCGAATGCCTTGAAATATGGTCAAAGGAGACGGCGTATAGCGAAATTGGAGAAATAATTTGAGCGCCACGGGATCTACTGCCGGCTTAGAATCCATCGCAGTCAGGATCGAGCGGATTTCCGATCCGAAAGTTAAGGTTCCGTTGTCGATCTTGTAATAGACAAGTTTAATACCCATGGCGTCCCGGGCGACGACCAGGCGCTGGTTAGGCACATCCCAAATCGCAAGCCCGAACATGCCGTTGAGACGATCGAAGACCTGAGTGCCCCACTCTTTGTAGCCGTGAACGATGACCTCGGTGTCGGAATTCGTTTTGAACCGATGGCCTTTGCTTTGTAACTCACGTCGGAGCTCCCGGTAATTGTAAATCTCGCCGTTGAATATTAGCCACACCGTTTCTTCCGCATCCGACATTGGCTGATGACCGCTGGCGAGGTCAATGATCGATAGTCGTCGGAATCCCAACCCGACTGGGCCCGCAATGAAAAAGCCTTCATCGTCGGGTCCGCGATGAGCGATGGAGCGCGCCATCCGCACAATCGTCTCGCGCTCGACTGGTTCGCGTCGCTGAAAGCTAAACTGGCCGCAAATGCCGCACATGTTTCAGGAAAACGGAAAAAGGGGTTACGGCTTCAGGCCGGGAAAGACGGATGGCTAGAGATAAGGCACCGACGTCACGCCGCAGAAGAGCTAAGAACAAAGGACTCAGGACGCTGCAGATTAACTCGCAGGCGCTCAAATTCTGCAAGAGCCATTCCAACGATCTGATCCATATTATAATATCGATAAGTGGCGAGCCGACCGACGAAACTAATCTTTTTTTCTGAGGCGGCGCGCTCGGCATACTTCGAATATAGCGCTCTTGCATCGGGAGCTGGAATTGGGTAGTACGGCTCGCGACCAGGGCCG
>Ga0066709_100004569_pt1 | contig 11092 bp, 9 predicted proteins | sample GraSoiAngelo_158_FD_79665 | JGI IMG/M metagenome (GOLD analysis project Ga0066709, IMG submission 79665) | Grasslands soil microbial communities from the Angelo Coastal Reserve, California, USA - 14_1009_16_30cm | ecosystem: Environmental > Terrestrial > Soil > Grasslands | place: USA... | reverse complement strand
TAGCGAGCAATAGCCGCCTGCAAGCCCTCGTTGCACCGAGGAATGGCGGCCCTGGTCTACGCCCTCGTTCTTCTGGCCTTGACCGGGCTCGCCGGGTGGGGAACGCTCAGGTTGCTCGCACAGCGCTCGCTAGTAAGGAGCGGCCTCGGCCTGCTGTTTCTCTTCGCCTGTGTCATCCTGCCCTTCTTCCTCGGTTACGGCTGGGCCTACGGTACGCTCGCCGCCGTCCTCGGGGCGGTGGTAGCGGGTGTCCAGCTTTTCGGGAAGGTCGGTTGGCTCGCACGAGTAGGACTTGTGGTCGTGATCGCTTTCATCGCCATCGAACCGGCTGCATGGCTCTGGGTGGACAATCTGCAGACGGCAGAGCGTATCGGCCGTTGCGAGGGCGAGGTTGCAATCAGAACCATCGAGGCCGACCATGCCCGGGATGGGCACTATCCACCCGACATTCACACGGTGGCCGTGGACAGCGACCGGTATGAGTCGCCATCCTGCCCGATCTACCAGAACGTCGACTGGTTATATCGTTCTGGATCGCAGGGTTACACGGTGGGCTACTGGAATGACTGGCTGCTGCTGGGCAAACACATCTGCCTGCACACTTCGGGTCATCAGGGCTGGAACTGCGGACTAAACCAGTGGGGGCCATTCCGCCCGGGCGAAACGGGCTAGAGCTTCTCTCGTACCGGTTGGTCAGCCGAGCAGCGTGGCGAGGCGCTCCCGCTGATCCGGATCGAGCCAGGGCGGATCGCCGGCCTGCGCATTTTCGCTCGGCCGGCCCGGCGTCTTGGTCGCCGTCAGCACGGAGCTGACGCGCGGATCGCTCGCGATCCACTTGAGAACCGCCTGCGCCACCGTCTTGATACCGAGCTCCGCGAGCATGCCCTTGTCGAGTCGCTTGTTCAGGACGCCCAAGCGCATCGGACTATGAATGGGCGCCCCAAGCCCGAGGTCGGCCGCCAGCGGGAGAACGCGTCGTTCAGCCTCCCGAAGCCGCGGGTTGTAGGGCAGCTGGATCATGTCGAGCCGTCCCGTGCGCATCACCTCGCTGAGCTCGTCAAAGGCCGACGGCAAGTAGTGCGTGGCGCCGACAGCGACAACTTTTCCCTCGGCCTTCAGGCGCTCCAGCATGCGCAGCTGCGCTCTCCAGTTCACCAGGTTGTGCACCTGGTAGATCTCGACCCGACCGAACAGGCTGAGCGCATGCTCCACCTGCTCGCGTCCTTCGGACTCACGATCCGTCCAGAGCTTGGTGGCGATGATGGCCTCATCTCGCCGGCTCCCTAGCGCCTGGGCGAGACTGTCCTCCGCCCGGCCGTACATCGGGGATGAATCGAAGAGATCGATGCCGGCGGCGAGCGCCTCGTCGACGATCGGGGTGCGGTCTTCTGCAGTATCGAAGGTCTGCCAGGTGCCCATGCCGATCGCCGGCAGCTGGAGCGAGGTCGGGCCAAGCTTACGTCGTTCCAGCGGGCTGCTTCAGGTTGTCGATCGGGACCGGCTCGATCGGATCGGGCAGATCGAAGCCGAAGACCCTCGAGTAGAAATACAGCTCGGCTTCGAGCGAGCGCTTGATATTCTTCGCGATTCGGAAGCCGTGCTGCTCACCCTCGAACGGGATGTAGGCGACCGGCAACCCTTTTTTCCGGAGCGCGTCGACGATGATTTCGGCCTGGTTGGGCGGCACGATCTTGTCCTCCAGTCCCTGAAACAGGATCACCGGTGCTGTGATCCGGTCGACCGCATGGATCGCGGAGCGCTCGCGGTAGACGTGCCGCTCCTCGGGCCAGAGGCCGATCAGGCCCTGGTCATACATCGATTCGAACTTGTGGGGGTCGGTATGAAAGACCTCGAGGTCGCTGATGCCATAGTGGCTGGCGCCGGCCTTGAAGAATTCCGTGGTCGTGAGGGCGCGCAACACGGTGTACCCGCCCGCACTTCCTCCGGTGATCGCCACCCGGTTGCCATCGACCCGCCGGCGCTCGATCAGGTAGCGTGCCCCATTGACGCAGTCTTCGACGTCGACCACGCCCCATTTACCGGTCAGCCGCCGGCGATAGTCTCGGCCGAAGCCGGCGCTGCCACCGTAATTCACCACCAGGTAGCCGAAGCCTCGCGTGGTCCAGAACTGGTCTTCGAGATCCAGTGCGTTTGACACCGCGCCGGTTGGCCCGCCGTGGACGTAGACGATCAGTGGTGGGAGCTCGCCCGCCGGGGCCGCAAACCCCGGATTCACCGGCGGGTAGAAGAAGGCATGGGCGGTGACGCCGCGCTCCGTCGGAAACTCGATGGCGTCGGGTACGGAGAGGTAGGTCGGGGCTATGGCCAGATCGTCAGAGCGGCGCAGCACATCCGCCTGGCCGGTCTTCAGCTCAACGGCGATCAGTGCCAGCGGCTGGGTGGGCGAGCCCGCGATCGTGAACGCCCTGCCGGCCCGCGCCTGGATGTACGGGGAGAGCGCCGTGTAGGGCGTGTCGAGATTCTGCAGACGGCCGGCTTCGGGGTCGACGGTCGCCATCCTGGCCAGGCCTGCCGACCGGACCTGGCAAACGACTCGGCGTTCCGACTCGAAGGCATAGGTCGACAGGCCAAAGAGCCACTGCGTGGTGCCCAGCTCAGCGGGCAGCTCGACAACCGGCTCGATTCGCTCCCCACGCCAGCGGTAGAGGTTCCACCAACCGCTCCTGTCGGAAACGAAATAGAGCACGCCGTCTGGTGACCAGGTCGGCTGGAAGATCGATTCCTGCTCGCCTCCGGCGACTTTGCGCGGAGCGCGAAGGCCGCCATCATCCGTCAGTTCCGCGACCCACAGCTCGGTGCCGTCCCACGGCATGTTGGGGTGGTTCCAGGTAAGCCAGCACAGGTGCGAGCCGCCGGGACTGACCCGCGGCGTCGCGTAGAAGTCGTTGCCGTCGACCAGAGTCAACCCCCCACCCCTACCCTCCCCCACCAGGGGAGAGGGAGACAAGGGGTCGAGGCTGACGATGCTGTTCACGGCCGAGGCCGAGCCGGTCGTGTGATCCTCGCGAACGGCGATCAACCGTTGCCGCCGCTCGTCGAGCACCAGGTCCGCGTGCCGGATGTCTCGTGGTGGCGTGATCGGGATCGGTGGCTGGCTAGCATCCTGGCGGTAGAGGCGCTGATCGCTGAAGTTGGCAAACCAGACCGTCCCGTGGTGAACCCGGTAGGCGCCGCCCCCGTATTCGTGGACGCGGGTTCGCGCGTTGAACTCCGGTGGCGTGATGTCTACGGTCGTGCCATCGGGGCGTCGCCGAACGACGACATTGCGGCCCTTCTCGCTCGGGCGTTGCTCGACCCAATAGATGTCATCGCCGTCCAGCTGGATCTGACCGAGGCCGACAACCCCGGCGACGATGGCATCCGCCGTGATCGGCGACCGCCAGCCGCCATACGGCCTTGTTTGCGGCTGAGCCGTTAGCGTGGGCGCCATCACGACAAGGCTACCCGACGCCGCCTACACTCAATACCGTGCGAATCGAGAGTCCCGCGTTTACGGAACGCGAGATGCGTGGGTTCCTTGACGAGGTCGTCGATCACGAACGGCTTGGGCTGGCCGACCGGCTGGCCGCGGCGTCAGCGAGGCTTGCTGCGCTCGTCCCGAACGTGTCCGGGGATCCTGGACCTGCCTCCGACCAGTGGACAGGTCATGACATCCTCGCCCACATTGTGGTGCTGTCGAAGTTTTACGGCGTCGTGATCCACCAGGTGGGATCGGGCAAGCTTTCCCGGATCGAGCTGCTGGAAGCGGTGCAGAGCCGTGACCCGGCCGGTGAACAGCTGAGCTCGCTGCCCGCGGACCAGCTGCTCGCGATGGCGCAGCGGGACCACCAGCGGACCATCACTTACCTCCGTTCCGCGGATCCGGCCGCGATGCAACGTCGGGCCGTCCTTTACGAGGGCTTTTCCATGAGCGCCGCGGAGATCGCACAGCTACCGCTCTGCGCCCACCTGGAAATTCATCTCGACCAGCTCGAACGGACGTTGCGCCGCTGACCCGCTACTACGAGGACTTCCGCATCGGCGAGCTGATCGATCTCGGCAACGTGCAGGTCAGCGAGGGGGACATCATCGGGTTTGCGCGGCAGTATGACCCACAACCGATGCACCTCGATCCCAACGCGGCGAGCTTCACCATCTACGGCGGGCTGATCGCCAGCGGCTGGCACACCGGCGCCCTCTTCATGCGGCTGCTCGTCGGCAACCTGATTTCTAGGTCGAGCAGCCTTGGTTCGCCGGGTATGGAGAATCTGAGCTGGCCGGCCCCGGTTCGGCCGGGCGATACGCTAACCGGACAGATCGAAGTGCTCGAAGGCCGGGACTCGATGACCCGCCCGAACATGGGGATCATTCGCTGGCGCGGTGAGATGCGCAACCAGCGTGGCGAGTTGGTGATGAGCGCCATCGGCACCAACTTCTTCGGAAAGAAGCCCGTTTAGGAGATCGGCGGTATCGGGGGGCTGCGCGTCAGTTCGAAATGTGGGAGAAGAACACGTCGGTGGGACCATTTCGGCTCTGCGGCCTGGCCTGCACGAAGGCAGCTGCAAAACCGTCGGGCAGACCGACCAGGCCCATGTAGTCGCCGATGAAGGGCCCGGTAAGACCGCCGGGCACGGCAAGCAGATCAAACGGCCCGGCTGCGCGGCGCTTGGTCCAGTGCACGCCGCGATCGCGCGACGTGCTGAACCAGACGTCGGTGTCGAGGGTCCGGCTGCCCCGCTTGAAGTCGCGGAAGTCAAACCAGAGCAGTCCGACGGTGGCATCTCCCGCAACCGCGAGCGTCGGAAGAAACGCCTCGCCCTTCTCGCGTACCACGAGCTGGGGCCGTCGCCAGTGGAGGCCCGCGTCTTCCGACCGAGCGACGGCGATGGTTGAAAAGTTACTGTGGTCCTCGAACCAGCTGACATAGACCGCGTTGCCCGCCGACACGGCGGTAATGTTCTGGCCGGAGAAGCGAAGGGGGGTATCGGTACCCGGGACGACGGCATTTGTGTAGGTGAACCCGGCCGCGTCAATGGGTGCTGACCAGGTCTTCCCCTGGTCGGTGGACCGCATCAACCGGATTTTCACCGGCAACGGCGGGGGATGCGCAGCGAAGGGCAGTGAGGGGCCCTCGACGAAGACATCGATCAGGACCCCTGCAGAGGTCATGAGTAGCTGGTTCTGCTGAGCCTCGTCATTGCCGCTGTAGATCGCGGCCGGGGTCGACCAGGTGCGGCCGCCGTCATGGGTTCCGGCGAACATGACCTGGTTCAGCGTCGGGTCGACGCCGCTCGTCACCCGGTAGTCGACCCAGACGGCGTAAGCCATTGCAGGCCGGCGTGGGTCAGCAAGGATCGCCTCCTTGTCGGGCTGTGTCGGCGGCGCGGTCGCGGTTTCAACGACGACGGGCGTTTCCCAGCTTGCTCCGTGATCACGCGAGACGGTCACCACGATGTCGCGTGCAATCCCGGCGGTCGTGGCCGGACGCGTACCGAGGACCGCATCATAGATGACGCCATCTTGTCCGATCGACACCCAGGGGTCGCTGGTGCGGGCGTATCGCCCGCCGGCACAGGTGAGCAAGCTCGGCAGCGGCGATCGGCTCCAGGTTCCGCCTCCGTCATGGCTGACAGCTACGACGGTGCCGGATGGATTCTCTAACCAGCTCGCGATCACCTGTCGCGGATCATTAGGATCTGCCGCGAGGGATGGCTCAGCGGGACGAATTTCTGACGCAGACTCCCGGGCGCAAGCCGCTGCCACCGATACCGCGCCGCTGATGATGCGGGGCGGCGGCAAGCTCGGCTCATTCGCCTTTTGGGCACTCTCGCAGCCGGTAACCAGGATGAGCGTCCCCAGTGCGGCCGTTACCCGGGCACGCATAGGCGTGCATGTTAAGTGACGAGCCTAGGCGGTCAGGCGCCAGCTCGGCGGCAGCTGCCGCCCGCTACCGGACTGGACACAGGAGGCCAGCAGCGCGTCCATGCGGGCGTAGTCCAATGGTTTGGAGAAAAAGAATCCCTGGCCTGCGTGACAGCCCATGGCGTTGAGCGCGGCCAGCTGCTCCTGTCGCTCGATCCCCTCCGCGATCGTCATCAGCCCCAGGGTGTTGGCGAGCCCGATGACGGCGCGGAGGATGGCGCCGTCCGCCAGGCCGCTCCCGATTCCGGCTACGAACGACCCATCCATCTTCAGGATGTCAACCGGGAAGTCCCTCAGGTGCCCGAGTGACGAGTAACCGGTGCCAAAGTCGTCGAGCGCCAGGCGAAATCCCAGGCTGCGAAGCTCCTGCAGGGTGCGGGCTACCGGCTCGGTGTCCGCCATCAGTACGCTCTCCGTCAGCTCGAGGATCAGCGACTGCGGTTCCAGGCCGGCGGCGTCCACGGCGTCGATCACCTCCTTGATCACATCGGAGCGCTGCAGCTGCCGGCCGGACAGGTTGACGCTCACCTGGATCGCCATCGCCGGCGTGGAGGGGTAACGAACCTGCCAGCGGCGCCCATCACGCGCCGCCTGTTGCATCACCCAGCGACCCAGCTCGACGATCATTCCGCTCTGTTCCGCGATGGTGATGAAATCGGCCGGGTTGAGCAGACCGCGTCGAGGATGGTTCCAGCGCACCAGCGCCTCGACGCTGTGGGTGGCGCCTGACTCGAGGATCACGACCGGCTGGTAATGCAGCACGAATTGCTTCTCCTGCAGCGCCACCTCCATGTCGTGCTGCAACTCCATCCGGTCGACGGCGGCCTTCGCCAGCGATGCCTCGTACTCGACGTAACGCGCCTTACCTTTCGACTTCGCGATGTACATCGCGACATCCGCGTTGCGGATCAGCTCCTCCGCAGCCTCCTGGCCTGAGACCAACCCGGCGATCCCGATGCTGGCCTGCATCGAAATTTCCTTACCACCGATGGCAAAGGGCGGCGCGAGCTGCCGGGTGATCCGTTCCGCCACACGGGCGGCGATCTGCTCGTCCTCCATGTTGTTCAGCAGCACGGCGAACTCGTCGCCGCCGAGACGGGCGACGGTATCGCCCGGTCGGAGCGTGGAGGCGATCCGGGCGCCGACCGCGGCCAGCAGCTGGTCGCCGACGTCGTGGCCCATCGTGTCGTTGACCGTCTTGAAATCGTCGAGGTCGAGGAAGAGCACGGCGATCCGTCGTTCGGTGTCCTTCTGCAGCGCATGATCCAGGTGGATCCGGAAGGCGGCCCGGTTCGGCAGGTTCGTCAGCGAGTCGTGAAAGGCCTGATGGGTGAGCTTGTCTTCGAGTGCCTTTCGCTCGCTGACGTCGCGCGTATTCAGGACCAGACCACGCACCGCCGGCAGCTCCAGTAGATTCGTGATCGTGACCTCGGCGGGACAGTACGATTCGTCCGCCCGCCGGAGGCGACCTTCGATGGCGATCGGCGGTCCAACGATGTTGATGGCCTCCTCGATTTTGCGGAGCATCTGGGTATGGTCCTCCGGGTGCACGAGATCCCCGAAGGGCTTACCGACCAGTTCGGCTTCCGTGTATCCGAGGATCCGTTCGACGGATGCGCTTTGATAGCGAATAATCCCGTCGCGCCCGATCAGGGTGATGACGTCGGACGAGTTTTGCACCAGCGAGCGGAAATGCTCCTGGCCTTTGGTCAGTTGGGCCGCGTTGGCTTCCAGCTGGCGGTTGAGGGCCAGGTTGTCACTGAGCGTCAGGAACTGGCGGATGATGACCAGGACGATGATGGCGAGCAGGCTCCAGAACACGACGGGATCCAGCTCGCCGGGCTGCGCCTCCTGGATAGCCGCAACCAACGCTCCCGCGACCACCGGGACGTATGGGAGCAGCAAGCCGAGCCGGTCGGGCCGGGCGTCGGCGGTCGCGCTCAGCGCCGGGGTCGCGGCGGCCCGCAGTGCCGCAATCGCGATCAGCAGGTAGCCGGCCACCCAGCCGGCGTCGATCACGTTGCCGGCGCCGTACTGGTTGGTGGTCGTGAGATAGGCGAAACCGCTGTCGGCCAGCAAGTTGGCGGCCAGCCCGGCGGCGAGCAGGAAGAGGGGAAGCCGGGTGGCCCGCGGAGCCCGTGCGGCAAGGATGATCACCATGGTGGCGATCACCACGTCACCGGCCGGATAGGCGAGGCCGATGAGCGTGGCCAGCAGTCCGCCGTCGCTGGCCCGATACATGGCGCCCAGGATGGTGGTCCAGCTGATGATCAGGAGGGACCCGGCAATGAGCAGCCCGTCCAGGATGGTGCGGGCGAGCGACACAGCCCGCGATGGTGCCGAGGGGAAGAACAGGACGGCCGCGATGGCAAAGGGGACGGCCATCAGGTACCCGAAATCCGCCAGCGACGGGAACGGGACCTGCTGGCCTTTGATCAGTTCGTAGTACGACCAGGCCACCTCCCCGGCAGCCCAGGCAGCGGCCGAGAGGCTCATCAGGGCCCAGGCGGCGCGGGTGCGGCCTCGATGGCGAACCGCGGTGAATGCGCAGGCCCCGGCGGCCACGAAGGCGATCACGAACTCGCCGATATCGTCGATGCGTTGGGTGGTGGTGCTGCCGCCCCAGGTGAACAGCAGCCAGGCGGCGAAGAACAAGCAAAAGACGGCCCATCCGATGAGCACGATCAAGAGACGGCGGTTGCTTGCCATGTTCGGTTTGGTCGAGCTATAGAGTCAACCAGCCGCCTCTAGATTCCTGAATCGCTTGCGCCGCTCGTTAATCGGACTGCGACACTCCCGTTTCCGATGGAGCATCCCCTCCCCCGCGCGCGCGCGGGGGAGGGTCAGGGTGGGAGCGCCTAGCGCCCGGCCTCCCCTACCGTCACCTGGAACTCCTTGAGCTCGCCGGCCCTGACGACCTTGACGGTTGGCGTGGCGCCGACCTTGATCTTCCGAAGCCCCGCATACAGGTCCTCCAGGCTCTTGGTGACGGTGCCGTCCAGGGCAACCAGCGTGTCGCCCTGCATCAGCCCGGCCTGGTCGGCCGGACTCTTTGGCTCGACCGCGACGATCAGCAGGCCACTGTCCTGGTTGACCCGAGCCTTGACGGCGTCGGGCAACGGCACTTCCTGGGTGCCGATCCCGAGATAGGGCCGCTTGATGCGTCCCTCGGAGCGCAGGCTGGCCACCACCCGCTCGGCGACATCCATCGCGATCGCCCGTCCGTCGCCGCGGCCGAAGACCCAGCTGTTCATGCCGACCGCGCGGCCGTCGACATCGACGAGCGGACCGCCGCTGAAACCCGGGTAGAGCGGCGCGTTGGTCTGGATCAGGTGCTCGATCTCGCTCCCGCGCCATCCGCGCCAGGACGAGGAGACGGCGCTGATGGTGCCGAACGTCGCCTTGAGGTTGCCCGGCCGGCCGATCGCGAGGACGATCTGGCCCGGCTTCAGGTCATCCACCTTCGCGCGCGACATCGCTGGGGCCGAGAGACCCTCGACCTTCAGCAGCGCCACATCGGTCGCGGGGTCGCGCCCGACAAGGCTCGCCTTGCTGCTCTTGTCGTCGACGAACACCTCGATATCTTCCTCCTGCTCGACGACGTGGTTGGCGGTCAGGACGAGGCCGCTGTCCCAAACGATGCCGGTGCCCGCCCGGCCGCGGCGCGCGTCGACCCGAACCACGCTCTTGCTCGCCTTCTCGACGAGCTCTTCGATATCCTTCGAGAGATCTTTCAGTGTTGCCATGAGAGTGTTGCTCCTTTAAATCTGGACTGCCTCTCACGGTACGGCCGCCGCCGGGCGCCTGACTTCAGCCGGACGGCCGGGCCGCTACCCGGACGTTCGGTGAGGGCCCCCACCCCGACGAACGGCTAGGGGGTCAGCCGCTCGGCCAGGTACTTGACGGCGATTGGATACCGGTACTCGATCGCGTCGTGGGTGGCGTCGAAGAGCTCGAAGAAGACGTCGGTGACCCCGATCGCCTCGAGGGCGCGGCGAAAGGCTTCCGCGCCAAGGTCGAGGAAATACTGGTCGCGCTTACCGGCGTCGATGTAAATCGCCCGCATCTTCCGTAACGCATCGGCGTGCCGCGGCACCATCCGCACCGGGTCCCAGCGCAACCACCGTTCCCAAACCTCCGCGACGTGCTGGCCGGTCGCGGGGTCATAGGGCAGGCGCACGGTGCCGTCCTCGTCGGTCGAGTAGCAGGCCGCCATGCACCAGTCGTTGAGCAGCTCAGCGTCGCCTTCCTTGGTGAAGGCGGTGCGGCTGCGGAAGTCTTTCCAGAACTCGTCGAAAGAGCCGTGATACTGGTCCCGCAAGGTGCGAACCGACTTGGGAAAGTCGTGCGCGTAGCAGAGCTCGAAGAGCGCATCCCCGGCGTGGGTGGCCAGTCCACCGAACAGATCCGGCCGCAGCATCGGCGTGATCATGGCGCCGTAGCCGCCGCTCGATTTTCCGGTGATACAGAGGTGTCGCGCCTGCGGCAGCGTTCGGTAGCGGGCGTCGACCCAGGGGACGATCTCATCGCACAGGTAGGTGTGATATTTGCCGGTGCCGGGCGAGTCGAGGTACTGGCTCCCGCCTAATGAGGTCCAGCAATCGACATAGATAAGGATGCAGGGCGGCGCCCCGCCGGCGGCGAACTGGGCGTCGGCCAGCTCCGGGAAGTTGCGCCGGAAGCTCGGGCGGTTCCGCCACATGTCGACCTGGCCGGTCAGCCCCATGATCACGTAGATGGTCGGATAGCGGCGCTGCGGATCGGCATCGTAACCGGGCGGCAGGTAGACCCAGAGCGGCCGTCGATGCGGGTCGCCGAGCCGGTTGCCTCTCAGGACCTCGCTCTCGAAGAGATGTTCGTCGTAGCGTCCCTTCGGCTCGAAGAACCATGGCGGCAGGTCCGGCACGATGCGACTATAGGGTGTGGCGTTGCAGCGCTGCGGCTGGGCCGAAGGCGACCCGTTGATGCTCGAGTACCACGACCGGGAGTGGGGTGTGCCGGTGCACGACGATCGCCTGCTGTTCGAGTTCCTGGTTCTCGAGGGCGCCCAGGCCGGGCTCAGCTGGATGACGATCTTGCGGAAGCGCGCGGCCTACCGCGCGGCGTTCAAGGACTTCGACCCGGCGGCCGTCGGGCGATTCGGGGAGCCAGCCGTGGCCCGCCTCCTGAC
>Ga0066709_100004568_pt1 | contig 11093 bp, 9 predicted proteins | sample GraSoiAngelo_158_FD_79665 | JGI IMG/M metagenome (GOLD analysis project Ga0066709, IMG submission 79665) | Grasslands soil microbial communities from the Angelo Coastal Reserve, California, USA - 14_1009_16_30cm | ecosystem: Environmental > Terrestrial > Soil > Grasslands | place: USA... | reverse complement strand
GCGGAGCTGGGCGCGCTCCTCGACCGGGCCGGCCGCCCGCGGCGCCTGGGCGTCTGCCTCGACACCTGCCACCTCTTCGTGGGCGGCTACGACGTGCGCACGCCGGCGGGCTACGCCGAGGCGATGGCGGAATGCGCGCGGGTGGTGGGGCTGGAGCGCGTGCTGGCCTTCCATCTCAACGACGCCAAGGCGCCCCTCGGCTCGGGACTGGACCGCCACGAGCACATCGGCCGCGGGGAGCTGGGCCTGCGGCCGTTTCGCCTGCTGCTGTGCGACGCGCGCTTTCGCGACGTGCCGAAGGTGCTGGAAACGCCAAGGAGCCGGAGCCGATCGCCGACTTGCGGAATCTCGCCACGCTCCGGCGCTTGCGGCGCCGGGCTACCGCGAGCTCGTAACGCCGACGCGGCGGCAGAGCGGGCGCACCGGGCACACGGAGCACCTGGGCGAGATCGGCGCGCAGATGTTCTGGCCGAAGCCGACCAGCAGGTCGTTGTAGTCGATCCAGAAGCGCCGCGGCAGCCGCGCGCGCAGCGCCATCTCGGTCTCCTCGGGGTTCTTCGTGCGCACGTAGCCCAGGCGGTTCGAGATGCGGTGCACGTGGGTGTCCACGCAGATGCCGGGCTTGCCGAAGCCCATCGTGACCACGAGGTTGGCGGTCTTGCGCCCGACGCCGTTCAGCGTGAGCAGCTCGTCGAGCGTGTCGGGCACGCGGCCCTCGAAGCGCTCGAGCAGGTCGCGGCAGATCCCCAGGATGACGCGCGCCTTGGTGCGATAGAAGCCGACCGGATAGATGAGCCTGGCGATGCGGGGCGCCGGCAGCTTCAGCATGTCGGCCGGCGTGGCGGCGACCGCGAAGAGGCGGGCCGCCGCGGGGCCGGTGGTGGTGTCCTGCGTGCGCAGCGACAGGATGCAGGCGATGAGGACGCGGAAAGGATCCCCGGTGGTGTCGGCCAGCTCGGCGAGCGCCGTCGGGTTCCAGGCCGGCCGCGTGCGCCGCAGCCGCCGGATCACCTCGGCGATCGCTACTTGCCCTTGAGGGACTCGAGGAGCTGGCGGGCGCGTGGGGCGTCCTTGACGGTCCAGTCGGCCACGTTCTGCGGGCTCTTCTCGTCGAGGATGTGCTGCAGCTCGCGCCGGGCGTCGGCGGTGCGGCCGCTGGCGATCAGCACGCGGGCGAGATCGAGGCGCGCGTTGGTGAAGTGCGGGTCGATCTCCAGCGCCTTGCGGAACGCCGCCTCGGCCTTCTCGCGGTCGCCGCCGGCGATGCGCGGCACCTCGAAGAACACGTTGCCCTGCAGCGCCAGCGCGCGGAGGTTCTTGGGGTCGAGGGCCAGCGTCGCGTCGATCTCCTCGCGCACGGTCGGCAGCAGGAAGAGCGAGCGCATGATGCCCTTGGTCTGGCCCCAGCGTCCGGTGTTGATCCCGTACCACACGTGCGCCTCGGGATTCTTGGGGGCCAGCTCGACCGCGCGCTTGCCGATCTCGCGCCCCTTGTCGTAGGCGGCCAGCTTGTCGTCGGTGGACTGCGCGCGCACGTCGCCCACGAGGAAGTAGACGTAGGAGAGCATCACCATCGTGTCGGGCTGCGAGTCCGTGGCCAGCGCGCGCTCGAGGGCCTCGCGCGCGCGGTCGATGTTGGCCGGATCCTGGTGGTAGCGGTTCACGAGCGCGCGGGCAGCCTCCGCCGGAGTCTGGGCGGCGGCCGTGAGCGGTCCGAGGAGCGCGGCGAGCGCGAGCGCGACGCTGATACGCGCGAGCATCGCCGCCCACTCTACCACGGGCGATAATCGGGTCCGTGGCGGCGCTCGCGCTCGGCGTCCAGACCTGGTCCACCGACGTGGCAGCCGTGACGCGCTTCTGGCGCGCCGCCGACGAGCTCGACTACGCGCGCATCACGTACGGCGACGGGCTGTGGGACTTCACCCACGACGGCTGGACCATGCTCCGCGCCCTGGCCGCCGTCACCGGCCGCGCGCGCCTCGGTCCCGCCGTGACGTACGCCTTCGATCCGGCCGCGCACCATCCGTCCTGGCTCGCCAAGCGCGCCGTCACCGTCGATCACCTCTCGGGCGGGCGGCTCGACCTCCGCCTGGCCGTCGGCGCCGAGGCCGCCGCCACGCGTGATGCCTGGGAGCGCCACGGCATTCGCTATCCACCGGCGGCGGCGCGCATCGCCGCCCTCGAGGAGGCGGTGGCCATCGTGCGCGCCCTCTGGCGAGGCGAGGTGGTGGACGCGAAGGGGCGCACGTTCAGCGTGCACGGCGCGCAGCTGTCGCCGCTGCCCGTGCAGCGGCCGGGACCGCCGGTGTGGATCGCCGCGATGAAGCCGCGTGCGCTGGCGCTGGCGGCGCGCTGCGCCGACGGCTGGGAGGCGTCGTACGTGAGCCCGTCGGGATTCGCCGCGCTCTCGGCGCGCTTCGATCGCCTGCTGGAGGCGGCGGGCCGGCCGCCCGAGACCGTCCGCCGATCGGTCGAGGTCGACGTGGCGCTCGTCGAGTCTCCCGCGGAGCGCGACGCGTGGATCCGGCGCTTTTGCGCCGCGCGCGGCCTCACGGCGAGCGACCCGCTGCTGGAGACCACGTTGATCGGCGACCTCGAGCACGTCACCGATCGCATCGCCGCCTACGCGGCCGCCGGCGCGACGGACCTGATGCTCGGCTTCGCCGACTTTCCAGACACGCGCATGCTCGAGCGGCTCGCCCGCGCGCTCGGGCGCTAGCCCTCGAGCAGCTCGAACAGCGTGCGCAGCCGGTCCGCGGCGGCGGCCGGCGGCTCGTGCGCGATGGACTCGGCGGCAGCCAGCACGACCCACGCGCGCGTGGCGACGGCGCCGCCGAGCGCGCCGCGCGGCGGGACGCGCGCCAGGATCTCCTCGAGCGCGAGGCGGACCTGCTCGCGGGCCCACGCCAGCGCCAGCGCGGCCGTCTTGTCCTCGCGTCCACGGATCCACGCGCGCGCGACGGCGCGCGGCAGCGCCGCCTCCGGCGCGTGGGCGGCGGCGAGGGCACGGAGCGCGGCGCCGGGCTCGGCCTCGGCGGGCAGCGCGGCGAGCTCGCGCGCGAGCGCGAGCAGCAGCGTCTCGGCCTCGCTCGGCTTGGGGGTGGCGCTGGCGGCGGCGCGCGCCGGTCGCCGTGCTCGAGCCCGCTTGGGTCGGCGGCGTGGCATGGCGCCCACCATAGTAAGGGGGGCCGGCGGCAAGCGCCTTGCAGCGGTTTGCACTCATGACGGAGATCATCCACGTCTTTCAGACGCCGGTGTCGTACGGGGAGCGCGGCTGGACGGCCGAAGCCCGGGGGCAGGGGCGCGAGGACGGGCGCTGGGAGGGCTGGCTCGTCTTCACGCCGGCCGACGGCACGCCGCCGCTGGCCACCGAGCGCGAGACCACGCAAAGCAATCGGCAGGCGCTCGTGTACTGGGCGCGAGGCCTGGCGCCGACGTATCTCGACGGCGCCTTCCGCCGCGCCCTCGGCCGCGCGGCGTAAGCGCGCCGGCTACTCGTAACGCAGGGCTTCGATCGGGTCCAGGCGCGCGGCCTTGCGGGCGGGATAGAAGCCGAAGAAGATGCCGATCGCGGCCGCGAAGCCGAAGGCCAGCGCGATGGCCTGCGCGGACACGAGCGTGCGCCACTCGGCGAAGTAGCTGAGCGCCTCGGCGCCGCCGAGGCCGGTGGCGATGCCGATCACGCCGCCGATCAGCGAGAGCGTCACCGCCTCGATCAGGAACTGACTCAGGATGTCGCGACCGCGCGCGCCGACCGCCATGCGCAGGCCGATCTCGCGCGTCCGCTCGGTGACCGACACCAGCATGATGTTCATGATGCCGATCCCGCCCACCAGCAAGGACACGGAGGCGATCGCCGCCAGCAGGTAGGTCATCACCCGGGAGGCGTCCTCTTGCGTCTGGAGGATCTCCGACAGATTGCGCAGCCAGAAGTCGTCGTCCTGGTACCCCTGCAGGCGATGGCGCTGGCGCAGCAGCTCGCGGATCTGCGCCTCCGCCTCGCTCATGTCCTCGTCGGGCCGGATCTTGACCGAGATGGCGGCCACCGCGCGCGGGTTGGAGTTGCTCTTGCCGAGCACCTTCTTCTTGGCGGTCGACATCGGGATCATCACGATGTCGTCCTGGTCCTGCCCCCAGGAGTTCTGACCCTTGCGGTCGAGGAGGCCGATCACGGTGAAGGGGACCTTCTTGATCCTGACGATCTGGCCGATCGGGTCGGCTTCCGCGAACAGGTTGAGCGCGGTCGTCTGGCCGAGCAGCACCACCTTGGTGGCGCCGTCGACGTCCTCGGGGCCGAACGCACGCCCGTTGATTACCGGCCACTCGCGCGCCTCGAAGTAGTCGGGCGTCACGCCCTGGACGCCGGTGGACCAGTTGAGGTTGCCGAAGACGATTTGCGCGTTGCCGCGCACGGAGGGCGCCGCCACCTGCACGGCGGGGATCTCGCGCGCGATCGCGGCCGCGTCGTCTTCGGTGATCGTCTGCTGCGAGCTCGTCCCCAGGCGCACGCCGGCGGCGTTGACGGAGCCCGAGAGCACGATGATCAGGTTGGAGCCGAGGCTCTGGATCTGCTCGGCCACGCGCGCCTGGGCGCCGGCGCCCACCGCCACCATCGTGATGACGGCGCCGACGCCGATGATGATGCCGAGCATCGTGAGCGCGCTGCGCAGCTTGTTCACGCGGAGCGCGCGCAGCGCGATGCGGACGGCCTGCAGCGCGTTCATAGTTCTTGCTGGGGGCCCCGACATGGCCCCCAGACCCCCCACGCTCGGACGCGCCCCGGCGCAGCCGTGGCGCGCCTCGGGATTGCCCTCGGATGCCTCACGCCGGGACCTCGTCTTCCACCGGCAGCGCCGCCAGCGCCGCCGCCGCGTCCTGGGGCGCCGCGCGCCGGTCGTCGCTGAGCAGCCGGCCGTCGCGGAAGACCATGACGCGGCCGGCGTAGGCGGCGATGTCCGGCTCGTGCGTGACGAGCACGATGGTGAGGCCCTCGCGGTTGAGCCGCTGCAGCAGCGCGAGGATCTCCACGCTCGTGCGCGTGTCCAGGTTGCCGGTGGGCTCGTCGGCCAGGATCACGGCCGGGTCGTTGACCAGCGAGCGCGCGATGGCCACGCGCTGCTGCTGGCCGCCGGAGAGCTGGCTCGGGTGATGGTGCTCGCGATCGGCGAGCCCCACCGCGGCCAGGCGGTCGCGGGCGCGACGGCGTCGGTCGCGCACGGGCAGGCCGCCGTAGAGCAGGGGCAGCTCGACGTTCTCCACCGCCGTCGTGCGCGGCAGCAGGTTGAACTGCTGGAACACGAACCCGATCTTGGCGTTGCGCATCCGCGCCAGCTCGTCGCGGTTGAGCCCGGCCACGTCGCGCCCGTCGAGCCAGTAGCGGCCGCCGGTCGGCGTGTCCAGGCACCCGAGCAGGTTCATGAAGGTGGACTTGCCGGAGCCCGAGGGCCCCATGACGGCGACGAACTCGCCGGGCTCGATGTCGACCGACACGCCGCGGAGCGCGTGCACGACGTGGGGACCGAGGACGTAATCCTTCACGAGGCCCTCGGTGCGGATGATGCTGCCTGCCACGAGCGGACCCGTCTAGAGCCGCAGGCGCGGGCTGGAGCCGCCGCTGCCGCCGCTCTGCTTGGCGCCGCCCGCGGTGCCGATGACGACTTCCTGGCCTTCCTTGAGGTCGCCCCGGAGGATCTCGGTCGCCGTGCCGTCGCTGATGCCGAGCGTGAGGCTCACGGGCTTCAGCTTCTCACCGTCCATGATGTAGACACGGCCGGGCGTGCTGGCGCTCCCGCCACGCTCGGCGCGGCCCTCGCCCGGGCTCATCTCGTCGTATTTCGCGCGCTGCTCGGCCGTGAGCATCTCGCGGATGCGGCCGCGCGCCGCCTCACGGAGTCGCGGGCCCTTGGCCTGGCGCTCCTGCTCGGAGAGCGCCTGCATCTGCTGGCGCGTGTCGGCGAAGATCGCGTCGAGCTTCTGCTGCTGCGCCGCGGTGAGGTTGAGCGCCTTGGTGAGCCGCTCCTTCATCTGCTCGCCCGAGGCCCGGCCGCCGCCGCCACCCTGGCCCGCGCGCTCACCCTGGCCGCTGCCCGCAGCCGGGGCCGCGGAGGCGCCGGGCGGCGCGTCGGCGCCGGCCGGCCGGAAGCGCAGCGCGGAGTTGGCCACCTTGAGCACGCTGGGCTTTTCCGAGGTGATCATCTTGACGTTCGCGGTCATCCCCGGCAGCAGGCGGCCGCCGGGATTGTCGACCGCGACCACGACGGTGTAGGTGACGACGTTCTGGACGACCTGGGCCGCCTTGCGGATCTGCGTCACGCTGCCCATGAACGTCTGGCCGGAGAAGGCGTCCACCGTGAAGGTCGCCCGATCCTCGAGCCGCACGCGCCCGATGTCGGCCTCGTCCACGCTGACCTCGACCTGCATCTTGGTGAGGTCCTCGGCGATCGTGAACAGCACCGGCGCCTGCAGCGAGGCGGCCACCGTCTGGCCGACGTCGACCTGGCGCGAGACGACCACGCCGTTGACCGGCGCGCGGATCGTCGTGTGCTCGAGGTCGGCCGCCGCCTGGGCGAGACCGGCCTTCTTCTGGTCGACCTGGGCGCGCGCGGATTGCAGCTGGGCTTCGACCACGCGCAGCTGCGCCGCCGCCGACTGGATACCCGCGTTGAGCGACTGCTCCCTGGCGCGCGCCGCCTCCAGCAGCGCCACGGCCGAATCGTAGGCGGCCTGCGCGGTATCGAGGTCGCTCTTGGCGATGAGCTCGCGCTTGAAGAGCTCGGTCTTGCGTTCGAGGTCGCGCTTGGAGTCCAGCACGCCGACCTGCGCCTTGGCAGTGTTGGCCTTGGCCTCGGCCAGGGCCGCCCGCGCGTTCTCCACGTCGGCCTTGGCCTTCTCGACCTGGGCTGCCTGGTTGACGACGGTCGCCTCGGCCGAGTCGACGTCGGCCTTGGCCGAGCTGACCTTGGCCTCGAAGATCTCGGGGTCGATGCGGGCGATCACCTGGTTCCTCTTCACGATGGTGTTGAAGTCGGCGAAGAGCTCCTTGACCTGGCCCGAGACCTGGCTGCCGACCTGCACGGTGGTGACCGCGTTGAGGTTGCCCGTGGACGACACGGCGGCCGTGAGGGGCCCGCGCTCGACCCGGACCGTGCGGTACTTGGGGGAGGCGCCCCGGCTCTGGGCGTAGAAGTAGCCCCACACGCCGAGCCCGACGAGGGCCGCCACGACCACGAGGGTGCTGATCCGTTTCATCACGGGGTTAGACGCGCCTCGACTGCCAACTATTTAGGCTGCTTGCAGGCTACCGCTGACCGAGCGCGCGCTCCAGCCGGACAACGGCGATGCGGTAGTCGGCCAGCGCCTGCGCCTCGGTGTTCTGGGCCTGAGTGAGGGCGAGCTGGGCGTCGGTGAGCTCGAGGATGGTGCCAACGCCGGCGTCGAACCGGCCCTGGGCGAGCCGGAAGTTCTCCTGGGCCGAGGCGACCGCCGTCTGCGCGGCCTGGATCCGCTCGTCGGCCTCCGTCACGTTGATCTGGGCCTGCTCCACCTCGCGCGAGATGTCGAGCGCAGCGGCGCGCACCCGCGCCTGGGCCGCCTCGACGTTGACCTTGCTCTCGCGGAAGCGGGCGATGCGATTGCCGCCGTCGTAGAGCGTCCACGAGAGCGAGACGGCCACTTCCCAGATCTCGTTCATGTCGAAGCGGGTGGCGCCGTAGAAGCCGGTGCCGGTGATGTCGGGAAAGAAGTCGCGAAAGGCCCGGCGCGCGCGGGCCTCGGCCTCGCTGACCCTGAGCTTGACCTGCTTGTACTCCGGCCGCTGGTTCAGCGCGCGCGTCAGGAGCTGCGTGCGGTCCATGACGATCGGCTGGTAGACGAGGTTGTCCTGCACGAGCGTCGGTGTGTCGGCCGGAATGCCGATCGCCGTGTTCAGCGCCACGCGCGCCAGCCGCTCGGCGTTCCGCGCGCGGATCAAATCCACGCGGGCGTTGGCCACGTCCACCTCGGCGCGCGCGACGTCGCTCTTGGGGCGCGTGCCGACCTCGAAGAAGCCCTTGGCCGAGCGGAGGTTGAGCTGGGCGCGCTCGACGGCCTGCTCCTGCACGCGGATGAGGCGCTGGGCGAAGTTGATGTTGGTGAACGACTCCTTTACCGTCTGCGTCACCAGCTGGCGCTGTAGCTCGACGTCCTCCTGCGCCTGGTCGGCCAGCCGACGCGCGGCGTCCGTGGACGCGAACGTCTTGCCGAAGTCGAAGATGATCTGCGAGAGCGAGACTCGCATGGTCGTGTTCTCGGACGGCTCTCGGATCGACGACGACGTCTGCGCGGCCCCGGGGGTGACGATCACAGACGTGCCGGAGACCCGGAAGGTCGAAGCGCCGCTGCTCGAGGCGCTCTTCGTCCGCGCCAAGGTCGCCGATCCCGTGAGCTGCGGCAGCAGCGGCGAGAAGGCCTGGTCCACCCGATAGGCGGCGGCCAGGTAATCCGAGAGGCGCGCCTGGATTGACGGCTGGGTCTCGAGCGCGATGCCGACCGCCTCGTCCTGTGTGAGCGCCTTGCCGAGCACGCGATCGAGCACGCTGCGATCGCCGGGGCCCGTGATGACCGGCGGCGTCGCGGGCGTTTGCGTCGTGGTCGCGGGCGCCGGAGCGGGCGCGGGCATCGGCGTCGCCGGCGCGGGGGCCGGCGTCGATGGCGCTGGAGCCGGCGCGGGTGTCGGGGTCGCGGGCGGTGGTGTCGCCGGTGGCGTCTGCGCTTCGCCGAGCGTCGCCACGGTCAAGAGGCACGGCAGCAGAGCCACACCAGCGCGGGACATCCGCATGCCGCGTCTCCCTTTCCCGAATACGGCGCGTGCGGTGAGCGTCACGATCGCGTTTGCCGTGCACGAGGATAACACGCTGCTTCGCGGCGACTCGGCCGCCCGGGCTGCGACCCAGCGCGTCGAGAGGTGGACGGCTCGGTGGACAACCGGTGGAGGCGCGGGGGACATCGGTGGACACCTTTTTCCTCGACGACCGCTACATGGCCGGTGGTACAGTCCGCGACACCCAAGATATGGTGCCACGCCGAACCCGGCTGCTCCCGACGTTCCCAGGTCCTGGGGCCGGAATCTTGACAACCCCACCCTGTGGGGGTACAAGATGTGGTGTCTCGGAAGCCTCGGTGTCCCAGATGTGGATGTGGCTAGCCGCGAGAGAAAGAGAGGGACGGCATGCTGTCTGAGATTCGCCCACCGAAGGTCGGCCAGTGGACCGAGCCCGCCCTGCGAGTCCTCCGGGAGCGCTACCTCCTGCGTAACGCGCAGGGGGAGGTGATCGAAACGCCCGAGGAGATGTGCTGGAGGGTGGCGCAGTCCATTGCCGTGGGCGAAGCGCGGTACGGGCGGAGCCCGGCCGCGGTGCGGGAAGTGGCCGAGGCGTTCTACGACATGATGGTCGACGGCTTCTTCATCCCGAACTCGCCGACGCTGATGAACGCGGGCAAGGGCAACGGGCTTCAGTACTCGGCGAGCTACGTGCTGCCCGTCGGCGACTCGATGGAGGAGATCTTCGACTCGGTCAAGGCCGCGGCCATCATTCACAAGTCAGGCGGCGGCACCGGCTTCGCGTTCTCGCGGCTGCGCCCGAAGGACGACCTCGTGGCCTCCACGGGCGGCCGCGCCTCCGGGCCCGTGTCGTTCCTCAAGGTGTTCAACAGCGCGACGGAGGCCGTCAAGCAGGGCGGCACGCGGCGCGGCGCCAACATGGGCATCCTGCGCGTCGATCACCCGGACGTCCTGGAGTTCATCGACTGCAAGCTCGAGGGCGGCATCACGAACTTCAACATCTCGGTCGCCGTCACCGACGCCTTCATGGAGGCGCTGGCCAAGGGCGAGGAGTACGACCTCGTCAACCCGCACAACCGCGTGGTGACGGAGCGGCTCAGCGCCCGCGAGGTGTTCGAGCGCATGGTGCGCGCGGCCTGGCGCACGGGCGATCCGGGCATGGTCTTCATCGATCGCATCAACGCGAGCCCCGCCAACCCGACGCCCGAGATCGGCGTGGTGGAGGCGACAAATCCATGTGGCGAACAACCGCTTTTGCCGAACGAGGCGTGCAACCTCGGCTCGCTCAACGTGTCGAAGTTCGCGCGGCAGAGCGAGGACGGTGAGTGGTCGATCGACTGGGACGAGATGGAGCGCGTGACCCGGCTGGCCGTGCGCTTCCTCGACGACGTCATCGAGATGAACCCGTACCCGCTGCCGCAGATCGACGAGACCGTGAAGTCCAACCGGCGGATCGGCCTCGGCATCATGGGCTGGGCCGACCTGCTCTTCATCATGGGCATCCCCTACGACAGCCAGGAGGCGATCGCGCTGGCCGAGCGGCTCATGTCGTTCGTGAAAGAGAAGTCTCACGATCAGTGCGGCAAGCTCGCGGAAGAGCGGGGTCCGTTCCCCAACTGGAGCCAGTCGATCTACCGCGAGATCCGGCCCATGCGGAACTCCACGGTGACGACGATCGCGCCGACCGGCACCATCTCGATGATCGCCGCCTGCTCGTCGGGCATCGAGCCGATCTTCGCGCTGGCCTTCCAGCACCGGGTGAAGAACCCCGACGGCGAGCGCGTGCTGACGTTCGTCAACGAGACGTTCGAGAAGATCGCGAAGGCCACCGGCCTCTACTCCGATGCCCTCAAGGAGGAGATCGCGCGTCGCGGCTCGCTGCACGGCATCCCCGGCGTGCCGGAAGAGGCGGCGAGTGTCTTCAAGACCTCGCACGAGATCGGCTACGAGTGGCACGTGCGACACCAGGCGGCGTTCCAGCGCTACACCGACAACGGCGTGAGCAAGACGATCAACCTGCCGAACGACGCCACCGAGGACGACGTGGCCGCCGCCTACAAGCTGGCGTGGGAGCTCGGCTGCCTCGGCATCACGGTCTTCCGCGACGGCTGCAAGGGCGAGCAAGTGCTCAACGTCGGCGTCAAGGACAAGACGCCGGCGGCGGTGCCCGCCGTCGGGCCGTCGGTCGTCAAGCCGCGGCCGCACAGCCTCTCGGGACGCACGTATCGCAGCGAGACGCCGATCGGCACCGCCTTCATCACGGTCAACGAGACCG
>Ga0066709_100004567_pt1 | contig 11093 bp, 7 predicted proteins | sample GraSoiAngelo_158_FD_79665 | JGI IMG/M metagenome (GOLD analysis project Ga0066709, IMG submission 79665) | Grasslands soil microbial communities from the Angelo Coastal Reserve, California, USA - 14_1009_16_30cm | ecosystem: Environmental > Terrestrial > Soil > Grasslands | place: USA... | reverse complement strand
TACCCGTGACGGTGCTCGTCGGGGTCGCGGAGACGGTGAAAGTTCTCGTCGGAGTCGGGGTTCGCGACGGAGTCGCGGTCGGAGTAATGGAAGGGTCTCCCAGCGTGCCGGTGACGGAAAGGGTGTACGGCCCCCCGGCGCATGGGGGGCACTCCGCTGTCTCCCAGACGGAATCGATGAAGAAGAAGTAGTCTCCGGGCACGAGCCCCGCGACGCTGATTGTCTCCGTTTCGCCTTGGACGCCCGTATCGCTCGAGGCCACACAAGTGTCCATTGCCTGGGAGCAGCTGGTCTGAATGTTGGCCGTGCGAATGTAAATGGCCGGGTCGTAGTTGGGTTCCGGTGTCAACGTGAATGTCAGGTCGTTCGCTCCAAACACGTGGAACTTGTAAACCAGATCGGGACCGGGCATGGACGCCAGGTGCGGGCAACCCGTGAGCCGAATATCGTCCGTCCCGTTGCCCGCATCTCCCGAATCGGAAAACGGAACCGACGAGATTAGGGTCGCGGTATTGCACTTGTCGCTCCCGGCCTGGATCGCGAGTGGCCGCAGACCTGCCGGCGTCGGGGAAGGCAACCCTCCTGCCGGCGTCGGAGCTGGCGAGCGAAGCCCGCCCTGCCCTCGGGCTCTCTCGAACCGTTCTTCCAACGGGCTGCCCAGCATGAGGACAGAGAGTCCGCCCAGAGGAACGAGAAGTCTCGCCAAGTTTCTGATGCTCAAGGTGAGAACGCCTTTTCTCCCGTCAGCTCCACGAGCGGAGGTCTTCCCCGACACGTCGATTCGGTTGAGTTGTCCGAGATGTCCGGTTTTTCGCCAGGTCCGGACCCCACTATGCCTCGACTGGACAAGGCGTTCAAGGAACAATCCGTGTCTCCGACCAAAATCATAGACGGGCACATCCGGGGCCGCCGGAAGGGTCGCAGAACGACCCGGTAGAATCCGCCTCCTTCATGGACTTTCTCCGGATCCGGGGGGCCCGTCAGCACAACCTGCGCAACCTCGACTGCGACATCCCCCGAAACCGCCTCGTCGTGATCACCGGGGTATCCGGCTCCGGGAAGTCCTCGCTCGCCTTCGACACGATTTTTGCGGAAGGACAGCGTCGCTACGTCGAATCCCTTTCGGCCTACGCGAGGCAGTTCCTGGAGCAGATGGAGAAGCCGGACGTCGACTCGATCGAGGGCCTGTCTCCCGCGATCTCGATCGAGCAGCGCACGACGTCGAAGAACCCGCGGTCGACGGTCGGGACCGTCACCGAGATCTACGACTACCTTCGCCTGCTTTACGCCTCCATCGGAAAACCACACTGCCCGAGCTGCGGCCGGCCGATCCAGGCCCAGACCGTCCAGGAGATGGTCGACCGCGCGCTGCGCCTGCCGGAGGGGAGCCGGTTCGTGATCCTCGCTCCCTACGTGACCGGGAAGAAGGGGGAGTACCGCAAGCAGATGGCGGAGATGGTCAAGGAGGGCTTTCTCCGGGCGCGCATCGACGGCGAGCTGGTCGACCTCGACGATCCACCGGAGCTCGATCGCCAGAAGAAACACACGATCGAGGTCGTCGTGGACCGACTCGTCGCCAAGCCTGTTCGCGACGAGGACTATCGCAAGCGCCTCGCGGAGTCGATCGAGACCGCGACCCGGGTCTCCGGCGGCCTGATCATCCTCTCGGTCTCCGACGGCCCCGAAGAAGTCCTTTCGGCAAACTACGCGTGCCCCGACTGCGGGACCTCGCTCACCGAGATCACGCCGCGGCTCTTCTCGTTCAACTCGCCTTACGGCGCCTGCTCGAAGTGCTCGGGGCTCGGAACGATCCTGAAGGCGGATCCGGACCGGCTGGTCGTCGCTCCGGAGAAGTCGATCTCCGACGGCGCCATCGCGCTCCTGAAGCCGGGCTCGACGAACTGGCGCACCCGCCAGATGGCGACGCTCGCGAAGCACTACCGCTTCAAGCTCGATCAACCGTTCTCGAAGATCCCGAAGCCCGCACGCGACGTCATCCTCTACGGCTCGGGGGAGCACGAGATCCGCTTCTCGTGGGTCGCCCAGAAGGGGGAGTATCACTGGAAGTCCTCGTTCGAAGGTCTGGTGCCGATGATCGAGCGCCGCTATCGGGAGACCGAGAACCCGGAACATCGCGCGGAGCTCGAGGTGTACATGTCGGCCGAGCCGTGCCCGGCGTGCAAGGGACGGCGACTGAAGCCGGAAGCGCTCGCGGTGAAGGTCGGCGGACGGTCGATCGACGAGGTCGCCGGCGAAACCATCGCCGAGTCGATTTCCTTCTTCGAAGAGCTCGAGCTCGCCCCGCGTGAGCGCGAGATTGCGGGAAAGATCCTGAAGGAGATCCGTGACCGGCTGGGGTTCCTGTCGAACGTCGGCATTGGTTATCTCAACCTGTCGCGCGGCGCCGCGTCGCTCTCCGGAGGCGAGTCTCAGCGCATCCGCCTCGCCACGCAGATCGGTTCGAAGCTGATGGGGGTTCTGTACGTCCTCGACGAGCCTTCGATCGGTCTCCACCAGCGCGACAACCGCAAGCTGATCGACACGCTCGTCTCGATGCGTGATCTCGGCAACACGGTCATCGTGGTCGAGCACGACGCGGAGACCATCCTGTCGGCCGACTGGGTGATCGACCTGGGCCCCGGCGCGGGAGTGCACGGAGGAAAGCTCGTCGCCCAGGGGGAGCCGGACGAGCTGTCGCGCTTTCCGGAATCCCTGACCGCGCGATATCTGAGCGGCGAGATCGAGATCCCGGTGCCCGGGATCCGCCGCGTCGGATCCGGAAAGTCGCTCGTGGTGCGCGGCGCTCGGGAGCACAACCTGAAAGCGATCGACGTTCGGTTCCCGATCGGCGTGATGACCGCGGTGACTGGCGTCTCCGGTTCCGGCAAGTCGACTCTCGTCAACGACATCCTGTACCGCGCGCTCGCGCGGGCGCTCCACGGCGCGACCGACCGGCCCGGCCGGCACGAGCGGATCGAGGGACTTTTCGAGATCGACAAGGTCATCAATATCGACCAGTCACCGATCGGCCGGACGCCCCGGTCGAATCCGGCGACCTACACGAACGTCTTCAACCCGATCCGCGAGCTCATGTCCCGCACGCCCGAAGCGCGGGCGCGCGGCTACGCGCCGGGAAGGTTTTCCTTCAACGTCAAAGGCGGCAGGTGCGAGGCCTGCCGCGGCGACGGGCAGATCAAGATCGAGATGCACTTTCTGCCAGACATCTACGTCACGTGCGACGTGTGCGGCGGGAAGCGCTACAACCGCGAGACCCTTCAAGTCCACTACAAGGGAAAGTCGATCGCGGACATCCTCGCCTTTACGGTCGAACAGGCGCTCGACCTCTTCGCCAACGTTCCCCCGATCGCGAACATCTGCCGGACTCTCGTGGAAGTGGGCCTGGGTTACATCCAGCTCGGCCAGTCGTCGACGACGCTTTCCGGCGGCGAGGCCCAGCGCGTCAAGCTCGCCCGCGAGCTGGCCCGCCGCTCGACCGGCCGGACTCTCTATCTTCTCGACGAGCCGACCACCGGCCTTCACTTCGACGACATCAAGAAGCTTCTCGGCGTCCTGCGGTCGCTGACCGAGAAAGGCAACACGGTGATCGTCATCGAGCACAACCTGGACGTGATCAAGACGGCCGACTGGATCGTGGATCTCGGGCCGGAGGGGGGCGACGAAGGAGGGCGGATCGTCACCGAGGGCACGCCCGAATCGGTGGCGCTCGCCCGCGGCTCCTACACGGGACAGTTTCTGAAGCGCGCGCTCGGGGAAGCGCGAAGGCGAGCGCGAGCCTGATTCGACTTCGGTCGGAGCGCATCAAAAGAGTTCTTTACTGCCCCCTGGGCTTATTGCACACTGCCGCGCGCGGGAGGGAGCATGAAACGTCGGGTCGTTCCGGTCATCGCGCTGGCCGTTACGGGATGGCTCGCCGCCGTTCTCGCGAGGCCGGCTTCCCTCGTCCTGACGCCCACGCCGGAGTCCGAGCCGAACAACACCCCCGCGACGGCCACGCCCTTGAACCTCGTCTCGGGTTGTCAGGCCGCGAGCGGCGCGATCTCACCGGTGGGGGATGTGGACTATTACTCCTTCACCGCATCGGCGGGCTCGAAAGTCTGGGCCGAGGTCGACACCAGCGGTGACTCGGTCTTGACTCTTTTCGGTCCCGACGGAACGACCGTGCTGGAGACCGACGACGATGACGGGATCGGCAACAACTGCGATGCGACAATCGAGTCATTATTTGCTTCAGCGATCGCAGGACGGACGTTGACGGCCGGAGGGACTTACTTTCTGCGGGTCCAGAGCTTCGGCGACGCCTCGACGATCAGCGCCTACAAGCTCTTGGTGACCGTCACCACGGGCTCGACTACCGAGTCGGAGCCGAACGATACGGCCGCGACCGCCAATACGATCGCGACCTCCGGGGCTCCCATCGGGGTCCGCAACGGCAACATCACGACTCCGACGGACGTCGACGTCTACTCGGTCTTCGCGCCCGCCGGGTCGACTCTTTTCATCAGCGGCGACGGAGATCCGGAACGCAACGGAGTTGGAACGGATATCGTCCTCGATCTGCTCGCTCCCGACGGGACGACGGTCCTGCTCTCGGTCGACAACTCCGACAACGTGGGCATTCCGGCGCCCCCGGCGGAGTCGTTCTGCTTCAACATCACGACGACCGGGACCTACTTCGTGCGCGTCCGCGGCTTTCAGTCCATAAAGATCACGACGACCGGAACCTACGCCTTGATGGTCGCGGTCTGCGGCCTACCGGCCGGCGCGACCCCGACCCCGACCCGGACACTCACCCCGACCGTCACGGCGACGCCTGGGGGCCCGACGGCCACCCCTACTTCGAGTCCGACCCCGGGCCCCCCGACGGCCACTCCGACCGTGACTTCGACGCCGATCGGCGGAATCGTGCCGAGCAACATTCCCACGCTTTCCTTCCCGATGCTTCTCCTGATGGGTCTCTGTCTCGTCATCTCGGCTTTCCTCCTGGTCCGTCGGCTCTGATCGTCGCCGAGTTCGAGCTCGTCTGAGCGGTTACAATTTTGCTGGTGATCACCGGCTACAACACAGACGTGAAGCACCGCGACCGGGTGTTCCACATCCAGACGGAGGACCGCGGGGAGCTGCACCCGTACATCGAGTCCTTCGTCTACGTCGGCGGCGAAATCCTGGGCGGTAAGCGCACCCGATACGCCGAGGCGCTGCGCAACGACGGGGACGACCGCGCCCTGAGGGAAATCATGGAACAGCAGCACCGGACGGTGATCGCGGCTGTCCGTGAGGGCAGCTTCGATGGGCCGGATGGATCGTTCCGGATCCCCGAGGAGATGGCGCTCTCCGGCGTCCGCCCCGCCGAGTCGTCGGCCGCGGAATTGAGGGAGAGCCCGGCCCCCCGTCCCTCTTCGGCGCGGACGTCCGACTCGATCCGGGTCTCGGGCGATCGAACGCTCGACCAGGTCATCCTGGCTTACCTCGCCTCCGAAGGCAGCCCGGAACAGATCGATCTGACCTTCTCTCCGGCGCCGGAGTTCGTCTCCGGCCGCCGGATCGACGTGCGCCTTCGAGCGGAGCTCACGATGTCGCGGCGTCCGGTCGCCGGCGCTTCCGTGCAGATCCGCATCCTTTCCTCGGCGAAGGCGATCCCCGTGTTTGCGGGCCGCACCGGCCCCGACGGCGGCTGCGCGGTGAACTTCCTGATGCCGACCGTCCCCCCGGGAGCCGCGGCTGCGGTCGTGCGCCTCGCGTCGCCGGCGGGCTCGACCGAGATCCAGTATCCCGTGCGGAGAAGCGCGTGAGCGGAGCGCCGGGGCACATCCGCGTCCGCGTCAACGGCGAAGAACGGCGTTTTCCGGCTGGAACCCGGATCCGCGAGCTTCTCCTGGAGCTCGGCGTGTCGACGCCACGCGTCGCGGTCGAGCGCAACCGCGAGATTCTTCCGAAAGCCGAGTACGAGTCGACGGCGCTCGCGGAAGGAGACGAGCTCGAGGTCGTCGAGTTCGTCGGCGGAGGCTGAAAGCTTCTTCGTTTCGCGCCGCGCGCGGCTCTTGCCGCGGCCGGATCGATCGTCTATCCTCCGCCTTCCCGGTGGGCCGCTAGCTCAATTGGTAGAGCAAGAGACTCTTAATCTCTAGGTTGAAGGTTCGAGTCCTTCGCGGCTCACCATAAGAATCCTGCACCCGCCACCGGAAAGGGAGGCCGGGGCCTGTCTTCGTTTCTCCAAGAGCCGGTGAAGCTGCATCAGCTCCTGGAGACCGTCGCCCACTTCTGCTCCGATCCGGACCACCTCGAGAGCCCGAAGACCGCCTCGGCGACCGTTTGACACTTCTCCCGCCGGTTCCGGACGTCCCATTTGCACAGTCCTTGCAAGAACGACGGCATTCCGGATGGGAACGGCACAACGTGTCCTCGTGGTCGAAGACGACTCGCATCTCCGAGACAGCATCTGCGCGATCTTGACGGACGCCGGGTTCACGTCCTGGCCTGCGGAGAACGGGGAGGTCGCGCTCGAACGAGCCCGCGCGGAGAGGCCGTGCGTGATCCTTCTCGACCTGATGATGCCGATCATGAACGGATGGGAATTCCGATCCGAGCAGCTTCGTGACCCCGAAATCTCGTCGATCCCGGTCGTCATCATGACCGCGGACGGCCGGGCGGTGGAGAAGGCGAGGACGCTCCACGCCGACTACTTGAAGAAACCGATCCGCCCCGACGCCCTTCTCGAGCTGGTCAAGGACTACTGTGGACCGTAAAGCGGCGGCCGCCGCGCTCCTCGCGCTCGCCCTGGCGCAACCGGCGTTCGCCGCCGCCGTCCGTCCGGCCGGAGAGCAGACGAAGATCGATTTCCTGATCGGAGAGGTGAAGAAGTCCGAAGACGTCTTCATCCGCAACGGCGTCGAGTACTCCGGGAAGAAGGCCGCCTCGCATCTCTCGTTCAAGCTGCGCTTCGCCGGCAAGCGGGTCCAGACCGCGATGGACTTCGTCCTGGGAGTGGCCTCCAAGTCCGAAGAGAGCGGAAAGCTCTACGAGGTTCGCTCGAAGGAAGGACATCGGGAGCCGCTCCGCGACTGGCTGCTCGCTCGGCTCCTGCTCCACGAAAAGACGCATCCGGCAGGTCCCACTCCAGGTCCGACCCCGGCCGTCGCTCCCTAGCCCGGCCTGACGCTCTATCCCGCCGTGTTCGGCTGAGGGTCGGGGGCGTCGGCCGCCGCCTCGCGCCGGACGTGTCCCTGCGAAAGGAGCGACGAGAGGCTCGAATAGTTGATCGGCTTGGCCAGGTGCGCGTCAAATCCGGAGTCGAAAGCGCGGCGCCGGTCCTCCGGCTGGGCGTAGCCGGTCAGGGCGATCAGGAAGATCCCGTCGTCGCCCAGCGCCTGCCGAAGTCGGGACGCGACCGCGTAACCGTCCATGCCCGGGAGGCCCACGTCGATCAGGGCGACGTCGGGCCGCCGCTCGATCGCTTTTTCGATGCCGGTCGTGCCGTTGTCCGCGACTTCGACGTCGTGCCCCCAGATCTCGAGCAGGTGCCGCAGGCCTTCCCGCGAGTCGCCATCGTCTTCCACGACGAGCACTCGCGCCGCCGGCGCGGAGGCTGGCCCGCGTCCCAGGTTGCCGCGGGAAGCCAGCCGGCCGACCGCGCCGACGAGGTCTTCCGGGTCGAGCGGCTTGGCCATGTGCTGCTGGAAGCCGGCCGCGAGCGAGCGGATCCGGTCCTCTTCGCGCGCGTACGCCGACAGCGCGAGCGCCGGAGTACGACCTCCCTCCTCGGGGGAGAGTCTCCGCAGGCGGCGGACGAGCGAGTAGCCGTCCTCCTGCGCCATGGCGATGTCGCTCACGAGAACGTGCGGGCGAAAGCTCTTCACGACGTCGTACGCTTCGCCGGCTGAGCCGACAGCGCAGATTTCTGCCCCCGCGTCTCTCAGGATCTCGCCGATCAGCTCCCGGCCGTCCGGCTCGTCCTCGACGAGCAGCACGCGCACCCCGGTCAAGTCGGAGTCGGCGATGCCGGGAGGCGGCGGCCGGACGACCGAGGACGCGCGCTCCCGCTCGAGCGCCGTGACGCCGAGCGCGACGACCGGCAGCCGGACGGAAAACGAAGCACCGCGCCCTTCGCCGTCGCTCGAAGCCGCGACCGACCCTCCGTGGAGCTCGACTAAATGCCGGACGATGGCGAGACCGATTCCGAGACCGCCGTGGACGCGGGTCGTGGAGCTGTCGGCCTGCTGAAAGCGATCGAAGACGGAGGGGAGGAACTCGGCGGCGATTCCCTTCCCGGTGTCCGTCACGCGGACCTCGAACTCCGACCCGGATCGATCGAGGCTCACCTCGACTTGTCCTTGCAGGGGGGTGAACTTGATCGCATTGGAGATGAGGTTCCAGACGACCTGCTGGAGCCGGTCCGGATCTGCGATCAGCTGATCGTCACCGGCCGTCGCGCCGCGTCGAAAGAGGATCTCGATCTCCTTCGCCTCGGCCGCCGGGCGCATCGAGTCGAGCGCGGCCTCGATGACGGAGGCGAGGTTCGTCGCGCGAACCGCGAGCCGCAGCTTTCCGGTGATGATCCGGGAAACGTCCAGGAGATCGTCGATCAGCTTCGTCTGCGCCAGCACGTTGCGCTCGATGACCTCGAGGCCCCGGGCCGTTCTCGGAGGGTCGGAGTTACCGGACCGCAGCGCGCGGGACCACCCGAGGATCGCGGTCAACGGGGTCCGCAGCTCGTGTGACAGCGTCGTCAGGAACTCGTCCTTGATCCGGTTGGCCTCCCGGGCCTCGGCGTTCACCGTGTTCTCGATCGCGATCGAGCTCATCTGCGCGAGCTGCGTCAGGACGGCCTCGTCTTCGTCGGTGAAGTCGCCGTCTGACTTGTCGAGCAGGTGAAGCAGGCCCATGTTCCGCCCGTCGCGGCCGGTGAGCGGCGCGGCCAGCCATCCGAGCTCCGCCGGCAGCACGGCGTCGAAGAACTGCGTCCACTCCGACGATCCTTCGCTCTGACGGCGGGGAAGACGGACCGCGCGATGCAGCCAGGAGAGCAGCGAAACGAGCGCGTCCCGATCGCGCAGCACCCGGCGCTCTCCCTCCGGGAGATAACCGGGCGACAGAGACACGGCGCGCTTGACCTCCGACCATTTCTGTTCCGCGGCGGCGACCGCGACCGCCTGGTGGGCGCCGAGAATGTCGCGCGCCAGGTCCGCCACGACCTGAAGCATCCGCTCGGGAGAAAGAGCGGAATTGATTGCGAGCGACGCCTCCGTCAGGCGCTGCAGCTGCCGCGCCCTGCGCTCGAGAGACTCGGCCTGGCGCCGGACCTGCTCCGTCTTCCGGAAGAGCTCCACGAAGACCCCGACCTTCGTCCGGAGCACTTCCGGCTCGACCGGTGCGAGGATGTAGTCCACCGCTCCCAGGGAATAGCCGCGGGTCGCGTGCGTCTCGTCTCCGTAGGCGGTGACGAAGATGATCGGGGTGTGCTCGGACCTCTGCCTCTGGCGCATGAGCGCGGCCGTCTCGAAGCCGTCCATCCCGGGCATGTTGATGTCGAGAAGGACGACCGCGAAATCCTGGCGCAGGAGCTGGCGCAGAGCTTCCCGTCCGGACGTCGCCGTGACCACGTTCTGGCCGAGCTCGGACAGAATCGCCGAGAGCGCGAGCAGCTTGTCGGCGCTGTCGTCGACCGCCAGGATGTTGATCCGGTCGTCCGGAGCGGTCATTACCTATAGAGCCACGCCCGGAGGACCGAGAGCATCTGATCGGTGTCGACCGGCTTCGCGAGGTAATCCCACGCCCCGGCCTGGAGCGTTTTCTCCCGATCCCCCTTCATCGCCTTCGCGGTGACCGCGATGATCGGCAGCGAGCGGAAGCTCTCGTTCTTCCGGATCTCGCGCATCGTGTCGTAACCGTCCATTCCCGGCATCATTAGGTCCATCAGGACGATGTCGATGCCGGTGCTCTCGAGTTTCTCGATGGCTTCCTTGCCGGTTTCCGCCGAAAACACCTGCATGTTCTGTCTCTCGAGCACGCTCGTCATCGCGAAGATGTTGCGGATGTCGTCGTCGACCAGGAGCACTCTCTTGCCTGCCAGGACGGCATCGGTCGAGTAGAGCGTCTCCAGCGCCTTCCGCTGGTCGGCCGGCAGCTGTCCGATCGACGAATGGAGGAAGAGTGAGATCTGGTCGAGCAGACGCTCGGGCGAGCGAACGGTCTTGACGATCGCGCCGTGCGAAATCCTCGCGAGCTCGCGATCGATCTCTTCGGAGACCGGCCACGGGGTGTAGAGAATCGCGGGAATCCGACGGGCGGAGCATTGCCGGAGGATCTCCGCCGTCGTCTCGAGGCTTTCCATCTCGCCGGGCCGGGGCTCGACGACGACGCAGTCGAACGTCCGTTCGTCGAGAGCGCCCAGCGCTTCCAGGCCGCTCGAGACGATCACTTTTCGAACCGAGGCATCGCCGGCGACCTCGGCGACCGCCCGGATCTGGGAACCGTCCCGCAAGACCACGAGAAGCTCGCGCGCGCGGCGGTCCAGGAAGCCGCGCAGAGTCACGAACACTTCGTCGAGCGTTTCCTTCGTCTTGATCGGTTTGTTCAGCGCGCCGACGGCCCCCAGCAGGAGCCCGCGCGAGGTCTCCTCCTCGGTCGTGATCACGAAGACCGGAATGTGCCGGGTCGCGAAGTCGCCTTTCAGCCGCTCGAGCACCCTCCACCCGTCGATGACGGGAAGCTGAATGTCGAGAGTGATCGCGTCGACTTTGAACTGGTGCGCGAGCGCGATGCCTTCGGCGCCGGTGGACGCGATGAGGCCTTTGAAACCGTGCTCGTGCGCCACGTCGACCAGGAATCGGGAAAAGTTCTCGTCGTTCTCGATCACGATGACGACGCGGTCCTCCGATCCGATGTCCGAACGGTCGTCGGCCACCTCGCCCGCGGCGACGATCGGCTCGACGGCCGGGCGCACTGCGTCGACATCCGTCATGACCGAAACGATCTCCTCGGTCTCCGTGGCCGAGCGGGCCGCCTTGGGCGCGGCGTAGACGTGCGGGAGATAGAGCGTGAACGAGCTTCCCTCGCCGGGCGAGCTCGCGAGACGG
>Ga0066709_100004566_pt1 | contig 11094 bp, 10 predicted proteins | sample GraSoiAngelo_158_FD_79665 | JGI IMG/M metagenome (GOLD analysis project Ga0066709, IMG submission 79665) | Grasslands soil microbial communities from the Angelo Coastal Reserve, California, USA - 14_1009_16_30cm | ecosystem: Environmental > Terrestrial > Soil > Grasslands | place: USA... | reverse complement strand
TTCCCGAGGCTACGCTCGTCGTGCACCCGTCGTGGTTCGTCGATGCGCGCGGCGCGCGCCTGGGACGCTGGCGCTGCCCACTGCCGCCGGGCAGGGTGGATCCCGCGCTCGCGCTGGAGCGACTCATCGTGCAGAATTTCCTGGCGGTGCCGGCGCCGCTCTTCCGGCGCGAGCTGGCGCTGCAGGCCGGCGGCATGGACGAGTCGCTCTGGTACGCTGCCGACTGGGATCTCTGGCTCAAGCTCTCACCCAAAGGCACGATCGTGCACCACCCCGAACCGCTGGCCGCGTTCCGCATCCACACCGCCTCGCAGACCGCGCGGCGGTCGGCGCGCGCCGACGACCTGCGCCTGCAATTGGAGACCGTCCTCCGCCGTCACCTGCCGGCCGCGGCGGGTGGCGACCGACGCCTCGCATCGGTCGCCGAGTTCTCCGTGGAGCTGAACCTGGCGCTCGCGGGCGGTCTGCACCGCCGTCCTGCGCCGTGGGGAAGGCTGGGCGCGGGCTTTCTCGCGCTCGGTCCCTCCGGCTGGAGGCGCTACCTGCGCGACTCGCGCATCGCCGAGCGGGTAGGCGCGCGACTGCGCCTGCTCGGCGACCGTGGCCGCGCCCGCGCAGCGGCATGACCAAGGACGAGGAGTACACGCGCAGGCTTTTGCGCGCGCAGGGCTCCCGCTGGAAGCGGCTCCTCGACGTCCAGGCGCCCTACCGCTGGAACCTGCGGCGCCTGCGGCCCGGGTTCACGCTGGAGATCGGCTGCGGCGTGGGACGCAACCTGTCCCACCTGCGAGGGGCGGGAATCGGAGTCGATCACAACCCCCACTCGGTGGACGCCTGCCGCCGATCGGGATTCATCGCCTTCACGCCCGAGGAGTTCCGCCGCTCGCAGCACAACGCGGGCGCGCGCTTCGACGCCATGCTCCTGTCCCACGTCGCCGAGCACATGACCTTTGCCGAGTTCGTGCAACTCATCCGCGAGTACGTGCCGCTGCTCAAATCCGACGGCCGGATCATCGTGATGACCCCGCAGGAGGCCGGTTTCCGCAGCGACCCTACACACGTGGAGTTCTTCGATCTGGAGAAGATCCGCGCCGCCGTCGAGCAGGTCGGATTCTCGCCGGTGCGGGAGTACTCGTTTCCCTTCCCGCGCCTCGTCGGTCGTATTTTTCACTACAACGAATTCGTCTCGGTGAGCCGGCGGCGAAATTGATCGGCGCGGACTGGCCGATAGAGTTCCCGCATCGATGCACGCCGCCGCAATCGAATCCGCTCCAGTCGAGCTGACGGTGCTCATGCCCTGCCTCGACGAGGCGAGGACCGTCGGGACGTGCGTGGCGAAGGCACGCGAGACCTGCCGCGCGAACGGCATCGTCGCGGAAATCCTGGTGGCCGACAACGGCTCGGCGGATGGCTCGCAGCGGCTCGCCCGGGAATCGGGCGCCCGCGTCATCCATGTCCCCGCGCGCGGCTACGGCGCCGCGCTGCGTGCCGGCATCGACGCCGCCAAGGGGCGATACGTGGTCATCGCGGACGCGGACGACAGCTACGACTTCGGCGACATTCCCGCCTTCCTCGCGCAGCTGCGCGCCGGGGCGCATCTCGTGATGGGCTCGCGCTTCCGCGGCACCATCCACCCGGGCGCCATGCCCCACCTCCACCGGTTCCTCGGCAACCCGGTGTTGACCTGGATCCTCAACCTTTTCTTCGGGACGGGAATCAGCGACGCGCACTGCGGGATGCGCGGCTTCTCCCGGGACGCGATCCGCGCGCTCTCGCTGCGCTCGTCCGGGATGGAGTTCGCCAGCGAGATGATCATCCGGGCGGCGCAGGAGAAGCTCAGCGTGCGGGAAGTCCCCACCAGCCTGCGGCCGGATGGGCGAGGACGCAGACCGCACCTGCGCACCTGGCGCGACGGGTGGCGCCACCTTCGCTTCATGCTGCTCTTCAGCCCGCTCTGGCTCTTTCTCGTGCCCGGCTCGATCATCTCGGCCGCCGGGCTGGTCCTCGCCACCGTTGTGGCCTTCGCCACGGTGACCGTCTTCGGCCACCAGCTCAACACGCACTTCGCGCTCCTGGGCAGCTCGCTCGCCATCGTCGGGGTACAGCTCTCGATGCTCGGCTTGTTTGCCAAGGCCGTGTTCGTCCTCGACGGCATCGGCAAGAGCTCCGGCGAGGACCGGTTGCTGGAAGGACTGCGGCTGGAGACCGGCATCGTCGCCGGCGCGTCGATCTTCCTCGGCGGCGTGACCGTCGACGCGCGCATCCTCGCGGGCTGGATCGCCACGCACGGCGGGGCGCTCGATGCCAAAGCAACGCACCTCGCGATCCTTGGAGGTACCCTGTGCGCCGTGGGGCTGGAGATCGTCTTCTCCAGCTTCTTCCTGTCCATCCTGAAGGCCTCGCGCACCGGCCGGTGGGTGTAGGCGCGCGAAGCGCCCTACTCGACCGGGTTGGCGAGCTGCTCGCGGAGGCTCGCGAAGAAGCTCCTCGGCAAGGCGGAGGCATCGCACCCGCGAAAATACTCGCCCAGCTCGGCAGGAACCGCTCCACGCAAACCTTCGCTCAGCGCCAGCTGGAGCGCCTTGGCGAGCCCCGAGCCCCCAGGGCCCACGCTGCGCGCGCGCGCGAGGTAGGCGGCGTAGCGAAGCGCGGTCATGGGCAAGAGCCCGGCGGCGCGCGGCGTGCCGAAGAGCGCGCGCAGAAGCCAGAGCCGGTTCCGCTCTACGTGGTAGAGCTTCTTCGCGCTGCGCTGGCCCGTCGATGCGCTCCAGGCGTGCGAGGCCCACGCGGTGGGGCAGAAGCGGATCTCGGCGCCATGCAGCCGCAGCCGGATCCACAGCGCCACGTCCTCCATGTAGAGGAAGAAGCTGCGCAGGAAGAGCGGTCCCCCGATCCGGGCGCGCCACTCACGGCAGTTGAGCGCGAAGAGCCCCCCCGAAGGCCCCAGGTATCGCTCCGGAGCGTTCGCAACCTCGTCGGGAGCCTGGGCGAGAAATGCAGGCCAGGATCTTCCGCGGTCAGGGCAGATCCCCAGGTAGTCCGCCGTGAGCCGCTGGCCGTACGCGTTCACGCGGCGGTCGGCGCCACCCGAGGCGAGCGCCGCGGCGGAAACCATCGCCCGCGGGTGCCCGGCCATCTCGGTCCAAAGACGCTCGACGCAATGCTCGTCGAGGTCGAGGTCCGGATTGGCGACGACGGCGTGATCGCTTTCGACCTGCTCGACCAACCGGTTGACGCCTTCGCCGAAGCCCAGGTTGTCGCCGCAGTGGAAGATCTCGGCGCCGTCGACAAGCGGCGGGGGAAACGACGGCCCGTTGTGCCAGATCCGGACGCTGGACGGTCGCACCGTCTGCCGCGCGACGGAGGCGAGGAGCCGGTCGAGCGACCCGGGCGGGCCGTAGCTGACTACGAGCAGCTCGGGAGCCTGCGTTATGGCCTTTCCCCCACCGCGGGAAGAGCGCGCTCGAGCTTCTCCTGGAGCAGGGCCAGCTCCTGCGTGAGCGCGATGGATCGGAGCTCGACGCGAGAGATGGAGATGAGCGCCAACAAGTGAAGGAACGACAGCGCGGCGATGCACAGGGCGAAGAACCAGTTGGAGACGAGCGTGAATCCCATCCGGGTGGCGATCCAGGCGTCTGCTTGGGGAAAGAGCGAGGCGAGCCCCATCCCGAAGAGCAGCAGGAGGAAGGCGAGAGTGCCCTGCAGCGTGACGCGCTCGCGGATGATGAGGCGGAGCGTGACCAGCGCGAACAGGAGGCAAGTCCCGCCGAAGACCCAGTATCGTTCGAAGAACTGCTGCATGATGATCAGTCCTCCCGCAATCGAGCGCGCCCGACGGCGAGCACCATGGCGACGGTCACCTTGAGCACGTAGTACGAGGAGGTGAGGACGCCCCGGATGCTGCTCCGGCCGCCCTGGCGCTCGAGCATCGCCACCGGCTCCTCCACGATTCGCAGCCCGCTCAGTTGCGCGAGGGCGAGCGCCTCGGGTTCCGGATAGTCATACGGGAAGCTGCGGTCGAAGAGCGCCAGCGCACGCGGGCCGTACACCCGGAATCCCGAGGTCGGATCGGTGACGCGCAGCCGGCAGAGGGCGCGGAGAAGCAGGCTGAACCAGCGGATGCCCAACCGGCGCATCGGAGTGCTGCGAAACCCGGCCCGTTCGCGAAAGCGCGAGCCGACGACCAGATCCGGGGCCGGGTCCTCCTCGAGCCGGGCAACCAGCCGCGCCAGCTCGCCGGGCGGGTGCTGTCCGTCTCCGTCCACCTGCACCGCGCAGTCGAATCCTCCTCGATGCGCCATGCGAAGTCCCACCTGCATGGCCCCACCGATTCCCAGGTTGCGGCACAGGCGCACCACGCGGACGCCGAGAGAGAGCGCGCGCGAGGCGGTGGAGTCGGTCGAGCCATCGTCGACGACCACGGCCTCGAGCTCCCAAGGCAGGTGCGCCGCCGCCTCGCGCAGCGAGGCAATCACCGCCGGCAACGCCTCCTCTTCGTTGTGGCTGGGGATCACGGCCAGCACGCGGCGCACCGGCATCCGGCTCAGACAAGCATGGACGAAACGAGGAGGAAAGTTTCCGCTGCATGCTAGGGTTTCTCTCGATGCGACAGCCGCGCTGGCCCTTCGCCTTGGCGGCTGGGCTCCTCCTCCTCGGCCTCGTTGGATTCAGCGGCAGCTCGATCTCGCACGGGGCGCGCAAGAGCCTCCTCTTCGATCCCAGGCAGGGCGAGGAGCCACACGAGAGCCTGGGCACCTCGCGCGCTATCCGCACCGACGAGTGGAGCATCGACCTCCCCACGGCGCGCTCCCAGCAGCTCGCCGAGCCGAGCTTCCCTCTCGTCAACCTCCGCCAGGGGCTCGGCCAGATCCAGCGGAACACCAGCGATTCGCCCGTCCTCGATTGGGGATTGCCGTTCCGCCCCTTGCTCTGGCCGCTCCTCTTCGGCACCCCCTGGTCGCACGGAGTGCGCTGGTTCTTGCGCAGCGCGCTCTTGCTCCTCGGTGTCTGGGCACTGTTGCGCACGCTGCTCGCGCGCGACGGGCTCGATGACGAGCAGCAGCGGCGGCGTGCGGCGATCGCGGCCCTTGCCGCGCTCGCGATCGCGTTCTCCTCCGCCTTCACCTGGTGGCTGTCGAGCGGCCTGCCGGAGACCGTGCTTCTCGCCTGCTTCGCGGTCGCCGCGGCTGGACGCGCGGCGCGCGAGCCCCGGCGCGTGCCGCGCATCCTCTGGCACGGCGCGACCGCTTGGTTGTCGGCCTGCGCATTCTTCGTCTTCTACCCGCCGATCTGGCCGCCCCTGCTCCTCGTCGTCTGCGCGGCAATCTTCGACCTGCGGTGGCGCGCGCGAAACAGTCCCGCGGCCGCATTGCGCGCGGCGCTGCCCTCCATCGTCCTCGTCGGGTGCGGCGTGGCGCTCGCCATCGCCTACTACGCGCCTTTCCTCGCCGTCATCGCGCACACCGTGTATCCGGGACGCCGCCTGGCCGAGGCGGGAGGCCTGCCTTTTGGCCGGCTCCTCGACCTGCTCTGGCCATCGCTCCGGGTCTACGCACCCTTCACGGACCCGTCGGTCGTGCTGGGGCGCGAGAAGCTGAACGAATGCGAAGCATCCGCGGTCGAGGCGCTTCCGTTCTTCCTCTGCTCGGCCCTCGCGGCGGTGAGCCCGCGCGTCCGCGCCGCGGCGCGACGCGCGCTTGCGGCCAGCCCCGCGACCTTCGCCGCCTGGGCCCTCCTCGCAGTGTGGCTGCTGGTCCCGATGCCGGCCTGGTTCGGCGTGCTGACGCTGTTGCAGCTCTCTCCGTGGAACCGCGCTTGGTTCATCTTCGGCTTTTCCACCGCGCTACTCTCGGCCGCGCTCGTTGCCGAGCTCACGGATGCGGCGCTGCCGGCCGCGCTGCGCGCAAAGGAGATCGCCGCGGCGGCCGTCTTCCTCTGCGGCGCCCTCGCCCTCGCCGTCGCGGTCGCTCCGGGCGCGGAGCTGGAAACGGTCGATCGCTGGAACCATTTCGCCCCCTTCGCGCTCGCGACGGGCGCCCCGCTGGCAGGCATCGCCCTTTTGCAGACCCAGTGGGGCCCGCGCCTTCTCGCGCTCGGCTGGGCGCTGCCGCTCGTGCTCGCCAACGTGGGCGTGCACCCGCTGGTCGGGAGCGACCAGCTCTTCGCGCGAGGGAGCGGGCACGCTCAGGTGGAACGCGCGCTCGCGTCCGAGCCGGGCCGGCTGCTCGACTACACGACCCACATCGCCAATTCGCTCGCCGGCCGTGGGTGGCCGGTGCTCTCCGCGGTCCAGTTCGCGCCCGACGTGGGAATGTTCCGTTTCCTCGGGCCCGATTCGCCGGGCCTGGGCGAAGAGATCTTCAACCGCTACGCCCTGGTGCATTTCCGGCCTCCGCCCGGCCGGGCAGCATCGCCCGCCGACGACTCCGTCTGGCTCTTCGTCTCACCGTGCAGCCAGCGAGTCGCGGCCCTGGGCGTGAATCACTTCCTCGCCTACCCGGGCGACCGGCTTCCGGACGAGTGCGCGGACCGTTTCGTCGTCCGTCCAGCAGGAGCGCTGCAGCTCTGGTCTCGCAAGGACCCGGTCTGCGCCTTCGGCGTCGCGCGCGGTCCCGCGCCGGTTTCGGATCCGCTGCGATACGACTATTCGTGCGCGGCCGGCGGCGCCGCTGCGCACCTGCGGCCCGGGCGCGGTGGGTTCACCGTCGAGCTGTCAGGCGAGCCCGGCGTCCAGTATGCGCTCCCGCTCAACGTCTCCGTCGTCGATGACGTCAGCTGCGAGGGCGCAACCGTCCGGCTCGGACAAGCGCACCTCTTCTTCGCTCCCACCCGGTCTCGCGGAGCGAGCTGCCGCGTGGACTTCCTCGGCACAGCGGCAGGCCTGCGGCGGCTTCTCTCCCGGACGCCGCCGGTTTCCACGGCGCCGCTCGCGGCGGCTAGATAGCTTCCCTGCTCGCATCACAGCTGTTCCTGCCGGAGCTTCGAGCAGAGCTTCCTCGCGCGCCGTACGGTGCGCCGCGCCTGAGCGGCCCCGCGCAGGCGCTCTGCGCGCGCGGCGCGCGCGAGCCGGGGCTGCGCCCGCAGCCTCTCGAGACGCACGTCGGAGTCGTGCAGGTCCCCCAGCGCGGTCTGCATCGCGGACAGCACCTCGATGGCGCTCGAGAGGCGGAACGCATCGCGCAACAGCTCGGCGTCGTAGCGCAGCTTCTTCGCCGCGATGCGGATGCGGTGCGCTGCGGCCGGCTCGAGCGGATCGCGCTGCGCGAGCGCCTCCTCGAGCGGCGCCAGGCGGTTGCGGAGCCGCTTGCGCATTCTGTGCCCCCCGAGCGAGCCGCGCCCGCGGACGCGCGTCACGGCGCGAATGAGCAGCGGCTCCGAGCGGCGCGTCCACAGCGCCACCGCGCGGCGGACGCGCGCCTCCGCCTTGGCCAGCGCGCCGGCGATCCGGTGCACGTCCTCGCCATGTCGCGACAGCCAGCTTTGCTGGAGCTGCAGATCGCGCAGCGCGCCCAGCGCATCCTGCAGGTGCTCGATGCGGCCGTCGAGCCGCTTCAGCCGCTTCTTGCCGAACAGCTTCACCGCCGCGCGCAACCTGCGGCAGGCGACCCGCAGATCGTGGACCGTCTTCGGGTCCAGGCGGCGCGCGGCGCGCGCCCCGGCGCCGCGGACGTCGGCGACCCGGGCGTGCAGCAGCTGCTCCGCGGCGATGCGCAGCGGGGTGCGGGCGCGGAGCCCCGCGACTTGTCCGGGCCGGGTCACCGTTTCTCGTTGTATCCTGCGAGCGTGATCAGCGTGCTCTTGCCGGCGCGGAACGCCGCCCCGACCATCGAAGCGGCGCTCCGAGGAATCCTGGGCCAGCGCGCAGCGCCGCCATTCGAGGTGGTCTGCGTCGACGACGCCTCGAGCGACGGGACGGCCGAAGCGCTGGCGCGCGTCGCGCGGTGCGACGGGCGCGTCCGAGTGATCCAAGGCGAAGGGCACGGCCTCGTCGCCGCGCTGCGGCTCGGGCTCGCGACCTGCCGCGGCGAGCTGATCGCGCGCATGGATGCAGACGATCTGGTCCACCCCGACCGGCTGCGGCTCCAGGCGGAGCTGCTCGCGCGCGACGCGTCCCTCGCCGCGGTCGGGAGCCTGGTGCGGTGCTTCCCCGGCCCGCTCACGCCGGGGCTCGCCCGTCTCGAGGCGTGGCTCGACTCGGTGGTTACCTGGGAGCAATGCGAGACGGCCCGTTTCATCGAGGCGCCCCTGGTGCATCCCAGCACCATCTTCCGCCGCGAGGCGCTCGACTCGGTCGGAGGCTGGCGCGACGCGGGCTGGGCCGAGGACTGGGACCTCCTCCTCAGGCTGTCCGCTGCCGGTTGGAGGATGGCGAAGGTGCCGCGGGTCCTCTTCTTCTGGCGCGATTCGCCCGGCCGGCTGACCAGGCGGGGCGAGGCGTACCGGCCGGAGCGCATGATCGAGCTGCGCGCCGAGCACCTCGCGCGCGGTCCGCTCCGGGAACGCCCCTTCGACGTCTGGGGCGCCGGCCCGACTGGCAAGCGGCTCGCGCGCGCCCTCGAGGCCCGCGGAATGCGGCCGCGAAGGTTCTGGGACGTGGACCCCCGCAAGCGCGTGGCGCGCGGCCTGCGCGTCGCCCCGCCCGCCGAGCTCGGCGCGCCAGACGGCGCGCTGATCCTGTGCGCAGTAGGTGCGGCGGGGGCGCGGGACGACATCCGCGCAGAGCTTGCGCCGCGCGGGTACCAGGAAGGACGCGACTTTCTCTTCGCGGCGTGATCGGTCTCACCGAAGATCGCCGGCGACCGTGCTAGCGTGTTCGCTGCGCGGATCTCGATTCGCGGGGGAAACGTTGTCGGGAGCGGAGCAGATCGGCCGGCTGCTGGTCTCGAAGGGGTACGTCGAGGACCGGTGGATGCGGACCACGTTGGCGGCGGCGCCCGGATCCGCCACCTTCGTCGAGCGCGTGTTGGAGAGCGGCGCCTTGAACGAGCCGGAGCTGCTCTCCGTGCTCGCGGAGCATGCAGGCATTCCCGCGGTGGACCTCTCGCGCACCGCGATCCCCCTGGCGGCGCTCGAGCTGATCCCGCGGCCGGTCGCCGAGGCGGACCTCCTCCTGCCGCTCTCGACAGAAGGAAAGCGGCTCCATGTGGCCGTCGACTTCACCTCCTACACGCCCGACACGCTGGCCGAGCTGCAGTTCATCACCGGCATGCTGGTGTCGCCCTACGCCGCCCTGCCCGCCACGGTGGAGAAGGCCATCGCCGCAGCGTACGAGGCGCGCGACCGCGGCGAGGAGGCCTGGCATGGCGAGGGACTCTCGCGCGAGGCGCCGCCGCGGATCGCCGCGATCCGCCCTGGCGAGATCGGGGTGCGGACCGACGAGGTGGAGATCCCGACGATGGAGCTCGACGAGCTGGCGCTCGAAGTGGCGGACGCGGAGCCGGTCGCGGACGAGGAGATCGTCCACCAGGAGACGGTGAGGGTCGGACCCGCACGGGTCCTGGTGGTGGACGACGAGCCGGAGATCCTGCGCCTGCTGGAGAAGTCCTTGCGCGCGGAGGGCTACGCCGTGGAGACGGCGCGCGACGGGCGCGAGGCGGAACAGAAGCTCAAGGGCCAGCCCCCCGACCTGGTGGTGCTCGACGCCATGCTGCCTCACGTGCACGGATTCGAGCTGTGCAGCCGGATCAAGGGCGACGCCCGGCTGCGCAACGTGCCCGTCCTGATGATGAGCGCCGTCTACCGCGGCTGGCGGTTCGCGCAGGACGCGCGCGAGGCGTTCGGCGCCGACGACTACATCGAGAAGCCGTTCCACCTCGCCGACGTGCTGCGCCGCGTGCACGCGGGCCTGGAGATGCCGCACGGTATCTCGGCCGAGCAGAAGGAAGCCGCGGAGCGCGCCTACAAGGAAGGAGTCGAGGACCTCTCCCACGGCCGCCCGGAAGAGGCGCGCGGTGCGCTGGAGCTCGCAGCGAAGACCGACCCCTTCTCCGCGCGCAATCACTTCGCCCTCGGGCGCGCGCTGCGCGAGACGGGTGAGGCCTTCCGCGCGATGAGCGAGTACGAGAAGGCCGTCGAGCTGCGGCCGACGCATTTCGCCGCGCTCTGCAGCCTGGCCGAGCTCTATCTGGAGAAGGGTTTCCGGCGCAAAGCCGTTGAAGCGCTCGAGCGCGCGCTCCGCTGTGCCCCCGACGGCCGCACTCGCGAGGGTATCCGCACCCGGCTCCTGCGCCTGCTCTGACCCGCGCGGCCGGCGCGAAGACCAAAGCGCGCGAAGATCGGTCTCTCGAACGCAAACTTCGCGACCCTCGCGACCTTCACGGTGATCACTCTGGCGTTGCGCCGAGCCCAAGGACGGTGGATGTTCACGGAGTGCGAGTGGATGACGCAGCGGTGCGAGCGCGAAGGGAGCAGAACCTCGCCGCGGCCAGGACGGACGCGCGCGGGATCGCCCCGAGCATCCGCAACTTCGCTCAGGCAATCGACCGCCAGCGACAGGCGGTGGAGCACGTCCCGGTGCTCGCCGCCTCGCGCGCGGGGCTTTTCGAGGCGGCGCGCGCGCTCGATGAGGCGGAGGTCGCCGCCATCGCCATGACCGTGGACGATCCGGCGGCGGAGGTGCCCATGTTCGCGCGGGCGGCGCAAGCCGTCTCCGTCCCGGTGCTGCGCTGCGACCTGCTGCTGGAAGAGTTCCAGGTTTACGAGTCGCGCGCGGCGGGCGCCGACGCGGTGCTGCTCCATGCACGCTTCCTTCCTGGCGAGCAGCTCGAGCGTCTGTGCGGCGCCGCGCGCGCGACGCACATGGCGGCGTGCGTGGCCTGCGACACGCCGGACGAGGTGCAGCGCGCCGCCGCCGCGCGCGCCGTCGTGGTCGCGTTGGCGCGACCCGGCGAGGCGCTCTTCGCGGCGGTCCCGCGGCGCGTCCTGGTGCTCGCGCTGGACGCCGTGGCCGCCGTGCGCGGACGCGCCGACGCCCTCCTCGACGACTCGATCGGATCCGCCCCGGATCCGGCCGCCGCCTTCCGCATCGCGCTGGAACGGGACTGACGTGCCGCCGCCCTTCCGCAAGCACCTGTTCGTGTGCCTCAACGACCGCGG
>Ga0066709_100004565_pt1 | contig 11095 bp, 10 predicted proteins | sample GraSoiAngelo_158_FD_79665 | JGI IMG/M metagenome (GOLD analysis project Ga0066709, IMG submission 79665) | Grasslands soil microbial communities from the Angelo Coastal Reserve, California, USA - 14_1009_16_30cm | ecosystem: Environmental > Terrestrial > Soil > Grasslands | place: USA... | reverse complement strand
AGCTCCTTCGTGCTGGTCTTTCCGGTCGAGCCGGTGATGCCGACCAATTTGAGATCTGGCAACCGGCGCCGCCAGCCGGCGGCCAGGCCTCCGAGCGCGCGCCCCGTGTCCGGCGCCGTGAGGACCGCGACGCCCTTCGCCCCGGCGCGCGCCTTGGCCAGCGCATCCGCCGGGACCAGGACGCCGGCAGCGCCACCCTGCACCGCCTGGGCGACGAAGTCGCTGCCGTCGAAGTTGTCCCCGCGCAGCGCGACGAACAGGCCACGCGGCACCGCCTTGCGCGAGTCGGTGAACGCGCCCTCGAAGGGACCTCCGGGCGCGGCGATCTGCGCGCCAGCCGCCCAGGCGGCCTGCTCGAGCGTGAAGCGCGCTCCGCTCACCGCGAGATCTCCTCGAGCGCCCGCCTCGCCTCTGCGCGATCGTCGAACGGCCGTTTCTCCTTGCCCACGATCTGGTAGTCCTCGTGTCCTTTTCCGGCGATCAGCACCGCATCGCCCGGGCGCGCCGCCCGGAGCGCCAGCTCGATCGCTTCCCGCCGGTCCGGCAGCACGCAATAGCCTCCCAGGCCCATGCGGGCGTGCCGGGGCTCGAGCTTCGTCTTCCCGCTGCGGACGAGGCCCGGCTCCACGTCGGCGAGGATGGCCAGGGGATCCTCGGTCCGGGGATTGTCGCTGGTCGCGACGACCAGGTCCGCGCGCCTCCCCGCCGCCTCGCCCATCAACGGGCGCTTGCCGCGGTCGCGATCGCCGCCGCACCCGAACACGCAGACGATGCGTGGGGCCGAGGCCTTCCGCAGCGCCTCCAACACCCGGGCCAGCGCATCGTCGGTGTGCGCGTAGTCGACCAGGACCACGCGGCCGGCCGGATCGGGCACCCGCTCCAGCCGGCCCGGGGCGCCGCCGCACTCCGCCGCCAGGTAGGCCAGCTCGCGCAGCGGGACGCCGCTTCCCGCCAGCAGGCCGATGGCGCACATCAAGTTCTCGACGTTGTGCGCGCCGATCAACGGGCTCTCCACCTCCACCAGCCCGCTGTCGAGCGGAGCCGCGCTGCGAAGCCGGAAGCGCACGCCGGAGAGATCGCCGCGCACCTGCTCGGCCGAGAGCGCGGCACCGGGCACGCCGCGCACGGTGAACCCGAGGGCGAACGGCAGCTGGCCCGCAAGCCCAGCCACGCGCGCGTCGTCCAGATTGAGCACCGCCGGGGCGTCGCGGGGAAGCAGCTCGCGGAACAGCTTCGCCTTGGCCTCGAAGTAGTCGTCGAGCGTGCCGTGATAATCGAGATGGTCCCGGGTGAGGTTGGTGAACGCCGCCCCGGCGAAGACGCACCCGGCGACGCGCTCCTGGCTCAGCGCATGGCTGGAGACCTCCATCGCCACCACCTGCGCCCCGGCCTCGAGCATCCTGCGCAGCAGCGCCTGCAGCTCGTGCGATTCCGGAGTGGTGTGCGTCGCCGGCGCGCTGCCACCAGGCCAGCGCGACTCCACGGTCCCGATCAAACCGGTCTGCACGCCCCGCGCGGCGGAGATCTGCTCGATCAGGTACGCGGTGGTGGTCTTCCCGTTGGTGCCGGTCACCCCGAACAGCGAAAGCCGGCGGGAAGGCTCGCCATGAAACCGCGCCGCGGCAATCGAGAACGCGCGCCGCGGATTGGAGGAGACCACGACGGGGACATTCAGCTCCAGGGGTCGCGAGGCGAGGACGGCCGCGGCGCCCCGCTGCACCGCCTGCGCCGCGAATCCGGCGCCGTCCGCGTTGACCCCGGGGAGCGCCGCGAAGAGGGCGCCTGGCGCCGCGCGCCGCGAGTCCACCGCCAGCGCGCGCACGTCCACCTCGGCCGCGCCCGGCGGCACGACCGCGTCCACCCCCGTGAACAGCTCCCTCAACAGCACCCTTCCTCCAACGCTTCCCGTGGTCCTCTTCCTCCCGGAATACGACGGCTACCCGGGCGGCGCCAGAATGACCTTCACCCTTGCACCGCGCTTGACAATCGCTCCGGCGCGCGGCGACTGCCCGACCGCCCGTCCGCTGCCGCGCAGCTCCGGTTCCAGGGAAGCCTGCGCGAGCCTGCGCGTCGCGGTCCGCGCCCCCAGCCCGGAAACGTCGGGAACCACAGCCTGTCCGCCGGCGGCGGCGGGCACCGAGGCCGTCTCGCCGGCCCGGTCATCCGGCTCGAGCCCCGGCGAGAGCGCGGAGAGGAGCAAGGGCGCGGTCTCCCTGGACTGGTCCGGCATGACGTCGAGCTGCCGCAGCGCCTCGTGTGCGATGGCGCCCCACGCCGGAGCAGCCACGGTGCCTCCGGTCACCTCCGCGCCCTTTCCCTCGGGCTCGTCGATCACGACCAGGATGGCGACCCGGGGCGCGTCGGCGGGAGCGAAGCCGAGGAAGCTCGAGAGGCGCTTGTCGCCGTATCCGCCGCGGATGGGATCGACTTTCTGCGCGGTGCCTGTCTTGCCCGCGACCCGGTGCCCGACCAGGGCCGCGCGCGTGCCCGTCCCCTTCTGGACGACCTCCTCAAGCATCTCCGTCACCTGCCGGGCCGTCTCCTCCGAGAGCACCCGCCGGACCTCCTCGCGCCCCCGGGACAGCAGCACGGCGCCGTCGGAACCGATCACGCTCTGGACCAGGTAGGGACGCAGGAGCACGCCGCCGTTGGCGATGGCGGCCATCGCCGCCACGGTCTGGATTCCGGTGGCGCTCATGCCCTGGCCGAAGGCGATGGTGTTGACGGCGATCGGCGGCATCCGCCGCGGATCGGCCAGCGCCCCCCGCGCCTCACCGGGCAGGCCCAGGGCGGTCTTCTCGCCGAAGCCGAAAGCGCGCAGGCCTTCGATCAGCTTCTGCTTGCCCAGCTTCTCGCCGATCTTGGCGGCGCAGATGTTCGAGGACTCGCGCAGCACGGCGGCCGGCGTCGCCCAGTCCACCGGATGCGTGTCGTGGATGGCGCGGCCGCCATGCTCCCAGAGCCCGTGCTCGCAATAGACCAGCTCGTCCCGCCGCAGCACGCCCTCCTCGAGCGCGCGCGCGACCACGAAGCTCTTGATCGTCGACCCTGGCTCGAGCTGGTCCTGCACCGCCCGATCGCGCCACACCATCGGATCGCGGCCCGGTTTGTTGGCGTCGAAGACGGGGTTGCCGGCGAGCGCCAGGACCGCCCCGGTATTCACGTCGAGGACCAGCGCCCATCCCCCGACCGCGCCGGCGGACTTCACCGCCACCGCCAGCTCCTTTTCCGCCGCGAGCTGGATGGCGGTGTCCAACGTGAGCGTCACCGTGGCGCCGGTGAGGTCGGAGAGATCGGGCGCGCCCTGCTCGAGAACCATGGTCCCGCGCGCGTCGCGCGTCGCCTCCACCTGCACGCTCTTGCCGCGCAGGTACGCATCGAGCTCCCGCTCCAGGCCTTCCTGGCCGCTATCCTCGCCCACGAACCCGAGCACGTGGCCGGCCAGCTCGCGCTGTGGATAGAACCGCTTCGGCTCCTTGACCAGCTCGATCCCATCGAGCGCCAGCGCGCGCACGCGCTTGGCCGCGGCCTCGTCGATCCGGCGCTTGATCCAGACGAACCTCCGATCAGGCTGCTTCAGCTTCTCCAGCACCCTGCCGCGGTCCATGCGCAAGGCGTTCGCCAGCTGCGCCGCGGCCCACGCTCGCGCCCGGTCGCTCTCGAACGCCGACGGATCGGCGAACACCGAGTCGACGTCGCGGGTCACCGCCAGCGGCTCGCCGCGCCGATCGACGATCAGTCCCCGCCGCGGCGCCCATTCCAGCTCCCGCCGGGTCTGGTCCCGCTGCAGCCGGGCCAGCCGCGACCGGTCCAGGAGCTGCACCTTGGCTGCCCGGAGGAGCACCACGCCGAAGCCCGAAAGCAGGACGAGGCCGAGCAGCAGAGCGCGCATCCTCATCCACTTTCCGTCTCTCTGCGGTGCGGTCCTCAAGGGGAATCACCTCGATGCCGTCAGGATCGACGGCCGGACGGCCCCACCCACCAGCACCACCACGCGGTCCACCGCCGGCGGCCCCATGTGCAGCCGCGCGCGCGCCAGCTCCTCGATCCGCTGGGGGCTCTTCAGCTCCGCCGCGCGGATGCGCAGGCCTTCGTTCTCGCGGACGAGCTCGCGGTACTCGGCCGACAGGCGCGAGAGGGTGTAACCCCGCTCCGTCACCGCGGTCCGCACCCAGGCGTGCAAGAGCAAGGCGCAGCCGATCAGGGCGCAGCACAGCGTGCAAGTGACGAAGTTGCGCAGCCCGCGGCGTTCCACGTTGCATCGCACGCTGCCCGAACCCGGCCGTCTCATGAGAGCCTCTCGACCGCGCGCAGGCGCGCGCTGCGGGCGCGCGGGTTCGCGGTCACTTCCTCTTCGCTGGCGCCCACCGGCTTTCGGGTCAGGACCTTCCACTGGGCCGTCCTGCCGCAAGCGCACACCGGCAACTGGGGCGGGCAGATGCAACCCGTGGCCAGCTTGGCGAATCCCTGCTTCACCAGGCGATCCTCGAGCGAGTGGAAGGAGATCGCCGCCGCCCGGCCGCCCCGGGCGACGATGCGCGGGAGCTGCAGCAGCCAGTCGCCCAGGGCGCCCAGCTCGTCGTTGACCGCGATCCGCAACGCCTGGAACGTGCGCGTCGCGGGATGGATGTCGCGGGGCCAGGCCTTGCGCGGGATGGCGCCGGCCACCACTTCGGCGAGCTGTCGCGTGTCCGCGATCCGCCCCGCCCTCCAGGCCTGCCCGATGGCGCGCGCGATCCGGCGCGCGAACCTCTCCTCTCCGAGGGACTCGAGGATCCGTGCCAGCGCCTTCTCGTCCCACTCGTCGAGCCGCTCGCTGAGGGGGCGGCCGCGGGTCGGATCCATCCGCATGTCCAGCGGCCCGCCCGCGCGGAACGAAAACCCCCGACCTGGATCGTCCAGCTGCGGCGAGGAGACGCCCAGGTCGACGAGCGCGCCGTCGACCTCGCCGACGCCGACCTGGTCGAGCACCGCACGGGCGTCGCGGAAGTTGCCGTGTGCGATGGCGATGTCCCGGCCCGAGAGCCGCTCGCGCGCGGCCTCGAGGGCGGCGGGGTCCTGATCGATGCCCACCACCCGCGCTCCGGCGTCGAGCAGCGCTTCCGCGTGCCCGCCGCCGCCCAGCGTGCCGTCGAGGATCACCTTGCCCGGCGCCGCCGCGAGCAACGCCGCCGCCTCGCGGCGCAGCACGGTCTGGTGGACGAACTCCGTCATTTCCGCAGCATCCTCACGCGCGCAGGGGCCGCCATCGCATGCTGTCCCCTCGCCGCCGCGGTGGCCTCCGCCAGGCTGCGAAAGAGCACCAGCTCGGACCCGCCCGCTGCCATGAGGATGTTCGACACGTACGGGTTTTGCACCGCGATGAGCAGATCTCCGCCGCGCGCGAGCAGCTCGCGACGGCGCGCGACGATCTCCGCCACGCCGGTGTAGTCGAGGTGGGTGACCTCGCGGAGGTCGAGCACGATGCGTCCTGCCTCGGCCGAGGCACGGGCCACCGTGTAGTCGATGGCCCAGATCGCCTCGCGGTCGAGATCGCCGCGCACCGCCACCGTGGCCAGGTTTTCTCCCCAACGTACGCCCGGCGCGCGCGGCCCCGGCGCCGGCTTGAGCGCAAGGACCGCCGCCTTGTGGTCGCCGCGGGAAAGACCGTTTCGCGAAGCCTTGTCCGCCATCGTCGTTTTCCCTCGTCGTTACAGAAGCTCGCTCAACCTGCGCGCCAGGTCCTGCGGCGTTTCCTGCGCCCGCGCCGCCTTCTGGACCTCCGCCCATCTCTGTGGCGTCCAGATCTCGATCCGCTCCACCGTCCCCGCCCAGGTGATTTCCTCGACCAGCCCGACGTGTTCGCGGAGACTGGGCGGGATGAGGATCCGGCCCAGCTTGTCGACGGGGCACTCCTGCGCGGGCGCGATGAAGGCGCGCGAGAGGAGGCGGATGTCCCGATCGAAGATCGACCGGGCGGCGACCTTCTCCGCGAGCCGCTGCCAGGCGGAGGGGGCGAACGCGACCAGGCAGGGATCGATCAGGTCCGGCGTAATGAAGAGCTTGTCCGCGCCCTGCGCGGAGAGCAGCTCGCGAAAGCGCGCGGGGAGGCTGGTGCGCCCCTTGGCGTCGATCGAGTGCTGGAAGACGCCCGAAAACATCGCCGATCCCCTGTGTGGTGCCTGCCTTCCACTTCATTCCACTTCGATCCACCTCGCGCAGACTCGACCAGCCGAGGCAGGCTGTCAAGCAACCTCCCCCTGAACAGAAAAGCAGCCAAACTGCTAGTGGTTCGCCTTCCTCCTACCCGCATCCGCTGGCGTATGTGTCGCGAAGTCCTGTGATCCAATGTAGGAGGTCCAGATCAAACGCCATGATCGATGAAGCCTCCGCGGCGCAGCTCCGCGCGCTGGTCGAGAAGGGGGCCATTGGCTGCGGCGTCTTCGAGACCGCCGACGTTGCAGGACGACTCGCGGGAACTGGTTCAGCCTCGTCCAGCGGCCGCGCTGAGCCCTACCGGGTCGCCGTCCTGGCCGCGGTGAAGATGGACTTCGGCACCATGCAGTGGACGCCCTTGCGCACGTCCACCACCTGGCTGATGCGGCAGTCCGCGGCGATCGAAGCCAGCGAGTAGGCCTCGTACCGATCGAGGCCCTTGCGGGTGGTGAGGAAGTCCACCGTCTCGTTGAGCGCGATGGTGAAGGCCTTCATCAGATCCTCGTCGAATCCGACCTGGATGAAGTGGGTCTTGGTCTCGATGCGCGGCCAGGTGAGCTTGAGGTCCTTGCGCACGATCGGCTGGAGTCGGATCTCCTGGAAGGAGCACTCGATCGCGGTCAGGTTCACCTCCCCGTTCCCCTGCGCGCAGTGCGAATCCCCGGTCCAGATCAGCCCGCCCTTGAGGAACACGGGGATGAAGATGGTGGTGCCCTCCGTCATCTCGTTGATGTCCATGTTGGACCCGTTCTTCCAGGGCCGCAGCGTGCTCACCGGGGCCAGCGGCTCCTTGGCGCCGCCCTTGCGCGGCGACGGGTCGTCCGGGTCGATGCCGACGGCGAGCGTACCCGGGAAGGGCCGCAAGGGGATCTCGACGCCCGGCTTGAAGCGGATCGTCTTCGCCTTCGGGTCGATGTCGAAATACTTCACGTATCCTTCGGGGTAGTCCTTCGCCAGCGCCCCGATGGTGGGGAATTCCTTCCCGGGCAGGTTGAAGTTGAAGCCGGTCTTCTTGGGCACGATCTTGAGGATGCGGATCTCGAGGACGTCGCCCGGCTCGACGCCGTTCACCGCGATGGGGCCGGTGACGGAGTGAGGGCCGCCTCCCGGATTGGCCTTGCGCAACTCGACGATCTTCTCCATCAAGACGCCCTTCTGGATCTGGTCCCTGGCGTGAAGCAGCGTCTCGATCGAGACGGTGTCGCCGGAGTCGATGGTCAGCTTCGGCGGCTCGCTCGGATCCAGCCACCCCCATTGCACAGATTCGGGCGTGGCCTTGAGGACGTGATGCTTCCCCGCTGCGGACGCCACGAACGACAGCGACGCCATGCCTGCGATCAGGATCGGGCGCATGGTTCCCTCCCGATCGGCGGACGTTAGTCCAGTGCCCCCTCCTGCTTCAACACGCCTTCGACGGCGGCCCGGGCAATGTTGTGGTACCCGGCGCGAGCCTCCTGGTAGATCCGCCGCGCCGCCTCCGGGTCCCGCCGCGCCAGCTCGGTATAGAGTGGCCGCAGATATCTCATCCGTCCCGTCTCCAACACGATCCGTCGCGCCGCGTCCACGGCCTCCGGCGCGCCCGCGCGAAGCTGCAGGAGCACGAAAGTGTGCCGCAGCTCCAGGCTGCGCCGGTTGGCGAGGCCGAATCGGGCCTCCAGCTCGCGCAGCCGGGGCGAATCCGGCGAGATCGCCTGGAGCACCACCAGCAGCTCGGCGGGATTCTCCGGTTCGACCTCGAAGGCCCGAAGCTGCTCGAGCCGCCGCGATCGCGGCTGCGGCGCTGCGGCCGGCAGGCCCGGCGCGTCGATGAACTCGAGCGCCTGCGCCCGGCGTGCGAGCCCCGGAAGGCGCGCTTCGAGGAAGTCGAGGAACTCCTGGGTGGTGACGCTCTGGAAGCGAAACGCGCCCAGGTAGGCGCGAAGGAACCCATCCCAGGCGGGCCTGCCCGCAGTCTCCTCGAGCTTGCGCAGCAGCAGGGAGCCCTTCTCGTAGGGCACCGACGAGTATGCCTCGTCGGGATCGATCCCGCGCAGATCGGTGCGCAGGCAGGTGAGCGCCGGGTGGGCGGCGAAGCGCTCGAGCGCCGTGTGCAGATCGTGCAGTCCGGCGGCGGCGTGCAACTCGGCCGAATCGCGGCCGTGGAGCGCCTCGAGGATCCGGCGTTCGGCGTAGACGGTGAAGCCCTCGTTGAGCCAGAAATCGTTCGCGCTCGCGTTGGTGACCAGGTTGCCCGTCCAGGCATGGGCGAGCTCGTGCGCGATCACGTTGACGAGCGAACGGTCGCCGGCGAGGAGCGAAGGCGTGACGAAGGTCAGCCGCGGGTTCTCCATCCCCCCGTACGGAAAGCTCGGCGGCATTACCAGGATGTCGAAGCGCTCCCACTCGTACGGGCCGAACAGCTCCTCGGCGGCGAGCAGCATCTGCTCGACCTCGGCGAACTCCTCGGCCGCGGCGTCCGCGATCGCGCGCTCCGCCCAGACCGCGGAGCGGCCGGAGAGCTGGCGTGAGGTGAGATCGCCGACCGCGAACGCGAGCAGGTAGGGCGGGATGGCCTGCGGCATCTCGAAGACGTCCCGACCTCTGGCGGCGGCCGCCATCAGCGCGCGCAGCGGCGAAGGGACCGTGAAACGCGCCGAGCCCACCGTGATGCGGGTGCGCGGAGTGTCCTGGAGTGGCGCCAGGGAGCGCGCGTGGATGGGCTGGGCCTGGGAGTAGAGGAACGGCTGGCCTCCCGCCGTCTGCGATGGCTCGAGCCACTGCAGCGCGGTCGCGGCAGGCGAGGTCTGGTAGCGGACGCGGACTCCAGCGGCACCCCGGGGAAGATCGATGCGCAGACGCGCGCCCAGGATCGGCTCGGGCGCAAAGAGCTCGTGCCGCAGCGGTCTCCCGTCGAGCGAGGTGACCGCGTCGATGCGCAGCTCGCGCGTGTCGAGATCCAGGGGTCCGGAGCCCGGGGTCCGGAAGTGCAGCGCGATCTCCCCCTCCAGGACGCGCCGATCGAAGTCCGCGCGCAGCGCGAAATCGATGCTCCGCGTCTGCGGCTGGGCGGTGTCGGCGTAGCTGTGCGGGTCGAGGCGCATGCCCGGAGACTTAGCATGCGCCTCCCCTCGAACAGTGCGCTTGCGTGCGTTCGAGGCGGCCGCTCCGCGGCTCAGGGCCGGCGGCGCGCGTCGGCCAGCCAGTGGACCAGCCGGATGACTTCCCCGGTATCGGCGACCTGCCAGCGCGCGTTCGTTCCGGTGCGCGGCGGCGGGCCGACGTGCACGGTGATCGAGCTGCGCCGGTTGAGCGCGGCGAAGGCCTGCTCGTCGGCCTCTCCGGCTCCGACGTAGACGGCGAGCGCGCCGCGCAGGCCCGCCAGGAGCCCGAGCACGGCGCGCCAGAGCGAGGCGCCTTCCGGAACGGCCTCGAGCGAGTCGTCGCCGCTGCGCAGCTCCAGGTTTTCCGCCGCCACCAGCTTGCCGAACTCCTCCGCGGCGGCGATGCGGGCCTGCGGTTCGGCGTGGCGCAGGTGCAGCACCAGGGACCAGGTGCGATCCTCGACCACGATGCCGGGCACTTGAAGGCTGGGGAGCCGCGAACACGCCCGCCGCAGCTTCTGCACCGCCGCCTCGGCCAGCTCCAGGTCGGGCTCGGTGACCATTCGCAGCCCACAGGCCTCCACGTCGGCCCCGTGCACGCCGACGTATGCGAGCCGGTGCAGGCGCAGGCGGCGCTGCAGCGTCTCGACCTTCCGGGCGGAGAGTACGGCGCCGCGGGTGTTCGGTGCCGCACAAAGTCGGATCAGCGCCGCGCGGGAAGCGGGATTGGTCCTCAGGTGGCCGTGCGACGCACGTTGGGACAGGGCCGTATCGAACGAGAAGAACCCGTACAGGGCATCCGCCTCGGCGATGCGCTCCCGCAAATTGTCGGCTTCCAACCACAGCGGCCGGACCGCCCCCGTTCGACCCAACTCCGAGTTCCGCACACGCCCCCCTCGACCAGCACCGCCCCGCAGACGAAGCTGTGCATGGGTGGTAGGAGATGGGAGCCTGATCGAGGCCCTGCGCCCACGAGAGCGTGCACGAAAGCGCACAGCGACCTCGCGGCTAGTAAGCCAGCGGGTAGCCGCCCGCCTCCAGTATGGACGGAACGATCGCCTCGCGGACCTCCGCGCCGTTCACGGGCGTGTACCGATGGAGGCGCCCCAGCTGCTCGAGCTGCGCCTGCACTTCCTCGGAAGGCACGGCCGCGCAGAGCGCGGTGCGCGCACGGTCGAAGGCGCGCTCGCGGCCCTCCATGCAGAAGAAACGGCAGAGCGCGTCGCGCAGCTCGGCGCCGCCCGGGGCGACCAGCGTCCTGCCGAGGATCGAGTCCATCGCGTACACCTCGACCGCACAGTCGGCCAGCGCCGCCAGCACTTCCTGGCGCTGCTCGAGCGCCGGACCGAGGGCCGCCGCCCACTTGGCCACGAAGAGGAACTGTCGCTTTGCCATCTCCGCGCCGCGACGCTCCGGAGCGAGCCGTCCCACGGGGGCGGGGAAGTGGTGGGGGTCCGAGAGCTCTTCCTCGAGCCGCGCCACCGCCTCCATCAGCGGCATCTCGCCCTTGATCGCGCGCTTGAAGATCATGCCGGGGATGAGGAGCCGGTTGATCTCGTTGGTGCCCTCGAAGATGCGGTTGACGCGATTGTCCCGGTAGGCGCGCTCGATCGGGTAGTCGGTGACGAACCCGTTGCCGCCGTGGATCTGCAGCATCTCGTCGACGATCTGGAACATCCACTCGGAGCCGGCCACCTTCATGATGCTGGCCTCGATCGCGTATTCCTCGATCGCAGCCATCACTTCCGAAGCCCCGGTGCGGCCGCCGATGGCGTCGTCGATGGCGCCGGCCGCGCGGTAGGTCATCGACTCGTTCGCGT